>Ga0194133_10008044_pt1 | contig 12412 bp, 8 predicted proteins | sample TA2KigOf40mmetaG_FD_155448 | JGI IMG/M metagenome (GOLD analysis project Ga0194133, IMG submission 155448) | Freshwater microbial communities from Lake Tanganyika, Tanzania - TA2015055 Kigoma Offshore 40m | ecosystem: Environmental > Aquatic > Freshwater > Lake | place: Tanzania: Lake Tanganyika...
ATCACCGACTTCGCCGTCGCGATCCGCTCATGCCCCGGAGCGGCAGCGGCTCGCAGTGCGGTCAGGTGGTTGGTGCCGAGTCCCAGCAGCCCGATGGACCCGGCTTGCAGGGCCGTGCGACGACTCAGTGACGGGTGGCTCCAAGATGGCTTCGTGGACATGAGCGTCCTCACAAGTTTCGAGTCCTCACCGACAACGCATCCGAACAAGTTGATAGCTCACCGATTTGAAAGGCTTTCGGCAAGTTCAAAGTACGATCTTTGCTCCGGGCAATAAAAAAGGCGGGGATGAATCCCGCCTGGTTGTGCGAATTGTGCGTACCGCTCAGGCCTGAGCGGCTTCTGGCAGTCGGACGTTGATACGGCGACCTTCCTGGTCGAAGTAGACCGTACCATCCTTGAGCGCGAAGATCGTGTAGTCCTTGCCCAGTCCAACGTTCTTACCCGGACGCCACTTGGTGCCGCATTGACGGACCAGGATATTGCCGGCAATCACGCTTTCTCCGCCGAATTTTTTGACCCCCAACCGTTGTGAATGCGACTCACGTCCGTTGCGGCTGGAGCCTTGTCCCTTCTTATGAGCCATGTTGCAGTGCCCTCAAATCATCAAGCGAATGAACTGTCCAAAATCGATACCCGACGAAGGGGCGGGAGTTTACTGGTGACATCCAGAGGAGGCAACTACCACGGCGTTTCCATCAAATTGACGACCTGCCGGGCGAGTTGGTTGATCGATTGCTGGATGGCGGTGGCCAGCGATTGGCCGACTTCCGGGGCGAATTCGGCCTGCGACCGTAGCGAAAGCAGTTCTGGTCCGACGGGAACTTGCTGCTCGGCCAGGATGCGGCCAGAGCGCAGGTCTTCCCAGACGACCTCGACGACGAGGTTCACTTGCAGCTCGCGAGGGTCGTCCTGGCGGTTCTCTCCCAGCACGCTTTTGCGGAGATCGACCACTCGGCCGGAGAGCCGGGTGTCGGCGTCGCATTTGACGACTCGGAACGGCGTGCGGAGTTGGATCTGCTTTTGGACCGCCTCCGTCAGTTGGACTTCGATGCCGCGACGGAGCGAGCTAGTCTCGAACATCGGCACTTCGACCGAGCGAATCTGCGGATCGAACCCGCCACCAACCATGTAGCCACAACCCGCCAGCGCGGTCAGCGTGCCCAAAACACACGACGACAGGAATGCTCGTCGAGCATGTGAGTGGTTCATCGCGGCATCCCCAGCAATTCGGGGTCGTTCTTCCCTGGCTTGTGATCGTTGACGCTGGGCAAATCCTCGTTGAGGCGCGCACTCCCTCTGGGATCAAACTCTACACCCTCATCTGGCGGCTTTCGCAATCGCGGCAGGCTGTCGAGGACTCGCGTGCCAATCGTCGGCTTTTCAACATGTGGAGCGCGCAGCTTGGCAAGCACTTCACGAGCCTGTGGGGCATAACTGCTCTTCGGATACGTCTGGAGCAACTCTTCGGCGTAGATGATCTGCGCTTTGGGCTTTCGCTTGCGGCCATAAAGTTCCACAAGATCCCAAAGGCGCTGTGCACGAGCCTCTTCAATTTTCGCGAGTTCGTCCTTGAGACGTTCTTTCTCCGGCAAGTTGGGGAACAGGCGCAGCGTGCTCTCCTTGAGCTGCCGCGCGTCTTCGAGTTGCTTTTCGTCGTAGCTGGCACCCTGATAGCTCATCAACTTGACGTGAGATCCGAGCACAAACGACGTTTGTAAATGCGGGCTGTTGGGATATTCCTCGCGGAGCATCGAGAAGTAACGGTCGGCCTCCGAAAAGTTGCCGACGCGGAAGTAGTGACTGGCGGTCATCATGATCGCGTCATCGGCGAGCGGCCCGCGCGGATCGTACATCCAGATCGACTTGAGCGCGTCGAGCGCATTGCCCGGCGTATCAAACGTCGGTCGATGCTTGTCCGTAAAGTTGGGAATGAGAACCCACGCATGTGGCGGACGTTGTTTTTTCGGAATCGGCGTCGCTCGTGGATCCTCCAAGTTCACCGGAGTGACATCGTCCGATGTCGCGAATTCCGGGAAGCCCAGCCACGTGCGACCGACTACGAACAACCGTTTCGTCGCTGTGTTGAGGTGTCGAGTTGACGGATACTCCTTCAGCAGTACCTCGTAATAATCCTTCGCTTCCGAAAAACGTTCTTCCTTGAAATAACTTTCCGCCAGCAGAAACATCGAGTCTTCGCGGACGCGATTGTGGTCCTCGCGGTATTCGGGTTCGACGTTCCAGAAGCGAGCTATCTGGAGAAAAGACTGCTTCTTTTTCGTGAGTGGCTTGAGCAACTTCGACGCTTCGGCATAGCGCTGTTCTTGAAAAAGCCGCTCGGCTTCGTCGTAGAGTTTTCGCTGCCGACTTTGTTCCGCCTCGTCATTCACGATCGACTTTGGCTGTGAAGTCCGCGAGGAGGTGAAGCGGTCGTACCAATGCCGCTCCGACGCCTCGTCACCTCTTTCGATCTGAGGAACAACGCGGTTGTCGTGATGCGTTCGGTTGCTCTTGATTTCGTCTTCCGATTTTCGACTCCCGCCGAAACCGAACAACTTGCGAGGCTCTTTCGGTTCGGGAGGTAGTTCCGCGCCATCTTTAGCGTCGACGGACGTCACGTCTTCGGGGGAGTTCAAATCGGATTCAAACGACGGGGACTCGTCTTTGTCCCGCATCAACTTCAGGCTGCGTCCCCAACTCCACTGTGTCAGTGAGATCGGTGGACGACTCATCGCACAGCCAGAGACCATCGTGCAGAGCGCGAGTGTCAGGCACGTGGCCGATCGAACAGCGGCAGTCGGGCAGTGAGACATGGTTGGGTTGGGAAACCCCAAGGTCTAAATCTCAATGTCCAATGAATCTCCCAGTTTCAAATCCCAAATTGGTCGTTTCACGATTGTTTGGGGATAAGAGTTTGGTCATTCCTTGGTCATTGGATCTTGGAAATTGGAGCTTCTTGCTCAGAAGGGCAGGTAGCCGAGCATCTTGGGCCGGCGGTCGAGTGGCTGGCAGATGGCGGCGGTGAGGAGATGACGAAGTTCAAGAAGTGTTTTGCGCGGGACAGGATCAGTCGGGATCGGCGGAGCTTGTTCGCCAGAGAGTTGTTCGAACAGAGCCAACGTCGCACCGTGAATCGGATGTGACGCGAACTCTGGTTCGCGGCAATTCGGGCAGAGCAATCCTCCTTGAGACACCCAGAAAACAGAGTTCGTGTGTTCGGCCACAACTCGTCCGCACGCCAGGCAAGCTCGAAAGTCCGGCAGTTGGCCGATCTCTCGCAGCGTGATGACTTCAAAGCGGAGCACCGGCCAGCGGAAATCAGATTCCGTCGTCAGTCGCCGCAGAGTCGTCACCGCCTCGTCGTACAGAACGGGATGCGGGTCGTATTCCTCGGTCAGACCAGCCAATAACTCGGCGACGTAATAACCGGCGTACAAGCCATTCAAGCTGCCAGCCGGCGGACGGAACCGAGCCATCAACTGGCATTCGGTCAGAATGTCCAGTCCCCCCGATGACTTGCGCAGGAACACTAGGCCGGATTCCGCGAGCAGATCAAGAGCGGTTTCAAACGGTCCCTTGAGCCGCTTCGCACCCTTTGCAATACACGAAATCTTCCCAAAGTCCCGCGTGAAAAACGTGACGACCCGGCTGGACTCGCTGAAGTCCGCCAAGCGAATGACGAGGCCGGTGGTCTTTTCAGCGGACATTCGAATACTCACTCACCCAACGAGGACTTGCGACGCAGCAGATGATGATAGTGCTGAGCGAAGCGATGCGCCTCGTCGCGGACATACTGCAACAGCCTCAGGGCGTATGCGTGTTTGCTCAGCCGGATCGGCTCAGACTGGCCTGGCAGAAAGATTTCTTCGTCCCGTTTCGCTAGCGACAAGATCGGCGGCGGTGTGATGTCATGCATCCGAAACGCATCGAGCGCCGCGCTGAGCTGTCCTTTGCCGCCGTCGATCAGCAGCAGATCAGGGAACGATTCCCCTTCTTCACGCAGCCGGCTGAAACGGCGGCTGACCACTTCACGGATTGCCCCGAAATCATCGACGCCGTCTACGGATTTGATTTTGAATCGCTTGTAAGCATGCTTGAACGGCAGGCCGTCAAGGAACGACACGAGACTCGCGACAGTCTCGCCTCCTTGCAGGTGAGCGATGTCGATCCCCTCAATTCGCCGCGGCAGTTTGTCGAGGTTCAACGTTTTCATCAGCCCACGCATCCCCTTCTTCGGGTCGATCGGAAAGACTTCCGGCTGCTCGTGGTCTTTCAAGTTGCCACGCAGGTTGAGCGTTTCGAGCGCGGTCATTTCGTCCCGAATGCGGGCCGCGCGCTCAAATCGCAACTCTTGTGAGGCGGTCAGCATCTCGGCCCTCAGTTCTCGGAGCAGTTTGCTCTTCTTGCCGTCCAGAACCATACAAAGCCGGCGGATGTCACGGCGGTAGTCCTCTTTGCTGATCCGCAAATTGCACGGAGCAGTGCATTGCCCGATGCTCGCCAGCAGGCACGGCCGGAACCATCGCCAGCGTTCTTCCCCCTCGGCGATGTCGAGCGAACACGTGCGAAACCGAAAGATACGCTGCAAGACGCTGATCGCGCCGCGCAGCCGTTTGGCGCTTGTGAAGGGGCCATACAACTTCGCGCCGCGAGTTCGCGGCTTCCGCGTAAATTCGATCCGAGGAAACTCTTCCCGCGTCGTGATCTGCAAGTACGGGAAGGTCTTGTCGTCTTTTAATTCGGAATTAAATCGGGGCTGAATGTCCTTGATGAGCCGCGCTTCGAGCAGCAATGCCTCAACCTCACTGTCACAGCCGATGTGATCGACGTCTCGAATCTCTGGCACGAGGTCGCTAATCCGGCGGTCAAACGCGGCCTTCGAGTTGAAGTAGCTCGACACACGGCCGCGCAGATTGACCGCTTTTCCGACGTAGATGACCCGGCCGAGCGCGTCCTTCATCAAGTACACACCAGCGGTCGTCGGCAGCGACCGGATCTTTGTTCGCATGTCGGCAGCGGGTTGTTCGGACATCGGTCTGTCTCGATTAGAGTGACAAGTTAAGGGGGTGGCACGGTGAAGTGACTTCGTCACCGTGTCACCCCACTCACCTTGCCACCGTGTCACAATCCATCGGACAGCACGAACAAGATCGCAAAGATCGTCCCCATGAACAGCACGATTTGTAAAAACAGCCGTGTGGCTCGATGGACGATCCGCTCCGGCAACTCAAACCGGCTCGCGCTGTAAACCAGACTGATCGCCAGCGCCAACGGCAGCAGGTACCACAATACGTTTTGAGCGGCGAGCAGCATGATGAGTCGAGAGTTCAGGGGTGAGAGACGAGAGGAACGGGCAATGACACGGCCAAGCATCAATCATCACGAACTTGGTGCGGGAGTCGCCGAAGTCGCAGTTGCGACTGGAGTCGGAACTGCCGTCGCGGCTGGTGCCGTTGAAGGCTGCCCTTCCGGTTGATCGACCTCGTCACCGTAGCCGTAGGCTGGACCTTCGTAGGCATCCCAAATCGCCAGCAAGTTCAACAGCCCGGCGACCCAGGTGAATAACAGTGCAATCTCGTACCGCCGACCGAGTCGCCGATTCATCTCCTGAACGGCGTCATCTTCGAGCGGTACTTGGTACCAGTCCTTGAACGCTCGCGGGATCGTTCCTTCGATCTCGCCCACGGGCGCATCGAACTCGCCACGCTCGGCGACGATGCGACTGCGAACGTAGCGCCGCGAACTGGAGTAGTCTTTCGCTCGGCTCTTGCCATCGATCGTGGTGGTCACGTTGCCATTGCCGAGCACCTGCGGAGCAATCGTGATTGGCCCCGCTAAGTTGAATTCTTTTGCAACGTCCGTCTCCCCAGCACCCGGTGTCTCGATTCGCGCGATCCCTCGAAAGTGGCCGCGAACCTCCGGCCCAAAACCGCGCGGTCCGGTGTCATCTAGCGACAGTTGCAGGTGGCCAGAAATCTGGCCCTCCCAGGAATCGTTGGGAGTATCGTGCTTGGCATAGCCCTCAAACGGTGCGTCGATGGGAGTTTCCAACTGTGAAAAGTCTCGTCCATCCACATCGCGACTGGAGTACCTTCGCCATTGAACCAACGCGGGAAGCGACGGCAACCCGACCAGCACCTGGGACAGATAGCCGATTGTGCGGTCGCGCGTCCGGAAGCGGTCGCGGCCTTCGAGATCCTGCCAGCGGAAGTAGACCCCTTTCCATTCCGCCATCGCTTGACCCCAGCAGAACGTCCCCAAGACGCAGACTGAATAGATCACCGCCTTGAAGCAACGCCCTTGATACCAATGGCCGGCTCCCGGAATCAGGAACGCTAACAGGGCCGCCACTTTGGGGTTCTTCAGGTTGATGCGCGGGTCAGCCATGCAAGGTCGCTACCAGTCAGATCGTTGATTCGGAAGGTAAGTTCGTCACGCGGGGAACTCGGCCGCCGCAGAAGATGTCTGATTCTAGAAGCGGTTTCGGCAGCGGACCAGACCACTCTGATTGTCGTGCGATTTCGGTGCGATCTGTGAGGCTCGAGGGAAATTGCCATACCGAGAAATAAGGGCAAAATCGCCTGCCAAGCCTACTTTTGTGGAAGATTTTGCCAAGTTTTCGGAATCCGAAAGGTCACGACCGGTGTAGACTAGACTTCGAATGCGATAGCTTGCGCGGCCACTAGAGCCCCCAGTCTTCCTGGCCTTGCCAATTGGCAAGGCTTGTCAGTTTTTCCTAAACTCCGAAATCAATTGATTTTGAATTCGTTGTTGTCTAAAGGACTTCCGCTCATGCGCGTTCGGAACACACGCTTTTTCTCTGCCTTCATACCCCGAGGTAGGAATGCCCGAACAATCCTGTTTCTGCTACTCGGCTGGTCAGCAGTGACCGCATTCTTACCGGGGAATCCCGACGTTCCTCCAACTTCGCAAGCGTTCGCCCAAGAGTCCGCCGAACCTGCGAAGCCAAAGGACGAACCGCAGGTTACTTGGGAGCAGTTCATTTATGTGCCGTACAAGCAATTGAGCACTGTCTTCGAGAAACAGAAGGCAACCGTGTTCATGTCGTATGCCGAGTACCTCAAGCTCTGGAGCAAATTCGGAGACCAGCCTGGTCAACCTCCAGTCGCCGCCGTGATTTCATCCGCCAGTTATCGCGGGAAGGTCGATCAGGATGTCGCGCGGATCGAGGCGGATTATTCAGTGCGAGTGCTCGGCAAAGCGTGGTCGGAGTTGCCGCTGAAGTTTGGGGACGCGGCGGTCGGCGAAGTGACCAGCGAGGGTGGGGCCAATGACAAAGAGAAAGTCTTGCTGCGAGCGACCGGTGACGGAGTTTATTCGCTGCTGTTCCCGACACCGGGCGAGCACAAGGTGAAGATTCAGCTCGCCGCGCGAGTTCGGTCATCGCCGGACGGCAAGAGTTTTGATCTCGAAGTCCCGGCCGTGGGTGTCACGAAGTTTGAATTGGTGATCCCGGAAGCCGACCAAGCGGTGGAGGTCACTCCGCTGCTCGTTCGACAGCCGGTTGAAGCCGCGAAGGGCAAAGAGACCAAGATTACCGGCAACCTCGGCGCGGCGAACCGCATCGACGTGTTGTGGCATCCGAAAGCGAGTATCAAGCCGGAGATGGATTTGCTCGCCAGCGTCACGAATCACACGCAGGTCTCGGTGGCCGATGGCCTGATCCACACGGATGCATTCTTGAGGTATGACGTGCTCCGCGGCATGCTGGGGCAACTGCGAGTCGCGGTGCCGAAGGGAGACCGCATTCTTGGCGTATCGTCGAACGATGCGAACGTCAAAGGTTGGAAAGCGGCCGACGAGGCGAATCGGCAAGTCGTCACGATCGAATTGCTCAGCGGTGCGAAGAAAGCGTTGACGCTCGAAGTTCACACCGAACGGTCTGCTCCGACCGGGGCGTTTGATGTCGTCGGCCTGAACGAGAACGCTCCGGCGGCGGGGATCCATGCGTTGGACGTCGTGCGTGAGAGCGGACAGTTAGTCGTCACCAGGGGAGCCGACTTGCTGCTGAACATTGAGAAGCTCACCGGCCTGACACGCATCGAAGAGGCCGAGGTCGCGGAGGCGATTCGCCGGCCGGGATCATTGGCTTACAAGTTTTATTCGCCGAAGGTGGAACTCAAGCTGGCCGCAAAAGCGGTCGAACCGCGTGTGCTCGTGAATCATGTCGCGCGGTTCCAATTCCTCGACGATGAACTGCGGTCGCTGACACAACTGAGCTACACCGTCGAGCGTGCCGGCCTGTTCGAACTCCTGCTGAACGTGCCGGACGGTCTGCAGATCGACAGTGTCACCGGGCCATTTGTCAAAGATCACGCCGTCGAAGAAAAAGATTCCGCGATCGTGCTGCGCGTGGTGCTCGACATGAAGCGTGAGGGAGTAATCCAGTTCAATGTGATCGGGCATCTGGTCCTGGACGCAATGGAAAAGGAGCAGAACCCGACGTTGCCGTTGCTCGAGCCGTTGTACGTCGAGCGTGAGACCGGACAAGTCACGATTTTCGCGGCGCCGGCGATCGAAGTGCTCACCGACGAAAAGGCGATCAAAGGGGTGCAGCCGGAACGAAGCGCCGATCCGAATCCGCCGTTTGTCGCGGGCGGGACGCTCGCGTCGGCGTGGTCGTTCACTCGGCGGCCGGTGGAGATTCCCGTGAAGACGACTCGCCGGCCCACTCGGTTGACGGCATCGGTCGCGACGCTGCTCAACGCGAAACCAGAGACCTCGGACGTGCGCACGACGGTGACGTATCACGTTCAATTCGCGGGACTCGACACGTTTCAAATCGCAGTCCACGAAGCGCTGGCGGACGTCGTGCAAATTCGGACGGCTCAGGGTGCAACGGTTCCGGCGATCAAAGAAAAGAAGAAGGCCGAGAAGGCGGTCGATGGCTGGGTGACTTGGACGATCATCCTGCAACGCGAGGCCGTCGGCGATGTGCCGTTCGAGATCACTTACGACTTGAAGCCGGCCGAAGGTGCGGAGAAGAAGGCTGGGGCGACGCTTTCGTGGCAGCAGGAACTCAATCCCGTTCGCGCGGTGGGACTGCCGGGCGACGGTGAATCGAAGGCGGGCAAGGTCGATCTGGCCGACGTGTATGGCGAGGTCACAGTTCAGAAAGACAAAGCCTTGACCGTCTCGGCCGACGTGGCAGGCGACGCTCTTGAAGCGATCGACCCGCGCGAGTTGTCGTTGCTTTCGCAGGATGGTTCACTGGCGTATCGATACTACTCGCAGCCTGTGTCGCTGAAGGTTTCGGCCCTGAAGCACGAAATTCAGGAAGTCGTCGAGACGGTTGTCTCGCGGGGGTTGGTCGAGATCGTTGTCGATGAAGACGACAAAGCATCCTATCGCTGCCGCTTCAAGATCAAGACTAGTGAGCGGCAAAGGCTCCGGATCGACTTGCCAAAGGGAGCGGAGATCCTCGGCGTGCTCGTCGACAACAAATCGGTCTCGCCGGAAAAGGCGGGTAAAGGTTCGGACGATCCGTTCGACAGTTATTTCGTGAGCGTCGCACGCACCGGGAAGTCGGACGAGCCGTTCTCGATCACTTTGCAATTTCTGTGGCCGATCAATCCGCCTCCGTTCGGCGGTTGGCGCGGCAAATTGCATGTGTCGCATCCGCGCATCGGCGGACCGAAGGGATCGGCGGTTGCGGTGCAACAACTGCGAACGGTCGTGTGGGTGCCGGAAAAGTTTTCGCTAGTCGGCACGCCGGATCAGTTCGTTCGCGAGCAGCATCTGACGCTCCAAAGAGCGATCAACGGATATGTCACCTCGACAGTCCACCAAGCGGAACTTGATCTATGGATCGGCGCGTCGTCAGTCGGCGTGGCGGACTTTGCGACGCAGGGGCAAGCGTACTCGTTTCACAATCTCGGCGGTGCCGAGCAGCTCGTTGTGACGTGGTGGAAAGTCAGCTTCGCCGCGATCGTCGCCACGGTGTCGCTGTTTGTACTCGGTGTCGTGCTGATTCCGACGACCTGGCGCAACCGGCTCGGCTGGGTTCTGGCCGGAGTACTGATCGCCGTCTGCGCCGGGCTGAACGACGCCGACATAGTTCTGCACGGAGTCGCCGCCGCTCGCTGGGGCCTCTTGTTAATGTTTGCCGTCTGGATCGTGCATTCGTTGTTCGGAGCGGTAAAGCGTCCGAATGGCAATGGCGTTGATCCCTCGAAGCCGTTTCCAACTATCGTCAGCCCGCCGCCCGAGGCAACTTCGTAGCTTTGTCCGTCAGAAGTGAGTGAGTTCATGATCGGAACCCTGAACTTGTTTTCCGGCGTTTTCCGGCCGGTGGCCGAAAGCCGAAAGCTGATAGCCCTTATCCCACTTTTTGGCGCTGCCGAAAGTGTGATAACGGCTATCAGCACACTGCTCTTGGCGATGGTCTGCTGTGTTCCAGCCTCTGCCCAGGAAATTGATGCTCGTCGCGTCTTCGTGCCGGTGGAAGATCTCGACACGATCATTGCGAAGGATCAGCGTGGGGTGCTGTTGCCACGCGAAGAGTTTTTCAAGCTGTATCGCGATGCTCAGAAGAACGCGCCGGCGAAGACGACGGCTCCGGTCGGGGCGGTGATTTCAGGAGCGACGTACTCGGCGAAGTTTGATGGCGAGCAACTTGTCGTTGAGGCGACGATCAAGATCAGCCAGCTTGGCGAATTCTGGCAGGCGTTGCCGTTGTCGTTCGGAGCGATGGCGGTCGAAAGCGCGAAGCTGAATGGGCAACCGGCGAAGCTGGGTCGCAATGAGCAGTCGTTATTCTTGCTAAACGACACACGCGGTGAGCACACGTTGACGCTTGAACTCTCGACACCGCTGACCGCGGTTGGTGCGGACAAGGTTGCATCGATCGGCGTGTTGCCGGGGGTTCCGGGAACGCTCAAAGTGTTGGTGCCGGCGGGGAAGCATCTGCAACTCGCAGGACTCTCGGTCGAAAGGCCGTCCGCGAATGATCAGCCGGCCAATTACCAAGTCGCAATCGGAGGCAGGAGTTCGGCCGTTGCGATTCAGCTGACCGATCGGCAGCGCGAACGGACGACCGATTCGCTGTTGTTCGCGACCACTGGTTTCGGGTTGCGAGTCGCCCCCGGCGAGATCACTTGGCACGCGGTCACGGCGTTGCAGGCGCATGGGACGCCGCTCGACCGATTGGTCTGCCGAGTTCCCAAGACGTTGGAAATCACCGATGTCGATTCCAATGGACTCGAAGCGTGGGAGTTGTCGGACGATCCAAACGATGCGAACTCGACCCGAATCACGCTGAATTATCGACAGCCGTTCGATGGTTCGCGGCGGATCGACTTTCGCGGCGTGATGGCGGTGCCGGCCGGCGAGTCGTGGCGTGTGCCGACGTTGAAGATCAATCAAGTCACGTCACACATTGGCCGAGCGCTTGTGCAACACGCTCCGGCCGTGCGATTGCGAACCGTCGAGTCGGCAGGCGTGCGGACGGCGACGATCAGTGAGGCCGATCCGAAATCCATCGGGACGGCGGGAGCGACTGATCCGAGCCAAGTCGCTCTGTTATTCGATGTCTGGAGGGAAGAGTTTTCGTTGGGATTCGTGGCTCAGCCGAAAGAGCAGGACGTGCAGGCGAGCATCTCGTCGATCTTCGATCTGACGGCAACGGGTCTCGACCTGATCACCGCCGCGACGATGGAGACGTCGTTCGCTCCGCTGTTTGAATTGGAAGTCTCGCTGCCCGCCGAGTGGTTGCTGACAGCGGTCTCGGTCAATGGTCAGCCGCTGCCGTGGCAGGTTCGCACAAAGGAAGACGAGCCGGGAATCAATCACATTCGCATCCCGTTGCCGCAGCCACTGCGACCGGGTCAACAGGCGAAGCTCGAAGTCCGAGCACATCGCGATCTCGATGGCTGGCCGGTCGAAGACATGCCGGTTGAAGTCACTCTGCCGGAGCTTCGTCTGCCGCAGTCGTCGGTTTCTGAGGGCACTTACGTTATCAAGGCTGATGCCGATCTCGATGTCGTTCCCGGCGACATCAACGGACTCGATCCGACAAACGTGCCGGTTCCCGGAGCACGTTTGGGTTTCGCGTATCAAGACACGCGATTCGGCGGCACGCTGAAGATCGAACGCAAACCTTCGCGAGTTGCCGCTCGCACGCTGGCCTTCGCGCGGCTCGACAAGCAAACACTGCATACTCATTTCGAGACTGAACTGACCATCACCGGCGGCGGCCTGCGAGTGCTCGAAGTCGCACTCCCCGAATCGGCCGGCAAGGATCTGCGATTTCAGTTCGTGACCGGAGCTGCTCGCATCGTCGAACAAATGTCACGAGCCGGCGAGAATGGGGAACTGATTTGGACACTGCGTTTAGATCGCCATCTGGTCGGCACGGAAACGCTGGTGGTGACGAGTGTCCCCCGCGAGCACAG
>Ga0194133_10008045_pt1 | contig 12411 bp, 6 predicted proteins | sample TA2KigOf40mmetaG_FD_155448 | JGI IMG/M metagenome (GOLD analysis project Ga0194133, IMG submission 155448) | Freshwater microbial communities from Lake Tanganyika, Tanzania - TA2015055 Kigoma Offshore 40m | ecosystem: Environmental > Aquatic > Freshwater > Lake | place: Tanzania: Lake Tanganyika...
AAAAAAACCTGACCCTCTGACCCCAGGGTACCCCAAACTCCAAAACCTAAACAGATCACAGGAGAAAAAACTTAGTGTATCGTAAAATGTCCATATGGGTGACAATTAATCTCATTAAATTTTTCACGAGCAGCACCAGGCCTCGGTTGGCTAGTTAATGATTAAATAAAGATACCCTTTTTTCTTGAGAGGGAATACCTTAGTATTCTTGAGATTACTTGCGGAACTGAGAGTTAAAAACTGGCGAAGATGCATAGGTTTGATACTTTTTAAGATTCAAAACCATGTTGTGACTATTTGGACCCTCAATATATTTCATCTTTTTTCATCACCTGAAATTTTTAAAAAATGTACATATTTACTTTGCAAAACCACAAGGGTGGGCTTAATAAATATTGTAGTCGTTATTAATATTTTACTTTCAAACATTTATCAATCTTTTTCAATTTCATTTTGATGAGAAAAGAATTCTAAATTCTTTACCTACCTCGTTTCAAGCAAATAATCTGACAGTTTTTAATTGGACTGCTCCCTTTGCTGATGACTGATTTAATTAAACCTTGAAAAACATCATTATTCAAATTAGTAATTACAAGAGAACAAGTAAACTATAGTTTCATAAAATTCATACCCAAAACTTTTTTGTCTGTGTGTTTCAAACCATAGATAAAATGCAAAAAAAAACAATAAATGCCTGAGATCTGTCTATCATGGTGGGTGGGAAGATGATGTGTGACCCACATGAACCAAAAGTCAATTTTTTTGCTAGGATTAACTTCATCAAGAAAGATTTGTAGAAGGTATTTATTACCTAAGCATGCAAGCAGAAAAAAGTTTTTTTTTACCCAGAGCTACATTCTTTGTTCAAAATTTGACATGTCCAGTCAGTTGAAAGAAAATTAAAGATTGATTTTTGTGTGAAGGAAGAACCTTAACCCCTTTACAATGATTAATGATTAACCTCTTGCCTATTTTTTCACATTCAGTTGAGCAAATATTTTAGGTGTACAAATTTACTGCTACTTCGCAGCTCTTTTTTTCTCCACATTTCAACATCTTCCATTTACAAAAAAAGCAAAATAAATTATAGGAAATTGCATGCTGATATTCATCCATCCATCTATCCAGTTAGCAATTTTCGAAGCAAGTCATTAGACCCTGTGAATGGATATTTTGCTCATCCTGACCCACACATGCGAACAACTTAAATCAAGCTCTTAAGTGATCCGCTAGCTATTTGTTTTTTAAACCTTTTTGTAATTAAATAAGGTTCTTTTGCAAATTGTTTTTGATCAATTTTTTTCATACAAAATTAATAATGAGGAGCATAAATCTTTTGCAAAACTTTTCATCCTTCTGAAGGATATGGCAAATGTTTGTTGAAAACATTAATTTTCCAAAGTCATGTTTTGTTAAATATTTTTTTGTAAATATCTCAGAGAATTTAACACTTTTATTGATTGCCTAAACCCTGGCAGGGAACCATTTATAGTGATGAGACCGGGTCAAAAAATTTTGACCTGGGCAGGTCAGATCTATTTTTTGTTGTTCGGATCCGGTCAACCATCTTTGGTTTGAGTCTGGGTTTGGGAAATCTCCCCAAAAAATCTAAAATTTTCAATTTTTCCACTTCAGGTCAAAAATAATATCTTTGGGTCGGATCAAACAGTACCTGGGTCAAAGACAGGTTGACCTCTTATTTACTGCAGGTAAAAAGTATGCTCGGGTCAGGTTGGGTCATTGCCCATCTCTACCATTTTAGCACCTTTTCATTTTTGTAGCAACTTAGAGTTAGAGTTTGCTGGAGGTTCAGGATATGGACAATTTCCCTTAAATTCCCATGATTACTAGGCCAAAACGACCCCATGAAAAATGTGATAATTCAAACTTTCACAAATGTTCAAAAGTGTCTAGGATAAGTTTAAGTTCCAGCTAAAGACTCAGGATCCTATGCTATAACCACAAAAAGGCAAAATTGTTTGCTGTTAGTCTGAAAAAAGCTTTTTTATTCCACCACATTTATCATGTCAAATCTCTCTAACAAATTTGATTGCAAAGAGTGAATTATAAATTCTTAATTCTAAATGAAAACATACTTTCATTACTGATATATTATATCAAAATATTCTCTTTCATACTCAAGCACAAATTGGTAACACGTGGTTCAAAAATTTTGCAAAATCAACCTGGGTCTGGTTTATTGTTACAGCAAAAAAATTGTTGATATCATTTTTTTATTTGTTGGCTGATTGATTTTTCAATATGAGACAGATTCTTTTTAAAATATTGTGCTGATCTGTTTTTGTTTTTACATAACTGTGCTTTTTTGTCACACCAATAAAATATTTTTCTCAATGAAATAAAGTGAGCTTCATACAAAATCATTTGCTTTATTTTATGAAACTTAATCCTACTATGTCTGGAAATGTTGAAGCAGGTCATGTTTCGTGGTTAACACAAAACATGATTCGTGAAGGCTGGCTTCATGTTATTAGCCATCTCACAGACATTTTGAGTTTTCAGTTGGTATTTTGTAATCAACCAAGCAAATTTTTGAAACTTGGCAATGAGAGCCAACATATTTTGGTTGCTCAATTTTTTTGAATTAAATTATGGTTCCAATAGGTTTTAAATAGACAACAGACTGATAAAATGGGGTCAAGGTTAGGTTAGGTTAGGTTAGCTTATGTTAGGTTAGGCCAGGTTAGGTTAGGGTTGTTCGATGAGTTTGTAGTTCAATGAGTTTGTAGTTGGCAAACTTGAATGAGTGGTAAACTTGCATCGGGCAAACTTGATTGGGCAAACTGGTATTGGCGAACTTGCATTAGGCGAAAGATCATAGTATCAATAAAATGAGATGTAAGGTTGAGAAGGTTTGCCTTCCAACCCTGCTAGCAATCTTCCATCCAAAATGGCAATAAAAATAAGAGGTTTTTAGGTTGGAGTAAACATATTGTATTGTCACTTACTAAGCTGATTTATTGTGAATCTGTCTGTGCTTAAGTACTTCAAAGTGGGGGGCCAACTTTCATTTGTCTCATGAAAACAGGTTAAGGCAAAAGGAATGAGGTACACTGGGTAGAGGAGGATGTATAGGGCAATCCTTTTTAAGCCATGGTGGTGTAAGTCATATTGACCCATAGACTATCTAGATCAAAAATATTTGTGAAATACTTTAAGCATCTGGATTCGGTGGCTAAAAGATTCAATAATTGTTGTTGTGACAAACAATCCTCTCAAATTTCAAAATAAATTGGCATTCTATTATGGGACTATTTTTTTACTTAAGCCAAAAGCATCCTTTTTTTACAATTTATCAGTAACAAATTCTTAGATTTCAATGTGATTCATTTCTTCTGTTGAGCTTTGGATTGCATGTTGGCACTAAAGCTGAGCTGAGACTTACAAATTGGTCTTGATTTGTGGATTGAAAACTGGTAATTGCGAGATGTTGTAGGAATAATTCTGGACAAAGGATGATTCCTATACTTGTTTGTTTTGAAGAAGAATTCCTTTCAAGATTTTAAAAATACAAATTCAGGCTTACTTTCAAATTTTTTATATTCAAGGATTTGACTTCCTTCCTCAACTTTTACATTAACCTAAAATATCATCAATTGACAACTTTGATTGGGCAACAAAGCATGTTACCTCAACTCAAAAGTCTGACATAATTTCAAAGGTAACAAAAATCTTTGAATAGATCTTTTTAACAGAAATGTTAAGCCATAAGTAAAAAGTATTGGATAATAATAATAGTAATAATCTGGTGCAGTATTGACTCAAGCAGTGTTTACTCATGGTAATGCATGATCTTTATTTGACTCACTCTCAGATTAATATTACACTGACTAGGGGTGGCTTGTTGATTTTTTTTGCAACCTGAAAAATTGCTGGGATGGCTAGGGATTGAACCCACAATCTTAGATCTCAGTCTTCCTTAATCTATATATTTACCTTATATCTTCCATTCCAAATAATTCATTGATAGTCTTAAAGACCTTCTTGGTTAGGAAAATTATGTTGTGAATTAAGACAACCCTGTGAATCAAATGTCAGACCCTGGGACATCTTGGCTCTCATCCAGTCAAATAACCAACATAAATTTGTAAAGGAGGAATCAAATGAATGAAACTTTTCATTTAACATGCATTTAAGTATACAGGAAACAAACCGTTGGTTTTGACAAATTTATACAGCTTAACTGTGCCACAAACTTATACATGCCTCCTTAAAAAAGTTTCTGGTGATGATGAAAATTAGAATCTAATTTGATATTCAATAGAGATACGATCCAGTCTCACCATAATGGTTGGTTATATTAGTAACACCAAACATCTACTTTATTGAGTAAGTGTGTATGTGTGTGTCAACCGTTACATAATGTGTGTGTGTGTGTCTCTCAGTTATCAATTGATTCCAATCACAAAACCCAAAGTGACATACAGCCATTTTTGCTTCAGGCCTTTTCTGCACTTTTCCTTTTATAATGTGACATTTTTGGGTTGATGGGGACATTAACGCACCCAGTTGGTAAAGATGAATGCAAAAAATATTGATTCTAATCTCAGAGTGAAGAAAAATATTCTAAATTTTGTAAAAAAATATTTAGATTTGCATTGAATGAGACTGGTAATTCTAATAGATAGTATTTTTATACTTTCATTCCCACACGTACCTTTTGATTTGAAGAAAACACATCTGCACAAGGTATACTCGCTCCTCCAATCAGCTAGTGCCCACTTGTTGATCACCCTCATTGGTCGCAACTCTATCCGTTCTATCAATAAACATGGTTGTGTTGTTTCTCTTCTTGATTGGTAAGGTCATCACTTGGTTTCCACACGATCTCTCATATCAATGAACACGCCCTCTCCAGGCCATAGCACCACACTCGCTCTAGTAAGAAAGCAGATAAATAATGCTTGCCCAAGACCCGAGTCTTCCTCTAAGTCATAGCTCCTTTACTGATAATGTAATAGCCATTATAACATGGCAACTGGAGGGGCAGCCTGACCCATCACCAAGTTGACTTAGTCAAAAGCCGTCAGATTTAATTTTTATGCAGACCAACTTTGGGTGGTGAGAATGGGGAGACTATTTTAACCTTGAGATTGTCAGACGACTGGCAAGAGACCCTGACCTAGAGATGGGCCCTGACCCGACCCGAGCTTACTTTTGACCCGCAGTAAAAAAGAGGCCAACCCGGCTTTGACCCGGGTACTTTCCGACCCTACCTGAAGATATTTTATTTGACCCGAGGGGAAAAAAATTGAAAAATTTGACATTTTTAGAGGAAATTTTCCAAATTCTAATCCAAGCCATAAATGGCTGATCCGACCCAGGTCAAAAAATTTTGACCCAGACCCATCACTACCCTGACCCCCGTCCCAAAAGGAAGGTTAGGTTCTGGAAAGCTGTTGACTCAAAGTAACTCTTTGTAAGATGTTCTTATGTGGAGAAGTACTAAGAGTTGGACATGTTGTTTGTTTGTAAAACTTATTCGCTCATTCTTCAAGTGTACATGTACACTGACTTTACAAGAGCTGGGTCTCGCCACCTATCCCACCTAAGTGAGACAGGTAACAGGACCAGAATCACGGATATTTACAATAATTAAGTTCAAATAAATCAGTACTGTACTATTGCACAAAAGAACAAAATTGCATCAGATTTATAGAAATGTAGAAATTGAGCTGAGTAATGGAATTTGGTATGAATTATAGAATACCTGCAAGTTTAAACAATTGAATACCTTATTATGGAAATTTTTAAGGATGTGGAAAATCAGCAAAACAAAGACCTTTGAAAGTAAAGGGCAATTAAAAGACAAAACTGATATTTAATTACTTTAAAATTGAGAGCAAAGGAAATATTTTAAGTTTGTGAATATGTTCTACTTAAAAGTAATTATTGTATTTTTAAACACAATGAAAGGTTTGAGCTTTGACCCCATTAGTTTTGCTGTTATTATTCGTATTCCAATTTTAGTACAAAACATTCTTATTTCAAATATATTTAAAACCGTATTTCAAAGATTAGTTCCAGCTAAAAACAAATGATGTAATTGTAGACAATTTTTACTCAGAGATATTTTTTCATAATATATTTTTAGAAACACATTGAGAAAAAAGGATCTTTTGCTTCATCTTAAAAAAAAATTCAAAATGTTTTCTTTTCCGATTGTTGAAATCGATCATTTTCGCTCATCTGAAGTTCAAAACCAATTTACCAAATAATTATAAAGCACATGAGAAAAAAGGTTTTAAAATGCTTATTCATCATTTTCAATAAGATAATTCATACACTCTTCCTTGAAACAAAAATATGGATATTAAAATACTAATCTGCTAGCGGTTTAATAAAGATCTCGTTTCGAATTCGTTTTAGGGCATCAAAGTCTCATTTTTGTGGAAAAAAGTCACACTTTTGTGACTTTGCATTTTTCAATTGCCTATCCAGTTTACATCAATGTGATAAAAATGATGCTTCAAATTTGAAATGGTTTTTTCAAGCTGGATATATAAGTTTTTATAACCACTTTTTTATCCAACGTTGCTTTGCAAAATAGTAATTTTTTGTCATGTAGGGACAAGACTCCAACCATGTTAGTTTTCATCCCTAGGACTGGGTTGAGGTCTGAGAATTTGCCAGCATTTGGGGCATTTTGCAAGAACACAGATCTATTTGTATGCACAATATACAATTACCCAAACTATAGTAGTGATTGGTTCGGGTCAAAAATTTTTGACCAGGGTTGTGTCGGGTTAGGGCAGCCATCTTTGGTTTGGATTTGGAAAATTTTCCCTTAAAGCCACAAATATTTCAATTTTTTTGCCCTTTGGATCAAAAAGTACCAGAGTCAAAGACAAGTTGGCATCTTCTTTACTGCGGATCAAAATTATGCTCGGGTTAGGTCAGGGACCATCTCTTCAAACTAATCAGTTTTTGGAAAATCATATCGGCGTGGCTCATTGGCATGGCAACTGGCTGGGGATCAGAGGGTCGTGGATTCAAATTCAGATGGCCCTCCGGGCTACCCTTGACCCCAGCTTGCTTCAAAAATACAGAAAACCTAAGATAAAAAGATTTTCTGTCAGAAAAAAGCATCTTCATGACATAAATTTGCTAAACCCCCACCGAAAAAATCACCGTGTTTCGTCGCTATTTTTTATAACATAGAAAAAGGGTGATTTTGCGTGCTTTATTGCCGGAATCGTGACTAAAAGTCACTCTTTTTGGGTTTTACACCCTAAATCTCCCTTTTTCAAAAATTATTTTTTTAGTTTGGCGCCCGAAATCGCCCTTTTTTGCAGAAAGGGAGACTTTTTTTGGTCGGGACACTACGCAAAAAATATACAAGCGCGGGCAAGGAGCCAGGATAGAACATGGTTTACACTCTAGAATTCCATCCCAGCAACCGGTGTTCGACTCCCACCTGGGGACCTGTCCATGGACATTACTTATACATAGACTGCACCTCCCTGCCCACACTGCAGGAAACATTTGCACCGTAGTAATTTTGGGTTTAGCAACATAGATTGCGCCTCCCTGTCCACGCTGCTAGAAAAATTTGCACTGTAGTAAATTTGGGTTCAGCAACAGCTGAATTCGTGCGGCCTAGGTGGGTCAGTTGTTGTTAAACCTATACATAAGCCCAAAATTGATTTTTATGACCCTTTCTCCTTCTGTGTATCCGATCTCTATGTTTAGCAACAGCTGAATCCCTGCAGCTCAGGTGGGTTTGGCTGTTGCTAAACCTATGCACAAACCCAAAATTAATTTTTATGACCCTTTCTCCCCATCCCTCTATATATCCTATCTCTATGGGTAATTAACATTGAATGTGATCACTAACAGTGTGCCTAAATTGAATGCAGTTTTGCAAGGCGTACATAAAAACATCAAAAAAAAAGTTTTTTTTAAAGATTTCACTGGCTTCTTGAGTGTAATGTTAAAAATACTCAAAATCTTTCTTTAATATTTAAACTTAATTTTTGTTGCTCCAAATGATGTGAAAAAGATGAGCATCATGAATCGTGTCTGTCGATCTGGAAACAGTTAAAAAAATGATTTAATTGTTTGTTATCCTCCAGACTAGACAAAAAAAGTGTTTTTTTTACCCTTGGGCAAAGCTTGATCGTTTTAAATTAAACAGGAGATCATTCAAAGTTCATGTGATGCTTGCTTATTAAAGACTCCAGATTTTTGTTAAAGATAAATACAAAGAAACTGAATTTATGATGCCTTTTTTTCAACCAAAATTTTTTTTTCTACTATCAGAAACGTGACAATTAATGTCAGAAATGTAGCCTAATCGTTTGCATAAATCATTTAAGAATGAAGTTCTGATTGTTTCGAGGAAGTTTTTAACTGTTTGGCTGAAACAGACGAGAGAGAATTAAAACCAAGATGAGCCGAAGAAAAATACGACAGGCAATTTAATTAGACCTATTTTGAGCAATGAAAAAATGCATTCTAATAGGCCAACATGAGAAAAGTTAATTTTTGTTAAAGAAATAAAGTTTGGATTGTGCTTAAATGACTTTTAACCATATTTTAAGTTAAAGTTTTTTTTCTTAAAATATTTTTATGATCAACTCAATGACTATTTTAGTCATTAAAACCTTCCTTTGATGATCAAAGACTTTAATCCAGCATTTTTCTTATTATCTTAAGTGGATCTTTTTAAGATTGCTGTTGCTCTTATGAAGATTGTATTCTCTGACTGTAATGGAATGAGCCTTGTTTGATAAATAAATAAGTAATAACCCCAATCTTGACAGCCAATTTTGACCGCCAGAACTTCTGAACTTCCAAATTCACAGATCCCCGTTTCATGTATATAAACCCACCTCCTCCTGAAATAAACAATTAGTATCGCAATGTTCTTATTTGTGAACGTTCACATCTCGTTACCTCAATTTACCATAACTGATATTGGCTTTTATATTGTGCTAACAACACATTAAGATTTTACTGTGGCCTAATGGCCACCTAGCTCAGGATAAAAGCTCCAAGGTGACCTAACCCTCAGCCATGCAAATAATAGCTTAAACAAGATGGCTAACAATTGCACTTCGGTGTATCTGTCTCCGGAAAAAATTTAATCCAATTTTTGTAAAGCAAAGTTTTTTCTCCAATGATCTGTTTAGGTTTTGGAGATTGGAGTTCCCTGGGATCAGGGGTTTGGGTTGGCAGGGTCAGACTTGTGTTAATATCCTTTCCTGAGTTGGTGGGGAGGTCTGTACCAAATTTGGTGGAGATTGGTCCGGCAGTTCGCACATGAAAGAGGTGGATAGGTACAAACAGTCTGTTTTATATAGACAGAAGTCTGAACAGGTATATGAGGACATATGGGTCAAAATCTAAACACTAAAAGACAAAAAAATTATAGAAACTTTTCCCAGTGAAGATCCAAACCATCTTTTAACTTTGATGCTAAAGATCAATGTTTAGAAGAAAGAAACAGTGAGCTTTGCAACTTAATATTTCACATTTGAGAATTATAAACATTTCAGACCATTTTCTTGTAAAACAATTCAAATAGGTTGACCCCGAGTCTTCTTTTGACTCACAATGTGTTCAATCAAAACCAAGTCTTGTGTTTTGAGGAAGCTGTCTGAGAATGCAAAGAATGGGCAGACCCAATTACAAATAAACACGAAAGGCTAGACAAGTCATGTCATTCTTGTAATTGATGTCCCTATTCAAAGTCTCAATTCCACAAACTTTTATTTAAATGCCATAACATATTTTTGGCCATCTCAAAATTTAGGGCATGAATTTATTGTAAATGAAATTTGATGAAGAAATAACTTTTATTACTCTGTTGTTTGGAATCTCTATTTATAAAACAGACTTTTTGTACCTACCTATGTACCTGTGTCTCTGCCAGACCATAATCTCCTCCAAATTTTGTACAGAACTCATCACCAACTCAGGGAAGGGTCTTAACACAAGTCTGATCTTGCCAACCCAATTACCTGACCCCAAGGTACCTCAAACTCCAAAACCTAAACAGATCACTGAAGAAAAAACTTTGACATACAAAAAATGCATTAAATTTTTTCCGCTCAGCGCCAGGCACCGGTTGGCTAGTAAGCAATAAAGAGCAGTTTGAGTATGTGAAAAAATTTGAAATAATTAAAGACCTTGGCTGTCTTTCATTCCAGTCCAAATACAGCATGATTAGACTTGTTCCTCATGAGATAACTTCAAGTGGTGTTTTCTGTAGCAATCATCTTTAAATCCTCCTTCATACAGTGCCATAACTGATCTGTCTTCCTTGTATGTAAGGGTCTTATAGACCACCAATAAACACTTCAGTATTGATTTTATTTTGATTATGAAGAATACTACTTGGCTACTTTGTTTTCTCATCATCTGACATTTAAGAGCATTGCAAAAATGAGATTTAGCTGGGATTTTTTTGGTGACAAGGTGCATATTTGGGTTTTCTGGATAATTTCAGAGTTTGACCCCATCCATTTTTAACAAAACTTGGATCTGGATATTAAAGATATGTGTGTTTTGTTGAATAACTTGCTCAGAACTTCCAAAACAATTTCAAATTAGAAAATCAATTCTTATACCAGGTGGGTTTGGGAGCAAAGATTCAGTTGTAATTCCTCAATCCATTTTCCAATTATGTTGAAAGAATTTTTTTTATTTTGATTCAAAAATGCTGAATACTCTTCCAAATAAATAAATTTCAATTAAACCTTTAATTGTTTATTAGGAAAAGAGTCACGAGATGGGGTCATTCAAGTCCAAAGTCACGGTCGGTCATGATTTTTTTTCTTTCCTTTTTCCAACGGTTCCATGTGGTTCAAACAACCCATGACTTGATCCGTTCATCTTCACCTGCTCATCTTGAAATGCTGCCTTATATGCAGGAAACAACAATCGAACGCATTCCTCGCAACTTTGGGTATTGCCTTCCATAAAAAATGAACTCAAGATTCCGGATGGTAAGAAAGAAAGAAAATATTTCAAGTTTGTGAGTGAGAGATAATTGTTTCAATGGATGTTGCCAATACATAAAAGGCAAAGGGGGTCAACATTTTGTTGCCAGTTGAGTCACAGCAATCCTGACGACGACCTCCTCAAGTCCGGAAAACTACAAACTTTATTCTAGTCATGAAAACTTTGGCTCTTATCCTCGGTATTTATTTATACATAGAGCTAATAAAACAATCAAGTTTCAATTAATAATTTTGACTTTTGATTTTCAAAGCTTTTGCCGTTGCTGGCACTATGGCTGATGGACTTCACAGTCATGGAAGACAAGGTCGAGCAAGGCCTGTGAGCGGACGTCGCCAACAACAACAACGTCGGGGTCGCCAAGAAGAACTACCTGGTTATGCTGGTGAAGAGGTCAGAATACACTATCTTATATACAGCCAAAATATTATAAATCTAATTTATTATAAATAGTCTTTGGGCGATGCTCCTTTGACCAATTACGGAAATGGTTTAAACGATCCTGCTGCTGGAGGTGACTCCAACCTTGCCATGCTTGAGAAGTCCATCCCCGGAGTTCCAGGTCAAGACTATCCAATTTTTGCTGAAGTGCCAGAGTCTGCCTTCTCATGCGATGGTCAAGTGGATGGAGGTAAAACATGCAGTTTCATCATTTAGGGCTGCTGCAATAGTCTCAGGATAAAAACTAACTAATCAGATTTACTTGCCACACGTTATTCTATTCTGATTGGGATGGCCAGGGTTTAGGCCCTAGAACCTAAGACCTTGTTTTAGCCTCAGTAATAACTGTAAAACAGAGATCTATACCTTTTCCATGGTGTTTGACTTTTGGTTTCAGTCAGTAAGAGGTGAAAAGTTTTCGGATTTAAGGAACACTTTGTAAATTATATCTAAAAGAATATACTTCTGAGCACCAACTTTTCTAAAGATCTCCATTAGAAGTTTTCAAAACCGCCCAAAAAATAAGTTATGAGTTAATTTTCTGCTCATTACATTTATTCCAACTCATTTCATCATTTCTCAAAGGTAAATGTCAAGATCTTTATCCCTTTGAAATATCAACTGCCTACTTTTTTGTTGAACTATTCAAAAAATTTGAATGAAAAATTCCTTTTTCATTATTCACATTTGCTTAAAGAAGAAGGAAGCACTTTTTTACCTTCATGAAATTGATCATGATTTGATTTTTGGGTTGGATTGAAGCAAAAGAAGCTTCTTCCTTTTAGCAAAATAAACTCTGCTTAATGGATGAGAATCGATATGAACTTTTGTCTAGAGAGAAATAGAACCTTGATAAATTATTTTTTCTATTCAAATTCAAAGGTTATTATGCTGATGCTGAAGCCCAATGCCAAGTGTTCCACATTTGCACTGCCAATGGTCAAGGAGGTTTGGCAAAATACTCCTTCCTCTGTCCCAATGGCA
>Ga0194133_10008046_pt1 | contig 12409 bp, 11 predicted proteins | sample TA2KigOf40mmetaG_FD_155448 | JGI IMG/M metagenome (GOLD analysis project Ga0194133, IMG submission 155448) | Freshwater microbial communities from Lake Tanganyika, Tanzania - TA2015055 Kigoma Offshore 40m | ecosystem: Environmental > Aquatic > Freshwater > Lake | place: Tanzania: Lake...
GCACCTTTCAGCGCACCCTCGGGTGCGCTTTTTATTTGCCCTGATGATTGCGCTGACATTTGACCTGACTGACCGTCAGTCGCTATTAATGGCCTTTTTGTAAACACTGCGTAAATGGGAAGTGTTCTTTACCGAATACTTTACGAGTTGCTAACCAAGCTTGTGAATTCGGAAACATCATCGCGCTGCAGCATCAAAATTCCCCTGAATTGCTGTTGATTTGCAGGCGTATCGGTGTATCTTGATGCCAATAATAAAAACAGCTTTACGAGCGAGACTGATTCATTATCAAAGTACTCATCAGGCTCTCCAACCAACACAACCCTCACGGTGTCGTCGTGCTGGCAGAGAAGAAGAAGCATGTAGAGACAGTGGTTCAAGTTGCAGAGGCCGACGAACGGGCTGGACTGCGACATGACCAGATCATTCGGGATTCATGGATGCGCTGTGTCCATGATCACAAGCTCGACCCAACCCGTATGCAGGACGCCATCATCCTGCCGAACAACCGAATACGGGAACACAAAGACCAGCTTGAAGATTTTCTTCACATCGCACGACACGGTGTAGAGGAGCTTTACCATCAGGTGGCGGGACTCGGCTACGCCATCTTGTTGACCGATTCTCATGGTGTGACGGTCGACTTCATCGGTGATATTCAGCTTGATAGCAGCCTAAGAAAAGCGGGTTTATACCTCGGCTCGAACTGGCATGAGACGGTAGCGGGTACATGTGGCGTCGGTACTTGCATTACTACCGGCGAAGCATTGACAGTACATCTCGATGATCATTTCGATGCGACGCACATCCCGCTGACCTGCACTGCCGCCCCGGTGTACGATCCGGCCGGCCAACTGAAAGCGGTGCTGGACATTTCTCTACTCACCTCACCGACCGATAAAAACAGTCAGCATCTGGCGCTGCAGCTGGTGAAGATGTATGCGCACAAAATCGAGAATGCTTATTTTCTGCACCGCTACCGTGATCAGTGGATCTTGCGCATGTCGAATGCGCCGGAGTTCCTCGAAATCAGTCCACAGTATCTGTTAGCCGTGAATGCTGCCGGCAAGGTGGTTGGATATAACCACTTAGCAAAAAAGCTGTTTCAGCAGCACACTCGTAGCGATTTGATGGGTCTATCGATCTCTGATTTGATTGAACTGACCATGGATGATTTGCCGAATTATTTGTCGGCCAGACCCGTCGACAAGCGCGCGCTAAAAATTCACAACTCAACACAGCTGGTGTTTCTATCAGTAATGTGGCCCGCACGCACAAGTATGATTGGCACCCAGCAAACCGCTGGCGCTGACATACCCGCCGAATTGAAAGCGCTAACGCAGGGCGATGCGCAACTCGACAAACAAATCCGACGCGCTGCACGTTTGGTCAACTCACCGATCAGTATTCTGATTACTGGCGAAACAGGCAGCGGTAAAGAATATTTTGCCAAGGCACTGCATCAAAGCAGCGAGCGACGCGAAGGCCCTTTCATCGCAGTCAACTGCGCTGCCATCCCCGACTCGCTGATCGAAAGCGAATTATTTGGTTATGCACCCGGCAGCTTCTCGGGTGCGGCCACCAAAGGCAGAAAAGGTTTGATCCAAGAAGCCGATGGCGGCACCTTGTTTTTGGATGAAATTGGCGATATGCCAAAGTCACTACAAACCCGTTTGCTCCGCGTCCTGTCGGAAAAAGAAGTCGTACCCGTTGGTGCGCAGCGCCCGGTACAAGTGAATGTACGCGTGATCGCCGCGACGCATTGCAATTTGGAGTCGCGCGTGCGCGAGGGCTTGTTCCGTGATGATCTGTTCTACCGCTTGAATGGTGCGCATTTTGTTTTGCCGCCGGTACGAGAACGCCAAGATCTGGGTTGGCTGATTGATCGTGCGATTGCCAAGCAATCTGCAAAATCAGCGCACCTGCATCCACTATCGATCGACGCCGAGTCGAAGGCGCTGCTGATGCGACATCGCTGGCCTGGCAATCTGCGTGAGCTGACCAATGTGATTGATTTCTCTGCAGCGGTATGTGCTGACCAACTCATTACTGTCGGTGACCTGCCCGAGTATCTGGTCAACCCGGATTTGAATGATCCCGATAGCCCTTTAATTGCGCGAGATTTATCTCGGCATGGCAAGCAAGCGAGAGAGTTGCTGAACGTGCTGGAGTCATGCGAATGGAATGTGACTGCTGCGGCGCAAAATCTGGGTATTGCTCGAATGACGCTGTACCGGCGCATGAAACAGCACGGCGTCACACCGCCACGCTGATGCAGCGCTGATAAAGCGCTGTGACAGTGGTGTGACACAGGTGTGACAGTGTCACAGGCAGATGTGACACTGCAACGCGAGTGAAGCGACGCACTCAAAGTCTGGTTGCTGCTTCATCGTTGAATTTGCAGGAAATTGCAGGGAATGTCTGCGATCTGGCAGTCGGGTGAGTTTTGTTCATATTGGCACACCGATTGCTCTCAGTTTATTTGGTTCGCCGGCGCGTTGGGCGAAACAGGCTGCGTTGAGTAATCAGGCAGCGGCAGTGTTGAGGGTTGGGCCGGCAGTGAGACCTCCTGGATCGGAAGCTTCTCTGCCTGCGTAGCCCTGCAGCGAAGGGGGCGAAGCTGCCCTTGATAACAACCTGAGGAGACAAAAATGACTGATAAACAAAGGCCATTTGGTGTTTCGATGACGGAGCGTGAGTTTGCAGAGTGTCTACATGCAGACGAAGCAGCATTCCGCTCACCGATTCCGACACAGATGGTGTCAAACGGCGAGTACAACCCCTTGCCGCAAACCGAGCAGCAGAAAAAGGTCGAGTTCCTGATCAAGGAAATGGCCGACAAGGAAGCCAAGCGCCACAACATGAGCCGCCGTGACTTCCTGGCGACCTCATCCGGCATGGCCACCGCATTCCTGGCGATGAACCAGGTCTACGGCAACATGTTCGATGTAAGCGAGGCAGAAGCGAAGAACCCGGACGCTGCGGGTGACCGTCGTGCGAAGTACAAGGGCCAGTTCATTTTTGATGATCAGACCCACTTCATCCGTGATGACTTCAAAGAGGAAGGCTTGCTCGGTCTGACCAAGTGGGCGGAAGGCGCCAAGGTCAACCCGAATATCGGCCACGTCCCAACCAACCTGTCGCGCTACAAGATGGACAACTACCTCAAGGAGATCTTCCTTGATTCGGATACCTCGGTTGCTCTGCTCTCGGGCGCGCCGTTTGATGATCCGAACTGGTGGCTGCTGTCGAACGACGCGATCCAGAACGCTTGCCGCGCTGTCAACAAGATGGCAGGCACGGTTCGGATGCTCGGCCACGCAATTATTACACCGAAGTACCCGAACTGGATGGATGAAGTTGATCGTGCGATCGAAGAGCTGAAGCCTGTGTCCTGGAAGTCGTACACCATCGGTGACCCATTCGGTCCATCAAAGTTCGCATGGCGCCTGGATGACGAGAAGCTGATGTACCCCTTCTATGAGAAATCACTGAAGGCCGGTATCAACACCATCTGTATCCACAAGGGTCTGATGCCACGTGACTACGAGAAGGCGTTCGCTGGTACTTGGGATCATGCTACCGTCGATGATCTCGGCAAGGCTGCCAAAGACTGGCCGAAGATGAATTTTGTTGTCTACCACGCTGCGCTCCGTCCCTGGCTGGCAGACCCCCCCGATTTGGAAATGGCGGAGTTTGAGAAGAGTGGCTACATTCAGTGGGCGACTGACTTGGCCCGTATCCCACAAAAGTTTGGCGTAAATAACGTCTATGCCGAATTGGGTACATCGTTTGCCTCTACGGCAGTCACCAACCCGCGCTTCTGCGCAGCCTTCGTAGGTCAGTTGGTCAACTTGATGGGTCCGGATCGTGTGGTGTGGGGTACCGACTCGGTCTGGTACGGCTCGCCACAGTGGCAGATCGAAGCGATGCGTCGCCTCGAGATTCCGGATGACATCATGAAGAGCCAGGGCTGGAAGATCAAACTTGGCGAGGGCCGCGGCGCGGTTAAGAATAAGATCTTTGGGCTCAACTCGGCCAAGGTGTACCGTCTCGATGCACAGAAGATGGCAGCCGACGCGATGACTACCCCGTTTGACAACGATATGATCGCGAAGATGAAGGAAGAGTACCTGGCAATGGGCGGCTCACGTAGCAATGCTGCGTATGGCTACATCGCTAAAGAAGGTCGAGAGTTTGAGATCGGCTAAAGCAGTAAGGTGACCATGTGCCGGCTCGCCGGTACATGGTCGCATGCTGCGTTACCGATCGAGACCGGGAGGAAAGAACAATGAAATCTATAAGAAGTAGGATAGTGTTGGGGCTGATGCTGCTGTCAGTCGGGGGTATCGCAGTGGCTGATCACCACGGCGAGAAAAAAACTCGTGTTGGCACGTGCGAAGACGCAAAAAAGCAGCAGGCGTATTTTTGCGATAAGACTAATTCTGCAAATGACTCAATGGTCGCGATCGGGACAGCTTGTCGAAATGCGAAGCTGAACGTCAAAGAAGCCTGTGAAGGCGTAGTAGACAAAGACGAGGCTTACAAATCGTGCAAGATGGAACAGAAATGCTAATGATGATCTCCGAGGGGTGAGCGGGTTTGCGCACCAGATTAATCTTTTCTGTTACTGGTTAATCTCCCTGTGAACATGAAACATTAACCGGCTGCGCTCGCTGCCGGTTTTTTTATGGCGATGTTCTGGTAAGCTGACTACGATGACAAAAATAAGGTGGAGAATAATCCATCCCTGACCGTCAAGTAAATCCCACGTCGAGCCATGAGTAATCGCACTGAACTTACTGCAGTCGCATATCACCCATCCTTGCGCCACCGCCCGGCATTATGGGCATTATCTTTAGCCAGCTTTTGTGCACTGCTGGCGCTGCTGCTGCCCGCAGTGTCGCAATCGCAGGTAACGCGCTCAACGCCCAAGCCCGTACCACCGAATGAGGCCTACATGCAACCGGTGCCGGGACTGTCGCACGGTGATCTGCGTAAATTTCGTGATGGCGAAAAACAATTCAAAGCGCCCTGGGTGGTTTTCCCGCTGCTTGGGGGCGAGTGGGGTCTGGGCCCGACTTTCCTGGCAAATTCTTGCGTTGGTTGTCACGTGCAGGCGGGACGCGGCCGGACCTTTGATGAACCCGGCGCAATCGCATTCCAGCAGTTATTGAGACTATCGCTACCCGGTGAAGGTCCGGATGGTGGGCCGCTACCTCACCCGAATTATGGCGATCAGCTGCAAGTGTTCGGTGTGAATGTGGGTTTGAAAGAAAACCTGAAACCCGGTGAAGCCGAGCTGTACATCGACTGGGTTCCGTTTCCAGTGACGCTGGCAGACGGTACGGTGGTGGAATTAAGAAAACCATCGATACGACTTGAAAAGCCGAATTTCGGACCAATCGACTCCGCCGTCATGACCTCGCTGCGTAATACCCAAGTGGTATTTGGCGCGGGCTATCTGGAAGCGGTGACGGAGGAGGATATTCTGGCACTCGCCAAAATGCAGCAGTCGCTCGGCTTAAATGGTCGACCCAACTATGTGCGCGATGACATCAACAAGCGCACCGCGCTCGGGCGCTTTGGCTGGAAAGCGAATCAGCCCAACGTCAAACAACAAATAGCCGCCGCGTTTCATGGCGACATGGGCGTGACTTCTTCGCTGTATATCGAAGAAAACTGTCCACCCGTACAAACGCTGTGCCGTGCTATGCCACCCGGTAACAAGCCCGAGCTACTCGATTACTCATGGGATCAGCTGCATTTCTGGCAGTTGGCACTCGACGCTCCTGCACCACGCAATCAAGATAATCCGCAAGTGATTCGAGGCGGTCAGTTGTTTACTCAGGCTCGCTGCGCACAATGTCATATTCCCGAACTAAAAACCGGCGAGTTCCCTGCCCTGCCGCAGATCTCCAAAAAAACTTTCCGCGCCTATACCGACCTGCTGCTGCATGACATGGGGGTCGGCTTGGCAGATGGCCGTCCGGATTTCAAAGCGGGCCCGCGCGATTGGCGTACCGCGCCACTGTGGGGTGTTGGTTTATCGGCGCAAGTGAATGGCAGCACCCACTTACTGCATGATGGCCGCGCGCGCAATGTGCTGGAGGCGATCCTTTGGCACGGCGGTGAGGCGCAAGCGTCACGCGATCTGTTTGCGGGATTCTCCAAGCAAGAGCGTGAAGATTTGATTGCATTCGTCAACTCGTTGTAACAACGACCCATGACGCTCAAATCTCGCCAGAAGGTGATTTATTTTCTGCTGGCGTTTGTGATGTTTTTGCTGTTTCGTCATCTGCTTGGCCCAAGACTGGGGCTGGATGGATGGTGGTTGACGATCAGTGCGTATGTGTTTGCATTGATTTTTCCGAGTATTTACTTGTATCGCTTATGGGCGGCGCCCGCACAAACCACCAACACGGAGGAGACACACCCATGAAAAAATTATTAATGGGGTTGATGCTGGTCTCCAGTATGGCGCAGGCCGAATGGGTTCTGTACGGCGATAACGGCAAGGCCGAGTTTTATTACGACGACAAAACCATCAATACCAGCGGCAGTACAGTCTCGGTGTGGGAGATGTTGAGCTACAGCTTTCCGCTGAATGGCGTGCTATCCAATCGCTCGCATAAAGAATACAAATGCGAGGCGCGTGAATTTCGAAATCTTTCGGGTGAGTTTTTTTCCGAGCCCTACCTGAAGGGCAATAAGGTCAGCAGCAACGATAGCGAAGATGGTTGGCGCCCGGTCGTCGATGGTACCCGTAATAGCGAGTTGCTGGATATTGTTTGCGGCAAACGGAGTTAGATTTGATTGATCTGGGCTTGACCAAGCTTGCATTAATTGGCGCCGTTGCACTGGTCGTGATCGGCCCGGAGCGTTTACCTGCGGTTGCGCGTGTCACAGGCAAGCTGTACGGTAAATTACAAGGCTACCTCTCGGTGCTCAAAACCGAGGTCAATCAGCAAATGCTCGCAGAAAAACTCAAGGAGCAAATGCAGCAGCAGGCTAAGGATGTTGCTGATGCCGCCAAGCTGGATGAGGTTGATGATTCAGTCGACGCGATACGCTCGGTAGCTGACGATATCGCTGAGGCAGAACGTGATTACAGCCGTGAAATCGCTGCAGCTAACCGATCATTTGGTTATGTGCGCGACCCGGATGCGCCACTCTCCGCCGAATCACTGCGCGACAAGCAACGCAGCTTCCAACAAAAAAAACGACGCAGTACGGCTGGCCCACCGGTCTGGTTTCAACGTAACCAGCAGCGGCGGGCACGATTAATCTCGACGGCAGCACGTCAGGCGCGGCTGCATACCACCCATCTTTCTCACGCAAGCAAAGGTTGAAACATGAAGCGGCTTCAGCAACTTAGTATTGGCATCGTATTTTCTTTATTCGCGGCGTATACCCACGCGCAGTCGGTTGACTTTATCGAACCACGCGATGGCGACACATTACCGACCACCTTCACGCTTAAATTCAAAGTGGAAGGCATGCCACTCGCGCCTTCCAGCGATAAGCGCCAAGGTGTTGGACATTTTCATGTACTGATCGACGCACGCGATATCGAGTCGGGCTATGTGATTCCGAATGACAACCAGCATAAACATTTCGACAAAGGCCAGACCGAGAGCCTGATGTTCCTGCAACCCGGCAAGTACAAACTCACCCTACAATTCGGCGACAGTGCCCACCGGTCTTATGGTGAGAAACTGCGCAAGACCATCAACATCACGGTTGCCGGAGACAAGTAAACGCATTGAGTGAGCACGCTGAGCTACCAGGAAGATCAGGCATTCAAGCTGGCGCTCAGCGACGGCGAGCGCACGGTACGCATATGGCAGGCGGGCACGACCGATATGCTGCTGCTCGGCATTCACGGCGGCATGTCGCACTCGGGGGATTATGAAACGGTTGGGTGTTATTTCAAAGAACACGGTGTAACCACCATCAGCTTTGATCTCTGTGGGCACGGCAGCAACAAGCTGATTGATATTCCCGGCTTTGATGTATTCACCGAGGATGTCGTGCGAATGCTGGATTGGGTGCGCGCCAGGTATCCGCAAACACCGCTGTTTATCGTGGGGCATTCGATGGGTGCGTTGATTGCATCGCACCTGGTATTGTCGAATCGACTGACACCCTATTCCGTATCGGGTATCGTGCTGTCGTCACCCTATTACGCTAATGCGATTCCAGTGCCACCCTGGATGATTCCGCTTTCGCGCTGGTTGGCCAAGTTGTTTCCGACCGCTAAAGTCCCCATGGAGGATCTGACTCGTTGGCTGACTCACGATCGTGAAATCACCGAACGCCATATTGCCGATACGCTGTTGCAGCGTCGCGGCAGCGATGCCAGCATGCGCTTCGGGCGTAGCCTGCTGGATGCACAAGCAGCCCTGAATAACGACTTGAGTCAATGGAACCTGCCGGTGTTTGCCGTGGTGGCGGGTGACGACAGATTGGCGAATGCGGCTGTTGGTATGCAACTGCTGCGTACTATTCCGGCAGCATTACTTGAGCTGCATCGGTATGAGCAGAACTATCACGAAAATTTCAATGAGTTGAATTGCCAGGCAATTTTTGCGGCGATGTTGCATTGGATGCGTTCAATCCAACGTAGGTAGAACCTTGCTCGTTAGGCCGACGCATCGAGCTGAAGAGGAACACTCAGAGCAAGGTCTATAGACGCTTCGTGTCGCCTGACTGCGGTGATGGCAGCGCTTAGCGCGCCGTTCGGCGAGTGCGCGTGCTTGGCTTGATGCGAGCTTCGCGACTGAGTGCGCGAGCACTGCGTCGAGCGCCGCCTTCGGGCACCAAGCCCAGCACCGCGTTATCGGCAATCTCGGCACCAATCTCGGCGGCCTCAATGGTGGTTTTAGGCACGATCAGGGTCGAGCCTGCGGTGGGTTGCATATTCGGTGGGATCGCATTGGCATCGCGAATCACCTGCGGGGTTGTTTTGAAACGGGCTGCAATCGTCTCGATACGTTCGCGCGCGGCAGAGATTCTCAATGACGTCCAGCTCGACAAAGTACGTGTCCAGTTCGACAGATTTTCCTTGAAGCGCTCGGCGTTGAAGTGCGGCAGCAAGATCTGGGTATCCGGGCTACCTGTAATCACGGGTCGGTTGAATTGCGGGTTGAGTGCTTTGAACTCTTCCAGCGGCATCTCGGCCAATTCGGCCGCCAGTTTGATGTCGATATCGCGGGTTTTCTTCACCGAAGTGAAGAAAGGCTGATCTTCGATCACCGGCAAGCTCAGCTGGTAGCGCGATGGCAGTGCGACGATATTCTTCACCGCCTGCAGCTTGGGGTAGTAGTTGCGCGTCTCAGCCGGCATGTAGGGGGAGAGACTTTCGTAGTCCGTAGCCCTGCCTGCAGCACGGGCACGCGAAATCGCTTTGCGTACTGAACCCTCACCCCAGTTGTAGGCGGCCAGGGCAAGCTGCCATTCTCCGAACATGCCGTGCAATTGTTCGAGATAGTTCAGGGCTGCATTCGTCGATGCCACTACATCGCGACGCTCGTCGCGGAAAGCGTTCTGCTTCAGGTTGTAGCGCAAGCCAGTACTGGGAATGAATTGCCACATACCTGCTGCTTTGGCGTGCGAATAAGCATTGGGGTTAAAGCCCGACTCAATCACGGGCAGCAGTGCCAACTCAGTCGGCATACCGCGTTTTTCCAGCTCTTGTACAACGTAAAACAGATAGCGTGAGGCACGCTTGCTCAAGCGCTCGAAAGCCTCCGGGTGGGCCGCAAAAGACGCAGTGTGTTTCGCCACCACCGGGGTATTCAGATCAGGAATCGCAAAGCCCTTGCGAATACGCTCCCATAGATCACCGTCACCGGCCGCGACCGGCTCGATCGGAAAATCATCATCATTGATACCCAGCGCCGGCATGGCGGCGAAACGGGTATCGGCATTGCTGTCCGCGCCGCCCATGGTCTCGATCGGGGCGGCCGACGGCGTCGCTGCATGAATCGATGCAGACGAGGCGATCAGCGCGGCGCACAGCAACGCAATGGGTGTTTTACGGAACATGATTAAAAAGTAGCTATCGGCCTGTTTTCAAATGATTATTTTGCCGATACAGGGCCGCGAAGTTTATTGGATAGTAATAACCACCGTCAAGTAGTGATCGACACCAGACCATGCTTTCTGAATAGTTAATCCGGCAACATTTTGCCGCTGGGGCCAGATTCGGGCTGATCTAGCCCGTTGGGGCTCGGCGGTTCGTTCGGTCCCGATGCCTGATGAGCCGTTTATCTGGGCTCGGCTGGGCCAGCGCCCGCATTGACTGGCAAGCCGGATTTCCAGCCCAAGGCCTCGGCCAGTGCCTGGGCCAGCCGTTGGTAGCCGGCCGGAGTGAAGTGAATCAGGTCACGCGCCATCAAAGGCGGGTTGGCCAACAACCATTGGTAAGACGAGCCCTGCCCGCCCATCGCCTGCTGCATGCTCCACGCGGCGCAGCCATGACGCGCGCCGATACGCTGCTGAATCTGGAAGATCTTTTCGTGGATTGCAGAAAACCGTAGCAAGCTGTTCGATGGCCCGGCATCGCGCGATTCACCCACCAAACGCTTGCCTGATTTTTTGCGAGATTTCGGCAGCAGCACACCGCGATCACCGGGGGCTACCAGCAAACAGCGCGCGGCCGGAAACACCTGCCGCATGTTTTGCAGAGCGGCCTCCAGCATCTGTGCATACGCGGTTGCATCGAAGGGGCGCGCATTGCCTTCGTTGGTGCCGAACTGCAGCATCACCATGTCGTAGCTCTGCGCATCAACATACCGACCAAAATAAACCGGATCGAGTTGTTGCCAGGCGCGCATGGTCGCACCGGGAATCCCGAAAGCATCCAGCACAGCGGGCGAAGGCTCGCGGTACTTGAACTTGATGGCGTGTAGCGTCAGCGCGGATTGCGCGCGCAACTTCAGCACCGAGATCGGACCGCCGTTGGCGCTGATGCTGACACGACCAAATGCATCATCGGCCTCAAGCACGACACGCGCCTCAGGCCCGCCATCGACACTGATCACTGCGCTTGCGGCATCCTGGTTTGCATTGAAAAACAATTCGATGCTCTCCACCTCTGCCTCACCGGCAGCATTGCGCAGATCGAGCCATAGGTAAGCGCCCGGCTCGCCTTGCAAGGCATTCATGCCAATGCCAGTCGCAATTCGGCCGGCACGACTGCTGTAAGCGAGTTCGGATTTCCAGCCATCGAGGCAAACACGCCGCAGCGGCAGAATCACGCCAGCGCGCCCCATGGTGAGCGGCAACATTGAGACCTGTGGGCGGACGCCCTGCGAGCCCAGTATGCGGCGCAACTCGGCTGCGAATGAGCCTGCCGCCAGATGGCTGTCACCCCAAATCGCGATGCGGCGCGGTATCGGCGCAGATGGGTCGAGATGCTCCGGGCTGGCGTTGATACTGCCAAGCAGCTGGCTGATCTGGTCGAGTTCCTCGGCGTCGGGCGGCTCGAGTTCCTCGGCCGGCGCACTGCGCTTGACTGGCGTATTTGATTTCTGCGGGCACCGCAGCTCGGCCAGTTGTTTGCCGCTCTCAAGACTGAAGTGCCGGTGACTGGGCTGTGCCAGCGCGCCGTGACATAGCAGCAGTGTGCACACCATGGCAAAGCATCGCGCCATCAAGAAGCGCCCTGAAACAATAGGCGCCATCTCAATAACGGCAGGGAATCACGCGCAACGCATTCGAAGCCTTGCCGCTGACATGCCTGACCCCGGCGGCACGCATGATCTCTGCGCTGAGCGTCTGTATACCTTTACCCGACAGGTGCACGCGATCGGCGGCGAAGTAATCGTTACGTCGGCGGCTGATGGCGTTCCAATCGATGACCTTGACGTTGCTGTATTCACTGCTGATTTGCGCGAGCACCGCGTTGTTCGGCCCTTCCCATCGACGTGGCGCTTTCACATTGATCAGAATGACTTTGCGATCACGCAGGTGCGAGAGCACATCACGCAATGATCGCTCACCCAAAAAGCCATTGGTGCCGAGGTGAATCACTACCGTGTTGGCCAGCACCTTGTGTGACTTCAGATCCAGCACGCGGACTAAACCACCGCGAATCTGGCGTCCAACGGCGGCATCGATTTCCACGCCATCGATACGCCTGAGCAAGTGCTCGGATGCGCCCAGCAACACCGAATCGCCGATCACGGTCAGCTGCGGCGGCAGGCTACCACTCGAGGTCGACACCGATCGACCGCATGCCGCGCGCAGGGTTCGGTAGGGGCGCACCTGGACCGGCTGATCCATTGATCGCTCGCCGGCGTGGTCCTGCTCGAGCACCACCGGCTCGATGCCGAGCACCGGTGGCGGCGCAGGGCGCAGCAACACCACCACCAGCACAGCAGCCAGCAGCGCTGAGCCAGTC
>Ga0194133_10008047_pt1 | contig 12409 bp, 10 predicted proteins | sample TA2KigOf40mmetaG_FD_155448 | JGI IMG/M metagenome (GOLD analysis project Ga0194133, IMG submission 155448) | Freshwater microbial communities from Lake Tanganyika, Tanzania - TA2015055 Kigoma Offshore 40m | ecosystem: Environmental > Aquatic > Freshwater > Lake | place: Tanzania: Lake...
TAGCGGGAGGACTTTAGTTGCTTTAACTACTGTCTTTATTAACAAAAAAACCTATGATCAAAATTACCCTGAATCCAAAAGAGAAAGTTTTCAGCAAACATTCCATTGTAAAAAAGCCAGTAAGGGTTGCATTTAAGTAATGAAGGTTCACTTTGTAGTTTTCTGTCTCACTATAGTACTAATCAAGAATGATTTTGAACTAAACCTTTGGACTTTCTTTGACAAAATGTTTAATCCATTGGCAGTAAATTTAGCTAATTGAGCAAGATCATTTATTATGAATTGGAAAAGCTTTTGGATTTTTCGAAATTTTCAAGTATTTTTTCTAAGAAAACTAAACTTACTTTCATCATCAAAAGAATAGTATTCAGAATGATGAGTATCATGATGAAGTATTCAAAAGGTGTTGACACAACCACTTTCCACACTTTGTATTTGAAACTATCCATTTCTTTTGGCATGTATCGTTCCAGGGGTCTTGCTTGGATGGCAAAGTCAATGCAAGACTTCTAAAAGATGATTATTTTTCTTAGATTTACAAATAAAGTTTAGAAATTAAATGAGACAAGAAAAACTTTTTTTTTGACAAACCTGATTTTTGTCAATTTCTCCATCTTGAAGTTCAGCTTCTCCTTGCTCTTGGAATGTGATAATAATCAAGGCAACAAAAATGTTGACAAAGAAAAAAGGAAACACAATGAAGAAGACAATGTAAAAAATTGACATTTCCACTCGAAATAGCTGGATTGGACCCTGTAAACAAGTGGAATGTCAAAAACAATTATTCACTAGTGGAACATTTCCCAAATGATTGCCTGATCTTCATAGGTTGCAGCCATAGAGTTTTGTAATATTCTGCAAAAAGAATTTCTGCTTTACTTATAAACAAAAGGCATCAAATCAATGGTTTACTCACGCAGGCCATCCTTCTGTTGTCTGGACTGCAAATAATGTTAACATTGCCACTGCCACATTGTCATAGTGAAACTTCTGCTTTTGCCAAACTCTTTCCATCACAGTTGGAGGCTGACCACCAGAAGTGTAGAACAAATATTCTCCCCTAAAAAGCATCTTGTTTTTCAATCAACTGGACTTTTTCCATTGTGAGCAATTGAAATGAACTCACTGGCATTCACCAAAGTCTTTTTTGCTTTCATCTGAACAGTAAAAAAACTTTCCATTGAATAATTGCACAGCAATGACAGCAAAAATAAACTAAAAAGAAAGATAGTAGAGAAAAATTGTAGCTTATAATTGTTCACCAAGATACTAACAAGTTTTTTTACATACTTGAAACAAAATGTAGACTATGAGAATGTTGAAAACATTTTTAAGAGAATTGACAACACAATCAAATACAGCCTTTAATTTGGGAACACGTTTGATAGTTTTCAGCGGTCGTAGCACTCTGAGGACCCTCAAAGATTTTATGGTGCTGAGGTTCTGACCACTTGAGCTACCCCTGTCAGATCATTCAAAGTTTAATAAAAAATTTAACGATTGTTCATTGAAAAAAGTGAGCTTACGTCATGTCGAAAACAAAAGAAATACAAGCACATATCACCACAAGGGCATCCATGAGGTTCCAAATATCACGTAGATAAGAACCTGGGTGAGCAATTATTCCAAGGTCTGTTACCTGAAAATATGACATCTATGAATTTGAAGAGGGAGATCATGGAAGGCTTTAAGAAGAAATGACAATCCAAAAACAAAATGATATTTTCAGTTAATATGTATGAAAAAAGTGTTCGGCATTTTTACAGTTCCATAAAAATGCACAGAAGCCTTCACATCACTCAATTGTAAAAGGTGAGCATTTTGAGAAACTTTTTATGAATAGTTCAAAACATAATTCAATGAAAACTTCAACCACGTCCTAGTCTTCAAAAGTTTGCTCAGATCTGGCATCTTGATTTTCACGAGTAAAAATTACTATTCTTTACTTATATTTTCAAAGCAAAATTTTTCACACTGTGATGAAGGTTTGTTCAATATACCTGAGTTACATTTACATATATATATAATATACCCCTGAATAACACTTGAAGTCTTTGAATTATAATCAATTGAACTCTTGCTTCTTGAAACTCTCTCTCTCTATTGGATCAGAAAATTGTTAATGATGTTTGCTGACTGCTTTTCAATCCTCTTCTGTTTGTTCACTTGTTGTTTTTGATTTACATCATATCGAAAGGTAAATCAAGCTATTTTTATGTTACACTTTTGTTGCATCATAACAACGGGTGAGATATGGAAACGAAGAGTTAAGTCAGATCAGTGATTCTTGGGGTAAAAGAGTTTCCCTCTAAAAACATCTCTACATATATTTCTAATTTCAATCCCTTTATGACAAATAATTTTGTGCTTATAGCTGAATTCCTTCAGCTCATAAGTAACTTTCCTTGCTTGAGAATGATCAAAAACTGTTAATTTAAATGGTCTTTGCATTATAATTATAATTCTTTTTTAAGAAAGAGTCGGATTATTTACCTTTTAGATATACTGGCTCAAAGGTAATAAAGTATTATACTTAAATATTTTATTAGGCCACTTGATTTGATCATCATTCTGCTTTGGGACCATTCAATCTATGAAAATGTGTCTCACTTTACCTTCAATAGCATTTCGACAGCAAAAATTCCAGTGAAGACATAATCAAAATAGGTTAGAATGTGATTCCTTTGACTTTGTTCTTGTACTGGATCTTCAGCAGCTAGGGCAATGCTGCTAAGAATGATGATCACCATGATGAAAGTTTCAAAGCAAGGTACTGTGACTACTCCATGTACCAATATCCTGACCCTTTAAAGAAAAATTGTTCCTCAGTGATTTTTTTTGCAATAGCTTTTTTCTCTGAAACTTTTATCAATCTTTACTTTGTCTACAAGCAATAAGGAAAGAACAGCAAGATTGATGCTTGATTTTGTTCCAATCTCTTTTCAGTATAGACACGAAATCAAAGAAACCAATTTAAAGATACATTTTTTCTTTTAGGATTAAAAGAAGCTGGACTTACGGATTTGAGGAGGAAAAAATGAACATTGATGAATAAGGAAGAATTGGCTTGTTTTCTATTATATCATCATCATCAGCTGAGCGTCCTTCTCTGGAAAAGAGCTTTTAAAATATGAAAAATGTCAGGGAAGCTACCATGTAGTTATGCTAAATACTTACACTGCAGATGTAGTTGGGCCACTCATGAATTGTGTTGGACGTTCAACATCTTTGGCAGTTTGATTGGCTTCATTCAAATCATTTTCAGCTTGGTTTTCAGCAGCTGTCAACTCCTGAGCATTAGCTAAGTTATCTACAGCAATGGCAAGGAACACATTCAGTAGAGTATAGTTGCCAAAAAGAGTCAAGATTATAAAGTAAAGAGAGTAAATCATTCCAGATCTATGTCCACCTTGAGACTCTATACCCTGGTACATCACTTCATTCCAATCCTCTCCTGTCAATACCTATATATATAGAATGAAAGATATTTCATAATTGAAGAGTTTTAAACCAATTTTCTTCAAAAAAACCAACTTGGAAAACAGTGAGCAAGGCAATGGCAAAGGTGTTGAAATTTGCTGGTGGGGTACCATCATCAAAGTTAAATGCTCCACCGAACAGTTGCATTCCCAAAAGGGCAAAAATCAAGATGAAAAGAAACAGAAGAAACAGCAAAGAGATGATGGACCTCATAGAGCTGAGCAAAGATATGACCAGGTTGCGAAGAGAAGACCAATATCTGAAATTTAATGTAAATCTCTTGGTATGGATTAGTTTTCTGTTCTATTCTGCAGGTTCCTATTTGCTGTATCATGAAACCCTCTCTTTCTCTCTTGGAGAACTCTCAGGCTACAACCCTTATGACCTTCCAATTTTCATGACCAATGAGAGACAAGTATTGCAATTGTATTGCTTATTTGAGCTTCAACTCAAGAAATATGATTCATTGAAAACACATGTGGCTTTAATTTTTGGTGGAGTTGTTTAAGATAAATTTTACTAGATTATCTTGATTCTAAATTGTTCATAGATTTTTATAGCCAAAAACTTTTTGCTATCTTTAATTAAAAAGTGAGTAGTTATATATTACTTTTGTATAAGAAAATACTGCAGTTTGGGGATCAATCTGAAAATATGATAAGTAGGAAAGCTAAAGAGAACAAATTTAAAAAAAAACATCAAATGAAAAAGCTTTGTTTTATTGATGATTTTTAAATATATTTAAAAGTGTCCATTCATGATAGACCTTTGCAGAATTTTACCTCATGCTGAAAGGACTTACTTTGTTACTTTGAATATCCTTAGAAGTCTGAGTGCTCTAAGTACTGAAAGGCCAAATGATCCAGCCAATGGCACCATGTTTGTCCAACAGACTTCAAAAATGCTAGCAAGGATAACTATACAGTCAAAACGGTTGAAAGACGATTCGAAGTAGATCCTTGGCCCTAAGGCATACATCCTGATCTTCATTTCAGTAATAAACAGTCCAAGAAATACAAACTCTGCATAATCTAAAATATTGAAGAGAAAAAAGAAAGAATTTGTTTTAGAATCTGCCACATGATAAACTTCATCTGAAATTCCATTTTTTGGCAACAAGGTTGAACTTTTTCGTGGAATATGACACTAGCAAGCAAGAAATAGACAAAGGAGGAAAAAGTTTGTGTTGGACTGGAGAGAAAAAAGTACCTTTTATCTAATCTCTTAGACTACTTTCGTATAAAATTCGGAAAAAATTGGCTGATGGAATTCAAAATTCCTTTAAGTTTTTCCTTTGATATTAGAGAAAAAGTTTACATAAAGTATGGGGGATTGGACTTTTCTTAAGAAACATCTTTTATCAAAGGAAAAATTACAAAACGTCGATTTATAAAGGTATTCAATTTTTGGTCCTTTTCAAAAGCATATTTCAATCTGCCAAAGCATCTGAAAAATATTAGAGCTGCTTCACAAGCTTATTGGTCATCCGTGTAGCCTCAAACAACTGTTTTGACATGTGGTTGATGAAAAAATACCAAAAAAAATATTAGAACCCATATAGGTTGTCACAAAAATCATACAAAAATTGACAAAGTGGCTACATGTCTTGGTTGTTAATAAAACTTTGAAAAAAGTTTTTACATTCTTTGTCAGTTTAGAGTTATGGCAAAAATGTCAAAATCTAAATGGTTTTACTACTTTAACTCTTTTGCTGATAATGTCCAAGACCCAGTTTACATGGAAATTATCTCTTATAAACTTTCTTATTCATAAGAGGTCGCTTAACCCATCTACCGGCTACTTACTTCGTAAGGATAGGTATGAGCATCCGACCTTGTGTGAAATTGTCTAAAGTTCTTGCATTTACATTTTAGTTGGGAAAAACTTTCTGTGCCGATTACAAATTTGCCAAACAGCAACATTTAGAGATTTGAAATAAATGAGGACAATATCATAAAGAGATCCAGACTGAATGGAAGTCTGCAATAAACTAACTAGTGATTGGTCCGGATCAAAAGAATTTGACCCGGGTCAATCTGGTCAAATTTTTGTTGCTTGGGTCGTGTAGGGTCAGCCATCTTTGGTTTGGGTTTAGTAAATTTCCCCTAAAAATACCAAATGTTTCAATTTTTTTGCCCCTCAGGTCAAAAAATCATACTGTATCGGGTCAAAAAGTACCCGGGTCAAAGCTGGGTTGGCCTCTTTTTTACTGCAGGTCAAAAGTATGCTCGGGTCAGGTTGGGTCTGGGTCCATCTCTAAAACTAATTACTTTGTCACAATAATTATTGCAATTTAACACAGGAGATCTAATGATCACGTAACCTTGCTGAGGATTTGAGGGCCAAGGTTCGAATCCTGGCACTTCCGGAAACCTTTGACCTGGGGTTCCGCACAAAAATTTCCGAAAAAATAAAATGATTCAAAATTGACGTAAAAATTAATTAATTCCTTTAAAAATAGAAATGCATTAATTAAATTCTTTATTTTTATGAATATTTTCAACAAAGTCAAACCTTTCAAACTTTACTGGTGTAACGACTGAGAAAATATTCATGTTTAATAGAATCGTGTAACCTTTTTAAACATTTATTTTTGAAGAATTATATTCAAGCTTATAAGCATAAAGTTTGAATAATTGATTGAGACAAATTCGATTTTCTAGACCCTTTGAGCCTCAAATACTAGCTTTGATAACGAAAGCTTTATGAGAGACTTTTGATCTTTCTGAGAAGGAAAAGCATAGGCTTTTTTTCATTAATATGAAAAAATTAATACCAACAGTGAAAATCAATTTCTCTTTTTTCTCTTCCATCACTAATGGTTTCTCATTCACAATGAGATTGACAGACCACCTCTGTGAGACAAATAGTTGGTTGACCCAAAGCCATCCATCAATTACAAACATGTAAACTCCCTTTGTCAATTCATTACTGTGGAAAAGATATGAAAATGGATGGCATTATATACTTACATAAAAATTCACTCAACCATTGAGGCTGGTGGTAATGTTCCACAGCAACACACAAAGTATTAAGGAACACAAGGATGATTACAAACCAGTAAAACCACTGCTGCTTTACTGTATTTCGAATGAAAAATCTGAAACATTGATATCCAAACTTATTCTATTTTTATGATTCAGTGAGAAAAACATGAAATCTGTAGATTTAACATTACCTGAACCTCTTTTCATATCTCCAAAAATGCTTACAGCTGCCATGATTTCGAAGGCGAGACCTCAGGGCTGAGGAGTGACCTCCTCCTTTGAAATTGAAATAACAATCATGGAAATAAAAATGATTGTTAGTTTGCACCCCAAGTTATTTATTACAATTTTTGTAATCTGTTAATACTGATTGTATTTTGGATCCTGGGGAAGGGTTTTTGAAAGTAGATTTGGATAAAACATAATACTTATCTTAGTGATTTATGCCAATTTTCAAGGGGTTCAGTGCTTTCTAAAATAATCTCACCTGTGTAAACCAATTTCAGTAAATTTCTTTTAGACTTTTAGAATATAAAGTTGACTTTACAGCTATTACCTAATTGTCAACTTGCCTTGAAAAAATTCCTTATGTTTAAAATCAACCTATTTTATTTTTTCAATTGTGCAACAAAGGGTAACCAATATGGCCGAGTGGTCATGGCATCAGGCTGGGAATCTAAGGGTCCGGGGTTTGAATTCCAGCAGGCACCTCCAAACAACCTTTGACCACGGGTTGCAAAAAACATAACAAATTATTCCGTGCCAAAAAGTGTGCCTTTAATGAAAAAATTTGCAAGACATACTTAAAAAAGATTTTAAAAAGCCCCTCCTTTATTTTGAATAAGTTGATCATCCCAATCTTCTGAGATGATGTTCTGAATGAAACGAAGCAATGGCTCTACACAATATGATCCCATGGGAATTTTTTTCAATGTTTTCAAAAGTTTGGAATATCAGAGCATATCACACAGTTTAAGTATAATTCTGTTAAGGCTGATACAAAACAGCCAAAAATTGTGGTTTGATTTGATGCAAATCCATACCATCACCATCATCATCATCTTCATCCTCTGTTTCCACACTTTTGACACCTTTCTTTTTGACTTTTTTTCTCTTAATGGCAGCCTTTTTCCTTGCTTTCATAATGTGGTTTCGCTCTTCCTCAGTGGTCCGTTCTTCAGCCAGGATGGCCTCTTCTAAAATCATGATTTCATTGATTACTGACTCCACCAAACATTCAAATTTTAAAATTTATATATTACCAGCTTTACAAATCCAGTCAACATAACCATTCAGCTCTCTTTCCAGCTGTTGTTGTCTTCTAAGCTTTAGAAATGCCTGACGATTTTCCACACGTTCTCTTTCTTTGGCAAATTCTCTGCAAAAAATAAATTCGTCCTGACAGAAAATAAGCTGATTCACCCATTTATTCTTAAAGGCAAAACTTTTTTGGTCACATAGAACGTCTCTTAATTTTGTATTTAGAGGAAAATTATCTCACAAGAGAATCCTCTTTCAAAAGTTTTTCCATGGAAAAACTTTTTTTTGTCTTATAATTCTACATGGTCCTGAAATGTAAAACGATTCACATGGGCATTTTGGCCACAACTTCTTCTCTTACTTTGATCATTTCTAATCTTTTTAGTGGATCGTTGGGCTTATCAAGCTTAACTTACCCGCTTAAAACTCCAAGAACTAGATTTAACATGAAAAAAGATCCAATCACAATGAGGGGGACGAAATAGACCCAATTGAAGTAACTCCCCATGGCATCATTGGTCTGAAATCAGATAAAAAAACCTCGAAAAATTCTCTTTGTAGCTCAATCAACTGAAATAACTTTGAAAAAAATGTTTTGTTTGAGTTTTTTCAACTTTGAAAGGAAGAAATTCTGACTTTTAAAACTTTGAACGGACGATTTAGCTTTTATTCGAGCTTTTCCAAAAAGTTATTTTATAAATGAAATGATTTTAGCTTAGGGCCCCTAACCCTAACTCAATTTTAGGATGATAGTTTTGCATCACCTTCAACAAATACAACATTATAATTCCTTTGAATAATTAATCAAGGCCAAATGTTAATAAGAAATTTGAAAAGTCAAAAGATAATCTTAGTTATTTCTGAACAGATGGGGTCTCAATTTGTTCAATCTCTTTAAGTGGTAGTCTGAATTTATGAGCCCCCTCCCTTCCTTCCCCAAAAAAATCGGGTTTGTATATCATCTTGAACAGACCTCACTATTTATTTTATAAACCAAGATTAAAACAAGGCCTTTTCATTTTAACTATTTTAACAGTCAGTCATACTAGTGAGGGGACCATGTCAAAATTCTTGTCCCGGGTCGGGTCAATTTTGTTGCTTGGGTCGGGTCGAGTCAGGTCAGCCATTTTTTGGTTTGAGTCTGGGTTTAGAAAATTTCCCCTAAAAATCCCTAATTTTTCAATTTTTTCCCCTTCGGCGTCAAAAAAATATCTTCAACTGGGGTCAAAAAGTACCCGGGTCAAAGACAGGTGGCGGGTTTTAATGCGGGTCAAGAGTATGCTCAGGTCAGGGCGGCCCATCTCTACTTCATACTCTATTTCTTGTACTTAAGTTGCATCATCCTTCCAGGTTTTGAACTATTTTTTTACATGATTTTATGCTGATAGAAGGCAAAGTTTACTAACTGGCTGTGTAAAATACCAGCCATTTTAATTCTTATTTAAACAATGAAAAAGTATATTAATTATTCAATGTTTTCAAAATATACCCAGTATAAAATTGGTGTCCATCCCTCCATGGTGACACATTGGAACACTGTCAGCATTGCAAATCCAATATTGTCAAAAGATGTGATGCCAAAATTAGGACCTTCCCACTTTTCTAAGCAGATTGACACATTAGATTTGCAAACATAAGCACCAACAGGAGCCTTCAAGGGATCATCAGAATGGCAGGGAACTTTCTTAGATCCTTCTGTCACAATTTCATCTGAAAATAAAGAAAAAATATGAGACCAAATCAAGTTAATCTTAAAAAGTTTAAATAACATTACTAAGGTTTGCAATGGAGTAGCAGGTTTTGTGAAGAGCTCCAGAGTAAAACTCCAGCCCAATTATGGCAAAAATGAGTATTGCAAACATAACAAGCAATCCTATCTGCATCAGTGGAGCTAGAGCTTTAAGAATTGATTTTAGCACAACCTGAAGACCTAAAAAGAGATTAGATTTACCATTGTTAAAGTCTTATTCTTCGAGACTTGAATTGTTCTTGAGGTTATGAAACTGAACTATTCATGCAGAAAATGAAAATTTCGAAAAACTCTTTCCAAGAAGATTCAAGAAAGCAACATATAATAAGAAATGGGGATTAAGAATGGATGTTAGAGCACACATATTGCAAAGGTTTCAAAAAAATACCCATCTTGCATTACTGGGGGATGAAAAAACAAGAATATTTTTATACTCTATCATGCAAAAAAGCTAAACGAATTTAAAATTTACTATGGAAGGAATTTCTAGATTTTGGAGACATTTCTTTCATTCCCTGGTTTTATAGCAACCTGAGGTCAATGGTTGCTGCTTCAATGACTAAATCTTTAAATCTTTTCCTGGGACCAAAAGTTTTTAAAGAATAATTTTTTTTCACTAAGCTATAAGCCAATTATAAAAAAGGTTTTTTTCAAAGGAATGAACAACTTTGACTTGTGGATGTTAAGTTTCCTTTGATCTTGTTCACTTTGAAAATATTCTAAAAGGTTTGAGCAGTTTCATCCAAGTTGTCAAAACCTTAAATGGATACAAATACATTTTTTACTTTTCCTTAAATCACTAAAATGGCCCAAAAGTAATGAAAACAAAATTCTTTAAAGCTCTGCGTGCTCGATAATAAGCTGGAATAAAAAAGTGCTTTATTTATCAACAAAGGTCTTTCAAGGTTTTTTTATAGCTACTTATAGGAACCCCAGATACAAGCTTGAGTGGCCTGAGCACCCTAATTGCACGAAGGGTGCGCAAATCAACACCCTCTTCGGGCTTTCCTGATATGGAAGGCCCACTAGATCGATGATCATCAGGTGAAAGCATTGAGATATATCTAGAAATGAACAGTGTTTGCCAGAAATTGGGGCTTCTTTTATACAATTCTTAGATCCTCTTTAAAAATTGAACATACACTGACGAAATTGAGTATCTCAAAGTTATTATTTGAGTTTCAAAATATAAAATTGGTTTTTTTGAGCAAAAAATATGATATTGAAGAAACTTTCAAAAACTTGATTCTGAGAATTGCCAATTTCTTTGAGATCACAGTGTGATGAACATTCATTTTTTTTGGTTTGCTTGGGTTAGATCAATTTTAATAATCCAACACAAACAAGTTTCCTCTAGAGTCTTTGATGGCTTTTTGAACAAAAAATAAGGCATATTTTTATAATAATGATTGCTTGAAAAAGAGATATTTTCTTTTTTTCGTTATTCGACTTTGCATTTGATGATGGTAAGATTACTTAATAGGTATGAAAATAAATACAAATGGAATACTTAATCAGGGACAAGGTGTAAAACACAGAAAAACAGCAATGACAAAAACGATTCCTATTGAAGGCACGGATAACATTAGAAACCATTGACATTCAAAAACAGAAAAAATGGGCAACATTGACCTCTCTAGGGAACATCAAAGTATTCTTAAATAAAACTATGGAGCTATATTTTTTAAGCCAGTAATTCTACAATAAATCTAAACTTGTAGAGTTCTTGAACGAAAGAAATTGGTTTTCATGCAAGTTTATTGAAGTTTGGGACACAATTGATATATGAATTAGTTTAGGATTTGATCTACTTTGGTCACTATCACATTCAACATTCAAATTCACATACTCTATATCTTTTTCATGAAAAACTTAAAGTATTTGTTTGGAATGTCTAAACAAATCTATTTTATATTCTAGTCTTATTCTGTATTTATGTAAGTCTTTTCTTACTCTTTAGGATTTCTTACTTACTTGGTACTTTTGAAACAAGCTTGAGAGGTCTTAAGACACGAAAAGACCTTAGTATAGTGAGATCAAATGGCAGTGATGATTCGGCAGTCATTGTAAAAATTCTAAATATGTTATAATAAAAATCATAAGAAAAATTTGCTTCAGGTTGGGGTTTTCCTCATGAGTAAATAAATGCCAAGATTTTAAATTTCTAGTCTCAATCTTTCTATAATCGAGATTTGAAGGTATTCTTAGAAAATTATGACAAAAAAATAACTGTAAAAAGTTGATTAACCTTTAAAGTTTCAGATATGAGAAAGCAGCCCAACAGATTTAGATAGGTCATCAAATAATTGACAAATGTAGCTAAAATGATTTATATAGCTTTGATAGGAACATTATGTTAAGGTATCTGTACAGTGTTTAGTTACAGAAACAGGAATCCCACAATCCTTAACGTCAGAACCCATTCAGAAAATATATCATAAATGAGGAGCTCCTGGCCATGTTCATTGCTTGAAGTTAGGACAATCACTTTGTGGCAAGATTAGTTAGTAGGCTATATTGAGGCTTGGAAATTTAGAGATTTCTGATCAATATATTCTTTTGAGTAAGAATTTGTGCCAAGAAATATGTTATAAAGCAAAATATTCATGCAGATTTAAAGTCAAATGTTTAGATTTTTAGATTATATGTTTAGCAAAACAAGTATCTATATCCTTTTGAAAATGGCATTGGGTTCAAAAAATGATCTTCTCTAACGAGGAAATCGACCTTTTGAGAATTTATCAAATTAGACAGCTAAAAGAAATGCTTATTGCTTCTTTTTTAAACCATCCAATTTCTCTGGTGTTCATAAACAAGTTCAGGGTTGAGCAATATAATTATACATTTGGCTTTTAACTTCACCATTATTACTTGCATGTAAATCTTTTAATAATTGCATAATGAGTTCTTGATAAATCTGTCATCAGTTTTA
>Ga0194133_10008048_pt1 | contig 12409 bp, 11 predicted proteins | sample TA2KigOf40mmetaG_FD_155448 | JGI IMG/M metagenome (GOLD analysis project Ga0194133, IMG submission 155448) | Freshwater microbial communities from Lake Tanganyika, Tanzania - TA2015055 Kigoma Offshore 40m | ecosystem: Environmental > Aquatic > Freshwater > Lake | place: Tanzania: Lake...
TGCTGAAAAAGTTTTTTGGTGAAACCTAAAAGATCTTTTTTGAAAAGCTAGATCACACAGCGAAAATTCATTCTTTGTCATAATACGCAAATTAAATTGAATGTGTAAGTAATTCTATGATTTCATAGGTATTAACGGTCGGAGGGAACAAACAGCTAGGTATACATCCAGGTCCTCGCGTTGTTCCACGTACTCTCTCCTTGGTTACCGAAAACAGCCACAAAATAAGTATATTTTGAAGGAATTTCGTCCTTTATGGAGATATCTCCTTTATTTCGAAGAATCTTCACTTGTCTTTGCATCTGATGTTAAGTTGAATCTTGGAGAACTTTAAAGTTCCAAAGAGAAAAAGGGTCTGATATTTCCCATTCAGATAAATAAAATATTTCTATATTAAATCAAAATGAAGAAATTATGGAAAAATCAAGTTTTCAGTGAACAATAATATAGATTTTATTTTAGTGATCAAAAAATAATTCTGAACAACTATAAAGCTTCGATTTCATGAGAATATTTTATTAATAGAGATTCTTGGTGATCCAAATTGCTAACGATGTTGGTGAGAAAATCCAAGCTGAAACAGGCGAATATATCCTTGACAGGCGAACTTGCACGATCATTTTTCAAATGTTTCAGGACTTGCCTCCTAAGAATTCCAGCCAAAAAACATCTAGCTCACATAAGTTATTTCTCTGAAATGTCAAAAAACGTAGCAAAGGGATGAAGATAATCCAATTTCTAAAACTTGCATGAAAAACATCACGACAGGAGTTGAAGAAGTTATTCCTATCTCATCTTGAAATCTCTTTGACACTTTTGGAGATTTTGCTTTTAGCCACTTTGCCTTTTGAAGTGTCTCTCGGCGTTGCCGTCGATGCCGAGGAGCTGATAGACTTACAGTGGTTTATCACAAGTGCTTCAAATTCTGCTTCAGCTCGCTCATTGCTTGCAACTTCAGACAAGCTAATCTCTTTTCGTTTGATATGCATCCCTGCAAGTTTTCCATTGTAGAAAAGCCTGTGCAAGGGGGATTCCTTCACAGATAGTTTATGTATTTGGGACGAAGGGGTCACATCAGGTTTAGCCATGAATATTGGTGAACCTTGACTAACTGCTTTAGATGTTTTTCTAGGTGTCCACCCTTTCACGTAGTCATCTAACTCTTTTACAGCCTGGGCAAACTTTGGACAGGTTTTCTTCGATTTCTTTTTACTTGTTGGCTGCTCTCGGTAGTGCTTTGCATGGACAATTTTATCTAGAAGAACAAGCCCTAAGTCATGGGTACCAAAAAAATAAACACACACTGAATTTGGCTTGATTGGTTTTTTCCAGACGTTTTGGGACTCAATTTTACCAGGCCAATATCTGAAGGAGCCCATTTTAGCCCAGACTGGGTCTCCATCAGAAAAGTCAACCTAAAATATAAAAAGTCTTTCATCGCGTTTCTGTAACATATTTTACTGTAATACAAGAATATATCATTATCCAAAAATACTCTTACTTTTGACATGCCTCGACCTCAGTGGAATATTGCCACAATAATGTCAGGACTCGATCAGGAAGCAGTCATTGTAATTTTCACTCTTTTTCATTGTAACGAAAGGACAAAAACTCTTGGATTATATTGAATTTAATGCACTGCGTTTAAAAAACTTAAATAATTCATTCTAAAAATTCTAAATAAACATCTTATGTTATTGACAGTTGAAGTTTGTTTGTTTGTTTGCATCCAGCGCCCCGCTTTTGCAAGCAAGGTTTTAGCCCTTCGTGGGGTTGTCTGCTGTTTTTTCACGTTTATCTGTTTCGTATGATATTTTTCACTGTTTTTCGAAGATTGCCAAAGATTATTGCTGTTTTGCAACAAATGAAATTCCAAATTCCTTCAGCGTTGGCAGCAGGAAAAGTAAGTGCAGTGGTAGAGAAGAAACTTCTTGGGTACGTTGGGGTCAGAGATGAGGGGATCCAGGGCCTCATCCATGAATCTTATTGGGCAAAACACCCATAGTGAGCTTTGATTAGCCCTAAAGTCAGATCAACCGTGACCCCAAATCAAAGGCCGATGATAGACCCCAAGCTGAGCAATCCAAATCAGGGTGCGTGCTTCTGCTCAATCTATGGTTGAATTTTGTCAGAAGGGGATGTGGAGGTTCTAACATCAGAAATTTGAGACCAGAAAGGTCAACAGAAAATTGGTCTATAACCTTTTGAAACAGATATTTTGTCCATGCATTTTAAAATTTTTCAAATATGAATCATTAGAATGTAATACAGAAATACTCTGAATGAATCTTTATGACTTTTTAAGTTGAAAGTATTTCAAGATCAAGATAAATGACGATCACACATAGTTGAAAAATATTAAAATAAAATTCATTTTAAAGAGCTTTTGTGAAATACGTCCACAACAGTTTCTAGGGTCGGCCTGAGGTCCAAGTCAAAATAACCAAGCGTAAATTTTCCCTTTTGTGGAGGTTTGAATATATCTAGACCTCGTCCAATTTTTATGATCCATCCAGTGGAGAGCCTAAAAAATACAAAAAAAAGACAAAAATGAATTGTATTTATTTTTCCTGAAAATGAATGAAAGTGGATTGGTGTTTAAAATGATACCTGATTTCTCTGTCGTGCAGAGTTTCTGAAAAGCTGACGGCGAGCAAAATACTTTTTGAGGTTTTTAAGTCGTTTCCAATATCTTTAAGCTTATTGGTTTGTTCACGTGATAACTCTGGATTTGGATCCGGACTAAAAGTCATGGTAAATTTGAATGGAATTTACATTCAAGCACCTTTTCGTGGTCCCTACCTTGTCAAAAGACTAATATTCTTCAGATTGAAGCATTTTCTCACAAGCAGCTCGCAGAGCCTCAGGAAGTTCATAATCTAATGAGGAATTAAAGAATAAGTGACATTTTAAAAAGTTTTGACAAAACTTTTAGTCACATTACCTGATGATGACTTCTAATATAGGGATCTTCCACAGTAACAGAAGTGACATTTTCATCTAAGAATCTTCCGAAAAGTGATTCATAGGAGTGGCCAGTGGAGTTTTCTTCTACCCTACAAAATGTTGGGCGAATTTAATTCACATCTTCATTTGAATGGGACTAACCAAATGAGGCTTTACCTTATCTGCTCGTGAAAGTTTCCGTTTTCCTTCTCTTTTTGAATCAATTTGTCCAACTTTTCTGCTCTTGTCATGTATTCACTGGCCCTTTGACGGTAAGTTGATTTCTTAGCAGGGTCAGTGATACCTTATTGGATCAAAGAAAAATATTTTGTTCTCATTCTAAATTAAGCAATATTTTCAGCCAGGTTGATGTCGAGACTTACATTTCAGCACCTCCATGAATATTTGCAAACCTTCTTTGTAGTACAAAAGAGCCTCCGTCTTTCTATTTTTCGTGTCTAAATCCACGGCTCTTTTGATAAGAGAAATGGCTGCAGCTTCTCTAATGGCGTTTGAATCTGTCATGACGATTTCTAAAATATTACAATATATCTAAATTTCAATAACTTGTAACTTTCAATTATTGTTTTTAATTTTGTGTCTGAGCTTTGAGATTGTTTTTATCTTTTAAATCTGACGTATCTGTGATTTGTGAATCAACAGCGATGCGAGTTGACGTTACTCTAAAGTTGAAGTCTGTGGAAGCGTAGGACCGTGTTCTATGATGACTTACATTTTTTCACTTGTCATAAAGTTAACAACAAGTCAACAAAATACAAATCTTAGCTTGTAACACATCTGCAAGGTCCAAGGATCAAGGCATAACGCACTCGCAGGTAAAGTGGAAAACAAAAAGAAATCTAGTCAGCAAAAAGTTGAGACTTGAAAAATAAGAAGCAAAGCTTACTGTTACTACGATATAACGCCACCTTGTGTTTTGACTGAGAATAAAAGACTTGTCGAAAATGTCATCTCCTGGTACCTCTGGCTCCACACCAGCTCCGACTCAAGGTGGCTTCTCTAACCTCTCACGTTGCCTCATGTCTCGCAAAGTCGATTCTGGTTTGTGGTTTACTAGAGTTCTGACCTTGTTTTTTACATTGAATTACTTCATCCCTCTTGTGGGCGAACAAACATCATCATACTACAAAGCTATCATGGCAACAGCAGCTACGTCGGCACTGAGGCTGCACCAGCGAATACCAAGAGCTCAACTAAGTCGGCAATTTTTGGGCACAGTTCTTCTGGAAGATTCGGCACACTATTTGGTGAGGAGATAAAAACTAAAGAGATACATACAGTCTGTTTTCATGATGCTTCATTTGTAGTTCTTCTGCCTGATATTTTTGTTCTGCGCACCAGTCACTGCTGTTCTCATTCCTTGCGCCCTTTTTGCTCTCCTGCATGCAGCGAGTTTCACAGTTACACTATTGGATGCGGTAACCTTTGCTTTTGGTATTTTTTGGTCAGTGTAAAAGATTTGGGTTATTACAGGTTGGATTCAGCAATACTTCATCGTTCAGTAGAATGCTTGTCACATTGGTTGAGCAACAATCCAGAAATATTTTTCGTATGATAGCATTTGCAGAAATATTTCTTATGCCTTTGGTGAGTTGCAGTTCTTTTTTAGACCACTTCAAAACAGTACTACAACTCACTTTGATTTTTGAAATTATATTTCATAGGCTGTAGTCCATGTCTTCACCGGGAGGACCTCAATCTTCACACCATTTGTGTACTATAGATTTCTTGGACTCCGATATTCATCTCGAAGAAATCCTTACTCAAGGTATTGTTTTACTCAGATTGTAAAAAAGCTATCTTTTTCATCATAAATTTTCTCAGTTTTTGTGGGTTCTTCATTTTTATAAAAAGAAATAATTATTTTTGCATGAAATTGTCTCTTATACTATAATTAATTTTATTTTTTAGGGCAATTTTCTACGAGCTGAGACTTTCTGTTGAGAGCTCTATCAATGCTGCTTGGTAATTCCGCTTATAACATGTTTTATTTCTCTCCTTGCCATTTTAAATTTCTAGGGCTGCCTCTAAAATACACAAATAATTTTAGGGTTCCGTCGTCCGCACGTGTGACAGTCCACAGACTCCTAAATTTCCTGTCATCACTTGCACCTGTTTATCCAACTCAAAGCTAATTTCAAACTTCAAAGATTGTCACAATCATTAATGAAGATATTCCTCTGAAGACAATACTGAATACTAAATGAAAGCAATTGTAGGATCCAAAAAGTTTTTGGAATTTTAAACTTCAACTTGAAGCCATGTTTAAAATTATCAAAGACCTTAAAATTTGCACTCATTTGTTTAGATAATCTGAAAAATTTAGTAAGTTGTTTCTTTTTTAACTAGCAATTTTTTGTTGAAACTAGGAGATCTTTGGAAGAGTTTGATTTTTTGATCCTAAATAATTGATTCAATTAAAGGTTTACAGCAAATTTCTATTCGTCCTTGTTTGTGAACCTTCTGCTGCAAACTTTTTGTATTTTGAATAAAAGAAACTTGTTCGAAAATCACAAATAGTTAGTATTTAAGTTAATCTTTTTAATTTCTTTCAGGATATATGGAGCACTATACCAAAGGAAAAAACATTGAACATGTGAGCTTTCTATTCTGTCTGAAATAATTTCTTTTGTTGAATTTTTCAAAGAAGCTTTTTTTCATATGTAGGACGATTGCTTGCCGGAGGATCTGCTACATGTTTTACACAATTTCGAATGGTTAAAGCTATCAGCCGGATCTAAAATTGGGCAGCAAGTTTCTTTCTCGGTAAATTCTATCAACAACCACGGAGCGGTGGTCATTTCAGGATCAGGAGCAGCTATATCTAAGGTATTTTGTCAGTCCAATTTGATTGCTTTAGATGTGTTTCAGAGACCTTTTTCTTCAAATTTTTAGGTTGTGACGGTGGCTGAAATAGTCAAACGTCGATTGCGTGGACTCCATCAACTCAATAGAATATCTCAAAAGGAAGTCATTGAATTTTGGGATCCGAAAATTCCTGAGCTCGAGACCCTCAAAGTGACAAGGCTCATCCCAATGCTCGTCCTATGTTTATCATGTGACCCAGTTTTGAAGTCTGTTTCACAAGTAAAAGAGGTTTTGTTCATCACTGATTTCTGGGATCCTTAATCATGATACAATTTAAATTTTAGGCATCAAATTTTTTAAGTCGATTTCTTAACACTGACACTTCAAGGAAGCAAAAGCAAACTTTTTCTAAAAGCAAAAGGCAAGGGGAAAAAGAAAAAGAGAATGCAGAAGAAAAGGACTCCTACAAGAAATCTTCAGTTCCAAAAGGTGAAAGCATTCGACCCTTGGAGGAAGACTCTTGTGCGTCTAGAAATAACAATTTAAGTCTTGAAAAGCTCACACTAGCTGGGCTACAGGTTAGCAATGATGTTAAAAAATGTAATAAGAGAAAAGTGCGTCCATCAGAACATCAAAATGATTCTCTCAGCTTTTATTGATATTACAGCTTTAGTATTTTAAACTTTGCAATATAACAGGGATGAAATAAACTTGCAGATATAGTTTCTTATGTTAATTACAAAGTGGCAGCTAGGGTTTGAAGGAGCCAGAGGTAAGCCACAACATCAGGACTATTATTGAAGACATCTGATCAATCCTTCGATCTGCAAAATGTTGGGGTCAAACATCCAAAAGGGCAGAGGCTCCAATAAAGCACAAAAAGATGGACAATGTCTACTGGCACAAAGGCTCCCACCCTGAAGAACAGAGGGTCTGGTCGGGCGGATAGTTGGAATCTGTTACAAAAAAACCCTGTGCCATGCATTGTTTGGCCCAACACTTCATTATTCTGTTGACACACGTGCACAGTTAAACTTTGCCCTCGATCACCAAGTAATGAGCAATGGTACAATCACACCCATTTATTTTCAAATAAATGAGACATTTTTCATCTTAACTAAATGACAATAATTTAACATTTTCCCAGGAGGCTCTTTCAAATCAGTTCACTTTAAAATTTGTCCAGATTGTGATGCCCTCTTTAGATTTGGACTGACTGTTGGTTTTTCATCTTGAGACGTGTAACAATGATAATGCTGTAGGTAAACCAGAGACTGAATCCTGCCAGGCAGAGGGTATAGAGAACCGTGAGGATAAACGCAGCCAGTATGTAGTCAACTTGACGTCCCTCAAAAGGAATCTGGGTGGGCCTGGGTATTTCATTGGCTGCCACATAGTCAACGTACAAGTGGCGAGAGAGAAATCCAAGCCATCCTACCAGGCCGAGAGAAAGGAGAAGGGCAGCCACATTGAGGATCAGAAGGAGACCGACGAAACGCGGCTCCGGATGGACGGCGGTCCTAACAGTCTCGATTAGCTCAACACTCGAGCTATTCTTCCTCTTCTCAGTCATTTTTCAATCAGAATTCAGGCCTTACACTTTCAAGTTGTAACGGGGCAAGTTAATCCTTGAGAAGCATTAAATTGAGTGAACAAGAAAAAATTAACCAATATAGTTGCTTCTTGTATTCTGGCAGAAAACGAGAGGAAGAGACTTTAGATACAAAAATCAAGGCTACTACTTAAATTACATATATTTGAATATTTACTTTTTTTCCACTTGCGCTTATCATAAAAACGTTCATCCATTTTTTGGCCTCGAATCAAGCGAAAAATCATTTTAACAGGCTCCAGGATCCATTTTTCAGTCAGTCTATCAGGGTTGAGCAAATGAGATCACTAGATTTTAGAAAATCTGTTTTTACAAATAACTGTCAAATTATTGCTTTTCAAAGTAAAGGTTTCAGTCCTGTTTGAAGATGGTATTGCCCACCCAGTGCTGGGAACAATGTTTCCAGGTAGAAAGCAGAAAGATACTCTCTCAGCCAAAAGACAAGATTTTAATGAACCCTTTACATGATTATTTTAGTCTTTGGCGACCAACCAAAATCTGCCTTTGTTGCAAGCGTCTACAAGTCTGGAAATGCTTTCTCTTTGATTTCCCTTTTCTTTCAAGCATGTCTGACACCTGCCAAACAGGTTGCCCCTTTCTTGGTAACATCAATATTTACAGTTACCTTCCTATGAAGGGGTGACAGGTAAATCCCTGAGGTGTTTCCCTCCAATAATTCCTGATCTGGGTCCTTGACCTGATCTGACTATTCAAATATTCTGATCCGACTGTCAAAATATCCCGATCCATCTCTAGGATAAAACCCAGCATATTTTACAAATATACAGTTAGTATCTCATTGGTCTCAATTCTCGAAGCTTCATCCTGTAAACAGGATTTACCCTACAATAATTAAGTTCAAACTGGACAATGGTAAATATATCAGGTTACAATTAGGGGAATGTTTAATCTCTTTAGGGCAGATCTTTGGGTTCTTTTAATGTTAGAAAAAGGCCCCATTTTTCTGGCGCCATTCCATTTGAATGCTTTTGCAACCTCTGGACGTTGGGATTCAATCCAGGTGCAGTTGAAAGGCCAAATGGGAAATGTTTTACACTTTGATAGATAGCTTTTATTAAGACCTCATTATACTTATTTTTACAACAATAAGGTCAATAACACTGCCTTCGATGCTTGTTGACTGGGTTCATTAATGGTCCAGATTCCAAGGGCAGGACTGCTTGATTTGTAAAGCAATAGTCAAGGCTGCTGTAAGTTTTGATCTAAAAAGGGTTAATCTAGAGAATTTTTTTTCTAGATGATGGCCATCATCTTGGCCATGCAGTTGTCAAAAATATACATTTTATTCAAGGGGGTACCAAGAATTAATACACGTGTATTGATACTTGCACCACTTTTGCATTGGTCAACGGCAGCTTCCAGACACTCAGGTCTTGCAGGGACGGCCTCCTTGAACCTTCTTGCAGGCAAAAAGACGTCAATATTTATTAATCCGTTTGAAAGAGATTGGATTGGGGTTTTTTTGTGACAGGATTGGCCCCCATAACCTATTGGCCTCTACCAAATGTGCCGGTGTCTGCAACAACCTGACAAGTTGCCATCTTGAATAGTAACATCCACTCCCACGTTCACAATACCGTGACTACAGCCCTAACATACTCCTGGGTAGGCGAATTAGAAACCGTAATCTTAGGTACTGTTGAAATCATCAGGTGTGCGAATTTCCATATTCCAAATAAGGTTCGAAATCTAAAGCATTCTGCAGATGGAAAAAGATTTTCTTTTTTACTTAATTTAATTTGGCTCATAGAGTAGCCTTGATGACAATGTACTACCTGAGCCCACCCGAATCGTCTCAGACGTCACAGGATTAATGGTAAATTAAGAACTGGATACCCCCTCCAAGAAAAAGAGTTGAAACGTGATAATTCAGAGAATTAGAGCTCGACGTGTTATTTATAAGTTGCCAATAAAATAAAAGTTCACAAATAGGTCTTATTTGAGTGGAGCGAGACCCAAGGATGCTCTTATCTTATTAGATTCTTCAACAGAGAGATCTCCCTTGTTTGAGCTTCCCGTTTTTCGGTCCTTATCTTTATCTTTATCTCTGTCTTTGCGATCCCGGTCCTTATCCTTACGGTCCCGATCCTTTCGATCCCGGTCTCTTGACCTCGACCGTGAACGCTTACGGTGAGTGCGGTCTTTACGATCCCTTGAACGCGATCTGGATCGACGGCGGTGGCGATCACGATCCCTTTCTCGAGACCGAGACCGCTTTCTCTTGCGGTCTAGACAGATAATAAAGTATTAGAAGCAAAGCTTAAGCTTGATTAAAGGAATAAAAAGAAATACCTGTTTCTTTTAGGGTGGGTCTTGGAGGTGACTTATCCTCTCCCTCTTCCTCCTCGTCTTCGTCGTCATCCTCAGCATCTAGGTCATCTTCGAGCAAAGATCTTCTAGGCTCAATTTCGTTGTTTTCCTCATGAATATGCCTTTTCTAGAGATGACATTAATTTACTTAAGAAACAATAAAAATGATGGCCTAATTTTTCGTCATTAAACAAATTTGATATAGTTAATAGCTTACCTGCATTCTGGGAAGAATTACGTCCAATACTCTGTCTTCTCTCAATAGCTGGTCAACAAACTCATCCATGTGAGTTAACTCGAACTTACCATCTCTTCTCTATTTAAAGCAAACGACTGTTCAAAAAGATCCAAGCATTGTAGAAAATTAATAATTACTTGGAATCTTATTTTCCTGAAGTCATTTAATAGGGGCTCAAGATACTTGTAACAATCAAGAGAAGTGCCTGTGAGTCTGAGGTAAAATGTCCCGAGGGCTCTAACGTATCTATAGGGGAAAATTACTTTAATATTCCTTTACGTACAACGATCACTTTCACTTTACTTGAAATCTTCGTTTTTGATGAACTCAACGATGATTTCTTTCTCAGGCTGAATCTGCAGCATCTTTAATGTGAGGCATAAAAAGGGACATGGTTTGATGTTTCCACCAAAAACGCCGCCGATATATTTGAGCTCCATTGCTTTGTCCACAAGCAACTCCGCTAAAATAAATGATACACTAAGGTAACAAATTTAACATTTGAAAGTTTACTTACACGTCAATGCAAAACATTCTTCTTTCCAGAACTGTGAGTCGTAGATTCTTGTTCGGATGATTTTTTCAATAAGATATTGGGGATTTGTTCCCTTTATGGTGTGGGCATCCTTTACCGTGCGATTTGCCATTTTGAGATGGTTCGATGAATAAAGTGTTCAAAACTTTAATTCCAACTAATTTAAGAAAATCATCACTTTATTCACTTGTGGTAGGTTACAAAATGGTAAATTCAGATAAAATCGTCTCTATAACTTTTAAATTTACAATTGTAAACAATTCAAAGTTTGTTTGTTTATCCCTATATTTTCAAACGGCTTTCAATTTGCTTTTTCATTCACCACAGATTTTGCCATTGGCTAAATGACAAAAATAAAAGTTTGTTTGTTCCGGCCCAAGTCATAGGTTTAATCTATAAAATGGCGTGGACTCTTCTTCAACTAGTGATGATCCCTGAGACCCTGGTATAAGCAGCCCAGATTTCTCACTTAAGTTCTAGTTGCAGTGAAAACTTCGCCACAAAGTTTGAAGAAAAGTCCCTCCAAATAAGACATATGGTGGATGTTGAGACCCTGATACTTGCAGCCCAGTGTGATAAAGAAAGGGAACTACAGAGGCCCAAGGATTCCCCACAAAATGTCAAGTCTAACTTCGGCCCAAAAAGAGCCCATGGTCATCCTCTGCCTTTTAAAGTAGTGAAATTCAAGACCCAGGCCAGGGCTTAAACCTCAAGCTCGTCCTGATTACTGAATGTAGCCATTTGGTTACTCGTAAATGAATTTAACAAATCAAGTTTTATTGTAACCTTCATAGTCTTTCCATTTAGGCTTTCATAAGCCGTTGAAACAATTAAAAATATGAACCAAAGGATGAACTGACCTTCCTTGGGTCTCATTCTCAGTATTTGAATTGTACAAAAAGGGAGTTGGCTTGAAAAGTAAAAGCTGACTTTTGTGGATGCTGTTAAGGTGAGACTGTCCTAGGTTTTTTTTTGTAACAGTTCGAATATTTGTCTGGTAGTAAATCATAATTGCTTGGGCATAACTCGATACGAGGAAGAAATAAAATCTGATTCTTATTTTTCACATAACATTGAAGGCTGGATTAAGTCTAAACTTAGAAAATCTTCGTCTTCGTCTAGATATTTTGACAGGCCTTCCCGCTGCATACACCTTTGGTAGTCCTTTGACTTAAGAAAATCCCATATAAGAATGGTGTCGTCATGAGAGCTGCTGACTATTTGGAATTCGTCAAATTGTAACCTAAATACTCGCCCGGAGTGTTCCACAAGTGTTCGCAAGCAAAGCGCATCAGCAGAGGCGCGTGGATTCTTGGCAGCTTTAAGGTCCCAGACTTTGATTTTACCATCGTATGCCCCCGATACGATTCTCTTGTCGTCGAAACGTATACATCTGACTAGTTCATCATGACCCTCAAGTACACGTATGCAACTTCCGGTTTCAACATCCCATAATCGAATGGTCATGTCAGATGACCCACTGACAACCTAAAGTAAAATAGTACGATAGCATTTTGCTTTAAGGCCATAACAATAGTTGAGATCAACATACCAAGTCATTGTGGTACTGTAAGCATGCAATTCCTCGCTTGTGGCCATTTAGAGTTCTCAAGAATTCGCAACTGAAAGTATTCCACACTTTGATTGTGCGATCTCCGGATGCAGAGACTATATATTTATCATCAAAGTCGACAACATTGACTGCCGCCCGATGACCAACTAAAACTCTCCTCAAAGTAATATCTCTTGGAGAATTCATATCCCAGACTGCGATTGATCTATCCTTTGAACAAGTCACCTTTAACGAAAAGGAAAGTTCAAGTGATATTTTGGCTAGTCTCAAAGCAAAATTAAGTACCATTGTCCCGTTTAAAAATCTTAAATGAAGAACGGCTTCACAATGGTGTATTAAGGTGTT
>Ga0194133_10008049_pt1 | contig 12406 bp, 17 predicted proteins | sample TA2KigOf40mmetaG_FD_155448 | JGI IMG/M metagenome (GOLD analysis project Ga0194133, IMG submission 155448) | Freshwater microbial communities from Lake Tanganyika, Tanzania - TA2015055 Kigoma Offshore 40m | ecosystem: Environmental > Aquatic > Freshwater > Lake | place: Tanzania: Lake...
GCATGTACAACCAACTTATCAGGGTTGGACGGGGGTGTGTGGGTCCGGCTTTTGATTGGTCAAATCCGCTGCGCCGCAACGGGTCGAGCCGTGAAAAATTCACAACAGAGCAGCTGAAAGTTTCCGGTTCTCGCTATCAGGAATGGGCGGCAATCCGCACTTCCTCGCAATCGTGCAGCCGCATCCATTGGATCAGGGCATCGTCTCCGTTGCGGTAGTAAGCGCGACGGACTCCGGCGGTTTGAAAGCCGCAGGCCTCGTAAAGCCTGATGGCGGCTTGATTTCCTGCCGCTACTTCGAGGGTGGCGTGCAGGGCGCCTTGTGACTGTCCCTGCTGCAGAAGCGCCATCAGCACCCTGCGCCCCAGCCCCTGGCGGCGGCGGTTTGGCTCCACCGCCATCGCGGTGATGTGCAGTTCATCCACCACCAGCCAGCCGCAGCCCAGGGCGATCAGGGATCCCTCCTGCTCGAGGCCGACCGCGGGCCGGCGCGGGTCACTCAGTTCGCTGGCCCATTGCTGTTCGCTCCATAACCCCCCCAGGGCCCTTTGATCGAGCTGGATGCAGGCTTGCAGCCAATCCGGTGTCAGCTGCAGCAGGTGCTCCGGCCCGGATTCGTGCTGGTGTTCGGCAGGCACAGGCCGGTTCGGGCGACCTCTTTAGGATCACCTAATGACCAGTTCCCTTGCAGCTACGGATCTCGCGGTGAGTGCACGCCCCTACGAGAGCGACCGTGACAGCTCCAGCCCCAACCGCAACCTCACGCCCCTGACGACGGCCATCGCAGCCGATGGTCGGTTGGAGGTGGGTGGGTGTGTTCTCAGTGACCTTGCCCGTCGCTACGGCACACCGTTGTATGTGCTCGATGAGGCCACCCTGCGGGGCACCGCCCAGGCCTACCGCAAGGCCCTCGCCTCCCATTACCCGGGCTCAGCCCTGGCGCTCTATGCCTCCAAGGCCAACAGCAGCCTGGCGATCACGGCCGTGGTGGCCTCCGAGGGGCTGGGCCTGGATGCTGTTTCCGCTGGAGAGTTGCTGACGGCGATCCAGGGCGGGATGCCCCCGGAGCGGATCGTTTTCCACGGCAATAACAAAAGCCACGAGGAGCTCCAGCTCGCCGCAGAGCTGGGTGTCACCGTGGTGGCGGACAACTGGTTCGACCTCGAGCAGCTGGCCAGCCTGAACCTGCAGCAGCCCGTGCGGCTGATGCTGCGCTTCACCCCCGGCATTGAGTGCCATACGCACGAGTACATCCGCACCGGGCACCTCGACAGCAAGTTCGGCTTTGATCCCGATCAGCTGGAACCGGTGCTCCAGCACCTCAAAGGCTGTTCCTGGGCTCAGGTGAGCGGTCTACATGCCCACATCGGATCGCAGATCTTTGAGCTGCAGCCCCACCGCGATCTGGCGGCGGTGATGGCCGATGCCCTCAAGCTGGCCCGCGCCATGGGGCACCCTGTCAGCGATCTCAATGTGGGAGGGGGCCTGGGGATTCGCTACGTGGCGTCTGATGACCCACCGTCGATCGATGCCTGGGTTCGCACCGTGGCCGAGGCTGTGGCGGCCGCCTGTCAGGAGCGGGGCCTTGATCTGCCCCGTTTGCTCTGTGAGCCCGGCCGTTCGCTGGTGGCCACCTCCGGTGTGACCCTCTACAGCGTGGGCAGCCGCAAGGAGATCCCCGGCATCCGCACCTATCTGTCGGTGGATGGAGGCATGAGCGATAACCCCAGGCCGATCACCTATCAGTCGCTCTACACCGCCGTGTTGGCCGATCGCCCTGAGGCGGAAGCCAGCGATACCGTCACCCTGGCTGGCAAGCACTGCGAGTCGGGAGACGTGCTCTTGAAGGATCTCGCCCTGCCTCCGGCCACCAGTGGTGATGTTTTGGCGGTCTTTGCCACCGGTGCGTATAACGCTTCGATGTCATCCAATTACAACCGCATCCCGCGCCCTGCGGCGGTGATGGTGCACGACGGCCTCTCAGAGCTGGTGCAGAGACGGGAGTTGCCGGAGGAACTGCTGCGCTACGACGTTCTGCCGGAACGCCTTCGGCCGGTAGTGTGATCAGCAGCAAGTAGGGCAAACGTGCTCGCGGTGTTCGGAGCCATCCAGCTGGGTTTTGTGCTGGATCTCCTGCTCGCGACGGCTCTCGGCCTGGTGCTGTTGGCACGCGTGAATGAACCGCGCACCCTCTGGTTGCTGCGCGGCTATCTCACCCTGGTGGCCCTGGCCTGGGTGGTTCAGCGTTACGCCAACCTGCCGCTCACCAGCAAGCTGGTGGATGCCCTGGTGATGGCCTGCAGCCTGGCTCTGGCGATCCTCTGGCAGGGGGAACTGCGCCGCCTGATGGAGCTGCTGGGCACCGGTCGCCTGGATGTGTTGTTTGGCAGTCACCGCGCCGACAAGCTTGCCTCCAGTTCGGTGGGTGTGCTCAGTGAGGCCGCAGGCCGGCTCTCTCAGATCCGCCGCGGTGGCCTGATCGTGGTCGATCTGGGCAGTGATCTGCGCCCTGAGGATTTCCTCAACCCTGGCATCGCTCTCGATGCGCAGCTGTCGGTGGATCTGCTGCTGAATCTGTTTTCTGTCGATACCCCCCTCCACGACGGAGCGGTGCTGGTGAAGGGCAATCGCATCCTCTCGGCCGGCGTGATCCTGCCCCTCTCCCGTCAGGGGCTGAATCGCTATGGCACCCGACACCTGGCGGCCCTGGGCATCACCGAACGCTTCGATCGCTGCCTCTGCATCGTGGTGTCGGAAGAAACCGGCACCCTCTCGCTGGCCAGACAGGGACGCCTGGAGCGTCCGATCACCAGCAGCCGTTTGCAGGAACTGCTGGGAGAGGCCCTGTCCCAAAGTCCGAAGGCCTCCGCGAAGGGGGTAGGACGTAGCGTGGCCGTGGATTCGGCTGATCCACACGCATGAGTCGTTCCCTGGCGACTGCACTTTCCGTCGAAGGGAACAGACCCTCGCGCTGTGCCCTGCCGCCTGGGTTGGATGCGGCGCGTCTGCCCGCCCACGTGGCGGTGATCATGGATGGCAATGGCCGCTGGGCGGGTCAGCGCAAGCTGCCCCGCGTGATGGGCCACCGTGAAGGGGTGGAAGCGCTCAAGCGCACCCTGCGGCTCTGCAGCGACTGGGGCATCGGCGCCCTTACCGCCTATGCCTTCTCCACGGAGAACTGGAACCGCCCCGGTGAGGAGGTGAGCTTCCTGATGACCCTGTTTGAACGGGTGCTGGCCAGGGAACTGCAGGCCCTTGAGCAGGAGCAGGTGCGGATTCGCTTCCTTGGCGATCTCGAGCAGCTGCCCGAAGGGCTGCAGCAGCTGATTCAAGACGCCACCGATCGCACCGCGGCCAACACGGGGATCCGCTTCAACGTCTGCACGAACTACGGCGGTCGGCGGGAGCTGGTGCGCGCCGCACGCCTGCTGGCTGAGCAGGTGCAACGCGGAGATCTGGATCCCGAAGCGATCGATGAACAGACCTTCGCCAGTCAGCTCTTCACCTCTGGACAGGCGGACCCGGATCTGCTGATCCGCACCAGTGGGGAGCAGCGCATCAGCAACTTCCTGCTCTGGCAGCTGGCCTATGCCGAGCTGCACATCACCGATGTGCTCTGGCCTGACTTCGACGAGGCCGCTCTGATTGCGGCCTTGATGGACTTCCAGAGCCGCCAGCGCCGCTTTGGTGGAGTCGACTCCCTCCCCTCCTGACTCGCCCGCACATCACCTTGACCGAAGCCTCCGCCACCGTGCGCCACGACTGGAGCACCGCCGAGATCCAGGCTCTGCTGGAGCTGCCCCTGATGGATCTGCTCTGGCGGGCTCAGGCGGTGCACCGTGAGGCGAACCCCGGCTACCGCGTGCAACTGGCCTCCCTGCTGAGCGTGAAGACCGGCGGCTGCGAGGAAGACTGCGCCTATTGCCCCCAGTCGATGCACAACAGCAGCGACGTGACCGGCAGGCCGGAGCTGGAGGTGGAGCCAGTGCTAGCTCGGGCTCGGGCGGCCAAGGAGGCCGGGGCCCATCGCTTCTGCATGGGCTGGGCCTGGCGCGACATCCGCGATGGGGCCCCCTTTGAGGCGATGCTCGCGATGGTGCGGGGGGTGCGTGAGCTGGGGATGGAGGCCTGCGTGACGGCCGGGATGCTCACCGACAGCCAAGCTGCCCGCCTGGCGGAGGCCGGTCTCACCTCCTACAACCACAACCTCGACACCAGCCCCGAGCACTACGACCGGATCATCACCACCCGCACCTTCCAGGAGCGCCTGGAAACCCTTGCCCGCGTGCGCAAGGCAGGGATTTCGATGTGCTGCGGTGGCATCATCGGCATGGGAGAAAGCCTCACCGACCGGGCCTCGTTGCTGCAGGTGCTGGCTTCGATGGAGCCTCACCCCGAAAGCGTGCCGATCAATGCCCTCGTTGCGGTGGAAGGCACTGCCCTGGAAGAGCAACCGCCGGTGGATCCGATCGATCTGGTGAGGATGATCGCGGTGGCCCGGATCCTGATGCCCCACAGCCGCGTGCGTCTCAGTGCGGGCCGGGAAACCATGAGCCGGGAGGGGCAACTGCTCTGCCTGCTGGCCGGAGCGGATTCGATCTTCTACGGCGACACCCTGCTCACCACCGGCAATCCCGATGTGGAGGCCGATCAGCAGCTGCTGGCCTTGGCAGGCGTGAACCCCTGGCGTGATCAGGTGCCGGCTTGAGCGTGTTGGTGGCCGCCTTCTATGGCTTCACAGCCATGGCAGATCTGGCCGCCCTGCAGCTGAGCCTGCGCGAGCTGGCCGAGGCCGGCGGTGTGCGCGGCACGATCCTCCTGGCGGAGGAAGGGGTCAACGGCACCATCAGTGGAGCGGATGCGGGGGTGAAGGCGGTGCTGGCACAGCTGCGCAGCCTTCCTGGCCTGGGAGCTCTGGAGGCCAAGTTCAGCCGATCGGAGCAGCAGACCTTCCATCGCCTGAAGGTGCGGATCAAACGGGAGATCGTCACCATGGGCTGCCCCACGGTGAAGCCCGCCGAACAGGTGGGCACTTATGTGCCGCCCCAGCAGTGGGATGCCCTGATCCGCGATCCAAGCACCCTGGTGGTGGATACCCGCAACGCCTATGAGGTGGCGGTGGGCAGCTTTGAGGGGGCGATCGACCCCGGCACCGAGAGCTTTCGCGAATTTCCGGCCTGGGTGGAGCGTGAGCTGCGCCCCCTGGTGGAGCAACGCCGGCCCAAGGCGATTGCCATGTTCTGCACCGGAGGCATCCGCTGCGAGAAGAGCACGGCCTATCTCCTGCAACAGGGCTTTGAGAACGTGCATCACCTGCAGGGGGGGATCCTGCGCTACCTCGAGGAGATGCCCGAGCAGGAGAGCAGTTGGCAGGGTGAGTGCTACGTGTTCGACCAGCGGGTGAGTGTGAATCACCAGCTTCAACCCGGCAGCTATCGGCTTTGCCATGCCTGCGGTCTGCCCGTCTCACCCTCTGACTGTGAGCAACCCAGTTACCGCGAGGGGGTGAGCTGCCCCCATTGCATCGATCGCTTCTCCGATGCGGATCGGGAGCGCTTTGCTGAGCGCCAGAAGCAGATGCAGTTGGCTCGCCGCCGGGGCGAGCAGCATCTCGGCTAGCTCCGATGCCGCCGGTTCTCTACAGCTTCAGGCGCTGCCCCTATGCGATGCGGGCTCGGCTGGCTCTGGCAGTGGCAGGCCAGGCCGTCGAGCTGCGGGAGGTGTCGCTGCGGGCCAAGCCGCCGGAGCTGCTGGAGGCTTCCGCCAAGGGGACCGTTCCGGTGTTGGTGCTGCCCGATGGCACGGTGATGGAGGAGAGCCTGGCGATCATGCGCTGGGCTCTGGAGCAAGCGGATCCGCAGGGTTGGTTGCAGGCAGAACCCGCTGAAACCGAGGCCTTGATCGCTGAGAACGACGGCCCTTTCAAGCACCATCTCGATCGCTTCAAATATCCAGATCGCTACCCCGGGGAGACATCGGCTCCCCATCGCCGCGCTGCCCTCGCCATTCTTCAGCGCTGGAATCAGCGGCTCGCTGGCGGTGACTGGTTGCTGGGGGCGCATGCCTCGCTGGCGGACTGGGCCCTGCTGCCGTTTGTGCGTCAGTTCTGCCTGGCGGATCCGGATGGCTTTGCAGCCGAGCCGGCTCTGGATGCGTTGCGGGCCTGGCTGGCTGGTTTTGAGCACTCCGAGCTGTTGCAGCAGGTGATGGAGTCACCCTGGGCGGAGCGCCGTTGCTGGAGGTCGCCCCGCTGGCTGTATCACCTGGCGCTGCCCTCCGATTGGCAGCAGGCCCGCCAGCTGGGGGACTACCGGATCTCCACCCGTGGCCAGAGCTTGGAGCAGGTGGGCTTCATCCATGCCAGCTATGCCCATCAACTGGAGGCGACGCACCAGCGCTTTTACGCCGATGTCAGTGACCTGCGTTTGCTGGTGATCGATCCAGACCGATTGGCGGCCCACGGCGTTGCAGTGCGTGCCGAGTCCGCTCCCTGCAGTGGAGAGCTCTTCCCCCATCTCTTTGGCCCCTTGCCGTTGGATGCGGTGTGTCTGGTGGAGTGTTACTCGCGGTAGTGGTGGCGGCAGGCCAAGGTGACCAGGACCTCCGCGTCGACGCGGTAAACGAGCCGGTGCTCGGCATCGATGCGCCTGGACCAGCAGCCGGATAGGGATTCCCTCAGGGCCTCGGGTTTGCCAATGCCCATAAAGGGGTTCCTCAGACAGGCCTGGATCAGTTGGTTGATGCGCCTGAGGGTTTTGCGGTCTTGTCCTTGCCAGTAGAGGTAGTCACTCCAGGCCGCAGGCGTCCAGGTCAGGCGTTCAACGGTCGGCATCGATCAGCGCGTGATCAATCAGCTCCCCTCGATCGGCTTGCTCGAGGGAGTGCTGCAGGTGGGCGGCATTTGCGGGACTGCGCAGCAGATGCATGGTCTCCATCAGGCTGTTGTAGGTATCCAGCGACATCAGAACGGCGCTGCTGGCATCTCGCCGGGTGATCAAGGTGACGTCGGCATCGGACTCGACGCGATCGAGGACCGCTTTGAAGCTTTGCCGAGCTTCGGAAAAGCTGACCACCTGCATGGCTTTGTACGTTCTTCTGTACATCAATCTAGGTTGGGGTGGTGGGGTCGTGCGTCATGAGTGTTCCCGGGCTCGCAGAACTGGAGCAGCGGGCCGCCGCGCGGGAACTGCTGCTGCGGCTGCAGGTGAAGCAGGCCTTGTCGGTCACCACCTTGCGGGTGGTGGTGGCGCGGCCTCGGGAGGGTCAGCCTCCCCTGTTGCTGGGGGAACTCAAGGGCTGGGCCCTGCCTCTGCCGGCTGGCCTGCAGCTCGACACGATGCGCGTTCAGGGCAAGGACACCCAAGGGGTGGGTGCCTTGATCTGGGCTGCCACCTTTGCCTGGGCCCTGGAGGCCACCCCCTGCCGCAGTGCCCGCTTGCTGGCGATCCGCGACAACGATCAGCAGCACCGCCGCCTGGTGCGTTACTTCCGTCAGCTGGGCTTTGAGCCTATCCGGGAGGTGGGGGCAGCGCCGATGGATCTGCCCCTGCGTTTGGTCTGGGGTGGAGCGGGGTTGCTGATGCGAGGCGACATCAGGGCAGGGCTCGAGCGGGTCAGCCGCCGGCTGTGATTGCCGCAGGAGTCGATGTGGGGGGCGCCCGCAAGGGCTTCCATGCCGTCTTGCTCGAGGGCCGAAGCGTGGTGGATCAGCTCAATACCTCCGATGCGGAGACGTTGGCGAGCTGGTGTCTCCGGGCCGAGCGGATTGCGATCGATGCCCCCTGCGGTTGGGCTTTGCCGGGGGAGCGCTCTCGCCTGTGTGAACGCCAACTCTTGGCTGCTGGCATTCACTGCTTCGCGACTCCGACCCGGGAGGTGGCTCTGGCGAGCACGAGCAACTTCTATGGCTGGATGCTTCAGGGCGAATCCCTCTATCAGGCGTTGCAGCAGCAGGGGCTTGCGATTGCCCGGGATGCCCATGCACTTCAAGGGCGCTGCTGTTTTGAGAGCTTCCCCCACGGGATCACCATCGCCCTCTCTCCTCAGATCGAGGTGCGCGCCGCCTTGAAGCTGGAGCAGCGCTCAGCCCTACTGGAGCGCTTTGGCGTTTCGCTGAGTGGCTTGAGCAGCATCGATTGGATTGATGCGGCGGTCTGTGCCTTGGCCGCCCAGCTGCTGTCCGAGCCATGCACGCTGCAGATCTATGGAGAGTCCGAGGGCGGCTTGCTGGTGCTTCCAGCGGCTTCGGCGTGATAACTGCTGCGCACCAGCGGCCCTGAGCGCACATCGGCGAAGCCCAGCTCCCGAGCGATGGCTCCCAGTTGCTCGAACTCGTCGGGTGTCCAGTAGCGATCCACGGGGATGTGCTCCAGCGATGGCCGCAGGTATTGACCAATGGTGAGCCGCTGGCAGTCGACTGAACGCAGATCGTGCATCGCCTCCACTACCTCCTCGAAGCGTTCTCCGAGCCCCAGCATCAAGCCGCTCTTGGTGGGGATCTGCGGAGCCAGCTCCCGCGATGCGGCCAGCAGGCCCAGGGAGCGCCGGTAGGTGGCACCCCGGCGCACCTCCCCCTGCAGACGCTCCACGGTTTCGAGGTTGTGGTTGAAGCAGACCGGCTCGGCTGAGAGCACCAGCTGCAGGCGTTGCCGTTGGGCCGCCATCGCCTCCGCTTCGTTGCGATAGCCACCCCAGAAATCGGGGGTAAGCACCTCAATCGCCACCAGGGGGTTGCGGGCTCTGATCGCCGCCATGGCGGACGTGAAGAGGGAGGCGCCGTGGTCGCTCTGGTCGTCTCGGGCTACGGCGGTGAGCACCACGTAACGCAGTCCGAGGGCTTCGACAGCATCCGCCACCCGCTCGGCCTCAGAGGGGTCGAGGGGCAGTGGGGCTAACCCCTTCTCCACCTGGCAGAAGGCGCAACTGCGGGTGCAGATCGGCCCCCCCAGAAGGAAGGTGGCGGTGCCGGAGGCGTAGCACTCGCCGCGGTTGGGGCAACGGCCCTCTTCGCAGATGGTGTGGAGCCTCTGCTGCTTCACCACCGCCTGCACCGATTCCAGGGCGCTGGCGTTGCCGATCGGCGAGCGGATCCACTCCGGAAGGCGTTCTTTGGGTGGGGTGGAGCTGTAGCGACTCATGGGATCACTCCATCCGGCGGCGCCCTTCCAGCGCCCGCGCCAGGGTCACCTCATCGGCGTATTCCAGTTCGCTGCCCACCGGCAGCCCGTAGGCGATGCGGCTGACTTGGGTGAAGGGTTTGAGTAAGCGCGCTAGGTAGAGGCTGGTGGTGTCGCCTTCCACTGAGGGGGTGAGCGCCAGGATCACTTCACTGATGCCCTCGCGATCCACCCGCTCCACCAGGGGCTGGATCTTCAGAAGCTCCGGTCCGACCCCATCCATCGGCGAGATCAGACCACCCAGCACGTGGTAGCTGCCCTTGTATTCGCGGGTGCGCTCCAGCGCCAGCAGGTCGCGTGAATCGGCCACCACGCAGAGCACCCCGCTGTTGCGCTCCTCGTTGCGGCAGATCTCACAGAGGGGGTCGGCCGAGAGGTGGAAGCAGCGCTGGCATTGACCCACCTGGCTCTTGGCCGCCAGCAAGGCGTCAGCGAAGGCCTGGATCTGCTCACTCGGTTGGTTCAGCAGATGCAAGGCCAGCCTCTGGGCTGTGCGTGGGCCAATGCCCGGGAGCCGTTCGAACTGATCGATCAGCCGTGCCAGGGGCCGGGTGAAACCGCTCAGAACCGTCCTGGCAACTGGCGGGAATCTAGGTGGACTCCCCACTCCGGCGCAGAGCGGACTGTTGCACGGGAGAATGGCTGGGCCGATTCGCTCCCCGATGGCCATGCTCACCCGCTGGATCTCCCGTGGCCTGCGTTCTGTCTTGGCGGTGGGGTTGGCTTTGGCTCTGGTGAGTTGCAGTGCGGCGGCGGCCGGTCTCAACTCCTTTCAAAGCCCTGATGGGCGCTACGCCTTCCTCTACCCAACTGGGTGGACGCGCGTGCAGGTGACAGACGGCCCCCAGGTGGTGTTCCACGACCTGATCAACGCCGATGAGACCCTCAGCCTGGTGGTCTCCGATGTGAATGAGACCAACAACCTGGAGAACCTTGGCAGTGCCGTGGCCGTGGGTGAAAAGCTGCGCCGCGTTGTGATTGCCCCTGAGGGCAGCGGCCGTGAGGCAGATCTGGTGGAGGCCAGCGAGCGGGAAGACGGTGGTCGCACCTTCTACGACCTGGAATACGCCGTGCATCTGCCCGACCGCGATCGCCATGAACTGGCCACGGTGGTGGTGGATCGCGGTCGTCTCTACACCTTTGCCGCCAGCACCAACGAAGCCCGCTGGCCGAAGGTGAACAGCCTGTTCCACCAGGTGATCACCTCCTTCACCCTGCGCATCTGATCGCTGGTGCTGTGAACGAGGTGCTGATCGTCGGCGGAGGGCTTGCAGGCAGCCTGCTGGCGCTGGCCCTACGGGAACGCGGGGTCGAGGTCTCTTTGATCGCTGCTCAAGCGCACTCCGCCACGCAGTGGAGTTATGGAGTGATCCCGCGCTGGCCCCTGGGCACCTCAGCGCTGGCGCTTGAAGCCGCGAAGGCCTCCTCGCTCTGGACTGACCTGCAGGGGCGTTACGGCGAGCTGGGTTGGGCGAAGGCACGCCTCACCCTCCATGGCGGCAAACCCTGGGCGCGCTTGGTTCCCTTGCCCGCCGCGCAGGTCGACACCGCGCGCTTTCACGCCGGCCTTCCGGAGGTGTTGAGCCAAGCCGGCGTGCGTCTACTGGTGACAGAGGCGTTACGGGTTGAGCGGGATCAAGGGGAGTGGCTGGTGCCCTGCCGCGATGGCAGCGTCCAGCGCAGCGAGCAACTCGTGCTGGCGGCCGGGGCGGCCTGCCGCAGCCTTTGGCCCGCCTGGCCTGAAGTCCTGCGCAGCAATTGGGCCGGGGTTCTCGAGCTGCCCCACTGCCCGGTAGCGCGCCTGCAGCTTCCGGCCCAGTTCCAGCGCCCGGCGGTTGAACGGCGCAGTGGGGAGCTCAACGAACCTTGTTCTGTCGTCGATGCCGGTTTGGTGCCTCGCGGCGCTGGGGCACTGTTGGGTCAGATCAGCCGTTTTGCCCCCGGACTGGCCTTGGCGGAATCCCCGTTGGGGATGGAGCAGGAGCTGCAGCAGGCCATCGCTGCTTCTCCTCTGTCCAAGGGTCTCGCCGAAGCGGCAGGGATCTGGCGCCAAGTGCCCGTGGCTTTCTCCCTCACCGGGACCCCCTGGGTCGGCCCCATCCCAGAGGCCCCGGGGCTGTTTGGTTTCAGCGGTTTCAGCGGTGGCTTCGCCCAGGTCCCCCTGCTGGCGCCTCTGTTGGCGGGGGTGCTAGCAGGGGAATCCTCTGCTCAAGTGCAGTTGCGCAGGCTGGGAGTGTGGCCTGCGCCTTAGCGCAGGGGAGTGATGTCAGGTCGCCTTCAGCACCAACTCAACGTCACTCAGTCCCTGGAAATCAGCGTCCATGCTGTAGAGCCTGGCTTGGTGCTGCCTGGCGGTTGTGAGGATGACGCTGTCGGCCATGGGCAAGCGCAGGACGTGACTGAGCTGTGCTGCAGCAACAGCTGTTGTCGGGTCGAGCTGCACAACCAGACCTCGCTGCATGACTGCGGATGCCTGGATGGCATCGGCCTCGCTGTGTTCGCGCAAGATCCACTTGAAGACCTCGAAGATCGTGATCGAGGGGACCACAAGTCGCTCTTCAACCTCCAAGACTTCAAGGAAGACATCAGCGCGAGGTCCATCGGTGAAGACCTCGATCCATCCCGAGGAGTCCACGACCACCTGCGGGGATCTCACAACCGATCTCCCTCTCTCTCAAAGGTGTTTGCTCCTTTGAGGAAACCGCGAAGTTCGGACACCGCTCGCCTTGGCACCAATTCGATGCGCCCAGGCAGCGCAATCACCTGAAGCACCTGGCCAGGCTTCAGGTCGAACTGGTCTCGAACCCGCTTAGGGATGACGACTTGATACTTCGGGGAAACCGTAGAGAGATCCATGGCAAATGGGTATTACGAAGACCTTGTCGATCACTCAATCGTATTTCGGTTCCTGCGTTTCGGGAGGGGTGGCCCTTCCAGTCTTCTGCCAGAGGCTCGCTGAAGGCATCCGTGACATCACTGAAGCGAGCGGCTCAGCATGGATCGCTACTGACGATCCTTCCCCATCGCTGACGTTTGCAAGGTCAACTCAGGACTGATCGGGGTGGCCGGATCGCGAGGCACCGGCAGCAGCTCCCGCAGCAGCTGGGCGTAGCTGATATTCACGCCAACGGTGGCGTTGAGGCGCTGCACCAGGGAGCCGATCAGGCGCTCCTGGGTGATGGAGAGATCGACCTCACTGGAGAGACCGGTCTGGTAGCGGAGGCGTACATC
>Ga0194133_10008051_pt1 | contig 12406 bp, 11 predicted proteins | sample TA2KigOf40mmetaG_FD_155448 | JGI IMG/M metagenome (GOLD analysis project Ga0194133, IMG submission 155448) | Freshwater microbial communities from Lake Tanganyika, Tanzania - TA2015055 Kigoma Offshore 40m | ecosystem: Environmental > Aquatic > Freshwater > Lake | place: Tanzania: Lake...
TAGTTCAGGAGATATTGCAAAGTTTTGTGAAATCCCTACCAGGTGTTCCAGCACTTGGAGTTGGAGAGTTTCCTAAAGCTCTTTCAAAACCGATAAAAAATCTTGCATTAAGTGAAAAAGTTGAGAGTATTACAACTAACTGTGTAAATACCAGTAAAACAAGTTATCAGGCAAGGTATATCGTGGTTGCAACAGACTCAATCTCTGCCTCAAAATTAGTTACTAATCTGAGCACGCCACAAACGCTATCTAGCATCACCTTTTACTTTTCAACTGACGAAAAAATATCTAACCCCAAAAATATTGTAGTTTCAAAAAATTCTAAACTGGTCAACTCAATTGTTATGAGCGAGGTATCTGAAAAGTATGCACCAGTTGGCAAGAGCCTAGTTTCAGCTACCTCATTAACTAACATAACTGAAAAAGAGTTTAAAGGTGAGCTTGGAAAATTATGGCATACCAATACAAGTAGCTGGGAGAGTGTTGTTAGGTATGAAATTCAGCATTCACTGCCACTACATTTACCGGGTAGGAAAAAAGTAAGTAAATTGCAGATCAATGACTGGTTATTTGTGATTGGAGACCATATGGGAATTCCTTCACAACAAGGTGCCATGAAAACTGGTGAATTAGTTGCAAATAAAATTAATCAACTAATGCAGTAAGTGCAGCTGAAACATGCTGGTAGCTGGTTTATTCCTGAAAGAGTTTATTGATCCACAAATTCCATGGCTGCACCTAGATATTGCAGGCCCTGCCTTTAACACCGGCAAAGCACATGGCTACATCCATATCAACAAAACTGCTACGGCAATTGGGATCGCGAGTAATCCGCCAACCAGACCAAGTGGCGATGTGCCAAGCAGGGCCGCGACGATGGTTACTAGGCCGGGGATAGCGAGAAAACGGCGCAAGATAGTTGAGATCATTCATCCTGTCTATGCGGAGATTGCAGCGTTCGCTGCGATTGCTTTGGGCAAATCCCGGGCTGCAGGAGCCTTGATCAGTGCTACGGTCCAGAGCGTGGGAGTCCAGGCATGAGCTATCGATTAGTTTTACGCAAAGGTTCATTGGAGGCCGTTACTGCAGAGATAGTTTCGCAGCATTTTTCACCCTGTTGGCAATTGTGTTTAGGGAATTTAGAGCATAGGCTTTCGCCAACGAATTAAACAAGAAGGAGTAACCAGTGAAATCAAAGAGTTCAATTCTTACGGTTTCGATCGCGACTTTGGCGTTACTGCTAGGGATAGTTTCGCCAGCGCATGCAGATTGGAAAGCAGATCTTGTCACTAAGGGAACGCTTACAAATTGTATTGATCCCGAGTACCCGCCAATGGAGTACTACGCAAATGGATCTTCAGGAAAGATCATCGGATTTGATGCTGATTCTTCAGCAGCACTTGCAAAAGAATTAAAGGTAAAGATCAAGCAACTTGCCACATCATTTGATGGTCTTATTCCTGCACTCGTAGCTGGTCGCTGCGACATTGTGTGGACTGCGCTTTATCTAAGCAATAAGCGTTTAGCTGTTGCAGATGGAGTTCCTTACCTTGAAACAGGTCCGGGAGTTGTTGTTGCAAAGGGAAACCCAAAGAAAATTACTGATATTTCATTTTCTCTTTGTGGAACTCGTATCGCTGTACAAGGTGCATCTGCAAATGAAGGTCTCGTAAAGGAACAAGATAAGATTTGTAAGAACACAGGAAAGAAGTCAATTGAGATTTACTCTTATCCAAAGGTTGCGGAGACGGTGGCTGCACTCTTGAACGGAAAGGTAGATGGCATCGTTGAAACAGATGTTGCTTGTGGCGATATAGCCAACAAGAATGCAAAGAAGCTTGAAGTTGCCAAGGGATACTTCCTTGGAGATGTTTCTTTCGCGGTATACATCAAGAAAGGATCAGATCTCACTCCAGCAGTAAAGAAGGCAGTAGAAAAGCTGATTTCAAACGGCACAATGGGCAAAATTGCTAAGAAGTACAACTTGGATCCAGAAAAGCTAACCACAGTAGGAGTGCCAATCTAATTCTCGAAGCTTCTTTGAGTAATAATTAGTAAGAGTAAAGTGGTGCTGGCGGATAAATTGCCAGCATCACTTTATTTGTAAAACATCGATTTAAAGAGGAGAAGCCGCAGATGGATTTCGAAAGCAAGTTATTCTTTGAAGTCCTCGTCTCTGAATCATTTCTTAAGGGTGCAGCAATATCGATAGCTCTTGCGACGCTTTCTCAATTACTCGCAATTTTCTTTGGATTCTTCTTGGCAATTTTTCGCTTGGGTAAGAATCCAATACTTAAGTCATTCGCGGGTGTGTATATCTGGCTATTTCGTGCAATCCCAGCGCTTTTGTTGTTGCTTATCGTATGGAACGCACTTCCTCAGTTAATTCCTGCAATGCGCCAAGGGTGGTACAGCCCATTCCTAGCAGCGCTGCTTGCGCTTTCGATTCTCGAAGGTGCGTATATGGCTGAGATCTTACGTTCATCGATCATGAGCGTTGATGATGGACAAGCACTCGCGGGTCGCGCACTGGGAATGACGCCAACGCAGGTAATGCGCAAAGTAGTTATTCCTCAACTTACACGCATTGCGATTCCACCTACTGCTAATGAATATATCGGAATGATAAAGTACACATCATTGGCATCTGTGATTTCACTTCAAGAGTTGTTAACGCGTGCGGGCAATGGTGTTTCTGCTACCTTTAGATATGTTGAGTATTATGCGGCAGCGCTTATTTATTACTTAGTAATTGTCTCAGTGCTAATGTTTATGCAATCACGACTAGAGAAGCGTTATTCGTGGATCTCAACGGTCAAGAAGAGTAAGAGAGTGTAAGAGTGAGCCTTATCGATATTCAAAAAGTCGAGAAGTATTACGGCGATAACCACATTCTTAAGGGTGTTGATTATTCCATCAATGCTGGCCAAGTAAAGGCGATCATGGGTCCCTCAGGATCAGGTAAATCAACACTATTGCGTTTAATTGCTCTTTTAGAGCCTGTGCACTCAGGAAAGATCTTGTTTAACGGGGATCTAATTGCTGGAAATGCTGATGGATCTCGCAAGAAGCCTGAAAGTGAAAAAGTATTAGCGCTTCGTCGCCGTGGAATCGGAATGGTTTTTCAGAAATTTAATTTATTCCCACACTTAAGTGCTGTCGAAAATGTAATGTGCGCACTAACAACAGTTAAGGGCGTGGACAAGAAAGATGCTCACGAGCAATCGATTAATATGCTCGAGCGCGTTGGCTTGGGAGATCGCGCAATGTTTTTCCCATCCGAGCTTTCAGGTGGTCAACAACAGCGTGTAGCAATTGCACGGGCTCTTGTCTTGGCCCCACGGTTAATGCTCTTTGATGAGCCAACCAGCGCTTTGGATCCAGAGCTTGTGCGCGAAGTACTCAAGGTGATGGAAAAGCTGGCAGAGGACGGAATGACAATGCTTGTTGTTACTCACGAAGTTGGCTTTGCTCGCCGAGTGGCTAATGAAGTATCGATGTTTGATCAGGGCCAAATAGTTGAAGCATTACCACCAGATCAATTCTTCACAAATCCAGCTCATGAGCGCACCAAGAAGTTCCTCGAACACGTTCAATGAACCGCTTGGCGGTATATACGGATACCGGTGATTTAGATCCATCGGCCGGTATTGAATTACTTAAGGCAGCGAGATTCGAAGTTGTGCGCCTTGAAACTCATAATGCCGAGGAAATTGTCGCATCAGCAAAAGGAGCCACGGCGCTCTTAGTTGGTTATTCAAATATCTCTAAGGATTTAATTGACAAACTAGAAAACCTTGAAGTCGTTTCAATGCTGAGCACCGGCACGGATAACGTTGATACGAAAGCGTTAGCAGATCGCAAAATTGCTGTGGTTACTCTAGGGGCATTGCCTGCCGAAGAAGTAGCAACGCATACTCTTGCAATCACACTGGCAATGCTGCGTGGTGTAGAAAAGTTTGCAGCAGCGGCAGAAAGGCTTGAGTGGTTTAAGACGCCATATCCAATTGTGCCTCCGCGCATTTCGATCTTGAAGTTAGGGGTTCTAGGCTTTGGTCGTATCGGGCAATTAGTAGCTAAGTACGCCGCACCGATGTTTGGCAGTGTGATTTTTCATGATCCTTTTGTAGCACGTCATGCGGAGTTCAAATCCGTCAGCTTTGATGAGCTGATTGAGCTCTCAGATGTAATCTCGATAAATATACCGGCTACACCAGAGAACAAGCATATGTTTAATAAAGATTTACTTGCAGCGATGAAGCCAGGTTCATACTTAGTTAACACATCTCGTGGTTCGATAGTTGATTCAGATGCGTTGGCTTCTGCGCTTCAGTCAGGACAATTAGCGGGGGCCGCCTTAGATGTTATTGATGGCGAACCAGCAAAGAGTGATAATCCGCTGCTAAATAATCCAAAAGTATTATTGACGCCTCACGTTGCTTATCTTTCACAATTTACGCAAGAGGCATACATTACGGTTCAAGCACAAAACGTAATCGACTTCTTTAACGCAAAGGCGGGTAAATAGTGTGAGTTTCGGTAGCCAAGCAATTAAGTTACTCAAGCAATATGACGTAGACACAATTTTTGGTATTCCAGGCGTGCACACCATCGAGTATTACCGCGGAATCACAGAGACCGGCTTGAGAAGCGTTGTTCCGCGTCACGAACAAGGCGCTGGATTTATGGCAGATGGATATGCGCGCATCTCAGGAAAGCCTGGTGTGTGTGTATTGGTATCGGGTCCCGGTGTTTTAAACGCTGCAACACCAATTGCACAGGCATGGCACGATTCAATTCCGATGTTGGTTTTGGCTGCAAGTACCGAATCAGAACTAAGTGGGAAAAATCGTGGACCGCTTCACGATGTGCCAGATCAAGCAGGCTTTTTTACACAACTCACCGATGCCAGTGTAACTGTCACAGATCCTGACCAATTTGCAGAATTTGTCGCAAGAGCTTTTGCTAGTTGGAAAGTCAATCGCGCAAAACCAGTCCATATTTCAGTGCCCTTTGAGGTGTTGAGCAAAGATGTATCAGAGATTAAAAAAGTTGATGTGACCCTGCCTGCTCGTCGCGTGAGCACTGATGAACTTGCCCAAGTTGTTTCAAAGATTAGCTCGTCTAAGAAGATTGTCTAATCTGCGGAGGCGGTGCCAATTTTTCGCACAAAGAAATTACAGCGCTCGCAGAGAAGTTAAATTCACCAATAATCACAACAGGAAATGCACGTGGGTTATTGCCTGAAGGGCATCCGCTAAATGCCGGAACAACGTTGCCATTTAGCGGGGGACAATCACTTATTGCTTCCGCTGATCTAGTTATTGCAATCGGTACCGAATTTAGTGATGTGGACATTATTTATACGGGCAAGCGAGTGCCTCAGCCAAAGTCCATGATTCGAGTCGACTTAGACGCCGCGCAATTGCAATCGGGGCTTAAAGCCGAGATCGGTGTTGTCAGCGACGCTGCTAACTTTGCAAGAGAGTTGGTGGCTGCTCTTAATGCCAGCAGATTTACTAGTAGTAACGAAAGTGCGGCAATGGAAACTGCAACCGCTCGGGGCGATATCGGTTGGACCAATCAATCCCGTTCACATTTTGAGTGGCTCGATGTCATTTCAGAGCTCATGCCAGAGAACGCAATTGTTTCTATTGATTCAACACAGTTGGCATATACAGCTCATCACTACACGCCGTGGTCAACTCCAAGGCGTTGGCTTGCACCGTATGGTCTTGGAACTTTAGGACCAGCACTTCCAATGGGAATTGGGGCAAAAGTTGCGGCGCCTAATGATCCTGTTGTGATTATCGCCGGAGATGGGGGCATCTTATTTACTATTGCAGAGCTTGCAACTGCGCGTGACGTTAGCGGAACTATCGTGACAATCATTTGGGATAACGCAGGTTATGGAGAGATTCGAGACTCATTTGATCGAGCAAATGCCGATCGAAATAGTGTTGATATTTCATCATATGATTTGACTGTTATTGCACAAGGTTTTGGTATGAACGCATCTCGCGTTCGTACACCAGCAGAGTTGCATAAGAAATTCAAGAAAGCGTTGAGCATGAAAACTCCAAGTGTAATTGTTGTAACAGAACCAGGATCACCAGCGGACATAAAATGAAAGTTTTCACTAACGCGAAGATAATTTCGCCAAGTGCCATAATCCCGGCCGGTGCAGATGCTGTTGCCGTTAAAGATGGATTAATCAGCGCAATCGGTACCAGCGTAGAGTTATCCGCAGATGCCGAAGAAGTAGTTGATCTGAAGGGCGCATTCTTATTACCAGGCTTTGTAGATCCGCATGCACACCCTTTGATGTATGGACAGATGATGGATTGGGTGGATGTTGGACCAAGCAAAGCAAAGAGCATTGCTGAAATTGTTGCAATTCTTAAAAAGACAGAAGCTGCTCTTCCTGCCGGGGTTCCGCTACGTGCTTTCGGTTACGAGCACCGCAACCTTGAAGAAGGACGCCATCCAACTAGAGAAGATATCGATCAGGTCAGCACCACTCGCGATATTTATGTCATGAATGCCAGCGGTCACGGTGGAGCAGTGAACACATTGGTTTTAGAAAAAAGCGGGATCACATCCGCAACGCCAGATCCGAAAGGTGGAACATTCGAACGCGATGGCGCGGGCAATCCAACAGGTGTTATTTGGGATGCAGCGTGTGACGTTCTGACTGGCAATGATGGTGTGAAAGTGACAAATCACGGACCTAATTTTCACTTGCCAGATGATCAAAGTGTGCTGACAAAGCAATTCATGCAAGCACAGCACGAATTTATTCGTTACGGTGTAACTTCCATTGGCGATGCGCAAGTAAGTCTGCGCGAATTTGATACTTATAGAGATGCCAAGAAAAATGGCGGTCTTAAGGTTCGTTATTCGATGTATTTGATTTCTTCACTAGTAGACTATGCACAACAGCTCAGTGCGGATGCGGCAATAGATGACACCATGCTCACGGCTAATGGCATCAAGATGTATGCCGATGGTACTTTGGGTGGCTGGACTGCGTATTTCCCCGAAGGTTACAAAGCAGACAGGAATCGCAAGGGCCAGCTGTATCACGAGGCAAAAGAGTTTACATCTATTTTCCTGGATTGCGCACACAAGGGTTATCACATTGCAACGCATGCGCAATCACCGACCGCAATCGGAATGGTGATTTCAGCAGCTCGTGCAATGCGCAAAAAAGATATTAAGAGTGTTCATGGTAATTTTCCAATTGTTCGAATCGAACACTGCGGTCTTCCACAGGAAAATCAAACACACGAACTTTCAGACTTAGAAATTATCGCCGTTAGTCAACCAATTCACCATCATAATTGGGGTGACGGTGTTGTTACCGCTATCGGTAACGAAATTGGCGAGCGCTTTAATCCACTCGGCGAGTTTGTAAAGAACAATGTTGCATTTGCGTTGTCATCAGATGCGCCAGTAGGTAAGCCAAATCCATTTGAAGCGATGGCTGCTGCTATGGATCGCCGCACCGTGCACGGCACAGCGCTGGGGGCCGATGTTTTGAAAATTGATGCCACCTCAGCTTTTATGGCCCACACAATTGGTGGGGCTAAAGCCCTCGGAAAAGCGGATCTGATCGGCAGTATTGAGGTCGGCAAGTACGCCGACTTTGCAGTGGTAGACGCCCACCCACTTACTGCCGATGCCGACGCCATGCGTCAGATTTCCGTCCTCGCGACATACCTGGGCGGGCAGCAGAGTTTCTAGGTTCCTTGATAGCGATCTAGGAGCTAGCAGAGTATGGAGTTCCAACTGCACTTAAAAGCGAACTCCTGGACTATCAAAGTAGTGCGGTAAAAACCCTTGCCAGAAGAATTACGACTCGCGGCGGTGCAATGCTCGGAGATGTTGTCGGCCTTGGTAAGAGCGCGCATCGTTACTTCTTTGCCATCGCGCTTAACATCTCATAGATGCAGTGCGATGCTGCGATTCCGGTTATTAGGGCATGGTCATAAGCTGGCGCCACTTCAACTACATCAGCGCCAACCAGATTGAAATCTTTACTAGCGCGCAGAATCTGGAGTAACTCACGGCTGGTCATTCCACCGGCTTCCGGAGTTCCAGTTCCAGGTGCGTGCGCCGGATCTAACACATCAATATCAATACTTATATAAACCGGCTTGGTACCAACCCGTTTCTTCATTCGCGCAATCGCTTCGGTTATTCCAAGCTCTTCTAGTTGTACCGCTGAGAAAATCTGGAAGCCAAGGGCTTGGTCATCCTCTAAATTCGAAGCTGCATAAAGCGGACCTCGAATTCCAATATGGATACAACTCGACTGATCTAACAAACTCTCTTCACTAGCCCGGCGGAAGGTAGTTCCATGTGTGTAATCGGCACCAAAGTAGGAATCCCAAGTATCCAGATGGGCGTCGAAATGAATCACACTGATTGGCCCATGTTTTGCTTTTAGCGCACGCAAAATTGCCAAAGTGATTGTGTGATCGCCGCCAATTGCAATTACCTTCCTCGCGTTATCCAACAACTTGCGATACGAACTCTCGATGCTCGCTAACGCCGCTTCGATATCAAACGGATTAGTTGGAATATCGCCAGCATCTACAACTTGTTGCGAGGCAAAAGGTGAAGATTTTAACTCGGGATTAAAGGGGCGCAATAACCGGGAGGCTTCGCGGACATGGCTCGGTCCAAAGCGAGCACCTGGCCGGTAAGAAACCCCGGCATCAAACGGAACTCCAATTACTGCGATATCTGCACGCTTTACCTCATCTAATCTCGGCAAAAGTGCAAAAGTGGAAAGTCCGCCGTACCGGGGAATCTTGGTCGCGTCTACCTGACCAATCACATCACCAGTTGTGACGCGGGGAATTTCTTGATCAGCCATTCAATCCCTAATTTCTTCTCGAACTACTTCTTCTCAATTGGTGCAATTGGTTTATTCACACCAGCTCTAAACCGTGCGCCCTTCTCACCATGGATCGCGGAAGCTTCCGGGACGCTCATCAGATTGAGGGTATAGAGAACAGCTGGAACCACAACTGCAACTAGAAGTGAGATATCAAGTCCGTTAAAGAGATTGCCAAGTGGACCCACAAACTGTCCTGGCAAATTCACAAAGCAGAGGCTTAGTACCGCAGAAAGAATCCAGATTGATAACGCTTCGATATTTACACCGTTGCGGAACCAATATGCGCCACCTTTTTGGCCTCGATTAAAGACTTGTAGATCTTCTGGGAGATAGAAGCCACGACGATGTAGATAACCAATCATCATCATCACCATCCAAGGAGTCGTACAGACAATAATCAAAGTAACGAAAGTGGTAACGCTAGTTACAATATTGAAGGCAAATCTACCGATAAAGATCAGTCCAATCGTGAACGAGCCAATCAATAACGTTGCCTGGACGCGACTTAACTTCGGAAATACGCTCGAAAAATCAAGCCCGGTTCCATAAAGCGCTGTCGTTCCCGTGGAAAAACCACCAAGAATTGCGAGTAATAGAATTGGCCATAAAAACCAACCAGGAGTTGTTGCCAATAACCCTCCGACATAATCCAAGTTCTTAAATGATTCCGGCGCCTTCTCAGCCACGATCGCGGTTGTTACCAAACCAAAAGTAAATGGTAGGAGCGATGCAATCTGCGCTAAGAACGCAGCCCGTATTACCTTTATACCACCAGATTCTTTCGGAATGTAACGACTCCAGTCACTCAAAAACGCGCCAAAGGAAATCGGATTAGATAGAACAATAAATGCCGAACCTAAGAACGCGGGCCAGAAGCCAGCTACCGAACTATCGGCAAAGGCTCCGGCATAACTGAAATTAATATCGCCAGCAAAAGCGATAAAGCCGAGAATGAAAACAATGGAAGCTCCCGCAACCACAATTTTGTTAACCCATAACATGAAGTGGTAGCCGTAAATACAGACAATTAAAACTAGAAGCGCCATTATTCCGTAGGCGATACCTCGGAATAGTTGGGAATCGGTTAATCCAAATAATCGAACTGCGCCACCAATTAGCGCATCTCCCGCAGTCCAAACCGCAATTGAATAAAACGCAATCGCAGTCAATAACGAAAGGAAGGATCCCAGAATTCGACCAACAACGCCGAAGTGGGCGCCCGATGAAACCGCGTTATTCGTTCCATTTATCGGACCGAAAATTGCCATCGGCGCAAGAATCAACGCTCCAACTACCACGCCCAACAAAGTAGCAAGTAATCCTTGAACTAAAGAAAGGCCAAAGAAGATTGGGAACGCGCCCAACAAAACGGTGGCAAACGAATTTGCGCCACCGAAAGTAATTCTAAATAAATCAAATGGGGTAGAGGTACGGTCTCTCCCAGGGATGGTATCTACGCCGTATTTTTCTACCTCAGTAATTTTTGGTGCACTATTAAGCGACATCAATGCTCCGTTCATTGAATTTGAGGAAGTTTGGGATTGAGGCTACTCCATCCGCTAGCAATTTCAAGGTCTTTCCCCTAGATTTCCAACTACTTTTATTTAACCGAGTTAAGAAAGGCGCAATGGATTCGGTAGAACAAGTTAGAAACGCAGCTAATCTTCTAGTTGATCATTTCGGCTCCGGCCGCGTTAAAGAATATTTCGACTGCTTTGCACCAGATGCTGACTTTATTTTTTACACACACCCAGAACGCCTTGCATCACGAGCAGCATATGAAGCGCTCTGGAAAAGTTGGGAAACAAATTTTGGATTCAAAGTAAATAGCTGCAAGAGTTCAAACCAGGCAATCAAAATCGTAAATAACAATCTCGCGATATTCACTCATGAAGTAACCACCAGCATCACAAATAACGATGGCACTGATATCGTCAAAGAACGTGAAACTATCGTCTTTTCATTAGCAGGTGATCGCTGGGTTGCAATCCACGAACACCTCTCACCCTCAAGTTAGAGCTGAATCACCTTGCTGCTCACGATTAAATGACTAATTAGTTGCAAATAAAATTAATCAACTAATGCAGTAAGCGCAGCTGAAACATGCTGGTAGTCAAATTCAAATTTGGCGTTAGTTAAAACTTTAGGTATGACTCGTTTTGATCCCAGTACTTCACTAGAGAAACCACCCAGTACTGCTTTTAATGCAAAGGCTGGTGCTGGGAATATAGCTGGCCTATTTAAAACTCTAGCTAATGCAGCGGTAAACTCCTGATTGGTAACCGGATTAGGTGAAGTTAAATTCACCGCACCCTCAATTTTGGAATTCATTAAAAATAACATCGCTCTAATTTGATCATGCAAGGTAATCCAAGACCACCACTGTTTACCTGATCCTAGCTTTCCACCAAAACCAAATTTGAATATTGGCAACATTCTTCCCAAGGCGCCGCCAGTTGGATCTAAAACTAAACCAGTGCGCAGTTTTATAGTTCTAACACTCGGTGCTAGATCTGCTGCTGCTTCCCATTCTCGACAAACAACTGATAAGAAATCTGTACCACCCTTATCAACTTCAGTAACCGTGCGATTTCCAGTCTCACCGTAGTAGCCAATTGCACTGGCGGAAATAAAGACGCTAGTTTGTAATTGTTGGCAGGCATTAGCGATTGTGGTTGTGCCAAGCAGTCTCGAGTTCAGGATTTCCGACCGATAAGCAGCACTCCATCTTTTATCGCCAACGCCAGCACCTGCTAAGTGAAATACTGCATCAACACCCTCTAATCCCGCTAAATCAATCTGGCCCTTAATTGGATCCCAGTTAACCTCATCAGTTGCCCTGGTTGGTCTTCTTACAATTTTTTGAACTTGATAGCCATTTGCTTTTAATTGCGCTACTAGCGCACTGCCGATTAATCCAGATGAACCGGTAACTGCAATTTTTTTAATGCTTTGCAAATTACAATCCTAAGTCGGATTCAAAACGACCTTCTTCAAGTCTTTCTTTTAGGGTAACTAAGAATCGAGCAGCATCTGCACCGTCAACTACTCGGTGATCATAGGAGAGTGCTAGATAAACCATGGATCTAATGGCAATTGTTTCGCCACCATCGGCACCCTTAACCACCATCGGTCGTTTAACCACTGCACCTAAGCCCAAAATTGCCACCTGAGGTTGGTTAATAATTGGTGTATCAAATAACGCCCCTCTTGACCCAGTATTAGTTAGTGTGAATGTGCCACCACCCAATTCATCTGGCGTAATTTTGTTTTCTCTAGTTCGAGCCGCTACATCTGCAATTTTTCTAGCGATGCCACCCATATTTAAGTCACCAGCATCTTTAACTACAGGGACTAATAGACCTCTATCAGTATCAACTGCAATACCTAGGTGCTCGGATGCGTGGTATGTAATTTGGTCACCCTCGACTGAGGAGTTTAAAACTGGGTGTTGCTTTAAAGCTTCACATATAGCAACTGCAAAAAATGGTAGAAAAG
>Ga0194133_10008053_pt1 | contig 12405 bp, 9 predicted proteins | sample TA2KigOf40mmetaG_FD_155448 | JGI IMG/M metagenome (GOLD analysis project Ga0194133, IMG submission 155448) | Freshwater microbial communities from Lake Tanganyika, Tanzania - TA2015055 Kigoma Offshore 40m | ecosystem: Environmental > Aquatic > Freshwater > Lake | place: Tanzania: Lake Tanganyika...
CATACATATCAAACTGTTTGTTCAAAAAAGGGATAGAAGCTAAATGAATAGGAATATGATGTAAATAGTGCAGATGAATTGTAAAGGTAGTGTTGCAGTTGATGTGAGGAGTTGTAGTGTCTGCAGGGGCACACACATACCTCTATAATGTTCTTAGTCAAAAAAGCCAGCCGTATCTTTAAATTACATATAAGCACCTAATTTGACACTTGTCCATTTTTTTTTGAATTTATTTAAAGTGGGAAATTATGGTAAAGTAAAGTGAAATTATTAACACTGAGATGGTTGTTTTGGTGTCAAAAAACATGTGCTTCTGTTTCATTAGGTATAGTGCCTTTCAGCATCAATAAACTGTCAGTAGTTTGGCTTAATGAATTTGCCAAACAAAAATAGTCAAGAAGATAAAATACTATTGAAAACAATTAGTACTTTCTAACCAGAGAGTCTAAATAAAACTGAGCTTGATCTTACTGGAAAGAAAATTTTTAACAGAAAGATTCTTTGGGTCTTCCAAATTGATGGTTTAGAAACAGTTTCTTTAAATTGTCTGAAAGAAATAGGGGAAACAGGGGAAACTTACTCCTTTTTTGTTTAAATTTAACTTTTCACTGACATGAAAAACATAAGTTGAAATTTTCTATTCAATTTAAAATGGAGTTTTGTAACTGCTTAAGAGAAATATATTTTATGATCCTAGGAAGACGAAAAATTGAATGCAAAGACACGTTGGTTTGCATGAAATTATTATAGACATTTCATTTATTTTATGATGATGATTGTCACCTCTCTCTTGGAGTCCCATTTGCACAACCCTAAACCATAAACGCCTTTGTTTATTACCCAGCAAACCGAATCACCCCTTACCCTGTTCCCATTTGAGTAAATTTTCGATACAACATGTGAATTTTTTGATTGCCCTTGAAGTTTTTCAAACTTATGTTCCAAATTTGTTAGTGATTGATTGATTGACAGCTTATTGTTGGTTGAGGAACTGATTCTTCTAATACTGCGAAGTATTAGACTTTACAACAATTCCCAACACTATTATTGTGTCTTACAGTCATCTGAACTATCCCTGGTTAAATTTTGGAAATCGTATTTTCTGACGTAATAATTTTGTTTTTTTAATAATTAAATCAGGATTTTGTTCATGTGATCTCCACAACCAATAATCCTAACCGAGGTAACCATCATGTTAGATGATTGTTTTAAGACAAACCCTAGGGTCAAAAATTTGCACGGACTGAGGGTTTGAACCTCAGCCTCCCAGTCCACAATCAGATGGCATAACAATTAGGTACATAGTTTCTGGCATTGCGGTCCAACTAAGTACTTATAGTTTATTTATAATTTACAGATGTTTCTTTGATTCGATGTATTCAGCCATGGCATTTCAACTCCAGATTGCAAAAAAATCAAAATGGCACTTTCAGTCAAAGGAGTAAGAGTAATCTAAAGTGATCATAGACAAAATCAAATGGCTGTATCAGGGCTCTTTTAAAGGTGTTGATCATGCATCACTAAAGTTTGAGTCTCACGTACTTCACTAGATTTTTATTATTAATGATAATAATAGTGGGGCCCACAGATATGCACCTTGGATTCCTGGCAATTTTGTTGAAATAGTTAATATTTTAGGTGAGCCACAATGTTTAAGTAAGCGGATAATTCAGAGGTGTACCATTTGCACTATAATACTGTTAGGCTAAACATTGCAAAGTACATCAATGAATAAAACTGATAAATCCAGTGGGTGAAAAGAAGATTTCAGAATTGCTCTAATTTGTTCTTAAGTAAGAATACTCTTAGTCCAAAGAACTTTTATTTGAGAAAGGGCACAATCACACCAGTTACTTTATAAAAATGTCTTCCAAATTTGAAATGAACTTTGAGACTTCAAACAATTCAGGGTATCTATCTTTGACAAATGTATTCTAAAGCCACACGAGATTAGTTCTTGGATTCGTTAGTTATCTTAATGGCATGGGGGATGACAGCCTGTTTTTAATGTTTCATTTGGTCCCAAATCAATATCTGCCTGGGACTAGTCTTAACGCTTCAAAGGGAATCCTGCTGACTTCCCTATTTTCTTTTTTCACTTACTCCCAAATAAATTAAGTACCAATATAAGTTCGTATAGTCTTTGTGTGCCATCAAAACCTTTGCAAAACATTATACATTATGTATTCTAACAGAGATGCCTAATATTTTTACAGTCCAGGTGAAAGATTGTTGGCAAAGTATAAATGCAGACGGTACTCACGGATCTTAGCTCTTAGATTTAAGTATTTTTATGATCACGGACCCTTTTACCCACGTCTGATTCCCGAGCGCCCTTGATCAGTGCGCTTCTGTCTCACATGTCAGACTCTGGGTTGCCAAAAAATTAACATTCCCAGACAAAAAGCGTGTCTTTAATGAAAAAATTTTTCATTAAGAAAGAATGAATCTAAATTGTCAGGTTTTTGAATCAGTGTGATTTGCTTCTGAAGAAATTTTCTCAATAACTTTTTCAATAGATAGCTTCGATTTAGAATTGCATGTGATTGGATCTAGTTTAATTTGAGTTTTGCATTTCCTCTTGCCTTCAGCTTTGGTTAGAAATGACTAACAATTGAGACAACTTTTGTCAAAATAAAGAATGATTCTTACTATAAGAGGAAGAATAAAAAAATAAAAAATAAACTGCTTTACTAAAGGAATTGAAATTAATTTTTGAGTTTATTTTTAGGAGCATAAAAATTTAAGCTTAATAGCCGGATTCCAAGGATAGAGCCTAAAATCGTGTCAATCAATTTCATATCGAAATTTACGGTTAAAAACATCTCAGAATTGTTTGAAAAACTTTTTTTAAACCCTACTTTTATTTAAAAATAGTCCAACTCGCTATGGAGACAGATAAAATTCAAAATAGTTTATCTTATGTGGTTTTTGGTAATTGAAGTTTTCAGACTTAGGATCTCATTTTTGTACAAAAATTAAAAGTGAGTTTGGAGTGGTAAAATATCACCTCGGATGTAATAATTGAACCAAATTATTTTGAGCTTCATGAATCAAAAACCAAAGGCCAATATTTATCCTTTTGATACCAAAGAGTTCAAATTCGATTTATTGATTCTTTCTGTTCCTCCACACTGACATACATATCAGAGCATTCAAAGGAAAAGACCAAAAAATTAGAGCAAGATTTGAAATAGTTTGAAAATTAAGCTACTAAAAGTTCAGGATTAAAAGAACTAAATTATACAAAAAATGAGTCTTTTTATAAGGAGTGACCAACTCTGTGTCATTTTGATTAAAATATAAAATTGTAAAAGTTTGAGTTAGCCATCAAAGTATGGTATAAATGATTTCTATAGTCCAACTCTGATTTGGTTACTTTCGAGATCATAATTGTACCAATTAAAATTGGCACTACCAAATATTGAGCTTATACAATTATGTATATACATAAATTGTCGTCCAATCTTAAGCTTTGATTTGTCAATAAGCTGTGCTTTCCTTCATTTCGTGCATTAATGTAGATATTAGATTTTAAACCATTGATTTAGGTTCTTGGGCTGAGAAAATTTTCATCACTGTTGAAGAAACAGTATATGGAGACCACTGGCGTGGAGTTGATAAGTTTAAACAAAAAGAAAATGAACTACTCAAAAATATTAAGTGCTATCCCAATATTGTTTTCAAAAGTTTTTTTGTCTGAACTTTTTTCAAAAAAACCTCATTGAGGCTACAAAAATCTAAAAAATTAATAAGAAAGGCTTTTTGAAGTTTGAATAACATAATGAAGCAGTATTGAAATCCCATTTTAACATTTTTTCTTGCTCTTTTCCAAAATTAACAGTTTTTCTGAAATACATTGTGGTTGGTTAACAACTACAAATTGCTCGTGAAAGAAGTTATGTTTCCGATCATTGGACTCTTAGAATAAAAAACTAATAATATTTCCGTAGAAAACACCTTTTTTATAGTAAGTCTGTAAGCCATATAACCATTTACTGGAAAAATGTTATCAGAATCTCCTTGGAGGAAATTTGCTCGGAATCAGAGGTCAGGAAAATGTTTGATTTAAATTCCATTTGTATTAATTTACAAATGGTGTCAAAATAATTCTCTGATTTTATAAGTCATTGTAAAAGTATGATTTGCCCATTAGTTTAATTTAATACAAGATTTTCTTTAAAAATAAGAAAGTTCAGTTCTTTATTTTCTCATTCAACATGCAGAAAAAGTTCAATCTGTAGAACCACACCATACAAATTAGATTTGGTTAATTCAGATTCAAATAAGTGTATCTATGTTCACTTTAAATATTCCAGATACTCTACTCCACCCATTGAATTTTTGATGAGACTCCACGTCCAATTAATATTTTAGGCTTCGAATGAAAAATCTTTTTATAGCAACTTCTTTTTGGGCTTGGGTGCTGCCTTAACGAGATTGAATATAAGCATGGGCGTACTTGATAAAAAAATAAGATTCAGAATTTAAGGCCCAATCACTATTGAAAAACTGAATAATATCAAAATTCATTTTGAATACAATTCACATTTTTTCCCTTAGAGAAACTTTTCTCTTTCTGCAGCTCTAAAGATGAAAACCGTCAATGGTTAAGCGATGAAATTTTATCATTGCCATATAGAAATTCTTTCTTAAGATATTTTTTTTTGCTTCGAATAAGTCTTATGAATGATCTAAGCCAATGAACGCATACTAATGCCTTTCCTGCATGAATTACATACATACATACACTTGAAAAATCTTCTCTGAAATTAACCATGCGAGCGTTAGACCATGTCACGTTTGGTATTTTTGCAATCTGCATCGTATCTTATTCTTTAGAAACTTTTTTCAACTTACCATTTACTGTTAAGATCAAAGACACAAATGAGATGGTTCAGCTAAATAAATTAACTATCACTTTGTATAAATAGATCATGTTAAATTTCTAACATAAAAAGGGTTTTTACAGTGCTTTTCTTTCTTTTTGCGCACTGGCAAAATATCCATTTAAGTGCGATTGTGAATGACCTATGACTTGTAATCTTCTTCATATATCCAGCAAGTTATTTATTTCGAAACATTTACTCTGGAGATTTCTTGATGCACTCCTAACACGAATGGTAAAAAAATAGGTTTTGTGTCTACCAATAATAACCAGAGGAAACATCAACTTCTGTGATTGCAAATAGAGAGAGGAAAAAGACAAGCAGGAGGAGGAGGAGGAGGTTTCTAAGACCTTTTCTTTTTGATATCGATCTTCCAGTCGACTTCTTTCCATCGAGATATGATTTATTGTGTATGGAAAAGATGTGACGGTGCAAGTTTTGAAAGCTTGGATTAGTTTACTAACAGGTGTGCCTTGCCTGTTTTATTGCCAAACTTTTTTCTTCGTACTCTCAATTGGGAGTAAGTAAATTTATACTGCAATATGTGAAACAAACAAACTAAATTCGATAACTTCCCCCCATTTTTTGTTAATGAACAAACAGGATCACTCAATGGTGTTTTTTAGCTGCCCTTTGATAAGATTCTGCATGATACTTTCAGATGAAATTTCCGATAATTAACGGCATTCTTCTCTGTTTGGAGAAACAATGCAGTTTTTTTTTCTTCAGCAAACGGTGAGAGAGAACAACCAGAAATGGTTAGTTTATCGAATTGAAGCTAGAGTATTTTAGCAAAAGGAAATATTTGCTACCCCAACAATGAAGTATTTGTATCCAAAGTTTAGAAAATACCCTTTCAGATGCCTTCATCTTGACATCAGTTTGTCATTTTCTTTTGTGTTATAGGTTTGCAAGTCAGCCTCTTTCCTTCTCTTTAGATTGTCTGTTTAATTTTCACCTGAATAATTATCATTCTTGGTGTCTCCCATTAATCAAAGGCGAAAAATCTCACCATACAATTTTCCTTTGAAAGCTTCACCTTTCATTACTGAAAATTAATTAAGTAAGAATAAGGAAACTTTCCAGTCAAAATGTTCATCAATGTTTACATTGCTAATTAAGTATGTAAATGGGGATTATTTGATGCTTTAATCCAATCAATATTTTAAATAACTGAGGTTCTTGTCACCGAAGTGTATATGGATCTATCCAATGTTGCTCAATCTCTACATGTTAATCCATTTCTCTGCAAAAGAAAGATTTAAATCAGTGCATTCTATTCAGTAAGATATTCCAATGAAAAGTTTTGGTGGGGGCGTGTTAGCGGCTACCTTACCTTCAGGAATCTGTGGTGGTCGCCAAGACAATACTTATGGCAGATCGTATCAACAGAATTTTGGAATGTGTAATCACAAACACGAGAAAAAGAGAAATACATTCAAAAACTTTTATTGGGCATAACAATTTCAAACCATAGAAACTTTCTCTTGGAGTCTCATTCCAATGTTGCTGCAAAGGCCAAATTAGTTGATAAGTCTTTTTTTTCCATAAGATTTTCTTGCTATAATCATCAATTTTATAATGAAGGTGACTGAGGTTAATGTTTATCTTTCAATAACGCCTATGATTAAATGCAGTCAGGTTTTTTATGACCGAAGGGATGCTGGGAAAAATGGCTTTGTAATATACAAGAGCATGAATACACTTCATAAAACAATAACCTATGGTGGACAAACAACAAAAAAAGGCCTTAAGTTTATGAGTTTTCTTTAAAAAAGTGGATCCTACATAGTGCAAATGTATGCTTTAAGCTCATGGTTACTTTTCACCTTATTGCATCGTTTGGTCTTTTTATGAAGAGACAGGTCTTGCCCTTATGAAAATATATTTTTATTAACAGCTGTAAAATCCCATCTTTATAGTTTAAATATCCCTTGACCATTCTTATAAATTCATCTTTTTTTTAAATTTACACATACATTTTTAAAAATGAAAGCCAACAGTTTTATTTTAACTCTGCAAATAACAATTAGGTTTTGCACAAAATCCATCACCATTCACAGTATCAGAAGTTTTTTTTTCTTTTATGATTACAAAGCTGATGTTTTGTTTCCAAGGTAGATGTTGTTTTTAGATAGACCCAAATCAGATGATCTTCTGGTTCAAACATTAATTATCTTTCAAAATTTTTCGTCACAAAACGCTACTGCCCACTCGAAAATTAAGTTTTGAGGATGAAGTTTGATAGTGAAGGGAACAAAGACAAGAAATACTTACTTTTCTATAGGAAAAGTGAGGGATGTGGCATCTAAGCTCTGAATTATACTAAATAGATGTTTAGTTTTCATCGCTTATTCAATGGGCGTCAAGAAAAAACTGCTCAATAGACGTCACTCTGACCTGTCAGACTTACTTGTTTCTGTTACTTGCCCTTGATATTCATGAACCATTGAATATGAGAATAAAAATATTTCAGCAATAAGGACAATTAGAAAGCTTCCCGAAACAATTTATAAATAGAGTAAGTATTTTGTTATACATTTTCAGATAAGTGAAAGATGAATATTTGGTTGATATTTTTTGTTTTCGTCTCTTGATTATCTGTCCATAAATCACAACCACAAGTTCCAGGAATAAAAACAAAAAGTATTTGATTGAATAATATCTGTTATTTTAGATCTGGCCCACACTGAGTTTTTTGCAACATCTGATGATAAATGAGAATTTCAATGATGTTTTTGTCCAGGTCTCATGCAGTCGCAAATCTTGTGATCTGAAGCAGAACTGAAGAATTTTTATAACACCAAATCGATCGACGTGGGAGCTCATTCACAAACTTTGTCAAAAACATCTTAGAATTTGACCATTTATTTTTGAAATGTTTCTCATGAATTTGAGAATGGAAAGCGAGGGGAAGCAGTTTGTCGTAAACAAGGACATATGGTTTTTCAAATATAATTGAAAATAGTGCAAAACGAATATCAAATTAATATTTTTCTGAAATTAAATATACCCACTAAAATTGATTCATTTCTTTTTTTTTGGTTACAACTAAAAGATCAATGTGTCAGATTAAGTAGTCTCTAGTATCTGTTTCATTACATGTTAAGAGATGATTCCCTTGTGGTCAGAAGATTCTACTTTTCTTTAGATCTCTCACTTTGACCCGAATAGAAAGATTGTGATATCTAAATGCCTGATCGAAATCTTTGTGTTGTGGGTATAAAAGAGCTCATCTGAATAAGAAGATCCACACTGAAAACATTCCCTCTGTTGGAAATACCAAAGCCAGTGAGGAGAAGACATTCCAAGAACTTTCATTGTTTACCGCCAATCCTATAGATATACTTAGTTATTCTCAATCAAAATCTATTTCTGACACTGTAATTTTGTTCCTTTTGTGTTATGCTTCACTTGATTCATTTGAATACTCAGTCTATAACAGAAATCTCATTCCATCAGGGATTTTGATTTTGGACAAAAGGAACTTGGTTTACCATTCACCAGACATTCCAAGTTGAATAAAATCAAGCATTTGGAGCTCAAAACCCATAAGCTCTTCTAACAAAGTATTAATGCTCCACAAATTTAAGTCTAATAATACTCCAAGAGTCTTCCAAGAGGGGATATTTCTGAAATGGAATTCTAAGTAGAGGTAGAAGAGTGGCAGATATGAAGTAGAAACATATTTTTGATGCAAAAACTCTTCAATGAAAAGAAGCAGAAAATTTTCTTAGGATTGGTCATTTTAGTTTTGGACTGCATGGCTTGTTTCTAAGCTCAATAAAAGTTTAACTTTGATCTTAAGATGTACTTTTTTTGCGTGAGCACAACCTGTGAACACTCGTCATACTCGGTTTAGGTCTTGAGAACTTTTGTTCCAGTGTTGTGCATTTAACGACGTGTTTTAACAAGCAGCAGCAAGAAATAAAAGAACAAGCTTTATATGTTTACATGCAATTATGAAATGAAAATGATTCTTTAGCTGGTTGATTTGTTTGTCACCATCTAGAAAGGAAGCTATATAGGCAGTATGAGAAAACAATGTAGCATAGACGTGCTTAAAACCAGTGACGTTTTCCTTTCCTCTTTTTTTTACCTACTCAAAGCTAATTATTGTTTTGCAATGGATTTTTGTCTGCGAGTGTTGATGGATACCGCATGATTTTCGTGACTACCGCAATGATAATTACATTATTTAAGTCTTGTTTTTTTTCAATTTACCCTCACTTCTTTACTCTTTGAAATTCACGCTGTGCTTTGGATGTCATCTGAAATTTTATGGTTGGCAAAAATAACCCAATCCTATGCCTAGCTTGGATCAACAACTGAAGCGATCAAATCAAGTCCTATCTTTCTCCCACACCTTCTTTCACTCCCCCTTTCTACTCCTCGCTTTTATTGTTGCATTTTATTATGGGAGGAGCGATAAAAAAGTAGTCTGCCTTGCTATTGGATCCACACATCGTCCATCCCTGAGAATTTGATTTGATTGTGGCTTCTCTGAGATCAAGGAAGGGGAGAATGGATGGATAGAAGAGAGAATGAAGGTTTCTTTTCCATTTGATATAAAGTGATGCTGGCAAAAGAATGAGCGAAACGCCGTTCAAAGAGGCAAAGAGGAGTTTCTCTTCAATTCTGTTTGGCACAATAAGATATTTTTTTACATCATTGTAAGGTATTGTAAAGGTCCAACTCTCCCTTTTGGCCGATCAAACAAGATTTTTTTTCTCATCTTCATTTTTCAATATGGAACAATACAAAGATGGTCTCAATGCAAAAAAAGAGAGATGGAGAAGAAACAAATTGAGCAAAAAGCTTCATGCTATTTGGTTATTGTTGTTGTTGCTGTTTTTGCTCTTGCCTGTCTGCCTATGCCCAGGAATCTTTTTGTTTCAGCTCCTATTTTTGCACTTCAGAGCCACGACGACTTGAGCCAGCCAATTGAGATAATCAAGTTGATGGTTTAGACTCTAAACAAAGTGTATGTATGTGAGAGAGAGAGAGTTTTGAAGAGCTACATATTTTCTTTTTTTTCAAGTCACTCATCAATTCGAATCAATCAATGTGGTCGGATGGGAAACGACCGACCACTTCTCTCTTCTATTGTAGCTAATTAAATTTGGCAACTATCCAGGGCTGGGATGGAGGATCATCATCTGACTTTGATTTTTTCTCTCTCCATATAGCAGGCGCATATATTATATTGAGTATAAAGGAGAAATGAATTTCTCTCCAACATTCAACCAACGACCAAGTCCACACACTCACATTCATATGTCTGCACAACAAGATAGTTTACTTCTTTCAGCTTGTGGAGGAAGAATAGGATAGGTGTGTGGGTGTCTCAGGGTAAAAATCCAAAAACCATTTTCAACCTGCTAGGCGCACAATCTATGTATGACTTAAAGCTTTCTCTGCATGTCTATTTCTTCATTCTTCCATCTCAACGTACGTGATGATGATGATGATGCTCAGTTTGTGCAAACCTGAAGAGGGGTTTTTTTTGCAAACACCCTTTTTTCCTCCAAACAACAAAATTCTTTTTTTCCATGAAATGTCATTATTCTACAAGTATATATTGATTTCACCATTCCCAGTGTCCGTATCATAAAGGAAAATTTTAATGACATTTTTGTTAGATTCTTATCATGTTTAATGTATTTTCTTCCATCTTAGAGTGTTGTTTTGTCGTGAACCGTTATTGGGTCTTTGGATCGCGGTTGGGTGAACTTCTCATTTTGCGCAAAATGACGTGAGGCAGGCACGTTTGTTACGGGCTGAGACGCGCGAATGCCAACCCAACCCGAATCCCCTAGCCGAAATGCCGTTCAAATCTACATGGAAAGAAGGCAAAAGAAAACTCGACTTTGTTTTGTAACACACATCATTGTAGTGGTGTTGTTGTAGTAGTAGTAGTAATAGTATGTTGTTGTTGTTGTCGTTGTTACTCTTCGAACCTCTCTCTACCAAATGAAAGTGAGTAGGTGCTGTACACTCATTAACCCTCCAAAATTTACAGAGAGAAGAAGTTAGTAGTAGAAGAAGAAGACAAGATAAGTCTCTCTCATCTATTGGAGAGTGAGTGAGAGTTTAGGATATATACAAATATAAATATTTTAAGTCACACTCTTCTTCTACTTTCTACTCACAAAACAGAAGATAAAAAAAAGTGATATTCAGTTGCCATCACCTTGTATATGGGTAGATCAACCAATGGAATAGACAGTGTGATGAGTTGGACTCTGATTGACCAGCCTAGACTGAGACACCACCGACCCTGATTTCTCCTAGACCCTAGAGTGTTATTGTTGGTGGTGCTCCCCTCATCTACATCTTCATGTTGTTTCTGACATATAATTTGTGAGTTATAAACAACAAGGCTATTGTTGACCAACACACCAACGTGTTGAAGGACACTTACTTTGATCAAACTTCATCACATCAAAATTCGGTCCAAGGGTGAGCCTGTTAACATTTCCCGTGGGATGGAAACGTTAGGAGCCCACGGGAACCCGCTGACCGGATTCCCTCCACCCGGATTGGCACAAACAAGACTAGATGAAAGATCTCAGGTTATAATTTTCTGTCTAAATTTGCCACTTTCTTTAAAAAAATAACAGTTAATTATTGTAAGACTTGAACAGAGGAGAGGATAAAAGGGATAATAACTGAAGCCCTATATATAAACATTCAATCACACTGTCTGCATGGAACAGAGTTTGAACCAGCAGAGAAAACGTATTCTATATGCATGCAATAATTAACCACTTTTTGAAAGCAATAAATTTGCAATAAAGAAGAGAGTATGGCTCAGTCGTTTACCTTATTAGAAGGTTTTATGGCAGTCCTCAACTGTTGGACATCAAAGGCTGAATTTGTACCTTTAAAAGTATCTCCTCTTTCTCGATCTCGATCTCTCCACTCTTAACGTACCACAGCTTGTTATTGCAGCTAATTTAGTGCCTATTTAATTGGACATTGAGGGGAAATTCTATTTGCAACATCATTTTAGTCCATCAGATTATCTGTAAGAGACAAAAATGTTTAAGCCTTTTTTTTAAACAGTTAACATTCCAATCGACTAATTGCAATATATTCTAGACTATTGAAAAAGTGTTGCAAAACAGAACAATAAGTTTGTGGTTAGCTTATAGCCTAAACCTATCCCATTTTGTGCCTTTTTATTCTACTAGAAATATGCAGAAAACTGTCTTAATGTCTGCTTACTTATTTTCCACATGTTCCCGTTAAAACAATCTCAACGTGCTGCTGCTTGGAGACGCCACGTGGTCGATGATTGAATTCATTGCATGATTCCAATATGGGAAAAAATAAAAAACTTGTGAATTGACCTCAAATTGGAAAGTATATGTTTCCATCAGGGCATAAATTCTCACAACTTTTATATTATGGCACCAACCGACCGACGAATCTCTCAGCTGGGAGGAGGGAAAAATTCCAAATTTTGTGACTTTTTTGCATGTGTGATAATTCCAATTTCGACCATGAATAT
>Ga0194133_10008054_pt1 | contig 12405 bp, 11 predicted proteins | sample TA2KigOf40mmetaG_FD_155448 | JGI IMG/M metagenome (GOLD analysis project Ga0194133, IMG submission 155448) | Freshwater microbial communities from Lake Tanganyika, Tanzania - TA2015055 Kigoma Offshore 40m | ecosystem: Environmental > Aquatic > Freshwater > Lake | place: Tanzania: Lake...
TGACCACTGCTGGTTTGGTGTCAGCCACGGGCAATGTCACAGGTGGCAATTTGACCACTGCTGGTTTGGTATCGGCCACGGGCAATGTCACCGGTGGCAATTTGACCACCGCTGGACTTACATCAACAGGCACACTTGAAACCACAGGCAACGCATTGATCGGTGGTAACCTTGTTGTTCAAGGCAACATCACATACATCAACATTGACGACTTACGTGTTGAAGATCCCATCATCATACTTGGCACCGGACCCAATGGTGCACCGCTGACAACAAACGACGGTCGAGACCGTGGTATCTACATGGAGTATTATACCACGGGCCTTGGCAATGCTTTCATGGGATTTGACAATTCCACTAGTAACATGGTTATTGCCAACGACGTAACATTCAGTGGCAATGATATTGTAGCAGTAACGGCCTATGGCACGTTACAAGCGGGCAATCTGTACATACAATCAGCAGTTGCAACCGGCAACGTTACCGGTGGTAATTTGCTTACAGGCGGGTTGATTTCGGCTACCGGCAACATTGATGGCGGCAATCTGCACACCGCAGGATTGGTTACAGCCACTGGCAACGTCACAGGTGGCAATATCACCACCGGCGGAGTTGTCCAGGCAACTGGCAATCTGATTGGATCAAATCTGCTGTTGACCAGCGGATTCATTGACGGATCTGGTGCCACACGCATCACTATCAATGGATCCGATGCCGACGTGGACTTTGCAGTAGACGGTGATTCCACAGCCAATATATTTTATGTTGATGCAGGCACAGGCACAGCATCGTTTGGTAACTCAACACAGACTACCAATGCCATAGCTTCATTTAACACTACAAACTCAATCTTGGTACCCAGAGGTACCAATGCCCAACGGCCGGACGGTGTCACGGGCATGTTGCGATTTAATACTTCGTTGGATCAGTTGGAATTCTACGACAATGAGGAGTGGACGTCGGCCGGTACCACGTTCACCATCGTCACCGCAGACTCGTTCACAGGTGATGGATCAACGGTGACATTCACGCTTAGCGAAGACTCGACCACGGCCGCAACCATAGTATCTATCAACGGTGTGGTGCAGATTCCGATCACATCTTACTCTGTAGCGGCCAACGTGCTCACATTCACAGAAGCACCCACAGTATCAGACGTGATTGATGCTCGGTTGTTGATCACTACGCAAGTGGTCAAAGCCATAGTCAACATCTCAGGTAATGCCGCGGTTGAAGTCACAGACTTTACCAATGATGTGTCGATCACCGGCGACCTGGTACCGGAAGGCAATCTCAGCGGCAATCTTGGTAGTCCTGCACTGCAATGGAATGATCTTTATTTGTCAGGAAACTCGATCTATCTAGGCGACATCGTGATCAAAGACGTTGGCAACGATCAGGTTGGATTTTTCCAAGCAGACGGAACTACTCCTGCAACCATTGATTCTAACAACGTAGACACCACGCAAATTGCCAATGGAACATCCAGTGTGGCTGTAATATCATCCGGCGGCAACATCCGGGCCAATGTGGGTGGCAGCACTGTGCAGCTATTGAGCTCGGGTGGTGCAAACGTCACGGGCTTTGTTACAGCAACTGGTAATGTCACCGGCAATTTCATATTTGGTAATGGTAGTCAACTGCAGGGTATTGACGCCACGTCAATACAGTCAGGCACGTCAAACGTGCGTGTGCAAAGTTCCGGTGGTAACGTTTCGGTTGGAGTAGATGGATCCGCTATCATTAGATTTACCACTGCTGGAATCGTGAACGACATGGGCAATGGAGTCGGCAATATTGGTAACAGCACCAATTACTTCAATACCGTGTTTGCCAAAGCCACATCAGCACAGTACGCCGACTTGGCAGAGATGTATGAAGCCGATCAGATCATCGAACCCGGCACAGTGGTCTGCTTTGGTGGCACCAAAGAAGTCACCACGTGTGATGAAGATGCTTGCCGCAGAGTGGCAGGTGTGGTATCCACCAATCCTAGTTATATCATGAATGCCGGACTCGAAGGTGAGTATGTGGTAGCAGTGGCCTTGACAGGTCGTGTTCCTACCCGGGTCACAGGTACTGTACGCAAAGGCGACATGATGGTAGCGACCGGCAACGGTCGTGCCAGAGCAGAAGACAATCCTGCAGTAGGACAAGTGATCGGAAAATCGCTGGCAGATTTTGATGGCCAGGACGGCACTATCGAAATGGTGGTCGGAAGACTGTAACACAGTCTCACTTAAAAATAGGGCTGGTAACAGCCCTATTTTTTTGGCTAAATATTGCACTAATTGGATAGAACATGGGTTTAACACGCATACGAGCAGAGCAGATATCAGACATTGACTACAAACAGGCAGTCAGAGCAGTCACGCTGACCAATGTCACGCTTGCGGGAGGTGCTCCTAACTCTGTCGACAGTGTCAATCTGGTTGCCGGAGATCGTGTGTTGGTAGCCGGACAGTCAACCGGTTCTCAGAATGGATTGTATGTGGTACAAACTGTGGGTGCTGGATCCAACGGTACTTGGATCCGCAGTTCTGACGGTAACACCGACGGCGAGATCGAAGCCGGTATGATAGTCATGGTCACCGAAGGCGAAGTCTACAAAGACACGCAATGGAAGTTGACCACAAATGATCCTATCGTCTTGGGCACTACTGCATTGGTGTTTGAACAGAGCAGTGCTTATGCGTTTGGCACAGTATCAGCCAATGCCACATCGGTGGTATCCGATACAGTGGGAGACACGCTCACTCTCACACCGGGTGATAACATCGCTATCACAGGTAACAACACTTCAAAAACAGTGACCATTGGGGTCACGGGCATCAGCCTTAATTCAATATCAAATGGTACATCAAATGTCAATGTTGTCAGTTCCGGTGGCAACGTCACTGTGGGAGTCAACGGAACCGGAAATGTGGTGACATTCAGTTCAACTGGTCTTACAGTCTCAGATACTTTTGTGACCGGAAGAGTTGGCAGCAATCTAATACCCACTGCTAACGTTACTTATAGCCTTGGTAATGCCACCAACCGCTGGAGCAATCTGTTCCTGGCAGGAAATACCATCCACTTAGGCAATTCTATCATCACAGAAAATGCACAGGGCGACATCGTGATTGAAAATTCGGGTGCATTTGGTGTGCCTGTGGGAACTACTGCCCAACGCAGCAATGTGCAAGGTGCCATACGATTCAACACTGATCTTTCGGCATTCGAAGTCTATGATGGTGTGACCTGGAACACAGTGGCCCTGGGCACGATCAGCGATTTTCCAGACGGAGACTACGGCGACGTGACCACGATTACCAGTGATGCGTTTGGCGTGCCCTTGGCCGATACCTTTGACTGCAATGCCGAAGGTGCATTGGTCACAGTGGATTTTGAGCCGCTGACATGATAAGTAGAAAGTAAGGGGAAATTTATGCCTACCGTAGTGCAATTTAGACGTGGGACCACAGAACAGAACAATAACTTTACCGGTGCTGCCGGAGAGATCAGTATCGATACCACGGTCGATACTCTACGTGTGCATGACGGTGCTACGCAAGGTGGATTTCCTTTGGTTAATACCACATCGTCGCAGACTCTAGCCAACAAGACATATCAAGGCGTATCTGTCAGTGTTACCGGTAATGTTGATGGTGGCAACCTCATCACAGCAGGAGTGATCACTGCCACGGGCAATGTCGCAGGTGGTAATCTCACTACCACCGGAGTGATCACCGCTAGCGGGAACATCACTGGTTCGTACATCTTAGGCAACGGTAGCCAACTCACTGGCATTGATGCTACATCAATCCAGAGCGGTACATCCAGCATGTCGGTTATTGCATCGGACGGCAACATACGAGCAAACATAGGTGGTACTACTATCATCAATATCACCTCGGGTGGAATCCAAAATGGGCAAGCCAATGGTGTAGGCAACATAGGAACCAGCACAACTTATTTCAACACAGTTTTTGCCAAAGCCACTTCTGCCCAATACGCTGACGTAGCAGAACAATATCTTGCAGATGCCGATTATCCGGTAGGAACAGTCCTTGTGTTTGGCGGATCGTGCGAAGTGACACAGAGCCAGACCAGTCACACCACGGCCGTCGCCGGTACAGTATCCGACGCTCCAGCCTACATAATGAACAGCGGACTGGCCGGAGATCATGTGGCCACAGTGGCCTTGTTGGGTCGTGTTCCAGTGCGTGTAATTGGGACTATCAGACCTGGAGATCTTTTAGTAGCCAGTGCTGTACCTGGTGTCGCTACCAAATTGATACAAGATCACTATCTACCTGGATCAGTGATTGGAAAATCGTTGGAATCTTACGATAGCCAAGAAGAAGGCCTCGTCGAGGTTGTTGTAGGACGGTTGTAATGCAGGTTCGATATCGCCAGGACTACGATGGCGAGTTTGTAGTCCTAAGGACCGAGATATCCAACGGTTCCAAAAAAGAAATCAAAGACTGGGTTCCTAACCCCATTGAAAACTATCACATCAGCCACCGAGCTGCAGTGATAGGAAGCGGCGTTGATCAGAGTCAATTTGATTACGCTCGTCTACAACGACATCGCGGCGGACTGTTGGGGAAAAAACGACTGCAAACCTATGGCACTGGTGACCTCTGGAAACAAATGAAATTTGATTTCTTTGTTTCAACTGATGGTAGTGTGTTAAATGAGATTGTTGATCATGGTTATGATCAATCTGCCACTATCTATACCAATGCTCGACACATCGTAGAGATGCCAGGCAGATTCTATCTCATACCGTTCCGTCCCATGCTGGACAATCTAGCTACCAACATCTACATGGCCGCATTCGACGGGCACGAGGAAATCTTCCTGCTAGGGTATACCAAAGAAACGCAGGCACAGACACACTATTGGCAGAGAGATGTGGACCAGGTTCTTGGTGCCTATTCCAATGTGAGATTCCGCATAATTGGAGTAGAAAACAACATACCTGATCTATGGAAACGCCACACCAATGTAGAGTGCTGGCCTTATAGGAAATTTGTGACCTACTGCGACGTTTGAATACGTTCAGTGATGGTCTTGATTTTTTCTTGCACCACTTCAAAGTTCACTGTGTTCCAGAGCCCAGGATGCATGGGTTTAGGCCATATCATAGAATTGATCCAAGCATACCCGAGATGCTCGTCGTTCAGATCAGGACGGAATTCCTCGGCCACGGCACAGAAAAAAGTATGATAGGCAAATTTTCCGTCTGATGTGGTAAACTGTTCTAACGGTACCACCTTGATCGATGAAGGAAAAAATCCTATCTCTTCCTGGCATTCTCTCTGTATAGACTGGAGCAGAGTCTCACCTGGTTCAGATTTTCCTCCCGGCAATCCCCAGCTTCCAGGGTGTTTGGGATCATTACGCATGAGATAGAGATATCGCTGTGTCGAAAGAGAATAAAACCAAACGCCTACGGCATTTATTACAGTACCAGACTCCATTCGCCCCCCGGATATAGTCCTTCGTAACTTTTAACCCATGTCTCACCGGTCCAGCGATACTGTATGCTGGTGGTAAGATTGGTCACGAACTGCACCGTGGTGGCCGCGGCAGAATCAAATACCACGTTCCAGAACTCTCCATCGTACTGGATGATGTCATTGGCCTGGGCCTGTATGCCATCGCCCCAGGCTTCGGTGTCTGGACCCATGTCTTCCAAGATCAGATAGCGTGTGCCTGTCGCGGCCGGCGGCGTCTGCGTGGTTGGATTGAACGTCAACGGATTGATGATAGCATCTATGGGCGGTAGTGTGTTTTGAGGCAAGGTATCTTCGTCAAGGTCGATCAGGAGGAAACGATCATCGGTGGGGTCATAACTCACGGTTCCGATGATTTCGGTATTGTCACCCCATTGATTGTCAAAGCGGATCTGGCTGATACCGGGTCTCAGCGTGCCGTAGATTCCGGCCACGGCATGCCAGAATTCATTACTGGGTGGCGATTCTGGTGGAGTCACTGAACTGTTGGGCGTGTTGATGGTCTGATTGTATTTCAGGGCCTGTACCTTGTTGCCAATCAACAGGGTCTGGAACTGGAACGGAGTAAACTTCTGCCGCGTGCCCAGCAAAAGATCGCTGTTGACGATGGCTTCGTTGGCATCACCCTGTGCATCAAACACCGAGTAGATGATCTTTTCTACAGCACCCAGTTTCTTGACCTTGGCTGGTGATGATATCCAGATGGGTATGTTGAATTTCATGGTCATGTAGTCGATGGGATTTTCGGTGTTGACCGGAATTGCTCGATTGGACCAGTTCACTGATTCTAGTTCCACCACAGAAAGGCTGGTCCAGTCTATGTAGTTGTCAGTGCTCTGTATCTCAAGAGCAGGGTTGAACAAGGTAGCGATCTGTTCAAAGATCTGGAATTTCTGATTGGTATTTGAAGTCCAGATGTCTAGGGTGAGTCCAAGTTTGTAAGGCACAGGCATGAGACGTTCTATGGTGAATGCGTTGCCCTGTGTGGTTTCGTAGGTCTCTGTGGCCGGATCATAGGTTCTCTGCCGCACCTGCATCTTGCTGACGTGATAAGGTTCCTGCATGCGAAGACGGTCGTACTCCAGACTGGTGATGTAGAAGGTCATCAAGGGAGTGCTGGGCATGGAGTTGGCTGAATTTTCCTGGATGATGGTCTGGGCCTGACGTGTAGCATCGCCATATCGCACAGGAACTCGCACCAAGCTTTCATTTTCCGATCCTTGTGCTCCGTACATGATCTCGAAGTTAGAGAAAATCCTAGCGAACTGTATCAGGAATCTGCGTATCTGCTGATCATAAAACCATTGTTGCATGTGTTATCTTCCTGGCGGTCTTGGGTTTGGTGGTTTGTTGCCATCGTCGTCGCCGTTGTCAGCCCTGGGCCGTAGTATCTCAGACAGGCTCTGTCGGCTGGGTATGTTTCCTAGATCCGTGGTGCTCACTGTGTATGTATTGTTCACGAAGCTGCTCCGCAAAGTTTGATTGCTTGGGCCATTGGTGAGATCGGTACGCACATTGTCCTCGATCTTGATCCAGGTCCGCCCGTTGAACCGGAACAGGCGATTGGGGAAATAATCTAATCTCAGGGCATACTGCCCTTCTCTGGGATTGCTAGGAAAACTCACGCCCGGTGTCACTGGTAATCCGTTGGGTGCGATGCCATCGCCGGTGAGATAGCCCATGGTGTATCCGTCGGATCTGGGTGTTTGGCTCTGGTCGGCCACATCAACACCATTGGAATCAATAGTGGGCTGAGATTGATCAATGGTAACAGAATTTGGATCCGCAGGGGTGCCGTCGGGGTTGGTAGGAAAGATATAGAACTTGACTGTGTCATATCCGCTGAGCGGCACATCAATCTCGGCTTGGGTTAGAATAGCATCATTGAGTTGGAGATCTTTGTTCCTGGTTGATGCTTTGTCTTCTATGGTGGGAGGATCGATCTCTTCCCAGTAAGTGGTATTGGTGATTTCAGTGCCCACTGGAGTGTTGATACGAGCACGATAATAAACATCGCCGTTGTTGACCACGGTGCCGGCTGCGTAAAAGTTACCCGGATCCCAGATGTTTTCGGTGATGAGCGGTTTGTTGATGATCTCTTGATATTCCTGGGCATTGACCATGGGCGTGGCTTTGACACGCCAGGTGTGCGGTAACCATTCGCGACCAAATCCTTCCCCAGCGAAGGCCGCATCCTGCACCACGTAGTATTTGGGCAAGGCTCTGGTTATGGTAGTGTCCAAGGGATTAGGGTCTTTGAGATTGGGCACTTCGATCACATCGCCACTCATGATCTTGCGACCGATGGTGTCGATCATGTTGTTATAGTGGAACGTGATGAACAGGGTATCGTTGTTTAGGAACAAGCCAAACTGAGTGAGATCAAAGTCGATGTCTTGTATGTTGTATACTGCCCGCATCTGATACACATCTGGATCATAGGCACGATCGCGGTTTTCCAGCAACAGCAGATCTTGTATGAACAGCGGATCCTCAAAGGTGTAATTGGGCTGGGTGGCGTCAAAGTTACCAGATTCGGCCGAATCTCCGGTGCCGGTTTTCGGGCCGAGATACTTGTGCAGATAGATATCCACACCTCCCACGGTGTACATCTCCGAAATGGTGCGGTCAAAAAAGCGGTAGTCGTTCGTCTTGTTAGGACGCCACATGGATAATCTGGGCATAGTACTATATTTATGGGCAGGTTGACCCAAAATGGTGATCCTGCTAAAATACTGTATGGACATGACAGATTGGCAACATCTGCATGATCGTCTGGATTCGGCACACCGTGCGACCATTGGTATTCGTATCGGTGCCCGCGAATTCTGGACCATGCACCGTACCGTTTATGTACTGCTACAGCAGGCCAATGCTGAATGGGTCAATTGCCGCCGGCGTGGCACAGGGTCTACCAAGTTTGATGATCTCTTGGACCGTGCCGCTGAAGCGTTGAAAAATTTTGAAGGATACATTTTGATCGCTAAACTCATGCACAAGGAGCATCAATGAACGCCACTGCCGCGAAAGCGTTAAAAATCCTAAACCCTCGATCGTCGGACACCAAATACACCGGCGGCGAACCAGAATGGCGTGTCCAACCTGACAGCGACAATCGTAACAGCCGGCTGGGAACCGCATTCCATTGGTACGGCTATTATTATGGCAAGAAAGAAGTGAAAGAATTCATCATAGATTGGTTGTCTCGGAACAGTCGGCAACGCGAAGCCAAAGACTTTGCCCGGGTGCCAGAGTCGACCATCGCCAATGTGTATGGATGGCTGGCCCGCATGAATCTCATGGGTCTGTCGCTCACTGAGCACGAAGAACTGCGGCTGAACAACCAGATCAAGGCCCACATCGAAACAGTGCGGGCGATCAAAGAAGTGGTAGCAAAGGTCGACGAACCAGTGGTACCCAAAGTCACGATCCAGGATCGGCTGCGTGAAAAGATGACCGAAGCCGCGGGCGAGATCGATGGCATGTATGATGACATGATCGTGGCCGGAACCAAGATGACAGCGGATTACAAACCCATGTTGATCCTACGGGGCATGAACGTGGCACCGCAGTTGGTGGGAGACATCGCCGATCATTGGAAACGTCGATTGGACGAACTAGAATCAGTGCTCGAAGGCAAAGATCCTCAACTGATCGAAGGTTATGGCAACTTTGGAAAATTGCAGATCAAGAATCTGGTCAAGTTCGCCGAGCAAGTGATCGCCGACTGCGGATCATATGTGCAGATCAAGAAAGTGGAACGCAAGCCACGCAAGAAGAAACCAGTGAGTGCAGAAAAGATCACGGCCAAATTCAAGTATATGAAAGAGTTTGAAGATCTCAAACTCAAATCAGTGTCTGTGACCGATCTGGTATCGGCACAAGAGGCCTGGCTGTACGATACCAAAAAACGCAAACTCATACATGTGATCGCTGATACCCATATCGGCACATTCACGGTCAAAGGGTCAGCCCTGGTTGGGTTTGATACTACCAACTCGGTGCAGAAAACCCTGCGTAAGCCTGCCGAGCAGATACGGGCAGTTATGAGTGGCGGTGCACCTCAGGCCCGTAAATCGTTCAAGGATATCAAGGCCACCGAGACACGATTCAACGGTCGCGGCAACGAAAACATGATCTTGCTACGAGTGCGTTGATGCAGATCGTTTTCCAAGACTGCCCTCCACTGGTACTCGATGTAGATGACACCCCTGTGGCTGATCGTTGGTTACGACTGTTCTTGGAAAACGTACAGCGTGAGCCACGACCCATATTCAGAGATCCGCAACGCTATACCTTGGATCGGTTGAAAGAATTGGCACTGGATGCCAATCAACGACTGGGGTGGCAATGGAATCTTGATGATCTTGGCCTGGCCAGTACCACCACTATGCACAAAGACATAGAGCAGTTCCTGGCCCAGGGATTTGAGCACATACCCGCAGAGTTTGACGAACTCATGACTGAGATACATTTCTGTCTGCATGCCGTCGAGGGCGGAAGCCGACGTAGCAGTTGGTTGCAAGTAGAATGGTTCAACGACGACGGTGTGCCTATGTCGGCCGACGAATATCCAGCGAAACTGGGCATGGAATTTGGTGACCTACGACTGTTAAATCCCTATGTAGGGCATCATCCTTTGTTGATCTATCAACAGCGTGACAGTGCCAACATAGCCCAGACCTGCCGATTTCACGATCTCATCCGCCCTGGCATCTGCTTCGTGATCAACCGACAATCCACGGCACAGACTTCTTTTGATTGGCAGTCCTATCTAGACTGGTTCCAGCAACATGCCTCGGATTGGGTGGCATACCATGGCATGGAAACCCTGAAGAAATTCACCGGAGATCCTGTGATTGGACGCATACGCAATCTCAAAGACCTAGAATATTGCCTGTCTCTACCCTACCTTGAGATCAACTGCGTCAAAACTGATTGACCCATAAATATAGGGCAAGGAGTCCTATATGGCAGACGGTCAAAACCCTACCGCTAATTCGCTAGACCCACTGAAAAAACAACTGATCGAGTATGTGCAACTGCAACTGGGCGATCAGATCATCGATATAGAACTGGATCCTGCACACTACGAAGCGGCCTACCAGCGTACCATTGGTACCTACCGCCAGCGGGCACAAAACGCCTATGAAGAATCCTATTCGTTCATGAAGCTGGAAGACAATGTCAACGAGTATTACCTGCCTCAGGAAGTGATCTCGGTACGCCAGATCTTCCGACGTACCATAGGCCTAGGCACCGCTGGATCCGCGGCCAGTTTTGACCCGTTCGCACAGGGCACCTTGAACGTGTATCTACTGAATTGGAACCAAGCCGGTGGCGGCCTGGCCACCTACGACTTTTATCAGCAGTATGTGGAACTGGCAGCTCGCATGTTTGGTGGCTACATCAACTATACCTATAACCCTGTGACCAAACGGTTGCAGTTGATCAGAGATCCCAAAGGTAGTGGAGAAGTGGTGTTGTTGTGGACCTATAATCTCCGCCCAGAGATAGCCTTGCTCAGCGATTTCCAGATCAGCCAGTGGATCAGAGACTACATGGTGGGTGCGGCCAAATACATCATCGGTGAGGCCAGAGAAAAATTCCAGACCATCGCCGGACCGCAGGGCGGCGGCAGCCTAAATGGCACCCAGATGAAATCCGAAGGCCAGGCCATGATGGACAAGGGCATCGAAGATCTCAAACTGTATGTAGATGGTAGCCAGCCGTTGACCTTCGTGATCGGCTAAAATACTCTAGCAATTTGCCAAAATACATGCTATAATCCTAGCATGGCTGATATAATGATTGACATCGAAACCTGCGGCACCGGAGTGGATGCCTGTATCTTGACCATCGCTGCCCAGACATTTGATCCTCTCCAACGCACCACAGAATACAGCGATCGTTGGTACTATGCCCGAGTAGATCCCGACAGCCAGCCCGATCGGAACATCAGCCAAGGTACCATCGAGTGGTGGGCCACCCAACCTCAAGCGGCACAGGATGAAGCATTTAGTCCAGAGGGGCGTATTCCACTGAAGCAGGCCTTAGAAGAACTGCATCGTCTGACTTGGCAGTGCAAACACACCTGGGCCTGCGGGCCCACGTTTGATATGAACATCCTGGAGCATGCCTACAAGAGTTACAACATCGTGCTGCCATGGCAGTACTACAACGTGAGGGATGCAAGAACTGTTTACAGTCTGTGCCCCAGCCTTAATAAGTATCCAGCCAGCCATCATGCCCTGGAAGATTGTCGCAGGCAGATCGATCTGCTGTGGGACACGCTGGAATTCTTAAAAATCAAGGAGATCAAATGATCATCGGAATATGTGGACTGATCGGCTCCGGCAAAGACACCATAGCCGACTATCTAGTAAACATCCACGAGTTCCGTAGAGATTCTTTCGCGGCCACGCTCAAAGACGCCTGTGCCGCGGTATTTGGCTGGGATAGAGACATGCTGGAAGGACGCACCCGTAGCAGCCGCGAGTGGCGTGAACAGCCCGATGAGTGGTGGAGCCAACGCCTGGGTCGCACGATCACTCCTCGCGGGATCCTGCAACACTGGGGAACCGAAGTGTGCCGCCAGGCCTTCCATGATGACGTCTGGATAGCCAGCCTTGAAAACAAACTGCGTAAGACCACGGACGATATCGTTATCTCTGACTGTAGATTCCCCAACGAAATACGTGCTATCAGGGCCCAGGGCGGTCATGTGATCCGTGTGATCCGTGGTCCAGAACCCGACTGGTATGAGATAGCCCTGGCGGCCAACAGCGAACAGCATTGGGCCTGGGCAGATCCTCGCGAAGAACTCCGACGCCGTGGTATACATGCCAGCGAAACTGCTTGGATCGGTACCGATTTTGATCGCATGCTTGAAAACAAC
>Ga0194133_10008058_pt1 | contig 12401 bp, 10 predicted proteins | sample TA2KigOf40mmetaG_FD_155448 | JGI IMG/M metagenome (GOLD analysis project Ga0194133, IMG submission 155448) | Freshwater microbial communities from Lake Tanganyika, Tanzania - TA2015055 Kigoma Offshore 40m | ecosystem: Environmental > Aquatic > Freshwater > Lake | place: Tanzania: Lake...
AGACTGCGCGGCCCGTTATAACTTCACGCGCGAGCAGCAGGACGCCTTTGCGATGGCCTCGGTGCAACGCGCGCAACACGCTATTGCCAGCGGTGCCTTTGTCCAGGAGATCGCGCCGGTGACCGTCAAAACCCGCGCCGCAGAGACGGTCGTTTGTATCGACGAGGGGCCAGGCAAGATCAAGCTGGACAAGATCCCCACGCTCAAGCCTGCCTTCAAGAAGGACGGCACCATTACCGCAGCTGCCAGCTCTTCCATCAACGATGGCGCAGCGGCGCTGGTGATGATGCGCCAGAGTACTGCGACCCGCCTTGGCTGCAAGACCTTGGCCCGCATCGTCAGCCACGCCACGCACGCCCAGGCGCCCGAGTGGTTTACCACGGCCCCTGTGGAGGCGAGCCGCAAGGCGCTTGCAAAGGCCGGCTGGAAGGTCGCCGATGTCGACCTCTGGGAAGTCAACGAGGCTTTTGCCGTCGTGCCCATGGCGCTAATGCACGACTTGCAGGTCGCGCATGAGATCGTTAATGTCAACGGCGGTGCCTGCGCACTGGGACACCCGATCGGTGCCTCGGGCGCGCGCATCATGGTGACCCTCATCCATGCCCTACAGGGCCGCGGCCTCAAGCGCGGCCTGGCCTCGCTGTGCATTGGTGGCGGCGAAGCTACGGCGGTGACGCTGGAACTGTGCTGAGATAGCGTCAGGAGGGTTTTATGCTGCTCAATGCCGACCAAACCATGGTGCGTGATGCCATGCGCGACTTCGCTCAGCGCGAGCTTTGGCCCAAGGCGGCCGAATGGGACAAGACCCACCACTTCCCCAAAGATGTGCATCGAGGGCTCGCGCAGCTCGGCGCGTATGGTATTTGCGTGCCCGAATCACTGGGCGGCGCCGGCCTGGACTATCTCAGTTTGGCGGTGGTGCTCGAGGAAATCGCTGCTGGTGATGGCGGCACCAGCACGGCTATCAGTGTGACCAACTGCCCGGTCAATGCCATCTTGCTGCGCTACGGCAGCGCCGAGCAGCAGCGCCGATGGCTCACTGCCCTGGCCCGCGGTGAGATGCTCGGCGCTTTTTGCCTGACCGAGCCGCATGTGGGCTCCGATGCCTCGGCCCTGCGCAGCACGGCCGTGCGCAGGGGCGACACCTATGTGATCAATGGCGTCAAGCAATTCATCACCAGCGGCAAGAACGCCCAGTTGGCCATCGTCATTGCAGTCACCGACAAAGGGGCTGGCAAAAAAGGCATGAGCGCTTTTATCGTGCCTACTGTCACACCGGGCTACCGGGTCGCCCGTCTCGAAGACAAGCTCGGCCAGCGTTCCAGCGACACCGCGCAGATCCAGTTGGACGATTGCGCGATCCCGGCCGACCACCTGATCGGTGCCGAGGGCGAGGGCTACAAGATCGCCCTGTCGGCGCTGGAGGGCGGTCGCATCGGTATTGCCGCGCAGAGTGTGGGCATGGCCCGCAGCGCGCTGGAGGTGGCCGTCGACTATGCCAGGCAGCGCGAGAGCTTCGGCGCAGCCCTGATTGAGCATCAAGCGGTGGGCTTCAGGCTGGCGCAGTGCGCCACCGAACTTGAGGCGGCGCGGCAGCTGATCTGGCATGCGGCCAGCCTGCGCGATGCCAACCAACCCTGTCTGAAGGAAGCGGCGATGGCCAAACTCTTTGCCAGCGAGATGTCCGAGCGGGTCTGTAGCGCTGCCCTGCAGACGCTGGGGGGCTACGGCTATGTCAGCGATTTTCCGGTCGAGCGCATCTACCGGGATGTGCGTGTCTGCCAGATCTACGAGCGCACCAGCGATATTCAGAAAATCATCATCCAGCGCGCCCTCTGAGGAACGCGGCGGCGCTCCAGGCGGCCTCAACGTATGATTTCATTGCCATGAACATCATTATTCTGGGGGCTGGGCGTGTGGGTGAGAGTGTGGCCGAAAGCCTGGTCTCCGAGCGTAACGACATCACTGTTATCGATCAGGACCCGACGCGACTGCGTCTGCTGGAAGAGCGCCTGGACCTACGGGGCGTGGTTGGCAATGGCGTGCAGCCCTCGGTGTTGAGGGAGGCGGGGGCACAAGACGCCGATATGCTTATTGCCTGTGCAGCACTTGACGAGTCCAATCTGGCCGTCTGCAAGATTGCGCACGATGTCTTTAATGTGCCCACCACTGTGGCACGCCTGCGTTCGCCCGATTTTAAGGAGGGGGATGAGCTGCTGGGCAAAAGCGGTTTTGCGGTCGATCATGTGATCTGCCCGGAAGAGTCGGTGATGAATTACATCCACCAGCTCATTGATTACCCTGAAGCTTTGCAGGTGCTGCGCTTTGCCGATGGGCAGGCTAGCCTGATTGTGGTGCGTGCCATTGAGGGCAGTTCGCTGGTCGGGCACACCATCGGCGAGTTCCGCACCCTCTTGCCCGACGCCCAGATGCGGGTGGTGGCCCTCTACCGCTTCGATGCCGAGGTGGAGGCCACTGCCGCCACGCGGATTGCGGTTGGCGACGAGGTATTCGTGCTCGCCGACTCCGACAAGATTCGCCAGGTGCTCGCCGCCCTGCACCGACGCGACAAACCGGTGCAGCGTCTGATGATCGCCGGTGGCGGCAAGGTGGGCCTGCGCCTGGCCCGCAGCCTGATCGGTCAGTGCGAGGTCAAGCTGATTGAGCGCGATGCGCAGCGCTGTCAGTACCTGGCCAGCCAGTTGCCCTCGAGCATGCTGGTCTTGCAAGGCAATGGTGCCGATGAGGACCTGCTGGTCGAGGAGCATGTTGGCGAAATGGATCTGTTTTTGGCCTTGACCAGCGACGACGAGGACAACATCATGTCGGCCATGCTGGCCAAGCGCTTGGGGGCGCGGCGGGTCATGGCCCTTATCAACCGCCGCGCCTATGCCGACATGATGCAGGGCGGCACCATCGACATTGCCATCTCGCCGGCTCAGACAGTTATTGGTGAATTGTTGGCCCATGTGCGTCGAGGTGATGTAGTCGCGGTGCACAGCCTGCGACGCGGCGCGGCCGAGGCGCTTGAAGGCGTGGCGCGTGGCGATGCCCAAACCTCGCGCCTGGTTGGCCGTCGTGTGCAGGAAATTGTTTTGCCTCAAGGCGCCCGCATCGGCGCCATCGTGCGGCAGCAAGGAGCGCAGTCGCAGGTGCTGATGCCGCATCATGACACCCTGGTCGAGACCGATGACCACATCATCATCTTCATCCCCAGCAAGCGCATGGTGCGCGAGGTGGAGAAGCTGTTTCAGGTCAAGGCCACCTTTTTCGGCTGATGCTGCGCGCTTTTCTGCCCGTTCTCGCCCCGATGTCCCGCATCATTGTGGCGTTCTCCTTTGCCTTTGTCGTGCCCATCGTGTGGGCCTGGTTCGAGGACGACAGCTTTGACCTGCTTGTCTGGGAAGGCGGTTTTGCTTTCACCTTTCTCAGCGGACTGCTGCTGTGGTGGCTCACCCGACGGCATCGCCGCGAATTGCTCGCGCGCGATGGTTTCTTACTGGTCAATCTGGTCTGGCTGGTCTTGCCTGCCTACTCGGCCCTGCCTCTGATGTTCAGCGTCCCCGACATCACTTGGACCAAAGCGTACTTTGAGGCCATGAGCGCCCTGACCGCCACCGGCGCTACCGCTCTCTCGGGGCTCGATGCGCTGCCGGTGTCGGTCAATGTCTGGCGCTGTTTTCTGCAGCTCATCGGGGGTCTGGGCATCATGCTGCTGGTGGTGGCCGTGTTGCCGCTGCTCGGTTTGGGGGGTATGCAGCTCTACCGCGCCGAAACCCCGGGCCCCATGAAGGATGCCAAATTCACGCCCCGCATTGCCGAAACGGCCCGTGGATTGTGGGGCGTGTATTTCCTGTTTTCTCTGGCCTGCTTCCTGGCCTATCGCTGGGCCGGCATGAGCTGGGCTGACGCCTTCATGCACATGTGCACTACCATGGGTTTGGGCGGTTTTTCGTCCTACGACGCGAGCCTGGGGCATTTTGCTTCGCCGGCCGTTGAGTCGGTGGCCATCGTGTTCATGACGCTGGCTGGCATCAGCTTCTTGCGCTACTTCATGGTGCTGCGCAGCCGCTCTCTGCGGTCCATCAGCGCAGATCGCGAGATCCGTGTCTACCTGGCGGTGATGGCTGCCTCCACTGCGGTGGTGACCTTGCTGCTTTGGGTGCAGGGCGTGTACGACGACGGGCTTGAGGCCCTGCGGGTCAGCGCTTTTCATGTGGTGTCGCTGGCCACCACCACCGGTTACGCCGCGACCGACTACTCGCAGTGGCCGGTTTTTGCGCCGGTGCTGCTGCTTTTTCTAGGCTGCTTTGCTTCCTGCGCCGGGTCCACCGGCGGTGGGATCAAGATGGTGCGCATGATTTTGCTGGTGAAGCAGGCCCGGCGCGAGTTGGTGCGCATCATCCATCCGCGGGTGGTCAATCCGGTCACCCTGGGGGGCTCGGTGGTACCGATGCCCATCATGACGGCGGTGCTGGGTTTCATGCTGATCTACGGCGCGGTAACGGTGGGCTTGAGCATGTTGCTGTTGTTTTCCGGAATGGATGTGGTGACCGCTTTTTCGGCGGTGGTCGCCACTGTCAACAATATCGGCCCGGGCCTGGGCCAGGTGGGGCCGACGGGCAACTTTGGCGGCCTGAGCGTCTTCCAGACTTGGGTGCTTTCCTTTGCCATGCTGCTCGGACGGCTGGAGCTGCTCTCGGTTCTGGTACTGCTGACGGGCCAGTTTTGGCGCAAGTGATTTTTCAAGGAGACAGGTATGCCGATTACCAAGGGATACCGCCAGCTGGTCGATGAGGCCATGGCGCAGGTCACCACCTATAGCGTCGAGCAGGTACGCGATCGACTCGGCCAGGGTCAGGTGCAAATCGTCGACATCCGCGATGTAAGGGAGCTCGAGCGTGAGGGCACAGTTCCTGGCGCCCTGTTGGCCCCGCGCGGCATGCTCGAGTTCTGGGTCGATCCGGCATCGCCTTATCACAAGCCGGTGTTTGCCGACGAGAGTCGGCAGTTTGTTTTGTTTTGTGGGGCCGGCTGGCGCAGTGCCTTAGCGGCCAAGACCCTGGAGGATATGGGCATGCGTAATGTGGCGCATATCGACGGCGGTTTTGCGGCCTGGAAGCAGGCTGGGGCGCCGGTGGTGAGCCTGGAAGAGCACAAGAAAGAAAGTTCGTCGCGCAAGGCTTGATGGCGAAGACTCCGCGCGCCTTATGCATTTTTCATCGTCGGCCCGCTTACGCGGCGTCATTGACTCGGCCTTTATACGCCGCTTCGTGCGCGAGGCCAGGCGTCGTCGCTCCGATCTGGAGCGCGGCAGACCGGCCGACTCTCTGACCTTACAGCAGTTGCTCGATCTTCATGGCGGGGCCACTATGCCGGTGCTGCTGATTGTTTTGGCGCTGGTCACCACCATTCCCGTGGCTGGTGCCGGTATGCTTTTTAGTCTGGCGATCATGGTCTGGGCCTGGCGTTGGCTGCGCCGTCGTGAGACCCTCCAGGGCCTCGAGCGCCTGGACTTTATCCAGATCGCGCCTCGGGCAGCCAGCCGCTGCCTGCGCTGGCTGGCCTGGATGTATCTGTTCGCCAGACGCTGGCTACGGCCACGGTGGGCACCACTTTTCGCAAGCCGCCTGCGCGGCTTCTGGAGCCTGTGGGTGGCTCTGATGGCCTTGATTATTTTTCTGCCGATTCCCTTCGGCAATCTGTTCCCGGCGGTCAGTTTGCTGATGCTGGGTCTGGGTCTGCTCACCCGCGATGGTCTGATGCTGGTGTTTTCTCTGCTGCTTGGGCTGGCTGGCCTGACCGCCTTGATTCTGGCCGGCGGCTGGATCTGGCACTGGGTGGTCGATTTCTGGCTGTCGGTGGTCCGATAGCGGCGCTTCCTACAATGGCCGGATGCGTTTTGAAGCTCTGCTGTTCGATTGCGATGGCGTGTTGGTCGATAGCGAGGCCATCACCTGCGGCGTCTTGCGTGACATGCTGGAAGAAAAGGGCTGGCGTCTGACGCTGGCTCAGTGTATGGGGCACTTTGTCGGACACACGGTGCGCAATCGGGCGGACTTGGTACGCGAGCACACCGGCTGGGACTTGACCGAGGGCTGGCTGCAGTCCTTTTATGCGCGGCGCAATGCGGCGCTGGCCCAGGATATACGGGCCATCGACGGTGCGCGCGAGCTGCTCGGACAGGCGCAGACCGTCTACGGTCAACGCATGGCCGTGGCTTCAGGGGCCGACCGCCACAAGGTGGAGATGATGCTGGGCCGCGTGGGCCTGATCGATTTTTTTAGCGGCCGTATTTTCAGTGGCCATGAGATGCCGCGCAGCAAGCCGGCGCCGCGCAAATCTTCGAGACCATGCACGCGTTGCGCCAGGCGCTGATCTAGCCCCCAGGGGCCACCCGGCTCACACTAGAGCTCTGCTGACTCAGCCCCGGGACGAGATGGGCAGGGGGGCGGCCTTTAAGCCGCGGCACGCCAGGCTGCCGGCGTCTGGCCGGTCCAGCTCTTGAAGGCCCGAATGAAGCTTTTCTCGCTCGCGAACCCGAGGTCCTGTGCCACTTGTTTGATGGGTTGACGACCGCGCGCCAGTTTCTCGCGAGCCCGGTCCAGCCTCGCTTCGTTTTTGAGGGTTTGCAGGCTGGTGCCTTCCTCGCGCAGTTGCCGGTGCAGGCTGCGCACCGACAGGCCCAGCGCCTGCGCCACGGCGCTGGCGTTTCGGTTGAATTGCGGCTGGTCAAGCAGGGTCTGGCGAACCTGGCGTGGTAGCAGGCGGTCGCGTCGATAGGGCAGCACCTGCACGGGCAGCGCGCGTTGCAGCATTTGGCTCAGTGCCTTTTCATCGCGTCGGATGGGCAGATCCAGATAGCTCGGGTCGAACCACAGGCGCGCCTGTGTGCCATTGGCAGACACACCAAAGCGCACCGGTCCCGGAAACATCAGCGGATAGATGTCGGCATGCGGCGGTTGCGGGTACGGAAACTCGCTGCGCCGCAAGGCCAGGCGCGAGTCGATCAGCCAGCAGGCCACGCCATGCAGATTGCGCAGCAGCGACACCATGCAAAACTCGCGCAGCTCACCCATGGGATGCTGCTCGGTCAGCACGGCGCAGGCACCTTGGCTCTCAATATGGAGACGGACGCTGTCACAGATCAGGCCGTGATGGCGGCACCAGCGCTTGAGGGCCACGCCCAGGGTGGGCGCGCTCAGGCTGGCACGGATCAGCAAGCCGTAGCTGCCCCAGGGCAAGCGCCGACGGCTCCAGCCCAGCGATTCGTCGTCCAGCTCTTGCATCGCGTGCGCAGAGATCCGCTCCATCTGCAGGGCATCGATTCGGCCCTGCCGATTTTTGAGAATGGATGGCTCGATTTGTGCCGACCTCAGGGCGGCGGCTGGACTCAGGCCGCGCGCCTCGTAAGCCCGCAGGATGGGCCGCACCAGCGCCAGCGGCGTCACAGCGGAGGAGGGTCGCTCCGGAACGGCGGGGGCGCTGGGGTGGCGGGCCATGGTGCCGTAGTGTGCCGCAAAACCGGCCAGGCCAGTCATTTTGAGGGTAGATTGGCACGATTTATCACCTCTGCCCGGCCCGAAATCGCCTCGGCTGACTTATGCTTGGCCCGGGGGCCGGTCCAGGCTCTGTTCACAAACGCGCGGGCGCTGCCGCCGCGCCGGGAGCTTGCTGCGCATGTCCGTCCTACAGACCCGAATCAATGCCCGTTCGGCCGAATTCAAAGCCTATGCCGAGCAGATGCAGGCCGCTGTCGCGGACCTGCAGGCCCAGATCGCTGTTGCCGCCGAGGGCGGTGGACCGCTCGCCCGCGACAAGCACACCGCGCGGGGCAAGTTGCTGCCACGCGAGCGTGTGCAAATGCTGCTCGATCCGGGCACGCCATTCCTTGAACTCGCGCCTCTGGCTGCACATGCCATGTACAACGGCGATGCGCCCTGCGCCGGCTTGATTGCGGGCATCGGTCGCATCGAGGGGATCGACTGCATGATCGTTTGCAACGATGCCACGGTCAAGGGAGGCACCTACTATCCCATGACGGTCAAGAAGCATTTGCGGGCCCAGGAGATTGCCCAGCAAAATCATCTGCCCTGTGTTTATCTGGTCGATTCAGGCGGGGCTAATCTGCCCAACCAGGACGAGGTTTTCCCCGACCGCGAACACTTTGGCCGCATCTTCTACAACCAGGCCAACATGAGCGCGCAGGGCATCGCACAAATTGCGGTGGTGATGGGCTCATGCACCGCCGGTGGCGCTTATGTGCCTGCCATGAGCGACGAAACCATCATCGTACGCAAGCAGGGCACCATTTTTCTGGGGGGGCCGCCCTTGGTCAAGGCGGCAATTGGCGAGGTTGTTAGTGCCGAGGACTTGGGTGGCGGAGATGTGCACACGCGCTTATCGGGTGTGGCCGATCATCTGGCGGAAAACGATGCCCATGCGCTGGCCCTGGCGCGCCGGGCTGTGGCCACGCTGCAGCGCCGCAAGGCTGCGTCTGTGCAACTGCGTCCCGCGCTACCTCCCTTGTATGCGGCCAGTGAGCTCTATGGAGTGATCCCCTCTGACACCCGCAAACCCTACGATGTGCGGGAGGTCATTGCCCGTATCGTCGATGGCAGCGAGCTGCACGAGTTCAAGGCCCGCTTCGGCTCCACCCTGGTCTGCGGCTTCGCCCATATCGAGGGTATGCCGGTGGGCATCATTGCCAATAACGGAGTCCTGTTTTCAGAATCGGCGCAGAAGGGCGCGCACTTCATTGAGCTGTGCTGCCAGCGCAAGACGCCTCTGGTTTTTCTGCAGAACATCACTGGTTTCATGGTGGGCCGCAAGTACGAGAACGAAGGCATTGCGCGCCACGGCGCCAAGATGGTGACGGCAGTAGCCACTGCCAGCGTGCCCAAGTTCACCATCATCATCGGCGGCAGCTACGGTGCGGGCAACTACGGCATGTGCGGGCGCGCCTATTCACCCCGCTTTCTCTGGATGTGGCCCAATGCCCGCATTTGCGTCATGGGTGGCGAGCAGGCGGCCGGCGTATTGGCCACCGTCAAGCGCGACGCGGTGGAGGCCAAGGGCGGCACGCTCAGCGCCGAGCAGGAGCAGGCGATCAAGCAACCCATCCTCGATCAGTTTGCGCATCAGTCGCACCCTTATTACTCCAGCGCCCGCTTGTGGGACGATGGGGTGATCGACCCAGCCGATACCCGGCGTATGCTGGCCCTGGGCTTGTCAGCCGCGCTCAATGCGCCCATCGGCGAACCCAGGTTTGGCGTCTTTCGCATGTAATGCAAGCTGTGCCTGGCCTGAGCTCCCTCCCGCACAGCATGCGCACCCCTTCCTCGACCCTTTTGACCCTGGACAGGTATGCAGCCCACCCTCTATGACACCCCCGAACACGCCCTGCTGCGCGAGCAGGTGGCCCGCTTCATCGCGCGCGAGGTCGAGCCTCATGCCCAGGCTTGGGAAGATCAGGGCTGTGTGCCGCGCGAGGTGCTGCAGCGCATGGGCCGCGCCGGCCTCTTGGGCCTGATGTACGAGGCCCAATACGGCGGCGGTGAGGCTGACGCGCTCACCAACCTGGTGTTTGCAGAAGCCCTGTCACAGTCCACTTTTGCAGGTTTCATCATCACCGTGCTGGTGCACACGGACATGGCCAGTCCGCACCTGCACCATGCGGGTTCGCCCGAACAAAAAGCGCGCTATATGCCGCGCATTACCGCGGGCGACTGCATCACTGCAGTGGCCATTACCGAGCCCGGTGCTGGATCGGATGTGGCCGGCATACGAACCCAGGCCCGCCGCGAAGGCGATGAATGGGTGATCAGCGGCACCAAGATGTTCATCACCAATGGGGTGCATGCCGATGTCTACTTTGTCGCCGCCAAGACCGGTCCTGGCAAGCGTGACATGTCGATTTTTATCGTCGACAAAGGCACCCCCGGCTTCACGGTCGGCCGCGCGCTCAAGAAAACCGGCTGGCTGTCCTCCGACACGGCTGAACTGGTGTTTGATGCGGTTCGAATCCCCGCGGCCAACCTGCTCGGTCAGGAGCACAAGGGTTTTTATTCGGTCATGCAGAACTTCCAGACCGAGCGCATTGCTCTGGGTGCGATGGCCGTGGGTCACTGCCAGCAGGCCTTGCGGCTGACCCTGGACCATGTGCGCCAGCGACAGGCCTTTGGCGGCACCTTGTGGGATCAGCAGACGATACGGCAGCGCCTGTCCATGCTCGATGCCAAAACCCGTGCGGCGCGGCAGTTCATGTACCACTGCGCCTGGTCGGTCACACAGGGCCACGACATCGTCCAGGAAGTGTCCATGCTCAAGGCCCTGACCGGCGAGCTGGTCAATGAAGTGGTGCAGAACTGCCAGCAGTTTCACGGGGGCATGGGTTTCATCCGCGAGACCGCGGTCGAGCGTCTCTGGCGCGATGCCCGCGTGCTGGCCATCGGTGGGGGCGCCACCGAAGTCATGCTTGAGGAAGTGGCCAAGCGCTACTGATCCTGCGGTGGCCCCGACCCAGTTCTCCCTCCCCTAAGGATGCTCCATGTCTGATGCGATCGAAGTTCTGCGTCCACGGCCCCAGGTGGCCGAGGTCTGGCTCAACCGTCCCGAGGTGCGCAATGCCTTCAACGACACCGTCATCGCTGATCTCAAGCGCGCCTTTGTCGCCTTGGCCGCCGATACTGAACTGCGTGTGGTGTTGCTTGCTGCCCGGGGCAAGGCCTTCTGTGCCGGTGCAGACCTCAACTGGATGCGTGCCATGGCCGACTACAGCTGGGAGCAAAACCGCCAGGACGCGCAGCGCCTGGCCGATATGCTCTGGACGCTCGATCAGTGTCCGGTCCCGCTGGTCGGGCGTGTGCAGGGCGATTGCTACGCTGGCGGTATGGGGCTGGCCAGTGTGTGCGATGTGGTGGTGGCCTCCAGGCAGGCCACCTTTTGTTTGTCCGAAGCGAGATTGGGGCTGCTGCCGGCCACGATCAGCCCCTATGTGGTGCGCGCGCTGGGCGTGCAGGCCTCGCGCCGCTATTTTGTGACTGCCGAACGCTTCAGCGCCGAGCAGGCCCACCGCTTGGGTTTGGTGCACCAGCTCTGCGAGCCTGAGGCCTTGGATGCGCAGATCACGGAGCTCATAGACGCCCTGGTGGCCAACGGACCGGCCGCGGTCAAGGCCTGCAAGCAATTGGTGCGCGATGTGGCTGGCCAGCCCCTTACCGAAAGCCTGCGTGCGGAAACCGCGCGGCGTATCGCCGATTTGCGTGCCAGCCCCGAAGGCCGGGAAGGGGTGCAGTCTTTCCTGAATAAGCGTGCACCAAACTGGCAGGTCTGAGAGGAACCTATGTTCAAGAAAATCCTGATTGCCAATCGCGGCGAGATCGCCTGCCGGGTGGCGGCCACAGCCCGCCGCCTCGGTGTGCAGACGGTGGCGGTTTATTCTGAGGCCGATGCGCGGGCCAAACATGTGGCCGCATGCGACGAGGCGATCTACATCGGCGCCAGTCCGCCGCGTGAGAGCTATCTGCAGTGGCAGCGCATCGTTGAGGCGGCGCTTGCCACCGGGGCACAGGCGATTCATCCCGGCTACGGCTTTCTCAGCGAGAACGAGGAGTTCGCTCAGGCTTGCGCCGATGCCGGACTGGTCTTCATCGGCCCGCCGCCTGCGGCCATACAGGCCATGGGCCTGAAGGCCGAATCCAAGCAACTCATGGAAAAAGCTGGCGTACCGCTGGTGCCGGGCTACCACGGCGCCAATCAGGAAGCCGCGGTGCTGCAGGCCGAGGCTGACCGCATCGGTTATCCGGTGCTGATCAAGGCCAGTGCCGGCGGCGGCGGCAAGGGCATGCGTGCCGTCGAGAAAGCCCAAGACTTTGCAGATGCGCTGGCCAGTTGCCAGCGCGAAGCCGCCAGCAGCTTTGGCGACGATGCAGTGCTCATCGAAAAATATGTGCAGCAGCCGCGCCATATTGAAATCCAGGTTTTTGCCGATCAGCACGGCCACTGCATTTACCTGCACGAGCGTGACTGCTCGGTGCAGCGCCGCCATCAGAAGGTGCTGGAGGAAGCGCCTGCGCCGGGCATGACCGAGCATCTGCGCAGGCGCATGGGCGAGGCGGCGGTTGCCGCGGCGCAGGCTGTGGGCTATGTCGGAGCAGGGACGGTTGAGTTCATCGTCGAGGGGCTCGCAGGCGACGCATCGGAGCGGCCCAGCGTCGGGGCCCAGTTCTTTTTCATGGAGATGAACACCCGTTTGCAAGTCGAGCATCCGGTAACCGAGGCCATCACCGGTCTTGATCTGGTGGAGTGGCAGTTGCGGGTGGCCAGCGGCGAGCCTCTGCCTCTCGCGCAAGAGCAAGTCCCCCTGCGCGGCCACGCCATCGAGGCGCGCATTTGTGCGG
>Ga0194133_10008059_pt1 | contig 12400 bp, 7 predicted proteins | sample TA2KigOf40mmetaG_FD_155448 | JGI IMG/M metagenome (GOLD analysis project Ga0194133, IMG submission 155448) | Freshwater microbial communities from Lake Tanganyika, Tanzania - TA2015055 Kigoma Offshore 40m | ecosystem: Environmental > Aquatic > Freshwater > Lake | place: Tanzania: Lake Tanganyika...
AGTCCCTCTAATTCATCCAAAAAAAGACAGATTTTGGATGGTGAGACCCTGACACTTGCAACCCGATCGGATGTGGAAAGGGAACTCCTTACATGAGGTGATATCCTGTTCCACCTTGGTGTGCTTCCAATATCCTGGCAAGTTAGGCGATAGCATTGTAGATTCAAACACTTGTTTGTTCACTGTGATCAACCTTCTAGAATTCATTGCAACACTGTATACTGATTTCTATGCTACCCAAGGTGAGAGAAAGACTGCTGGGACAGAACCCTCAACCCATGAGCCTTAGACCACAAAGGCATTTTAAATAACTTTTCAAAGTATATGCCTTGCAAATTTCTTCATTGAAGGCACACTGTGGCTGGGATTATACTTATTGTTGAGGCAGCCCCCTGGGGTCAAAGGTTGCCTGGAGGTCCTAGGGTGTGAACCCTCGACCCTCAGATTCCTAGACACTAAAATAACAAAAACTGTCTTATTTTAAACGAAACATTCTGATGTTGAAGTAAAAACTTTGGCTTAATTTTTATTTAATCAAAAATATTTTAGTTTATATTAAATTAAGGATAAGGTGCTTCATCAGATGACTCCAAACTTGAAATTTTCTTTGTTTATATTCATTTTTTCTCGATCGCTATAGCTGTGCGCTCGATTACTTTTTTATATATGTCTATGACTGATCCAAGCCAAACTCGACAGCTAGAGAAAACTGAAAAACAACAATCGAATATATCGAAGTAAAAATAAAAACAATAAGACTTCGCTAGAATTAAGAGTGATAGTGAATTTAAGTGTTAAAAATTGGTCATATTCATGGGTTAAACTAATTTCTAGAGATTTTCAACTGAATTTTATCTGATTGTTGTTGTGTAGAAGGCTAAGCGTCATCATGGGTTCGGGATTAGACCCTGGGTGAGAATAAATGTTTTTAACTTTTCTATATGCGGCTTTCATATTTTAATTTTTCTTCTCTTTTCAAGATATGTTTCATTACTTGGGCTGGCTGATAGTTTTCTCCGATGTGGTAAGCATGGTGTGGCCCCAGCTTTAAAATGTTTGGGGGCAATTTTCAGGCTCTCTCCTCCAGTTCCACACATAATCCAAGCCAGGTAAAAATGAATGTGTGAACAAAACAAAATTATTTTCTTGATTTGTGATTTATTGCAGGACTTATCTACAGCTAGGAAATTTAATTAAGAAAGAGACTCTTAACAAGGATATTGCCAAACAACACCTGGAGCAAGCTGTGAGTCAGATAATTTCTTAACATGTCGAGAGGCCTGTTAAAAATGAAATATCTCTTTTTTCAGTGGTACCTTAGCCAAGATTCCCCTCAGCTTTTAGATGTACTTTTCGAGACTGGAAGCATTCTTTCGGATATTTACTGTGAACAGGGTCAGCTTACAGAAGCAAAGCAAGTACTTCTTAAGGCTTTCGAGTTGTCTGCCAGTCATCCCTATTGGCACTGCCGATTAGCATTTCAAATTTCTGTAAGCAGGAACCACGGCCCTGATTTTATTGGTTTCTTTTTTTAAATGAGTTTCTTTTGATTTCTGTAACAGAGTATTTTGTCATCTGAAAAGGATTATGATTCAGCCATCAACTATTTGAATATGGGAGAGGATGCTGCATACCATGCAGGAGCAACGTATTCTAGAATGCTTTTCTACCTTACCAAAGGAATGGTAGGAATAAACTTTCACTCAAAGCTTAAAAAAAATATTAGAAGTTCTGAGTTTTATCTTTTTGTATTTTGGGGAAAGAGCCTCGTTTAACACCAACTTTCCTTGTTCTCTAGTTGTTTCTGTTGGAACGAAAGTTTTCAGACGCCAATCCAATTTTACACCAAACTGGCCCTCTTATTGAGTCTTGGACTGAGAGGAATACTCATCAAACTGAAACTGTCGCGAAAGTGCAAAAAGAATATCTGCAAATTTTTTATCTCGTATTACAAGTGAGATTTGGACTAAGCCAAGGAAATATTAGTTTTTTGTAACTAGCTTTTTCTGTGAAGGTTTGGTATTATCTGATGGTGGGTCAGGTCAAATCTGTAAAATCAGCCTTAAAACAACTTCAGCAGTCAATCACTACTCTCACAACATCTGGTATTTAAAGATTCAACTTAAATAATAATTTGAGCTTAAATTTTGAAAACAATTTGAAATAATTTAAGCATGGCCAGCCGAGGACGAATTGATCTCATCAAATCCTGGTAAATCTGAACGCCTTCAACGTTGTAATTTTATTTTTTTCATCACATTTTATTTTTTGTAACGTTGCAGTGGACAACTTCCAGTGGCTATCTAGTGACTATTTAGTAGTTCTTGCATACTTGGTTACAGCGGCGCACAGCACTTTGGTATTTTCCATTTTTTGATTGGTTACTTTTGGATCAATTATTTATAGCTTTCTTTACACTTTTAAGGCTGGCTATATGGACAAAGCTCAAAAGTATACCGACAAAGCACTTGCTCAAATTGACAAAATACCATCAACCTCTGACGACCGTCGAAAACTTCCCCCTTCCATGCTCTCATCTTTTCATGTTATTCTCCTCGAGCACGTTATTCAATGTAGAATCGTCTCGGGCAACAAATCAAGAGCAATTAAGGTAACAGTTTTCCTGAAACGTAAGAGAAATCGAGTGCTGATATTATCAATAATCAAGCATGAAAACGACAAAAATTTTCTCAGTTTTTTTACCTCTAACTTTGTCTGGTTTAAGTCACAGATAAATAAATTTCTGCTTAAGGAACTTGGTAACCTTTGTTGCTTGTTGGAAAAAAGTCCTCCTTTACTCCAAAGACATCGTGCTCAGTTACACACGCTTTTGGGTCTTTATGCAATGTCTATGAATTGTATGGATGCCGCTGAAAGCCAATTGAATGCAGCCCTTAGAGTAAATAGTTACTATTTACTTAAAAATGAGGATTTTCAATAGTCTATTATTCTTTTTAGACTTCTCAAGAGCGTGAGTTATGGACGTTTGCAAACTTGAACTTGGGAATAGTGTACCTTCGTAGCCAACGGGAAGGAGACTTTAGTATGCTGCTTGACAGAATCCACCCTGAAAGGCTTCCATCACAATCGCACACTCTTCAGGCAGCTGCTTATTACATTCAAGGCTTGCATGCCTTCTTCGGCTCAAAATTCAACGATTCAAAGTAATTTTCTGATTTGGTCTATCAAATTAGTGTCAAAATTTGTGAAAATGTTTTTAAAATTGAAACTAACAAAATGTCTTTTCCTTCAAGGCGGTACTTACGTGAAACTCTCAAACTGGCCAACGCCGAAGATCTAAACAGACTAACGTCTTGTGCACTTGTTTTACTTGCACAAATTTTTCTGTCCCTCAACAACCACCGCGAATCAATGAATATGGTAATGCCAGCGCTTCAGCTAGGATCAAAAATTCCTGACCCAAATGTTCAAATGTGGGCATCCTCGATTCTCAGAGGTTGGCTTTAAAATTTGTTTTGTAATGTTTAAAAAGGTTTTAATGATTTCCTTTATCAGATCTTTATCACGTTGTGAATGACCCCAGAGAGCAGGAGGCCTACCAATCGTACACTAATTTTTACCAGGCAATTCAATCTTTCGTTTATTTTAAAAGTATTTTTACACTTTATTTGACCATATTATTTTTGAAAAAAAGGTGTCGTCGGAAGAGCATGTTAATGCATCCAAGCTCAGTGAACACATTTTGATCAACTGGACTGACGGTCCATTTCCAATTTTACCTCAAAGTTCTGCTCTCATTCATCAATAAGTGATGAAAACTTGACTCAATTTTACGAAAATTTTGAGGATCTCCATCAAGATCATTTTTTCAATGGACACGAAAAAAATTGGGTCTACAAATTTACAAATTAATGATTAGCTTTGTTTCTCAGTGATGTTTCTTCAACATCTTTTATTTCGGATCTTGCCTTGACTCAAGTTTCGATTTTTTCTTTATTTGTTAATAATTGATTGAACTACACAATTTGGCATGACTCATTTTGTAATCTTAAGTTTTGTTCAGATCTCCAGAATTTAAGTTCTAAAATAAAAAAAAGAAAGTTTTGAAAATATATTGTTTTAGTTTTTAATTTTTCTTTACATATGGGTTTTGAAAAGCTGGGGCGTTAATAGATGTCTTCCCACGAGAATCATATTGTGTCTCAAAAAGGTAAAAGTATGGAGTGAATGAAGTAATTGGTCACTTTACTAAGCAGTTATCAAATTTTATTCCATTGAGGGTTCCTCCTCGCATTGTTCTCACAACGTTGGATTCGAAAAGCCTTCGGTTTGACTGAAGCTCCTCAGCGGCCTCTTTGTTGAGTGGATCATCAGGGTTTGGTTCAAAGAACAAGAATTGCAGGCCATAGACTACAGAATTGATTGTCAAAACCGGCTTCCAATCCTCTCTCAATATGTTCAAACACACATTTCCTTCGAGGTCGATGTTTGGATGGTAAATCATTGTGCGACACTTGACTTTTGGTGGTTCGTGAGGGTAATTGGCCCCGATGGCAAAAGCAAACGTGAACCGACCTCCTTTGTACATTCCTTCGTCTAATAAATTATATTTTGAAAGAACTTGCTTTTTAAACGCAAATGAATTTTTTTTTTAACCTGGAGAAATTACTAATTGAAAATTCAGAAGATCGTTGGGATCAGGGAAGACCGTTTGACAGGTTTTAGGCAGCTCTAGTTCATTAATGTCTTTTGTGATCCTTAGTTGAGCTGCCGTTGCTCGTTTCGAGCCCACTTTGCCAGGTTCACTCGAAGAACTTTTTGAGTCTTTAAGTGAGAATAGATTCAACATTTTGATGGCTTTGTTATTTTTTTGATTAAACTCACTCAATTTAACCCATATTTCACTGGATAAAACATAAGAAATAACCAATCACTTCCTGTGAACAAGTCAAATGAACACTTGGCCTTTGCCCAAAGAATTGCTTATGGCCTTGTGCCCAAACTCTGCTGACTCTTGCTCATTTTGCCTGACAAGTGAATTATTAAGTTTGGAACGAGGCGAGCAGCAAGTAAATTTTGCAAAAGCTTTATACTAGAAACAAAACAAACAAGTATAGTTAGACTTTTCGATGAAAGGGGGCGCTATTATTGATCGAGTGAATCAGCTGATCATATATATAGAAATCTATGCATGGATTTTGCAATTGGCGAAAATTTCTAAAGTTAAAAAGTAGAACAAACGTCAAATTCACGTGTCCGAAACGTGCCAAGCACTAAATAAGCAAATTAACAACCATTCATGTCTAACATTTCTACTGCAACCATTCGTTATAAAGAATGGTAAAGATACCTAAATATACTCTGGGTTGGTTATTCAAGACTTCTTTAATGGCACAAATTTTTATTTTGAAGAAGAAATCAGCTGGAGCCAAGACTGGAACCAGAAACTCGAAGAGTAATTGTTTAAAAATTGATGTTTTTTGAACATGTAATTTTAAATAGCAATAGGTTTAAGACCAAACATTTTGTGATTTATTGACAGGCTGGGTCAAGAAAGTATCCCCTTAAAAAGCAAGTATTTGGAATAGGTTGACGGTCTAATCCATACATATTAAGTTTCCAAACCAAAAGTCAGACTTAAAAACAAGGGGTTCGTTTATATTTGCATTTTCTGATCTTTGTTCTGCAGCTCGAATAAATCTAAATACAACAAAGATGCAAAAGAGACAATGGATAGGAATATATGTGATTGTTAAAGTACGCTTTAGTTACCTGAAAAGGTAAAATTCTTATAAACTTAATAACTTTCAAAAATGTTTTGTGATTTACTGAACAGTGAGAAGAATAGCAAAAAAAGAAGAGTTTTCTCTTTAAACTTTTTAAAAAATGACTACTGTGAGTTGGTTCAAACAAATCTTTCTGTAATTGCTTTGGCTTTTGATCGAATGTCGTCATTAGAATGAAGTCTTGAAATGATGAGAAGATTTTCTCTCAAATCGCTGTCTATAGTGGCGTTACTGAAAGTCAAAAAACGTATTGAGTTATTCATTACATGTAAAAATCAGACAGAAAATCATAAATAATCCAGATGCCCCTAAAAAAGACTGAAAGATAGAAGAATGGAAACTTCGGTAGTTTAACAATTTTCAGTCTTTTCGTTGATAAAATGGCGCGAGGCAAAGAAAATATTTAATGATCTTGATGTGTTAATTTCCATTCAAAAACAAGTAGTCTTGAAAAGGATAAATGCTGCCAATTTTCTTCACAACAATTAGTGAAGTTTTAAACCCTTTAAAATATACAAAAAGAACATTAAGAAATGAAAAAACTCAAGTCTACTCTTGTTTAAAATGATAGTCATTAATCATAAATTAATTTATTTTTGAATTAGACTAACCTTTCCATGTTGGCAGCAGTTTTCAGTCTTTCAGAGGCTGTTAGCACATTGTAAAACAGGGTAAGAAGCCTTAGAAGAGAATCGTCGGGAAGTTTCGTTCTCATCAAGTTATCAAACAGTTTAAATATCTAAAAAAGTTATTGTAAATTTAGAAGATTATTATCTTCTGTTTGAGAAAAAAAACATCTTACGTCAGACTTCACTAAACCAGGAACCATTTCATCGTTTGTGGACAAATTTATTAACAGGCGTAAAGCCTGAGTGGATAGATTTAAATTTGAGGACCTTGCAAGCTCAAAAATGCTGAGAGAAAATTGTTGCTTAAAAATTACTTTTCATAGATCTTCTTGTAGATGTCACTTACCGGTCTAAAAAATCATTCATTTGAAAATGCCAGTCATTTAGAACTGCAATATTGGTGAGTGTAAAGAGTGTCCTTTGAATCAGAAGGCTATCGTGATCATGCTCAAACTTGGAGGGATTCAAATGCATAAGTAAAAGTGGCACAAATTGCTGAAACAAGTCAAAAGGATGGTACACGAAAACAAAATCAGTTCAATACTTTTTTCTTTACCTCCATTTCTTTTTGATTCGTATTGTTAATGGCCATGTTGCCTGTTGCCCTTATAGCTGCCAACTTTACAGACAAATCAGAATGAACTATTAGATGTTGAAGACGGACAAGGCACCCAGCATCGCGAAGGTGATCCTTTTTTGACAAAAGAGTTGCAGATTACCAAAAACCTTAATTTCAATTTTTTACCTGGTTTAAAGAAAACGCTGCACAGTTCGATAATGTTACCAAAACTCGTTCCTTTAACGATTCGAGAAAATTATAAATATGTTGAAAGGCAGTGAAAATTTCTAACTTACCAGTATATCGCAATCTTTTGTGTGAAGTAATGCAACTAGACTCTTAGCCTCATATGGAGTTAATATTCTAAAAAGAGACAAGGCATATTAATTTTTGTTTGCTACAAAAGGAGGAGAAAAATTAAAATATTTTTTGCAGTTTACATAAGAGAATTGGATTAATTTTGTGTTAAGTATTATTTATACTTATGATTATGAAAAAAAGTCACGGTGAACAACATGTTTACTCACTTGGCAGATCCATTTTCAAATCCTAACAATCTTTTTTGTAGTTCAGCCTCACGTTCATCTAGAAGCTTTTCTGCTTCTTTATCAACGCATTCATCGAGATCTTCTCTGAAAATCATAGACAATTCTAGAAGTTCTAGAAATCGGCTTTGAGGCAGAACAGTGCATACCTGCTCATAACATCACTATTCAAATGAGATCTCTGTAAGGATCTCCTAGATTGGCGTCTTTTAAGAGATCCGAATCCATTTGACACTGATGTATCCAAGCTTACAGAGTCGGAGGAAAGCTTCATGGACAAATAGGGTGAATAATTCACTGGGCTTGATGGTCGAGGGGTTTGTAACGGGCTAGGCTAAATTGCACCATAGGAATATTGCTAAATCAGTTCGATTCAATAAAAAAAACAACCCGAAATACCTGCAAGCTTATGGCATGTCCATTTTTGGTAAATGCTGTTGGCCTTTGGTAGTTTTCATTTATTTGCACAGCCATAATTGTGTCAGAAAATAAACGAGCACGAAGATTGAGTTCTCGAATACGTTCCTTAAAGCAAAAGCCATTTGTCCAGGTTTAGTCTGAAATCGTCATCAGTAAATTCAATCTTTTCCATTACCTGAACAGACAAAGGTCTAAATATTAACTGTCCAGTCTCATCAATGTCTCTGTTTCCATTGTGAGACTCCTAAAAGGACAATATTTAGATCGAAAGAGTCATTTTTTGAAAAAACTACTTTAAGAATACCTGGTTTCTGAGCAGAATTTCGGTTGCCATAGCACTCATGCCAGACCCTGATAAGCGTCGTAGGTAGATTTTACGTCGATGAGACTCGTAATCCAAAACAGCGCCTTCTTCTAGAAAAGTGAGAAGTTTTGTTTGTTTTCCAAGTCGTTTATCTGAAAGACACGTTGTTTACATACCTCCTTTTCTTTTTTGGGATTTTGTAAATGTTCTCCCAAAGGCTTGCTTCACTACAGAGTACCCTACGTAGGCCACACCAGCAAATATTGCCCCGCACAGAGCTATTTTATTAACAGATCTGTCTGAAGCTGCCCCTGCCATCTTGTCCTTGAAGAATCAAGCGAACTTGTTAATCCTCACCTAATCTGTCCTCAAGGCTAATGTTAAAAATCGAAATCGCTTGATTTCATTGTCAATACTCTTTTGTTCACTTTGCCATTTTATTAAAGTTTACACTTTATTTATCCACAGCGATTTGAGGTTGTTTAGAATTGCGTCATGTGCCAATTTTTGTCCACGCTCTGCAGTCTGTCTCGCGTGCACGTCCTCGACCCCGTCGTTGTTGTTGCTGCTGCTGTCGCTCAGTCGCGTTTTCTGACTCTCTTCGATTTTCTTTTTGAATATCCATTTGTTTTCTGCGTGATCGATTTTACTTCATCTCACAGACTTCTACTTTGACTATTCTATTCACGCAACCTCTCTACAGAAATTTTCAAATTAAGACTTATCAATCGATTTTCAATGAGAACTGAACAATACAAATATTTTTTTTACAAGCTTGTCTTCCTTTGAACTTTTGAGATTTATCATATTTATGATCTTTTTAAGCTCAATTCATCGTTTCCTTTGAAAGAGGTTGCGTTTCTCTTAACTTATAATTTCCGGTTCAAAAAAGAAACCAAGGAATCTATAGCAGTGAGACTGAGTTAAATATACAGTGAAAGATCCAATCATTTAAGAGTTTTAAGAAAAACCCATTTTGCGTTAAATATTAATGCCCAGAACTTTCAATCATTCTCTAGTTTTGCTGTACCTTTTGAATCACTTTACTATTTTGTCTTAACGTGAACAGATAAAAAATGTAGTTGCCCTGATAGATTATATTCTAGTGTACTGTAGCGACAAAAAGGAGCAAAATAAAAATTTGATTGAAATTGTAACTACAAATAACGTGAGCGTTCGTCGCGACTCGCGCAGCAGCTGGTTTTAGCTGAGCTGAGTTAAGAGTTTACAATAGTGTATAAAAGCAAGGCACAGACAGACAGACAGAACAAAATCAAGCTGATAGACTAGCTGTGATTGTATTTGTGACTTTTATAACTGAAAGAGGCCTGAAAAAAATGTAACATTTTGTTATCTGTCACCGTTCATTTTTGACTTTTTCAATAAAATTTTCATCTATTTGTTAAGACTCTGTTGTGAAGTCATCCAACTTAAAGAAGATTATAACAAAGTTGTTTCTGAGAAAATTGCTTTTTATTGTACAAGTAAGTCATTTGTTAATTGCAAAACTATTAATCATTTGTTCTCGAAGCTACGTTGATTCAAACTTGTAAGGTCATAATTTACATGACCATGACGTTTTCTCTCTTTAAACCTGTTTGCCAGTTGCTTCATCTGTTTCACTTAATATCATTTGTTTTATTTGCTAATCGTGCAGTAGTGATAAGCTTTTGTCTCTTTATCTTTAGGTCTGTTTTGACAGCTAGCCGTCGTTCGTCTAATCTCCTAACATATAGACTAACAAAAGTTAGGAATACTTTGGCTTCAGAATGGCGAGGTAACTTCTTCAATTTATCCATTTTGTGTCCGAAAGAAGCTGAATTTCCATCCGTCAAATCTTTTTCTAGCAATCCGCCGTCTCCGCCGACTTCTCAAGTGGACGGAGCAGCGGCTGCTCCTTCCATTTCTAACGTTGCACCACAGTTCTTTCAACTTGCCTTAAATGTTGACTGTGCACGTCTTACTCCTACAAGTGGGCTATTGAAACCGAACCCTTATGTCGAGGTGATTCTTGACGGGAAGCCTCCCAAGAGAACGGAAATATGCAAAAGCACCTACCAACCTCGTTGGTCAGAGCCAATGACAGTTTTGGTGACGCCATACAGCAAGCTTCTGTTCAGACTGTATGATCATTCCGCTTTCAAGAAGGATACATTAGTTGGAGAAGGTTCTTTTGAACTTTATCCTGGTAATATTTTTTTTATTCTATTTCAAGAGAGAACACTTCATTTTGTAATTTTTTTTCTTTACAGAATTAGTTAAACACGACGGAAGAATGCAAGGAATTTCAAAGAGTATTGACTTAAAAAGCTCAAGTGAGCATCATCACGGTCGAAAGGATTCCAAAAATTTGTATAGCGAACATAGCAACAATAACTTGACTCAGCATAAGTCAGGCGAACTAGTCATTGCTCTTGACGGTCTCACAATCGACATGGCCTCTATCCCAGTTGCTTCTCCTCCAGTAGGTGTAAGTGTGGTGCCATCAGCTTACGATCCTTTGATAGCAGCAGCTGTTGTTGCAAATGTTGAAGGACCACAAAACGGATCACATTTGGTTGCCAACGGCACCAGACCAAAGCTTAGAACTTCTCCAGATCCAAACAATAAGGCTCCTACTAGACCTCCTCCTCCAAGCACATCTCAGGTAAGTGTAAGCACCCCTTGAAATCACTTCTTAATATTCAATAGTTGACTTCTGTTAGAATTCGAGAGACTCAACAGAAAGCTTGAACAAGTCTCAAAGATCCAAGTGGGGTAACGGGTTTCCAATAACAGAAACAACCCTAGGACACCAGAGGCTTCCACCTTTGCCGCCTGTTACGGGAACAAATGGAACACCTAAGACACAAGGTAATTGAACTATCTTTTCAAGTTTAAATTTCTCCATTTTATGTTTAGTAACCTCCCGTTATGCAAATCAAACGACAGTGTATATTCAAGTGATTAGTGACTGTTTTGTAGTCGTTCGTATGTTAAGTATCCATAATCAATCCATAAATTTTTAAAACAGCCACATGCCGTTCCTTTAAAGTTCATTATTAAAACCTTATTCTAATGGAAATGAATTTTGTTCAGTGGGATCGATATCTTACCGTCATTTTCCTCCTCTGCCCCCAACTCCTGATCAGAGTCCTAAAAGTCCAACTCCCACCAACTCAATCCCAGATTTATTCACGACCTGCGATGATACGTCGGGGGAGCAGAGCTCTTTTCGCCGACTTCAACTTCCGCCGATAGCTATGGGTAGCTGCATCACTATGAATTGTGAGCCCAATTACATATTTACCTTTGTGTCCACAGAAGACTGAATGTACTTCATTTTTAGTTCTTGCCACCTCAAATCAAAACTGATCTCAAGAGTTTCTCACGCATGCTTCTTAAGTTTATCTGTTTGAAGGGTTTAATACACCTAGCTTGAATTTTGTGCATTCTTCACTATTTGCTAAAAATATCACCTCTCTTCAACAATGTTAACGTGATGGCTTAATGTTATATTTAAAAGAAAAGTCATAGTCAGGGGGATAAGACGAATAAAGTCATGAAATGTGTGATAAATCTTTTGAAATTCATGTCGAACTTTGCTTTCACGAAATATTTGACTTTCCAGCACTTAATCCATCTAATAATTTCAAGTCTTTGAAACTTCTATTTTTTTCATAGCTGCTGTGGCCACTGTGGAAAATGGAATCGCGAATGGTCACACTTTAGGGTCTGCTTCTTCTTCGTCGTCATCGTCTTTATTGGAGACTGGTAGTAGTCAAAATAGAACACCAAAACCACCGAGCTCAACTTCAAGGCCGAATGGTTTGAAGTATGAACCAGAAATTTGTTGTCCTCCCGAATAAAGGAGAAATAAGCCTTTCTTTCGTAACCCATTTTTGTCCGTGTGTTTCAGTTTGGCAAGCAATGGGTCGAGATCTGCCCCGAAGCCTTCCTCGAGTCGTCACCCTCCGAACCCTCCCGTTGTCGCTCCTCAAACAGAAGATCCTTTGCCGCCTGGATGGGAAATGCGGTTCGATCAGTATGGCAGGAAGTACTATGTGGATCACAACACAAGAAGCACAACATGGGAAAGACCCCAACCTCTGGTAAGGGCTTTTTGGTCGTATTTGTTTCGTTCGCTTAACAAAAAAATTTTTGCGTAGCCACCTGGGTGGGAAATGAGACGTGATCCGCGAGGCCGTGTATATTAT
>Ga0194133_10008063_pt1 | contig 12399 bp, 11 predicted proteins | sample TA2KigOf40mmetaG_FD_155448 | JGI IMG/M metagenome (GOLD analysis project Ga0194133, IMG submission 155448) | Freshwater microbial communities from Lake Tanganyika, Tanzania - TA2015055 Kigoma Offshore 40m | ecosystem: Environmental > Aquatic > Freshwater > Lake | place: Tanzania: Lake...
TACTCTGTTCATTAAGGCAGGACAGACGAATCTAGACAGGAATTTCAACTTGCTGATCACAAAACATGCTTTCTTTTTTACAGTGCTCAGGTGTGCATCCCAGTTCATGTTCCTGTCAAATTTAACTATGGGGGTAAAAAGAGAAGAGAAGAAGGAAAAATGGCTTAATAGTCTAGCTGCATTCTTAAATATTCCAATATTTTATCACTATAGTAAGAGGCCAACCTCCCCCCCATCCCTCACATTTTTGAAATGACGATGTGCTTGTCTTGATCATTGAACAACATACTTGGGTGATTCTTGCTTTGGTTGAGAAATACTTGGGATATTCTGGCATCTGTGAAGCACATTTTGGGTTTAGATTAGAGGTTCTCTATTGTATAGTTAGGACATACTTTATGTTGTAGTTGAGTGTATGTTTTTATCATTACTATGAAAATTCGTCGAATCGCCGTTTTACCGAAAATTCGTTCCGTCGAAGTACCTAACCTAACCCTGCGGGGCTAACCTGAGAGGGGTCGGGGTCGGCTAATCCCCACCTTTGAGCTTCGTGTAGTTCGTAGTACTGGGTCTAAGGTCGGCCGACCCCGACCCACGTTCGGTAAGCCCTGCAGGGTTAGGTTAGGTTAGAACCAGAAATTCGGTAAAAACGAAGATTCGACGAAGTGGAAATTCGCGGAAATTCGACGAATCGTGATTTGACGGTTTTTCATAGCACTATACATTCCCTTTGAAAGTACTTGATTAATCTTAGACATGTGTGGTACCGTGGCAGGGCAGGCTTGCCGCACTAGGGGACGGGCACGGAGGACAAGCGCTCTTGGGGCAGCGCGTCCTCCGAGCTGGTTAATCCACAGGTGAGCAGATACCGTAAGTATAAGCATACTTAACTCTGAACTCATCCTTTTGTGTTTTGCCGGCCTAGAGTAATTATATTTTGAATTGAGTGATAAACTTGTTAAAGAGAACCAAAAGTGTCAAATAAGGTAACTGGATAAGGGGTGCCATTGTGGCAAGAGAATCTAAAAAGAAAATGGGGGAAGACGAAGCAGAGAAATTTATGCATAACCATTGCAAAGGTATGATTTTTAGATTTATTGTTGATTGTTGCACAAAAAAAGTTTATGAAATTGAACACGGGATGGGAGGTTTTGGTACCCTATGCCGGCCATGACCAACAGGGGCAAATAAAAGGGCGCCAGGGCAAGGCATATCCAAATAATTGTGTTATCCCAAATGTGTCTCTACAAAATAAAAAACTTCCCAATTGTGATGGTAAATTTATCAATACAAACTTGGCAGCTTCTTATTTTCTCAAATTTGATTTCAGAAACAAAAACATCTGAAGTGGCACCTGGCCTGCAGCCAGTTGAGGAAGTCTCGGGAGCAAATGTTCTTCTGCCAGGTATATTCCAAATAGATTGGTGGTGGCCCTAATTAGTGTTGCTTTAACAATACTTTTGTACAACAGAGAAAAAAGTGATTGTATGAAATCTGTTCCTGTTGCATTATATTGTATTGTTTTCATTGATTGATTGCTTTCATTTATTATCATTTCAGATAAGCCTCAAAAGGACTTACAAAAGAAAAAATCTAAGAAGCCAGCCGGTAAGTTATGAATGATAATCATTCTTGTATTTTCACAAAATATTTTTAAAACATACAAAGGAAATTCTTTCTTTCTTAAGTAATATTTGAAGAATTGAGGAAAGTTTTTCATTATGTTGAGAACATGATTTTATTAGCAAGTACGATGCTTCGGCGTCGGAAATTGTAGGCGGAGAACGGAATGGAAATAGCGGAGATGCGAGTGTTGGCTAAAATCCCTGTGAAGACCTTCCCAATCAAGAAAAGAATCAATACTGAACTGTTTATTGATGGGGAAGTGTAGCTTTAAATACAAAAATAAAGGAGGGATCGGATCAGGAAATATCGTATCTCTTAGAAGAGGGTAGAATATTGGCTGGAATAAATAAGTGGGAGTGAGAACAGCGGCAGCATGTTTAGGTGAACTTACTACTGAAAGGGGAAAAGGAAGCTAAACAACGTCAGCTTGTTCGAAATGACTTTGAGCTTGAAAAGTGAAAAATATTGTAGCATGAAAAAGAGGGTCAATGAGCGTGTACTACGATATTATAAATCCTTCACTTTTAAGTGCATATTTGTAACTTTTTTCTTTCCATTTTAGACTCATCAAGTCAGGCTCCCAAAACTTTGTGTAAGTTGCTGTTATACATTTTACACAATATATTGATTCATTTTTTTAGTGATCAAGGGCCAACTCTACGTGCTTGCAAATTCTAAAAATGCAATCAAGGCTAATGAAGGTTAGTGAAACTTTTGCCTTCATTCAAGATAGAATTAACTGATTTTTCTTTTGAATTCAGATGACATTTCTTCACCTGAGCCTGACATTCAGGTTGAGACCACTGAAGGATATGGTAGTCAAAGATACTACAAAAAAGCAGTTTGTATGTACTGCATGGAGCAATTCACAAAATTAGTTCCCCATCTGGAGAGGGCCCACAACCATCAAAAGGAAGTGCAAGAAATGTCAGCATTGCCCAGAAATTCGATACAAAGGAAAAAGAAATGTCTTCTAATTCAAAATCGAGGCAATTTCAAACATAATATAAAAGTTCTCAAGGAACTAAAGGGAACTCTCAAAGTTGTAAGAAGACCAAAGGATGGCTCGAGCAACTACAAGGTAACTTAGCTGTTTGTTTGTATTGTTATAAATGTGTTTGTAATTGTAACTATTTTGTTTGAAGGATTATGTATGTTGTCGAAATTGTCTTGGATTTTTTTATTACAAAGATATTTGGCGCCATGCAAAAAGCAAGTGTGCTTTTTCAGACGGATTAAGTGAAGGTAATGCTCTCCGACTGTCCAGGGAGATGATGGCGGCATGCATTTTGGAAGAAGGCAATTTATTGTCTAATATAAACTCAAAATGTGCTTCTGAGATTGTTGAGAATAACCCAGACAACCAAAACAACAATCGCCCAAGTTTGTTGTACAATGTCTAAAAACCTAAAAGCTTTCAAAAGGAATGTTATAGACGGTAAAAAAGTCTTCCGTTTTCAGCTATTTCCCTTGATTTTCTATGTCCTCAAATTATCACACTAGGTAGAAAATAAGTAGAAAAAGGAAGATTTCATCTGAAAATCAAAGACTTATGTTATGTGATAACTTCAGGACATAGAAAATGGAAGATTTTTTTTACCGTGTAAACATTCCAAATGTGTCTCAAAAATTGACAACCTCCCATGTTTGTTGAATGTTAACTCAAAATGTGCTCTTGACATGTGAGAATAGCCCAAGTATTTCTCAACTAAATAAATGTAAGGTTTAATGAAAAATGACAATCATTTTGACATTTTGTAGAAAAAGAAAAGTAAGAAAAATTAAATATCTTAACACTTGCTTCCAGGGAAAACAACATATTAGAAAAAATCTATTTTTAGTACTATTTTACGTTCTTTTCACTGGTTTTTGCCTTAGCTTCCCTTTTGGTCTCCAAGACTGCAAGGCCTTTGATAAAATCTGTCAGGTTTTTTTGGACCCGCATATTTCCTGAGTGTGATTGGGGGATCAGGGTCAAAATGTTGTCATGAAACACATCCAGATAAAGGTTGGTTTATGTGCTGGATTGTATAGAAATCAGTTAAGATTTTCAAAATTATCATATTTATGCATGTAGAAGTACTGTAGCTGATATCAAGGCTAAAGTACTATTAAACTCACCAATGGCAGGATTGTATTTGAGAAAAGTGACCGTGCCGCCAATCTCTCTAAAAACAATACGCGAGATTAACGTTTTTTTCGCGGATCGATACGACGATAATCACGATATCATTTGTTTTGTTGCCTCGACATTTGCATTCGGCTAACGTTAATAATTGCACTTTTTAAGAGCAAAAGTAAAAGTTTAAAAATATTACTTCGAAGACAGTTCTTTGATACTCAAATTTCTGAAACAAGAAGTACTAGCTTGGAGTTTCTTTTCAAGCTGACTATTTATTAACAACACAGCTAGGTAAAAATCAGTACTTTAAAAAAGGAACGCTCTGAAACTCCTAAAATCTTTGACGAACGTCAAGACGTAAATTTCTGATGGACAATCTCATTTTTATAGGGATGGATCCCTCTAGTGTACTTCTTGAGGGCTCCAAATCATCATCGGATTCGCCTGAAAACAATCTTACTGAACAGGACCAGCATGGTGCTGGAGCAATGTAATTTTTCAAGACCAAAACAATTGCAGAAAGTTACAACTTTTTCACTAAATCTCATATTCCTACCTTATTTCAGGGAATCAGACTCATCCAATCCAGAGAAAAGCGAAAAAGTATGCGGCAAAAGTATTTCTTTCTTTTTGAAGTTTCAAGCTACTTTATTATTGAATCATTTTCAGAACGCTATAGGTTTTCTACGAGTTAAAAGTAATTCTGTTCTTTTTCCACCGAAAGAATCCGAGACTCAAAGTGAAAGGTATATGCCAGTAATCTTCATTGAAAAGTTTTTCGAGTTGACAATCACTTTTTTAAACATCAAACTTATTTTCTTCAATGGCCCCTATGTTTTCTTAGACCAATCACACATGTAAAACTTAGAAAGTAAAATTATTGAACTTTATTCTTCTTTAAATTCCAGAACCCTCTACTCTTTCAAAGTTCACCGGGACTTAAACACCGGTAAGAATCATTTTATCGCTAATGCCCACTCAAAAATACGGTAGAAGCTTGTGCATTGCTTTTCAGGCCCAGAGGAAATTTTGGAGTGTAGCCTTCCTCATGCAGGCAAAAATTAAACCAAAGTTCAAGTTTGGCTAGTAAAATAAATTATCTTAAAAAAAAAATTTTCAGACGAAGAACTTGAAATCATTTATCACTTCAATGCACCAAAATCTCTCAACAACGAAACGGTAATCGTATGACAACGTCAGAAAACAATATTTCTCTGAATGTTAAGTCTACAAGGGAAGAAGTTAAGTTTATTATATTTACAGTTACCATATATGATACTAACGGTTACGGGTCAACTGAAATTGAAAATTGTTGTGCAAGATTTACTCCTTCCGCATGCCAAAGAAAATTGGAAAAAGTTTTCTGGGTCGCTGATAAAAGGTAATTGTTTTAGTCTCAATCCTTTGCAGTACTTTTTCAACCAGCTTTGTCAAACGAAATGCCAATAGATGGAAGTAACGGTGAAGTATTTTGCCTCCAACTTACGGGGAAAATAATAAGATGTCCTTGGGTGAAGAACTACGAAGACCTAAAGATGAATGTAAAGCAATTTAATTTTATAAAACTTTAATGAGAAAAATTACCCAATATTTTCTTTTAGTTGGGTCAAAATGCTGTCGGATTTTGCTTCGATCCCTCTCAGGCACAATTGTTTACTGAAAATCACAAGGAAATATATCGCCAAGCTTTAATTTCATATGCCTTGAAAGGGAGAGACTTCTTCGTCATAAACTTGGTAGGTTGAAATTTTTACTTCAAAGAAAAAAAGATTAGAAATGTGTTCTGGCCAAGGAAAAAAAGCATATATATGAAATATTATTTTATTGAACTTTTACCCGTTAATGCTAACTAAAAGATAAAATACAAGTGCTTTTATTTATGTCCTAAAAATTTATGTGTATGTTATCAAACTTTTTATCGGTATAATCTTTCAGGCGAATGAAACGTCTCCTTATATTCAAATGCCCTTTGCTTTTATTTTGGGATCGAGGTGAGCCAGATGTATAAATTTTTTATTCAGCCTAAAAAACCTCAAATCTTGCTCATATCTTTTAGTTCAATCGACGAACAAGTGCGAAAAAAGGCACAAGTTGTGGTGAGTTTCTGTATTTTAGAGCGTAAATTTGCTTGTATTGCTCATGAGCACGAGCCATTTAAGCTCTCTTAAGCCTTACTTAGTTTGGATAATTTTAGTTGGAGTTTTGTCTTCGCGTATTCAGTATTGCAACTGTCAACGTAAAGGAGTTGGAAAAAAATGTATTTGAAAAGTCAAAGGTAGATATAAATTAAAGTCATTTTTTATTTTAATGTTTCATTTTGTTCGTGTTTTTCTTTTTCTAATTAACGCTGTCTTATTTTTTTAGTCTGTCAAAGCTTACCACGACTTTATCACTAAGCTGTACGACACCATCAAGTCTGACCCGAAAGGTAAATTTGCTATTTGATTAATCTCTAAATTTAAACATACGGCTCAAAAAATATTGTTATTTCAATCGTAGAAAGTTCTTTTTTAGGTGATGCAGCAAATTTTTAGACTTTTTTACTTGAGTGTCTAGCTAAATTAATCATATCTAACACTTTTATATCGTGGCTGGAAATCATTTTTTTATTTTTTTGTGTGTTTTGTGGCAACCTGGTGTCAAAGGTTGCCAGAAGTGATAGCGTTGGAACCCCTGGCCCTCAGATACCCAGCCAGATGTTATGACCATTAAACCACGGCGGCCCCTCTATTACTAATTTATAATTTTTCTCGAGCCAATTTTACAAAGCTGTATCGACAATCCATTTTCAATCTTAATAGTTGCAGGAATGAAATCCCCTCGCAAGATTATGCCAAAGCCACCTACTGTTGTTCCAGTGTCAATGCTAAGAGTTGCTATGCCGAAATCAAAGCAACCAGTAAAGCTTTTTACCTTTTAAAAGCATAAATTTAGCAAATTTAAACCAATCAAATTGACTTTTGAAGGGTGTGGCGAGCTCAACAGAGCAGACTGCTCCCGTAGCACACTTTGAACTCACCCAAGATGGAAATGTGTTTCGACTTCCCAGCGATCGTCAAATTGTAGTTCAAACAAGTACTCTATCAAGACTTGAATCATAAACCCAACCCTTACTATATTTTGTTGCAGGCAGTGAAATTTGTAAGCTTTGTCTACAGCAATGCTCCAACATACAAGAATTGAATTGCCATGTTTTTGAGGTAAGGCATATTTACAAACATGTGTTGTAAAATACTTCAAAATTATTTTCTCTTTTTTATAGCACATGAGCGTCTCAATTGCATCACAGATTCAGCCAACGAACTTAAAATGCGAACAATGTCATAAGAACTTTTCTAGCATACCAGAACTTGCTGAACATAAAGGGTTACATCACAATAAAGCAATAGAACTTTATAGACGAGTGGTAACGTCTTTGGAGAAAATTCCATGTCTTCGAAATCAGGGACAGCTTGGAAACTCTTTTTCGTGAGTAAATTTTGTGAATCTTTAAATTGCACAGTATAGGTAACATTTTTTTACAGATGCAACAACTGTAGCTCTCCTCCAATGACGGTCATCCAGCTTTTGAAGCACATCACACTCAAACACTATCAAAGTTTGGCCATGTAACCCAGTTTTGCACTATTGTCATTATGTTTTAAGCTTTTCCTGTAGTTCCAATTTTCTTCTCCTTTAATTTCTTTGGTAACGTGTGTAAAAAAGTAAATTAAGCATACCTATAACTTTGGCACCTTTACCTTCTTTATATGTGATTTGGATTTGATTTTATGATTCTTTTTACAGATCTTTTATAAACAGCTTGAAGCATATACTGCTTACCCCAGAAAATGCCTGTCCTTTTACCGGATGCAGACGGCAGTTTGATAGTTATGAGAAGGTATTAGCTAGAAAATTTTTTAAAAGAAGTAACTTTCAAAGTTTAGTGAGGCTTAAAGACTTTTTTTATCTGAGTTTACTTTCATGCTTTCAGGTGGTTATCCATGTTGGAGTCGACCATTTGAAAGTCTTAGATGAATATTTGAAGCCCATCGAAGGGAGTTTTGCCCACCAGGTGTTGTTCCAATACTATAATGCGATGCTACCTAAATTTAATTGCGTCAGAGATACCAAATGCAGGTTAGACTTTCAATATTTTACATATTCGTTAAAGACAATGAAAGATGCTATCTAAATTTTTTAGGGAATCTTTTAAAAGCAGAATGGAACTGAATATCCATCTTTGCAAGGTCCACTTTGAATCGGAACTGGAACACAAGTTTACATTGAATAGCAGGCTAGAGGTAACTTAAAATCACTCCATTTATACAAGAAGCCTTTTCAAGTATATACTCGTTTTGCATTGTCATAAGGCAAAGGCTAGCCAGCTAGTGCAGTTCTCGAATTTACCTTTTCCCAATGTATTAAAGTGTAACTTTGCCTTTATATAAAATTTGTGCAATCAAAAAAATGGGAGAAGGAAAAATTACGAAAAAGAACACTTCACTCATTTACCTTAGAGGATTGTGTTCGTCATAATAATTTCTGCTCTGTCTTACTGCAATTTTATTTCAACAAGAACTACCATAAAGCATAATTATTGCTTTGTCAAAATTTTCATGAACCAAGAAAGTTAAAGTGATCCATCTTAATCTTCAATTTATCAGTATTCGTTGTAAGAAAAAAGAGGTTTGATGATTTCTTGAAATTTTAGATAGAATCTCTGTGTCGAAGGTGCAATTTTTGTAACCAAATCTTCAAGCTGGCAGATGGACCAATTCACATAGGCATGACACATGATATGCTAGAAGTCTGCATTAGTGAATCTCCAATTACATGTGGTAAGAAACTTCACAAGTTCTTTTCTAAGAAGAGCAACGTACAGACTATTCATGTTGTCTTATATCTGTATGTCAGATGAAGATGAAGAATCTGAACACCAAGTTGACCACGAAAACTCAAGTATCAGGTCAACTCTAGTAGTTTCTTCAAATTTTCCTTCATCCTCAACTCCCCAGCAGCAACCAGAGCAGAGTTCTCTAGCAATAAGATCTAGTAGTTTCACCCAGGGAGAAATTGAAGCAGGTACATTTTTTTAACTATGGTCATTTTGAGAACCTGAAATTTCTCAAATCGAAATTTATCTTTCAGACGACGGGTCTTGGTCCCTCTCTTGTCCGAAATGTTCTCATAAGGTTTATTTCATAAATTATGAGGCTCAAGTTGCGACAAGGTTGTTAAATTTTTCAACTGAAATATTACAAAAATCTAGTTTTAATTTTCCATCTAGGATTGCATTTCATTACTTTAAAGAACACCGAGAGGAGCATGACACAACAAAGTTGATTAACAATAGAGAGTGTTTACTCTGCCCTCAGTCGTTCGAATCATCGAAACTTCTATCACTTCATTTCTCGGTAAATAGCTTTGGCATACCTACTTGGAAGAAAAAATACAATTAAAAGTTGGTTTTTCTTTCAAAGATTTACATGTAAAACATTAATTTCATATTGCCGTTTGATCGATGGTGAATTCAAACAGACGAATTTAGTTGTGCAAATTCAAAAAAGTGGTTGTTAGATTTTTTTTCCTTTTTAAGTACCGTCATCAAGATGTCTTGACACAATTTTTATTTGATACTCTACCAGAGCAAAACTTTTTCAAGTATTTGAATCCTGGACAAGCAAAAGCAAAGAGCTGTCTAACTAAGGAGATGTTTCCTATTATGGACCTTTTCTCAAGTATTAATTTCTTTCTTCTTTCCTCAACAAGCATAAATGAAATACTGCTGCTTCACTAATAGAGAGATGTAATGTTATGTATTGCTTCATTTAAAGATTACATGGACTTTGCCAAAAAAAAACTCAAGTCACCTGACAGTATGGAGCCAAGGTTTGTTAACTTTTTTCTCCGAAACTTGAACAATACTTTGAAACGTGAACCAAAAGACTTTTATCCTCTTCTTCGACTTATCTCCGATTGTCACGTTCCATTGGTAAGATTATATTTTGTGCTTCAAGTGAAAGTATAAACATTGAGAATTCTTTCAGCCTGATGGAAAAAGGCTGATAAAGTGCCCTATCTTTGCTTCCTTTGTTGAACCCGAAGAAATGGTAATTTAGAGTCATCAATTTTTAAATATTAAGATCAAATGAGAGTCTGCAGGAATTTATTTCTAGATATCAGACAAATTCTTGTTCAGAACACAAAGCGCCAAAGAAACCGTTCCAACCGCACAAAAATCATCAAAAGGCGAATCTGCACCTAAAATACGAGGTAGTTTGATAATTTGTATCAATCTTCAAAAATTTTACATCATAGTTATGTTAGATTTTTCAGAGGATAACTCCGATGACAGCAATTTGAGTGGCTGTTCAAATCCTGACCACCCACTTGTTTGTCAGCGTTGTCAAGCTGATTTCCCTGACATGATCCAACTTTTATCTCATATAAAAAGTACAAACCACGAAGGAGCACTTGTGGGTTGTAAATTTTGCGAGAGATTTTCTTTTACCATTAATGGTAAGTATAAATTCAGATATTTAAAAAATCTGGAATTTTAGGGTACTCCTTCTAAAAAAATGTTTTCATTTAGACACAGCAACAGATTCAAATATTGAGGCACATCTGAGTGCACATTTCTTCTCCTCTGAACATCTGCATAACCGTTGGATAAGACTTTTTCAGAAGGTGATAAAGATTTAGCAAAGATGTCCCATTAACTCTAATATCAATTTCTATCCATCCACTTTTCAGAAAAGACTTTATCGGGATGTTGGAACTACAGAAAACGTTTTTTGCCAGATGTGCGGTCGTGATTTCGACTCCTCAGGGGTGAGTGTCGGAAAGGTTTGATTACATCATTAAAAATATTCTTTACCTCATCTTTAATCTTAAAATTCTAAGGCTCATATTCAGTCTATGGAGCACAAGAAACGACATTCTATTTTGTCATCTTGGGTAGAGTTTTGTGACTTGAGAGGCGTGTGCCCAGTTACTTGGTAAGGATTATCTTAAATGAAACTGGGTAGAGTTTCACAATCTAATAACAATTAAGAATCAAACCTTTCTTTTCAAGAGATCCATGAATTTTTATTTTATTTTAGTGCCGTAAACGAGTTAGAGTCTACATAGATGTTTGTTTACTGAAAACATTTTATCACTTTCTCCAAACCACAAACAACTTGGGAAAGTTTTTCACCAATTAAGAACAAACAACTTAGGGTTGTGGGTCTAATCCCCAACCAGCCTTGGCATTTTTTCACCAAACAACTTTTTGCAAAGTGACAACAACATATGGAAACTGGAATTTTTAAATGATGAATTATATTGTGATGAAAAAAAATTAATTTCTCTAAAGAAAAAGTTAAAATCTAAGGAGCAAAAAAAACAAAGTGACAAAAACATATGGAAACTGGAATTTTTAAATGATGAATTATATTGTGATGAAAATAATTAATTTCTCTAAAGAAAAAGTTAAAATCTAAGGAGCAAAAATTATTGTATATAAGACTATAAGCAAGAGAAACTATTTCAGAGTTTTTAAGATGTACCTTTATTGATATATAAAAGTTTTCATGCTCTTTTGTCCATAAGAATGTCGTAGGCGAAATGACATTGGGCAAACCGTCATAAGACAAATCAATGTTTTCCTGAGGTCAGTTCAAGGTGAACCAAATCTAAAGATATTCTTTCAGAACAAAGCTAAATAATGAGTGTTTTTTAGTATTTTTTCAAAATAGCCCTGCTTGGATAGGTGAGGTGGTCAAGTGCCCTGCAGGGTTAGATGAAGGGGTCAAAAGGCCTGCAGGGCTAGGAACTGAGGATTGGTTTAGGTTAGCAATAAAATGGTAATATAATTTCGTAGGTAAGCGATTTTGTCAGGTAGGTGATTTTGTAGATGGCAATTTGGGTTATAGGCTATTTCGTAGGTAGGCGATTTCTTGTATTATCCTCTATTCAGGGGAAAAACCATCATGGTTTTTCATAATTTTTATGATTGTTGCATATTTGCCTTTCCGATTTAAAGAACACTCGATATTTTTGATCAGAAAAACCAAAAAAAACAGCTTTTGGCAGAGTGTTTAAAAGTAAATGTACCTTCACATCCTTTATTGCTTTGTTCACAATACCCTCAATCACTGCAAATAGACATTCAGAACAATTTGATTGGTATCTAAATGATATAAAAACCTCTTTGGAGAGAACTAAAAATCATTATTTCTGAACAGTGAAAAAAAGCATTTTGTTGTCACACTTCTAGTGAATAACTGGAAAATTTCTAATTGTTCTTCCGTTGTATCAGCAATATAATATTTTCTCTTACCAATCGTATATTTTTATGACCTGATCACAATTGGTATCTTCTTTATTTTCGGGAAACAGGAATTCATAACTCTGGATACACCGTTCTTTTTATTTTCATTCGCCCTCCAATTGCGAAAATTGTCAATGTGTTGTTTACGCTGAAATAAATTTCTTCATCTGACATGGATTCCCACATTTTTATGACCTTCTGATTTTTGTCTGATCAACTATTCATTGAAGAGAGACGGTCTTAAAAATAGCCAACTAAAATAATGGAAAGTTCCCACATAAAAATGGAAAAAACCTCACTCACCCTTCGCAACCAAGTCTATATCATCTCTTGTTGGTTCTTCCATGAAATCAAA
>Ga0194133_10008065_pt1 | contig 12397 bp, 9 predicted proteins | sample TA2KigOf40mmetaG_FD_155448 | JGI IMG/M metagenome (GOLD analysis project Ga0194133, IMG submission 155448) | Freshwater microbial communities from Lake Tanganyika, Tanzania - TA2015055 Kigoma Offshore 40m | ecosystem: Environmental > Aquatic > Freshwater > Lake | place: Tanzania: Lake Tanganyika...
CTGCTGATACAAGTCGACCGTCCAGCCCAGTGCCACAACTGGCCACCCGAGGGCGGCTAAGTAGCCATTAAACAAGACCAAATCGCCGACGGTCATTTGGCCAGCAGCCACCTGTTGCCCACCAATCAACAACACTAATGCACCGATTGAGCCAAGCACCAAACTGATGGTTGGCCAGAGCAAACCACTCAACAGGACGTAGCGTACATTTTGGGCACGAAAGCGTTCGTTGACCCGCAAAAACTCGACCGTTTCGGGCTCTTCTTGGGTGTAGGCCTTGATGGTGCGAATACCTGAAAAATTCTCTTGCGCACGGGTTGATACTTCACCAAACAAATCTTGCACTCTGCGAAAGATAGCACGCATGCGCGCACCCACCAAGATGAACAACACCGTGACCGCAGGCAACAACAACAAGACGATGATTGCAAGCGTTACATTTGTCGTCATCATCAAAATAGATGCGCCAGTAATCATCAGCACGGCACTGACGAGCGAGCTCACCCCTGGACCCACGAATTGTCGAATCGCAGAAATATCATTGGTCACGCGCGTCATCAGGTCACCGGTATGATGATCGCCATAAAACTTCTGATCGAGGATGAGGAGTTTTTGGAACATCGCCTCGCGGATATCGCCCTCGACCTGATGTGCCGATCCAAGAATCAAAACACGTTGAAAAAAACGAAAAATACCGTCAATGACGGCAATTCCTAGCATGAGCAAAACGGCCCACTGCAAATCACTCCACACAATGCCCTTTGTGTTTATTTCATCGACAATCCAACGAAGCACTTGTGGGACTTGAATGGCAAAGCCCGTCGCAATGAGCGTACACAGCAACCCAATCACAAATCGCCAGCGATACCGCACCACGTACGGCCACAATGCCCGAAGTTGATTCATGGTGTCCTCTTGCCCAACCGTTTAACCTGTCTGACGGGTAGTATAACAGTTTGTGCAGACAATAGAAAAAGAGGATTGTCGGTGACAATCCTCTTTTTACACACATATTATGTTTTGTTGATGTTAGACTGACTCAGCCTGAAGGGCCATTTCACGGCGCTTTTGATCGCGCTTACGCTCGTCCATTGAGAGCAATCGCTTACGCAGGCGGAACGCCTTGGGCGTTACTTCGAGCAATTCGTCGTCGCCGATATACTCAACCGCATCGTCAAGACTCATATTGCGTGGTGTCTCAAGGCGCAACGCATCGTCGGCACCCGATGAACGCATGTTGGTCAGATGCTTCTTCTTACACACGTTAACTTCGAGGTCACGCTCACGAATATGTTGACCAATCACCATACCCTCGTAGATGTCCAGGCCAGCTGCAACAAAGAGCTGACCGCGCTCCTGCGCGCCATGGAGACCAAACGACGTGGTAACACCGGACTCAGACGCAACCAATGAACCATAGGATCGTGTGTTGATTTCGCCGGCCAGTGGTTGGTACTCAAAAAACAACGCGTTGAGCTGACCTTCACCACGTGTGGCCGTCAACAACTGTTGGCGAAAGCCGAGCAATCCACGCGTTGGCACGTGGAAGCTGAGCATCACGGTGCCGTCTTCGCGGTAGACCATATCGCGCATAATTCCACGACGCTGTCCCAGCAATTCGATGACCGCACCCTGGTACTGCTCTGACACTTCGATTTCGACTTGCTCAATGGGCTCCATGCGCACGCCATCGACCATACGGAAGATGACCTCAGGTCGCGACACTTGGAACTCGTACCCCTCACGGCGCATATTCTCAATCAGAATGGTCAAGTGCAATTCACCGCGCCCACTCACTGAGAATGCATCTGGCACGTCAGTATCTTCGACGCGCAATGCGACGTCGCGCTCACGTTCAGCGTACAAGCGATCACGCAGCTTGCGTGAGGTCACATGCGAACCTTCGCGACCTGCGAACGGGCTAGTGTTGACGCCGAACGTCATTCGAACTGTTGGTTCTTCGACCGCAATGACCGGAAGTTGCTCCGGATTATTTGCATCGGCCACGGTATCACCAATCATGCCGTCAGCGATACCAGCAATAGCCACGATGTCACCGGCTGATGATGCCTCAACTTCACGGCGATCAAGACCGTTATAGGTGAAGATTTGCACGATTTTGGCTGGTTTTTGATTACCTTCGTGGTCGATACGAACAACAGATTGTCCTTTGTTCAACGTGCCGCGGCGAATGCGCCCCATCATGATCTTGCCACGATAGTCATCGAAGAACGTATTCGTGACCAACATCTGTATCGGTTCATCAACTTCTACATCAGGCGCAGGAATGCGCTCGATGATAGCATCAAACAACGGCTCAAGTGTGTCGTGCAGGTTGTGATGATCGGTTCCGGATATGCCGTTAATTGCACTCGCATAAATCACGGCAAAGTCGGCCTGCTCATCTGAAGCGCCAAGTTCAACAAACAAATCAAACGTCTCGTTTACGACCCATTGCGGTCGTGCATTAGGACGGTCAATCTTGTTTACCACGACGATTGCCTTGTGGCCAGCTTGCAATGCCTTGCGCAACACGAAACGCGTTTGCGGCATTGGACCGTCGACCGCATCGACGAGGAGCAACACGCCATCAACCATGTTCATGACACGCTCAACCTCGCCACCAAAGTCGGCGTGACCAGGAGTGTCAACGATGTTGATTTTGGTTCCCTTGTAATTCACGGCCGTGTTCTTGGCCATGATGGTAATGCCACGCTCGCGCTCAAGATCGTTCGAATCCATCACACGCTCATTAACTTGCTGATTCTCACGGAACGTGCGCGATTGGCGCAATAGTCCGTCAACCAGTGTTGTCTTGCCATGGTCAACGTGGGCAATAATCGCCACATTGCGCAATTCAGATCGTTTCATGCGTTCTCCACTACAACATACGAACGCCTCGACCTTGTACGGTCGGGGCGCAACAATGCAACTCACAACTTATTTATAGTGTACCACAGTATTGTACGGGAGTGCTTTGTGGAGCGACAGCATGGTTCAGTGTGCATGTGCTGCATGGTGCATGCGTGCAATCGAATTTGCCATACGTTGTCCACACAACAGTGAGTCATACGTATATACGATAAGAAATAACAAATTATTATAAGAAATAGCAGTAGATACTAGGGGCTGTGGATATGTTGAAAAGCAGTGTTTTCGCTGATTGTAATGCCAAATTTGTCCGTGAATAACTCGTGCACAACAATCCACAGGCTATCAACGTGCAAACGATCGGAGCAACATCATCAACAAACCGTGCACAGGTGTCCACGAGTTACACACAATGTTGTCCACAAAAGCGGTGGATAACACTGTTTCCGAAAAAATCTGTGCACAGGCTCTCCCAACACTGTCCAGAAGTTATCCACCGCTCGGTGATCGCGAATTTGCAACCATGCACGGTGTATCCCCGATGTATACACCAAGTCTCCACGGGTTATCCACAAGGTACTAGTAATACGGCTGAAGATTTAGGGTGTGATTCATCGAGATAAAGAAAGCGCTGAAAACAATATGAAGCGCATGTTAAAGATAGTGAAAAAGAAAAAGTTAAAATGTCATTGATTTGTAATAATTGAAAGTAATTTACGCAACAGAAAGCCAAATATCCACATTCAGAGATAGTTATCCACAGAATATGCCTGAGTTATCCACAATTAGCGATCTGGATTATTTTTGGAATCGTCGTCGTCTTTTTCGAGCGAATTAATAAAATCGCGGAAAAGCGAAAGATCGTCGTCCGATGATGAAGGTGAATCAGTCGAATCTGCAGCAGGCGATGTTTTGGTGGATGATGAAGTCCCGGACTGTATGATTGGTGGTGATTGTTGATCATCGGTGTCAAATGGTACACTGGCTTGTTCGAAGACATGCGGTGCCACAAAAATGGGCACATCCGCACGGAGTGCTAATGCGATGGCATCGCTTGAACGTGAATCAATATCAAACGTACGCGCAGCCGTACTGACGACAATACGCGCCAAAAACGTTGTATCTTGGATGTCATTGATGACGATGTGTTGTATGGATGCACCAAGATCATGAAACACCGTGCGCAACAAATCATGCGTCATTGGTCGTGAAGGCGCAAGTTCTTGCAGCACGTGAGATATAGAGTCTGCCTCAAATTGACCAATCCAGATAGGCAAGTAGCGACGACTATCCGCATCACGAAGAACGACAACACGATTTTGGGTCAGCAGGCTGATGCGTACGCTGTCAACGGTAACTTGAATCATGGCCGGAGCCTTTCGCATGCATACAACAGTAAACACTGATTAGTTGCATTATACGTGAAAAATACGCCCAATGTGGGAATAGATGCGTCTGTCAACGGTTGACATGCACTACCATGCGTCGTATGATTGCTACGATACTGCGAATACAGTTTTGTGATACCCAAAATGATTGCACCGCAACCAACTAACCCGACGTTAACTGTATGGTTCAGACAATTACGCCGGAGTGAAATCGCTGTACGACGCGAAATCTGGCGAGTTATAGACAAATCACCGCTCTCAGAAGACGTGAAACTCGTGCTTGCGCCCATCGTTCAACGTGACGAAGAGGATGCACAGCTCAACGCTGCTGTGGCTGCACGAGCAGCGCTACAAGGAAAAGAGTTTGCACAGGCAGAGCGCGTGACCATTCTCTATGATCAACAAGTCAGCACACTCATCGTTGATTCGTTGTTGCATCCACGTCATGCAAGTCATACGACGATTGTGTTCTTGGTGTTGTTTGTGCTGATCTTCGGCAAAGATTTGATCGCAAATAGTGGGTTGCAATATATTCCGCAATCAGTTGAGATTCGCACGTCAGTAGAAATGACGTTGCCGATTGATGCGCCACTCCCACAAGTCACAAGTGCCTCAGAAATCACAGCCCCGCACATGGTAACGCCGCTCCCAAGCGCATTACCACCGTTTCTGTTCTTCCACCGTATTCAACGGCTCGATACGTTGGGGTCAATCGCCGAAGAGTACGGTGTGAGTCCGAAAGTGTTGTTTTGGGCGAACGGGCTGCAAGACGGCAAAGTATTCATTGCAGGTAGCACATTACGCATTCCTCGGTTACCCGGTGCATCGCACACCATTCTAGAAAACGAAACAATCGATGACATCGCCCGACAATTCGATGTCCCACGTGAAGCAATATCGCTATTCAGACCCAACAAAGTTACCCGCGATGAAGATTTGGTGGTGGGTAAAGAGGTATTTATCCCGTACGTGATTCCTGATTACCCTGAAGCAGTGATGACGCGCTACGGGGGTGAAGATGGCATCTTGAACATCTCGGCTATCGAGACGGTATCGGTGCTCGAAGATGAAACGAATTTGCGCGGAGGACCAGGTCGTGCATACGACAAAATAGGCGTATTACTGCGGAAACAGCGGTTAATACCGATTGCGCGCTATGGTGGCTGGATTAAACTCGAAATCATAGGTGGCGAGGTGCCGGTTGGCTGGGTCAAAGGAAGTCTTCTCGGTATCTCGGATAGCATGTTTGCTGGTTTGCCTACGGTGCGGAATGTCGCATATCCACCACCACGGTGGGTCTACCCAACCACAGGGCAAATGACTTCGCGCTTTGGGTGGCGTAGTGTGCCGTTCTATTCATTTCATAATGGTGTTGACTGGGCCAACAAAGCGGGTACCGCCATATATGCGGCGCGCTATGGGCGCGTCATTGAGGCAGGATGGTGCCGCGGCTACGGTTACTGTGTGAAAATCGATCACGGTGGTGGCGTTGTGACGCACTATGGGCACATGCTGAAGCGACCGGTTGTTAGTACTGGCGATGTGGTTGATTTGGGTGATTACATCGGTCAAATGGGTAGCACTTATGATGCGTCTGGTGGTGGGTATTCGTCAGGTGTTCATCTGCATTTCACGGTACTTGTGGGTGGCAAAGCCGTTGATCCTTTGCAGTTCCTCCCATAACAGAAAATGAGGGCACGGTGTCTGCTTCAGCATCACCATCACCAGGACGAGCCGTCGCAATTGCGGCGATATTAATTGCAGTAGGCAATATTACCAGCCGTCTCATAGGGGTCATCCGTGAGGCGGTTTTTGCTGCTACATTTGGCAGAGGACCTGAGCTTGCTGCATTTACTGCGGCGGCAACCATACCGACGCTCCTGTACGACCTATTGTTAAGTGGTGCGTTAAGTGCTGCATTAGTACCTGTATTTAGTCGTGTGGCGAATCAACCAAAACAGTTTGCACGGACGGTCTCACAAGTGATGAGCTTGATGGTGCTCATTGTCGGTGGATTACTCGTCCCAATAATGATTGCTGCTCCATGGGTGGTGGCGGTCATCGCAGGTGGATTTGATCAAGATCTGCAATCTGTGACTGTCACAATGGTGCGGTGGATGGTTTTTGCGGTACCGTGCATGGTTATTGCTGGGATTATGACGGCCGCACTCCAAGCACAACAACAATTCTTGTTCCCAGCGTTTGTGACAAGTGTGTTTAACATTGGACTGATTCTTGCGGCTGTCATCTTTAGCCCAAGTATCGGACCTGTGGCGCTAGCGCTGGGGATGGTGGTTGGTGCGGTACTCCAAGTCGTGTTGCAGTATCAAGGGTTACGGACAATGCAGTGGCAGTGGTTGCCGGATTGGCATAGTCCGGAGGTGCGCGAGATAGGGCGACTCTATGCACCAGTGGCGCTGGGGATGATGTTCAGCGCAATAGGAACGGTCATTGATCGTCGGTATGCGAGTGACTTCGGTGAGGATGTACTCCCTACCATGCGGTATGCAACGACGCTGATACAATTTCCGCTGGGATTGATAGCCGCTGCCGTGTCAACAGCAATTTTGCCAACATTATCACGATTAACGAGTAAGTCATCGTTGGATGAATTTCGTCAAACCGTCGCTCACGCGTTACATGTAGTTATGGCCTTGATTGTGCCCGCGAGCGTCATCCTATGGTTGGTCCGTGTACCGTTGACCGCGTTCATCTTGGAGCGGCAGGCGTTTAGTGCAGAAGATACGCAAGCAGTGGCCAATACCCTGGCGTATTACATACCAGGTATGCCGGCTGCCGCCATCGATCAGGTCTTGTTGTTTGCGTGTTATGCACGAGGGCGTACGCTAGCACCAAACATTGTGCAAGGTGGAGCCATCATTGCATATGTGTTGGCCGTCATGGTGGGCATTCCTTGGCTGGGTGAACGTGCTGAAACACTCGCATGGGCGAATTCGGTTCAATGGATTGCACACATGCTCATCATGGTCGTGATTTGTCAGCGCATGTTTGATTTGCGTGGATTAGGGCTCATTCAGACGCTCGTGTTGAGTGTGATTGCTGCAGCAGTGACGTGGGCGATGCTTCTCGCGTTTCAAGCCATTGTACCGATTGATGTATTGCCCACATTCGTACAAGTTATCGTCGTCTCGCTCTGTGCGGGGATTACGTATATTGTTGTTTCGTGGCGTCTTGAGATAGCGCCGGTGATGCATGCGTATCGGTTGATTTTTGAAAAAATAGCCCAACGCATAGCGCAACGCAATGCACACTAGCGCAACTGATGTATGAAGTGAAGCAGAATACGGTAGTAGTCGTGCAAACTAGGAATACTTATCCACTCGTTATCGCTCGCAATACCCCCACCGCGCGCACCAAACTCAATACCACTATTCCCAACATGCATGTAGTGGCGTGCATCCGATGAACCCTGCGCAGCACGAATATGACTCGGTGTGGAGCGGATGTGTGCTGTTGCAGCACGAAGTCGTTGAATGTCTGCATGCTGTGCCGATGTATTCAACGGTGGTTCGTGTACGACTATTTCGTAGCGAAAGGGATCGCAGATGTGCGCAATCATATCGAGTAGGCGATGCGCATCTTCGGGAATAACGCGTACGTCTAGCCAGAGCTCAACCGTATCGGGTACCTTGTTGAACGCAGAGTTACTTGTGTGCATGTGTGCCACATTCACTGTAGTGCGCCACACTTGCCGTGAAGGGTGTGGAAATGCAGCCAGGAGTTTGGCGATGAGCTGTTGCGCACGCAGAATGGCGTTTTGACCGCGCCACGGATATGCACCATGGGCGGTTATACCTGTAACCCATATTTTGATCCACAAAATCCCTTTTGCACGATGAACAATAGCAAAATCAGTGGTCTCCGCACTCACAATAAAGTCACCGCGCACGCCACACTGAATTTGATGGTAGGTGCCATCAAATCCACCCAGCTCCTCATCGGATACGACCTGTAATGCAATCGGTACGTCGACGTGGGCCGCATGATGCGCAAATAGATGCACCAAGACGGCTAGGTTTGCCTTCATGTCTAATGCACCGATGCCGTATAAACGTTGGTGCCTGATTATTGGCCGATACAGGTTAGAACGCCCAGGAATAACGTCGACATGACCATTGAGAATAAGACGAAATTGGTGCGGTCGTGTCGGGCGATTGTATATCAGCACGCTTGGCGAGCCGTTGTGGTTGAAGTGCTCAATGGTGAGATGTGCACATTGATTGGTGACCAACGCGAGTGCAGTCGCCAGTGCAGCAGGTTGATCGGGTGTTGTTTGGAGGGCAATGAGCTGTTGTGCAAGTGCGAGATAGTCGTCAGACATGGTGGTTATGCGGGGGTAAGTAATGTGCGGGCAAGCTGAAAAACAGGGATGAGTGCCGGATAGCCAAGGTACTCCTCTACCGTACCAGCCGTCAACCATGCAGACTCGTGAATGCCTTCATCGGCTTGTAGGTTGACGTCAATTTGGGTTGTGGAGAGGAGGTACCAGTCGACCTGTTTGCGCACGGTTTGGCCTTTTTTGGTGACGTCATAAAAGATCGTTGTCACGTGAGGGCCGAGTTCTCCGCGGATTCCAGTCTCTTCATAGACCTCACGGATGGCTGCATCCTGACTCGATTCGCCGGATTCAAGATGACCTTTGGGGAATGTCCAACACCCGTATTGGTCTCGAATGACCAAGAACAAATGATGGTGCTCGTGCGTGCGAACAACAATACATCCGGCTGCATGAGGAATGCGCTGCGCCATCACGAGTCGTCTCCTATTTACCTGAGATGATCGAACTCAACCAAATTTCAAGAGAGAGGGTGAGTTGGGCCAACGACGTTTGTTGCGTCCACTCGCTGATGGCAGTGAGATTGCCACTGGCAAGCAGTAAGCCTATTAGGATGAGTAACGTGCCACTCATCATGCTCGTGGTGTGGAGCAACACCTCTCGACCAGCGACGGTAACAACGAAGGCGCGTCCCTTGATGAACTGCCAAAAACGAGATCCGTTGCCGAGGCGGCTAAAAAACGTCGACACGATGATTAACGGAGAGCCGAGTCCGAGCGCATATACGAATGCTAACAGTGCACCTTGGGCAACAGCTACACCCTGTGTGGCGAGGAGTGTTAATAATGCGCCGAGAATGGGGCCAACACAGGCGGACCAACCGAGTGCGAATGTAGCACCGTATAAGTACGAACCAAAGAAGCCGCCAAGAGGGCGATCCATGACTTTGATGCCACCAAAGCCGATACCAAGAAAGCTTAAGGCACCAAAAATGATGATGGCGATACCGCCAATCGTGGTCAGCAGTGATAAGTAGCTAAACAAGAAACGACTTAATGCGGTGGCACTTGCTCCCAATAATACGATGGTGGTGGCAAGACCCAAAAAGAACGCAATTGACATGAGCGTGACGTGTTCTTTTTTTGCTTGGAAGGTGAATGCAAAATATGCTGGCAAAATTGGCAACGTACACGGTGACAAAAAACTGAACAGACCTGCCAAAAATGTGATTGGAATCAAGATGCCAATGCCGTTTTGGGCGGCACTCACATAACTATCGTTGGGTGCAAAAATGATAATTGCGAATAATCCAAGAATGACAGCACTGCCAATACCGATACTCAGCGCACGCCACGACGATGATTGAGACATAAATACTCCTATTCGAGCGATGTATGGTTGGCGATGATGCGTTGTGCCACGTCAAAACCACTTTGTAATGCTAGATGGACGCGTCCGAGACCACTAAGTGCATCTCCTGCAAAGTATACTCCATGGGAACGTTCATACATTTGTAATTGATGAGTATCCGCTTTGCCGTCAGGTAGGGCGTAGCGCCACCCTTGACGGTCAACCCAGAGTGGTGATGAAAGTGTGCAATCAAGGAGCGAACGTATCGCGGGAAGAAATGTTGCAGTGACCGTGGGAATATCGGCATCCCAGTACACACGACTGGCATTCGGCGCCAACTGAATAGTAATCAGTGATTGCTGTGCTGGTGCGCGTGAGGCATCTTTGTCGTGTTCAAACGCCAGCCAAGAGATGTCGTGTTGACGATCGCTATTGACTAACGCATAAAACGGAAAATCAAATTGTTGGGCAAATGCGAATGTGAGACTCACACAGGGTCGATAGGTGGCGGGTTCAAGGGCGTTGATTAGGTGTTGTTGAACGTCCGCATCAAGCTGACTAGCACGTAAGATATCGATGGTTTGAGGTGCTGGCGGGGTAAGCAAAATAGCATCGCCCACCGCAATTTCTTGTTGATCACCATCAAAACAGTGAATGTTGTTGTGGTCCCGTACGAAGGAGTGGACGCGCGTTTGAAACGAGGTTTGGAGATTGTCGGGCATGAGCAATTTGCCAAGATGATTGATGCCAGAGCGATACACCAATTTCGGTGCAGTGTTCTGTGCGGGATCACCAACTGCAATCATATTGTCATGCGTAAATGTCCATACCGGTTTGGCAATATCAATGAGTTGGTGCGCGTCGAGTTGCTCGCGAAAAAAATCAAGCTGGAGCGGGTCATTGGTACGAAAAAACTGAGCTCCATGGTCAAACACGGCACCATCACGGCGCCGGGTAGCTGCACGACCACCTACACCACGGCTTTTTTCGATACAGTGCATGGCGATGTGTGATGTGTGTTTTGCTATAGTGTATGCGGTGGCAAGCCCACTAATTCCTGCACCAACTATAAGAAGCTTCACGAGATTCCTCTTGCATAAAAATAAATATCAACATACAATACTTTAGCATATAGGTCTTCGAGCAGTATTTCACCAGAATCTAACTGAATAAGCAGACGATCTCGATAGGATATCCCTATCCATGATTGATGAACGTGGAGTTTGCGTATGGCGCCGTTGTTAGATGTCCGTAACCTGGAGACGCAATTCAAGACCCAGGATGGTGTGGTCAGAGCGGTAAATAATGTATCGTTCTACGTGAACCGTGGCGAGACGTTAGGTATCGTGGGTGAGTCAGGCTCAGGCAAAAGTGTGACATCACTCTCAGTGATGCGCCTCATTCCCAATCCACCAGGTCGTATCACGGGTGGTGAGGTAATGTTTGATGGTCAAGACTTGCTGAAGTTGAGCGAAGAAGCAATGCGTGAATTGCGTGGCAATCGTATTGCCATGATCTTCCAAGACCCGATGACATCTCTCAATCCGGTGTTGACGGTTGGCCAGCAAATCATCGAGTCACTGGTGTTGCACTTGAAGCTATCAAATGCTGAGGCGCGTGCACGCACGATTGAGTTGTTGCAGATTGTCGGTATCCCAGGAGCTGAGCGCCGTGTAGACGAATACCCGCACCAGTTTTCCGGTGGGATGCGGCAGCGTGTGATGATTGCCATGGCCCTAGCGTGTAATCCTGAATTGCTGATTGCAGACGAACCGACCACCGCCTTGGATGTGACCATTCAAGCACAAATCCTTGAACTCATCGAAAAGCTGCAAGCAGAGTTGGGCATGGCCGTGATTATCATCACCCATGACTTGGGAGTGGTAGCAGGCATGTCTGATCGCGTGATGGTGATGTATGCAGGCCGTGTTGTCGAAGAAGGTCCAACCCGCGACATCTTCCATAATCCACGCATGCCATATACAATTGGTTTGTTAAAGTCAATACCGCGCCTTGACAATGTATCAGGCAAGCGGCTAGAGCCAATTCGCGGGTTACCACCCGACTTGATTTCATTGGGGCAGATTTGTGCCTTTAGTCCGCGCTGTGACTTCTACAAAGCAGGAACATGTGACTCGCAAGTTCCACCGCTGCGCAAAGTCGGTGAAAACCACAATGCGGCCTGTTTGTTTGATATCACGATTAATTCGGAGCCGACCGTTGCCGTATCGTAGGCAGTGGTGCTGATGAGTGAAATACTGCGACGGAGGATGTGGGATGACTGCTGCCAAAGAACAGAATGCCTTGATTGAAGTCAAGGATCTAAAGATGTACTTCCCTGTTACTAAGGGAATCGTCTTGCGCCGTAAGGTTGGAGATGTCAAAGCAGTAGACGGCTTGACCTTTTCCATCAAAGAAGGTGAAACATTGGGTCTGGTGGGCGAGAGCGGTTGTGGCAAATCGACCACTGGTCGTGCGCTAATCCAGTTGT
>Ga0194133_10008066_pt1 | contig 12396 bp, 9 predicted proteins | sample TA2KigOf40mmetaG_FD_155448 | JGI IMG/M metagenome (GOLD analysis project Ga0194133, IMG submission 155448) | Freshwater microbial communities from Lake Tanganyika, Tanzania - TA2015055 Kigoma Offshore 40m | ecosystem: Environmental > Aquatic > Freshwater > Lake | place: Tanzania: Lake Tanganyika...
ACAACACCGTCAGGCCCCACAGCGCCTTGGGATACCGTCCCCCAGCGCCGGAAACCATCGTCCCGATGGACCCGAGGCCCACCATGCACTAACATTCAACACGGACCACTCGATGGGGGCAGTCCAGCAGCAAATAAAGATGCTGCAAGTCTTTCAATGCGCTCGTGTTGCAAAACCTTTTCGCGCCATGCCACAGGAATTGCTGCGACGCCGTAGCGAGCGCCCGCCAACTGGCCAGTGACCGCACCAATGCTGTCCGCGTCGTCACCAAGGTTAACGGCCTTCAGCACTGCTCCCTCGCAGGACGTAGTGGTCGCCACTGCCCAAAGAGCCGCCTCCAAGGTATGCGCCACAAAACCAGTTGAATTAATGCTATCCAGCGAACGCAGTTGCCAGTCCTCGGAAGCAATCGCCCGAATAGCATCCGGCCATTCTGGGTTGACTTCGCCCTTCAATGCTGTTGCCCAGTTCTCGCCCGCAATCAACTCACATAAGATTGCGGCGAAGTACTCGCATGCTGAAGCTGAGAGTTCCGAGAAGTGTGTTGTCCGGCTCTGTAGGTCAGCAACGCGACGCGCCTCAAAAGGGTTCTGCCAGTGCCGAAGGGCGACTGGTGCGAGGCGCATAATGGCACCGTTACCGTCGGATTTTTGCCGAGTCTCGGGTGCAAAAAGCGTCCCTTTGCGGTGAAAATTCCCAAGTACACGCAATGTGTTCTGACCAATACCGACGCAAACACCGGTACTCGTGTTTTCGCCGGTGCTGGCCCAGCGGCAGAAACGATCAAGCAAGTCCTGAGGATTGAGGTTCGGATGTTCAAGCACGCTTTCCGCCAGACAAAGCGCCATGGCTGTATCGTCCGTCCATGCGCCCACAGGAAGTTTGAAATACCCGCCTGCACGCATATCAGTAACAGGATCAAAGGTATCTCTACGGCAAAACTCAACAGGAGCCCCAAGCGCGTCACCCACTGCTAGGCCAACGAGAGCACCAACGGCACGATCCAAACAGCCCGGAACCTCGTCCACAGTAGCCATAATTTTACCTTTCATGACGCCTCGGGAGCCAAAGTGCAGCTTTTGTTAGTGCACACTTTCCGCCGCTATAGTCTGGAAACGCCGGTCTCACATCTAACTCAGGAGCTTCGATCAGTACAACTGCACGGCTAAAAAAGGTAATGATCGATATCCTGCGGGAGCTTTGCTAGATCAACTACCTTCGACGACAACAATCCAGTTTCATCCGTCATAATCCGGGGGCATCCGCGTCAGGCTGGGGGAAGAAATGGGGGAAATGATTTTAATTTTCCCTTTAAAATCAATTAATAAAATGTGGTAAATGGCGGAGGGGATGGGTCTGGCGCCCAACCCTCTCTGCCCATATGGCTTGAAAAAATTGGGATCTCCCCAGGACCTCGCCGCCGTGCGAACGCAGAACGCCCGAATCCGGCGTGGCGAAAGCTGGAAAGGGATCTTCAGTACGAATGCACGGCCGATGGTCACAGCCAGAAGGTCCGGGAAGGGCAGCTTAGGTTGCTCTGAAAGGTTGGCCAGGCGCTCACCCCACAGAAAGTAAAGGTTTGTGACTTGACCACTTAGTTCGACGCCAATCTCTCCAGAAGCTTGCAGTAGGCGGTCTGGCCGGTACGGAAATTCGAGAGCCGGAAGAATTCGTTCGGGGCGTGGAGGTTCTCGTCGTTCATCCCGAAGGCGAAGACGGTGGCGTGGACGCCGAGTTCATTGTGGAGCATGGTCATCACGGGGATCGAGCCTCCCGTCCGCGTGATGTAGGGGGCCTTGCCGTAGACCTCTGCCAGCACCTCGGCCGCCGCCGTGCTGGCGTTGTGGCCGTAGGGGACTAGGAAGGGGTCGGCGCTGCCAGGAAGGCGCTTGACGCTGACGCGGAGGCCCTTGGGACAGTTGCCCTCGATATGGGCGCGGAGGAGGTCGAAAATTGCGTCCGGCTTCTGATTGGCGACGAGGCGGCAGGTGATCTTGGCATGGCATTCGGCGGGCAGGACGGTCTTGATCCCGCTGCCTTGCCAGCCGCCCCAGATCCCGTTCAACTCAAACGTAGGGCGCCCCCAGAGCCGTTCGCGGGTGGTGTAACCTTCCTCGCCGAACACGTCCGGGACGCCAAGATCGGCGATGTAGGCGGCTTCGTCGAAGGGGATGCGGGCGAAGGCGGCACGATCCTCGACGGTCAGGTCGATGACGTCGTCGTAGAAGGCGGGGATGGTGATCTTGCCGTTCGCCCCTTTCATCGAGGCGATGATCTGCGCCAGGCCCTGGATCGGGTTGGCGATGCCCCCGCCCTGCTGGCCGGAGTGCTGGTCGCCCTTCGCTCCACTGACCGTGATCTCCGCCGCCACAAGGCCCTTGAGTCCGGTGATCAGGTTTGGCTGATCCTCGCCCCACTGGCTGCCGTCGGCGGAGAAGATCATGTCGGCTTTCAGAAGTGCGCCGTTCGCCTTGATGAACGGGGCCAGGTGGGGGGAGCCGATTTCTTCCTGCCCCTCAAAGAACATCTTCACGTTGACGGGCAGTCGCCCCTTCGTCTTCAGCATAGACTCGACGGACAGGATCGGGATCAGCATTCCCCCTTTGTCGTCGGAAGCGCCCCGGCCCCAGACCTTGCCGTCGCGGACCTGCGGGTCGAAGGGCGGGGTTTGCCAGAGGTCGAAGGGCTCGGCCGGTTGGACGTCGAAGTGGCCGTAGACCAGGATGGTGGGCTTGCCCGGCGCGTGAAGCCAGTCGGCGTAGACGACGGGGTGGCCCTCGGTCGGCATGAGGCGGACGTTCTCCATCCCGGCGGCCCTCAGGCGGTCGACGACCCAGTTGCCTGCGGTGACCACGTCGCCGGCGTGCGCAGGCGCGGCAGAGACCGAGGGAATTCGGACAAAATCCAAGAGCTCGCCGATAAAGCGCGGCTGATGCGCGTCGAGGTATTCGGACCAGCCCATGTGATGTCCTTTCAGGCCGCGGGCATGCGGGTTTCGACGAGTTCGGCCCAGTAGGAGGCCCCGAACGGGATCGCGTCGTCGTTGAAGTTGTATTTGGGGTGGTGGACCTCCGCCGTGTCGCCGTTGCCGACCTGGATATAGGCGCCGGGGACGGCTTGCAGCATGTAGGCGAAATCCTCGCCCCCCATGATAGCGGGGCAGTTCGCGTCCACCGACCCCGCGCCGCCGATCCTTTCGGCGACCTTTGCCGCGAAGTCGGTTTCCCGATCCGCATTGACCATCGCGGGGTAGCCCGGTTTCCACTCGATCTCCACCGATCCGCCGAAGCCCGCCACGGTGCCATCGACTAAGGCACGGAAGCGTTGTTCGGCCAGTTTGCGCACCCCTGCATCGAAGGTGCGGACGGTTCCTCGCAGTTCGACCCGTTCGGGGATGACGTTCCAGGCCTCGGATTCGGTCTTCATCGAGGTGACGGAGACGACAATGGACTCCAAGGGATCGGAGTTGCGCGAGACGATGGTCTGCAGCGCCATCACGGTCTGGCAGGCCATGACGGTGGTGTCGACGGTGCGGTGCGGATAGGCCGCGTGGCCGCCCTTGCCGCGCAGGTGGACAGTGAAGTTGTCGGTGGCGGCGTAGAACGGGCCGGCCTTGATCGAGAACTGGCCCACGGGTAGGCCGGGGGAGTTGTGCATCCCGTAGACCTCCTTGATCCCGAACCGTTCGATAAGGCCGTCCTTCACCATCGCCTCACCTCCTGCGCCGCCTTCCTCGGCTGGCTGGAAGATCACGGCGACTTTTCCGTCGAAGTTACGGGTTTCGCAAAGATATTTCGCCGCCCCTAGAAGCATTGCAGTGTGCCCGTCATGACCGCAGGCATGCATCTTGCCGGGGGTCTTGGAGGCGTAGGGAAGGTCCGTAGCCTCCAGGATCGGCAGAGCGTCCATGTCGGCGCGCAGACCCACGACATGCCCGCGCGTATCGGTCTTGCCCTTGATCACGCCGACGACGCCGGTGCGGCCGATGCCGGTCACGACCTCGTCGCAGCCGAAGTCGTGCAGACGGTCGGCCACTGTCGCAGCGGTGCGGTGGACATCGTACATGAGCTCCGGGTTCTCGTGCAGGTCACGCCGCCAGGCGGTGATCTCGGCCTGCATCTCGGCCAGACGGTTCTTGATCGGCATGTCTTCCTCCCTAGTCCTTCAGGACGAAATGGCCGGGGGCCACTTCGGTATAGACCGATGGGGCGGGCTGATGCCCCAGCGGAAAGATCGGCGACTTGATCGGCTTGAAGGCCAGGTCGTCGGCAAAGCGGCGTTTGGTCGGATCGGCGATGGGGACGGCCGAGAGAAGCTGTTTCGTGTAGCTGTGGGTGGGGTTGTCGAACACCGCCGCGCGGGAGCCAATCTCTACGATCCTCCCGAGGTACATCACGCCCACCTGATGCGCGATGCGTTCCATGACGGCCATGTCGTGGCTGATGAAAAGGTAGGAGAGGCCAAGGTCCTCCTGCAACTCCATCATCAGGTTCAGGACCTGCGCCTGGACCGAGACGTCGAGGGCCGAGACCGCCTCGTCCGCGACGATGAGCTTGGGGTTCACGGCCAGGGCCCGGGCGATGGCGACGCGCTGGCGCTGGCCTCCCGAGAGTTCATGGGGAAAGCGGTTCAGGAAGGCGCGGGGGAGGTGGACGCGGTCGAAGAGTTCCTCGACGCGGGCTTTCAGGGCGGCACCGTTGGCGAGGCCGAAGTTGACGATGGGTTCGGCCACCTGGTCCTTGAGGCGGCGGTAGGGGTTGAGGCTGGCGAAGGGGTCCTGGAAGACCATCTGCATGTCGGCCCGGGCCTTTCGCAGGTCATAGGGGGAAAGCGCACCGATGTCGCGGCCACCAATCCAGACCTCGCCGCTGGTGGGTTTCACGAGGCGTAGGATCGACCGCCCGCAGGAGGACTTGCCGCAGCCGGATTCCCCGACCAGTGCGAGGGTCTCGCCCACGTTCAGGGTAAAGCTGACGTCTTCCACCGCGTGGACCTGGGCCAAGGTGCGCCGCAGGATGCCGCCCTTGACGGGGAAGCGGGTGGTGAGGTTCTTGACCTCCAGCAAGACCTGGGGCTTGCGGGCCACCGGGGCCACGCGGGCGGCGCGGGCGCTTTCATCACCGATCAGGCGCATCCGTTCCGGGGCAGGCTTGCCCTTCATCTCGCCCAGTTTCGGGACGGCGGCGAGGAGGGCCCTTGTGTAATCCTCCTTCGGCGCGGTGAAGATCTGGTCGACCGTCCCGGTTTCCACGGTCTTCCCGCGATACATTACGACCACGCGGTCGGCCATCTGGGCGACGACGGCCATGTCGTGGGTGATGAACAAGACGGCCATCCCGTTCTCGCGCTTCAGGCGGTTGATGAGCGCAAGGATCTCCGCCTGGATCGTCACGTCCAGCGCGGTGGTCGGCTCATCCGCGATCAGCAGCTTTGGCTCGCAGGCCATGGCCATCGCGATGACAACGCGCTGGCGCATGCCGCCGGAAAGCTCGTGAGGGTACTGCTTCAGCCGGCGCTCGGGTTCGGGGACGCGGACGCTTTTCAGAAGCTCCAGCGCGCGGGCGCTAGCCTGGGCTTGGCTCAACCCCTTGTGCAGCATAAGCCCGTCGGTCAACTGGCGTTCGATGGTGAAGACCGGGTTCAGGGCCGTCATCGGCTCCTGGAAGATCATCCCGATCTCGTTGCCGCGGACCTCGCCCATCACGGCGGGCGAGGCGGCGGCGACGTCAAGCTCGGTGCCGTCCTCTCTGCGGAAGCGCAAGGCGCCTGCAACAATGGTGCCACCGCCGAACTCGACGAGTCGCATGAGGGAAAGGGACGTTACGGATTTCCCTGACCCGCTTTCGCCGACGACGCAGACGGTTTCGCCAGGCGCGATGGTGAAGAGCACGTCCTCCACCCCCACGACCGGGCCGCTGTCGGTTGCGAACTCGACCCGCAGGTGATCGACCGAAACGATGTCTTTCATCGCCACCCCCTATTTCGATTTCGGGTCAAGAATGTCGCGCAGGACATCGCCGAACATGTTCAGGCCAAGGACCGTCAGCGCCACCGCAGCACCAGGGACAAGCGCTGTCCAGGGCGCCACGTCCAGCTGGTCGCGGCTGGCCTGGATCATCAGCCCCCAACTTGCGGCAGGGGGCTGGGTTCCAAGGCCGAGGAAGGAGAGACCGGCCTCGGCCAGGATCGCGAAGGCAAGCGAGATGGTGGCCTGGACGATCACGGCCGGCAGGATGTTCGGCAGCACGTGACGCAGCATGATCATTCCGTCGGTCGTGCCCGAGGCGCGGGCGGCCTCGACATAGGGCATCTGCGCGACTTTCAGCGCCTCGCCCCGGATGATGCGGGCGAGGTAGGGGGTGAAGGCGACACCGATGGCGATGATGGTGTTCTGCACGTTCGGGCCAAGGACGGCGCTGATCGTGAGCGCCAAGAGGAGGGCCGGGAAGGCCAGCAGCGTGTCCACCAGCCGCATCAGCACATTGTCATTCCAGCCGCCGGAATAGCCCGAGACAAGGCCGAGGGGCAGGCCGAGGACGATGCTCATCAGGACGGCAGAGACGGCGATTTCCAGAGATGTCCGAGCGCCAAGGATGACGCGAGCCAGCATGTCGCGGCCCAGCTGGTCGGTCCCCAGAAGGTGGTTCCAGTTTGGCGGCGAGCGGCGGGCCAGCATGTCCATCTTGGTCGCCGCGTCGGGCGGAAGGATCATCGGGCCAAGGATCGCGACAAGGGCGATGATGGTCAGAAGGAAGATGCCGATCAGGCCCTTGGTAGTCTTAAAGCGCTTCATCCCCCTCACCCCAGCTTCACGCGCGGATCGATCAGGACGTAGAGGAGATCAACGAGGAGATTGGTGATCATCACTACGGCGGCGATGACGACTACGGTGGCCTGGATCAGCGGCAAGTCGCGGTTCAGAAGCGCCTGGTAGGTCAGCCAGCCCATGCCCGTATAGCCGAACAGGCTTTCCATCACGATGATTGACCCGAAGAGGTAGCCGATCTGCAACCCCGCGATGGTGATGACCGGACCGATGGCGTTGCCCAGCGCATAGCGCCAGATGACGGTGCGCTCGGTCAGACCCTTGGCGCGGGCGACGCAGATGAACTCTTGTCCAAGGATGCCGGTCATCGTGGACCGAGTCATCCGGGTGAGGTGCGCCATGAGGCCAAGGCCGAGGGCGAGGGACGGCAGGAATGCGTAGCGGAGCGCGCCCAGGAAATCCTCGGACGGCTCGACGATCCCCGAGGAAGGGAACCAGACCAGCCAGCGCGCGAAGACGAGGATCATCACGATCCCCCAAAAGAAATCAGGCAGCGACACGCCCATCAGCGAGGCTGAAGAGCTCACGGTATCCTGCCACTTGTCGCGGTGGACGGCGGCCCAGACGCCCAGCGGCACGGCCAGGGCAAGGGCGATGGTCATGGACATCACGACGATGATCGCCGAGGCCACGGCCTTCTGAACCAGAAGCTCGGCAATGGGTTTCTTGAAGATCAGCGAATTGCCCAGGTCCCCGGTCAAGAGCCCGCCGATCCAGCGCCCGTATTGGACGATGAGCGGGTCGTTCAGGCCCAGCGATTGGCGCAGGCCCTCCAGCGCGGCTTCGTTCGACTGGGTGCCCATGATCATCATCGCCACGTCGCCGGGCAGGATGTTGGTGACGGCGAATGTCACCAGCGTGATCAGAAACAGCGTCAGGATCACCGACAGAAGCCGGTTGACGACATAGGTCATGGCGATGCACCCAAGGGTGGACCGGCGGGCCGGGCGTCAGCCCGCCGGAAAGGCGTCAGGCCGAGAGCCAGACCTTGTGGAAGTTCAGGTTCGACCCGTTCGGATGGACCACAGTATCCAGTCCCATCACCTTGGGCTGCGCACCGATGGTGCCGTTGCGGAACCAGAGGAAGATGTCGTGCGCCTCGTCGAAGATCTGCTTCTGCACGGCCTTATAGACCTCGGCCCGGGCGGCATCGTCCACAGTGATGCGGGCCTTTTCCGTCAGCTCGTCGATCACGGGGTCCGAGATCATGCGGTAGTTGAACGCGCCCTTCGAGTTCCAGACCGAGTAATACAAGAAGTCGCTTTCCCAGAGCGTGAAGAAATTCATCATCGTCATCTGGTAGTCCTTGTCGACCCAGCACTGCGACAGCCAGTCGGCCCAGGTCAGCTGCTCGATGGTCAGGTTGACGCCGGCCATCTTGAACCATTCGACCAGGATCTGCGCGGTCTCGATGTGATAGGGATAGTTCGTCGTGGCCTTGAAGACGATGTTCAGGCTGCCTTCCGGGTAACCTGCTTCGGCCAACAGGGCCTTGGCCCCTTCGATGTCCTGCGGGCGCTGGACCAGGTCCTTGTTGTAGGCGGCGTCGGTCGGGAAGCTGGGCGAGGCGGTCGTCGCCCCCTGCCCCCAGAGCGCGCCCTGCATCAGCGCTTCCTTGTCGATGATCATGTCGAAGGCGATACGGACGCGCTTGTCCTTAAAGGGTTCGAAGTTGTGGTTCATGTTGATGAAGTCAAAGTTCAGTGGGAACCACTTCTTCACTTGCAGCCCAGCGCCGCCCTCGATTTCACCCACACGGTCCAGCGGGATGTCATTGATCATGTGAAGCTCGCCGGTGCGAAGGCCGGTCAAGCGGGTGGTCGGCTCAGTGATCTCGCGCGCTTCCACGGCGTCAAGGTAGGCGGGGCCGTCCCAGTAGTCGTCAAAGCGGGACATCTTGACGACGGTGCCGACCTCGTAGCTGTCGAACTTGAACGGACCGGCACCCATCGGGTTGGTGCCCTGCGTCGGGCCACTGTCCACAGGCATGATGACGCCAGCGCCATTCTCGGCCAGACGCGACAGGAAGGGCGCGTTCACGGCGCTCATCTTGATCACCACAGTCAGGTCATCAGGCGTCTCGATCGCGGCCACGTTGTTGAAAACCTCGAAGTTCACCGCACCGGTGGCCGGGTCCTTGCAGCGTTCGAAGGAGTACTTCACGTCCGCCGAGGTCATCGTCGCGCCGTTGTGGAACTTCACGTTCGGGCGCAGCTTGAAGATGTAGGTCAGCCCGTCCTCGGCCACTTCGAAGCTTTCGGCCAGGCCGGGGATGACCTTAAGGTTCGCGTCCACCGTGACAATGGACGAATGGATGTTCTGCAGGACGCGGCCCGACGATGCGGTACCGGTCTGGTGCATGTCCAGATTCTGCGTTGTCTCGGAATGGCCCCAGATCAGCGTGCCGCCCGAAACCGGGGAGTCCTGGGCAAGTGCGGGCAGAGCGAAGCCGCCCATGAGCACGCTGCCACCCATCACCGCCGTCGAGTTCAGAAGGAATTCCCTGCGCTTCATGTCGTTTCCCTGTTGGTTGGCCGCGGGTGCGGACTTTGGTTGAGGGCCGGTTCCACGGCCCGTTTTCGTCTGCCCGCATGGACTGCGGGTCGATCGTTACTCCGGCAATCCGGGCCGCTTCCCGGCCACGTCCAGTGCTGCTTCCAGCGCCATGCCAAGGCGCAGGATCGATCCCTCGTCGAACAACCGTCCCCAAAGCGAGATGCCCTGCGGCACGGTGTAGGTCTTGCCCCCTGAGGCCTCGCCTGTGGTCAGCTTGCCTGAGGCGAGCGAGGCGGGGCTTCGGGTTCCAAGTTCCTCGAAGCCAGCCCGAAGATGCAGGCAGGGGTGTCCGGTAAAGTTTGAAGCGATCAGCAACGGCCCGGTCATGAAAGGTCCGATCAGCACGTCGACTTGCCGGAACAGGCCATCCAGCGCCTGCATCACCAGGTACCGCAGGCGGTCGAGTTGGACATGGTCCACGGCAGACAGGAAGCGCGCCTTGCGCATTGCGTTGGGCCAGGCGGCCGCGTCCTGCCAAGTCAGCGTGTCATCCTGATTCGTAAGCGTCAGGTCCTCGAAACTGGCGGCGGCCTCAGCGAAAAGGATGTTCATCAGCGCGCCATAGGGCAGGTCGGGGAGGCTGGCCTCGACCACCGTCATGCCCAGTTTGCGCATGGCGGCAAGGGCGGCATGGTCCACCGCCGTGGCACCTTCGCCAAAGGCTTCGGGCAGGTAGCCGACGGTCACCCGGCTGTAATCGGCCCCGGAATCGAAGACGAAGGGCGCCGCGATGGTCGAGCGGTCGGCGATGTCCGCCCCGTTCAGCGTGGAGAGAACGATCGCGGTATCCTCGACCGCCCGGCAGATGGGGCCGACCTTGTCCAAGCTGTTACACAGCGCCATGCCCCCCGCACGGCTGACCCGCCCAAAAGTGGGACGCAGGCCCGTTGTCCCGCAGCGCTGGCTGGGTGAGGTGATCGAGCCCAGCGTCTCGGTTCCGATGGCAAAAGCGCAAAGCCCTGCCGCCGTGGCGCTGGCCGATCCGGCGGAAGAGCCAGAGGAGCCTTCGTTCAGGTTCCAAGGGTTCCGGGTCACGCCACCGTACCAGATGTCGTTATAGGCCAAGGCCCCCACTGTGGTTTTACCCAGCAGCACCGCGCCCGCCGCTCGCAGCTTTTTCACGATGGTCGCGTCGCTGTCGGCGATCCGGTCGCGGAACGGTTCGGCCCCCCAGCCGGTGATCGTGCCCTTGGCGTCGAACAGGTCCTTCAAGCCGTAGGGGATGCCGTGCAAGGGGCCAAGGTTGACCCCGCCGCGGGTCAGGTTGTCGGCCGCATCGGCCTCGGCAAGCGCAAGGTCCGGCGTCACCTGCGCCCAGCATTGTAGCTTCGGGTCCAGCGCTGCGATCCGGTCGAGGTAGATCAGGGTCAGACGGCGGCTGGAGAGCAGCCCGGACCTTATCCAGGCGGACAGGTGGGTGAGAGGGGCAAAGGCGATGTCCTCGTCCGCCTTGGGCAGCGGAGCGGTGACGGGAGATAGCCGCAGCGAGTCCGCCCCATGCGGCATGGCAAAATCCGGCAAGCGTGGATCGAAGCGCATCGCCATCGGAACATGGTTCGTCAACGGCACCGCCCGCCGCGCAATAGCCGAGGCAATCTGGCCTTCAAGGTTGTCCAGCATCAGCTGGCGTTCGGCGGGCGTATATTCTACCCCCATCAGCCGTTCGGCGGCCGCAATCGTCTCGACAGTGATCTGGGTCACTTTGGGCCTCCGTCCGGGGAAGGGATGAGGTTCAGGTTGTCGGCGAGGATCGTCAGATGCTTGCGCATCGCGGCTTCGGCTCCGGGGGCGTCCCCAGCCTCGATCCGGTTGATGATCTCGACATGTTCGGCGTTGCGGTCCTGTAGCGACCGCAACGAGCGCGCCTTCTGCCGGACACCCCGCCATTCCGGGTTGCCCCGAATTTCGTCGATCATCGAGAATGCAGTGAGGAGCGGCTTGTTCCGCGCCGTCCGTGCGATCAGCCGGTGCAGCGCTCCGTCCCACAACTCGATGGAATCGGGGTCGCCTGCCTGCACGATCCGCGTGGCAAGGTTTCGCATCAGGTCGATGTCCGTCGGCAATGCGCGGCGCGCCGCCATCGCAGCAAGCACCGGCTCGATTCCAAGGCGCGCCTCCATCACCTCGGCGACATTGGTTTCGCCGACGATCTCGGCCGCGAGAATCTGGGTCTTGTCGGGGGGTTGTCCGGCAAAAGTGCCCTTGCCCTGTTTGCGCCAGATCAGCCCCTCGGCCAGCAGACTTTCCAGTGCGGTGCGCACCGCCCGCCTCCCGATACTCATGCTGTCCGACAGGTCCCGTTCGGTTGGAAGCCGTCCGTCGGCAGGAAGCCCTCCGCCCTGGATCATCGCCAAGAGCCGCGCCCGCACCACATTGGCGCTGTCGGTCACGACCGGATTGCGGCAGATTGTCGGCATCGGCGAACCAATCCTGACTTGGTTCGCCTTTGATGGATTTTCTGCCTGATTCTGTCAACTGGGCACTGACGATTCGACCGCCCCCCCGACGGCTCTGACTTGACATCATCAGAGCCCTAAGACGTGCTCCATGGAAGGTATGCCCGTCGAAAAGCCGCCTGCGCCAGCGCTTGATCACGACCTCTTCAGGGATGTCGCGTTCTTCACCATGACCGTCGGTATCAACAAGATAGGTGACCCGTCCGCCGCGGCCGTCCGAATCATTCTCCCTGCCAAAGACGATATGGCTTATGCGGAGAGCGGGCGCCCTGTTTACCTCGGTGTCGAACTTGGCTGTCTTGCTGGCCATGGTGGTTTCATCATCTGTTCATGGCAGTGCCGGGAAGTCCGCCCCGCGGTGGGCGTCGATCATGCGGCGGAGGCGCTCGGGGGCGAGGACCTCGACCTCGGCGCCCCATTGGTAGAGGTGCCAGGCCATCTCGAGCTGGCCCGCCGCGTGGAAGCGGACCGTGAGCGTGCCGTCGGGGTTCTCGGTCAGCTCCTGCCGGGGGTGGAAGACGAACTCGCGCGCGACGGGGGCGGCGGCGGGCGAGAAGC
>Ga0194133_10008067_pt1 | contig 12396 bp, 10 predicted proteins | sample TA2KigOf40mmetaG_FD_155448 | JGI IMG/M metagenome (GOLD analysis project Ga0194133, IMG submission 155448) | Freshwater microbial communities from Lake Tanganyika, Tanzania - TA2015055 Kigoma Offshore 40m | ecosystem: Environmental > Aquatic > Freshwater > Lake | place: Tanzania: Lake...
AAAAGTTTTTCAGTTTTCACTCAAAATCTAACTGATATAATGATGAAATTGAAATGCAAGAATTCTAAAAATATGTGTGGAGAATTTTTTTGGAGGCATTTCAGCTATTCAGTTTTTTTGGGTTAATAATATTCGATATATCCTTATATCCTAAACTGAAAGTAATTTTTTCAAGAAACTTATAATTCATGCAACACTTGATTAGTGTAAAGGAAATGCAATAATTCCTCTTGTAAACTTGAATGAGGTACAATATCAATACTTAATAGTATTGATTATTGATTTTCGAATTGTTAAGCATTTTCAAGTGATTTGTAAGTAACAAAAGATCAGTTACACCTGCTAGCTTAAGTTATATTGATTGACAGCTTTTATTAGAACTAATTATTCAAATATTGAACAATAAATTGCTTGCAATGTTGACTTTACAATAGTTCTTAAATTGATATCAAACAGTAATGCGAATAAACGAAAGTTCAAAAGAAATTGTGATTAAATTTAAATTAATAGCGCCTCTGTAGTACAGAGGTTTGTTCTAATGGGACATGTAGCTGAAAAATGTCCTTTTTAGCAATATGCGAATCGAGTCGTTGGACAGGTTATCGGTGCTCCATGGCCATTCCACGAGTCTAATGTGCTCTAGTCTACAATTGATCGATTGTTTGCCAGTTTTTGAGGATGATTTGTCAAAGAATTTGCCAAATCCTGCCTTGCGGGGTTCTTCAAAGTAGCTTGATCTCAAGAGGGAGTGGAGGCGGTTTGGGTTTTTGTCCCTGATAGTTTTTATGACTATTGAGGATGTGCAGTAGCGAGCCCACTCATCGGGGGTTGCTCTCTTGCATCTTTTAGACAAATATTCCCTAGAGTATTGTTGATAATAATCATGACAAGCGGACCTAAGTAATCTAAAGTGTAAGGATCTGAGTTTATTCTTATAGCTCATCTTGATCTTATCATACCAAACACTACATGCATAAAAGACTGTTCCATAAAAGTGTGCCGATGCTGCTTTAAGAAATTGAGCCTCTGTTAGGTATTTTCTTAAGAATTTGAAATTTGAGACAAGTTTGGCTCCTTTTTTTATAGCAGATTCTGCTTGCATGGACCACGAGAGATTGCTTTCAAAGATAATGCCAAGAGCTTTCATGTTAGTCTTAAATGTTAGTGTTTTATCATTCACTACCACTGTGTCTGCATGCATTTCATTACCAATCCACATCAGTTCAGTTTTAGTTTCATTGACCACCATGCCAACTGATTTGAGAAATGAGATATGTGATGTAAGTGTTTTTTTCAGGTTGGCAATGGTGTCATCTTTATCTACTCCTTCAATGATTACATAGGTATCATCTGCATAGGAGACAACTGAACAGTTAGTGAGGTGTTTTTCAAGCTCATAAAGATAAAGTGAAAAAAGTTTTGGTCCGAGTATTGAGCCTTGGACACACCCTCTGTCAAGATTAACTGCGGGTGATCTTTTTATTCCCATTTCGACTACAAATTGTCTCCCAGTAAGAAAGTCTGCTATAGCAAATAGTATAGGGAGAAAGCTCAATATAATAATAAAAGTTAATCTTTTTGTGAATTCTAATTCAATAACCAGCCCATTAGGGGGGCCCAGGATAAATTTGTGAATGTCCAATTTGTTTACAATTTTCAACAGTTTTAATCATTACACTCTGCAATGAACAATACTTTCTAAACATAAAAACATGTTATGCTGCTCAGACATTTTCACTTTATTTAAATTATAAGATATCTGTGAAGACGATCTCTACATTCTTTTCCAAATAAAAGTCTTAGAAGGACTGAACCTGTTTATAAGTAACAACCTATCTCTTTAATAAGTTTTTGTCCATAAAGCCGATTCATAGAAATCATACAAAGATATGAGATTGCACCATGAAAGGAGAATGTGCGATGCACATCATGGATTTTTACGATGAATCATAGATATACAGATTCTACTGAGATAAAAGTTGCTTTATATAATTCACGGCATTATACAAAACTAAAAAATGACTATGAAGTTCTCACCTGACTTCCATCTTCATTGTAGTGAATCCTTCGTCCCTTGTTGTCATACAAGTTTTTGTCTTTATACCAATCTCGTTTGACAAATTCGGTGTAATAGAATTCCAGCTTGGACCCTTCTCTTTCTCGTTTGATATATTTAACCATAAGTACAACAATTGAAAAGGCATAAAATGTCAATACAAAAAGTATGTACATCCAAGCATTGCTGTCATCGTTGTAAAAATTGTCCTCTACCTGATCAAGTATGTTTTTATCACAAAAAGTTAAAGTATAAAAAATATTTCAAAGGTGACAAGATTTCTAAAATTTTGACATGTTTCATATCTTTGTAGAAAGAAAATTAATTTGTTTCTGGCTGGATTTGTAAAAGACCAACGGAAATAAAAACCACTGGACCAATCTCAATGAAATTTTGCACACAAACCCTTATCTAAGTGAGTTTTTTTGCAAGATTCCAACTCAATAACCTCCCATTCTCAAGGGCAAAAAACAAGCTTTTTCTCATAATGCCATAAATTTTTACAACTTTTTCACCCTGCACCACTCAAGCCTGTGGCTGAAGGTGGGCATTAAACAACTGTGTCTGTTTTTCCCTAATATTATCTTAAAATTTTGAATTTCAAATAAGAAATAATAAAAGGTTAATATTATTCACCTCTTTTCCTGTATCATCTTTCTCATGTAATTTCTTGAGCTGATCCAGAATAAGGCTCAAGTTTCTGAATAAGTTCATGACATCACCTTCAGATTTGTTTCTTAAGTTTGCAGTCCACTCCATAGCAACTAAGAACGAGAATTTATATTCAATCAGCATAAAAGGTTTTTGAGCTTTATTCTTATTTTTGTGAAAAAGTGGAAGTTTTCCTATGGCAACAAAAATTTTGGACGAACAAGAAAACCAGACTATTCGATCATTTAGACCATCACAAAACAGACCACCATGAATTATGAAAGGTTCTGAGGATGGTTTTATCAACAGAAGCATAAAAAATGATGAAATTTTCATGTCTAAAAGTATAATTTGTTATATGATTTTGCTTTCTTAAAAAATTTTTTGAGTCCTATAATTTATCAAAAAAACATCTCTCATGACTTTTACCAAAAAACTTTAAATTCAAAGAAGGATACAGGAATTACTACAACATTGGAATTATCAGGACTCATAATATACATTGCTTAACAAATAAGTTCTTTATTTTGATCCCCATTAAATCATGGTTGCTTTGAGCTTTCCTTTTTTTCAGTAGCTTTAGGTATTGTACTTCAACAGAATCACTTTCTGCTCTTTTAAGTGTAAAATACAAAATAGATAAAAATACCTTTAATAGCTGACACCTTTCTTTTGATTAACTAGAAGTTTATTATAATCTCCTCTGAGAACTTTTGTCACATTTTAAGGCCACTGCAGTATTCAAAAGTGTTGCTGGACACAATTCGGGATCGAATAAGCGCTCACAATTCCATAAAATGTGTAGTTTTTGGGCGAGCGGATGGGTTTTTCAAAGCAGCACGATATTCGAATGTGGAAAGTGATTTGGCAGTTAGTTTATTAGACTTATGGGAGCATGAATATAAGAAAACTTTGTGTCAGATTTTGAAAAAGAAGTTAGGAAACTACTTTAAACAAAAGAAAAGAGCTAAAGCCCAAATTGTTTTATGGCTTTTCTTGAAATGGTAAAGGAGCAATCTTCAACTTGGTTAAAATATCTATCTGATTGCTCGGATTTGTATCACTAGTCTGTACTTATCATAGAAAATATAGAGGTTTTTAAAGCAGATAAATAAACTTGTTCAAATTTGAAATTAATAGGGGTCAATAATGGTCATGGCACTTGGCTGGGGATCTAAAAGTTGTGTGTTCAAACGCTGGCAGAACCTCCAGGCAATCTTTGACCTAAAAAATCCAACAAATATTCTCAGACAGATTAAAAAGTGTCCCTTGAATGGTTAACTTTGCTAGATGTACTTTTAAAAAAATCAAAAATGCTCTTGAAAGATTGTGTTGGGGCTTGTGGGCCAGGGCAGGGGCACATGGTGGAATCTGGCATTTGGTATTTGGGGGACAATAATAATCTTGTGCAGTTTAGACTCATCCAATGTTAATGCGCAAATCAACACCTTTATAGCAGTTCCTCCATGGAGTTCTACAGTCACTGCAGATTTCTATTACCCTCGCTGAGGTAGTCTTTGGGGATTTTTTTGCAATCCGAGGTTAAAAATTTGCTGGCATGGGTCAGGGATTGAACCTAAAACCTTTGATCTATGCTCTCAGTCAGGTTTGTATGACCTCTCAGCCACAGCAACCCCGGCGATTGTTGGAATGTTCAGGGCAGTAAAAAGAAATGGGATAGATAGTTAATGATGTCCAACCATGGGAATGGAATCAATTCCGATATCCAATTTGCTGTATTGATGAAGCTGTGTCTTCTGATGTTTTTTGACTACAAATTAAACAAAATTTACCTGTTCGAAAAACTCATGTCTTATGATCCAATAAAAATATAATATAATTCCGGTAAGCTCACAAATTTGTTTATTGGACATCAGATTACTAAAGTCTCTGCAGTACATTCCAATGACTTTAAAGATCATGGCATAAATTCTTCTTTTAATAAGTTGTAAATTAATGAGCAATTAAAGTTTAGGTGAGATAGCTACTTCTGACATTCTTTTTATCAATAGTTCACAGGTGAGTCAGATATCCCCAATCAGACGCTGTATCCATAAGGCCTATGTGAAGTATTAATTTTTAATGTTTGCCAATTTCATTTATATTAAAACCAAGTTTCATAACTGAGTTGCCTTTTTTGTCCGAAGTTGAATGAAAAATGGATGAATTAATTGTTACTATAAATATAGTTGACAACAAATGGAGCATTAAAATGAGGTGATGTTATACATTTGAAGTAGGAAGAACAGTATTGATTTTCAGACAGGTAACCTTTGTCTTCTAATTTCTTGAGCTTCTCTGGCCAAAGACGACATCATTATTCCTTCTACTAGTTTTGAATTAGCATCTCTATTGTACTTGTACTTCAGATACCTATGAAGCATTGACAAAAAGTGGTCTTGAAGCTTTGCAACCTTCTTTGTATCCTTAACCTAAAAACACAGATAAATAAATGGGGATTCCGGTAGAGAACAAAGAGAATTTCAAACCTTGACAAGATCAGTTGAGAGCATTATGACGTTTGCTAAGAGAAACACCTAAGAATAAATGATAAATTTTTTTATAAAATTTGTTTCATTGAAGTGTCTCAAAGCCCACACAGGATTTTCCCACTTTTAAACACCTAGTCTCCACATATTGTTTATCTGGACCTATCATTGCACAATTTTGTCAAGAGCTTTATGCTTGCTCCCTGAAATATTGCTAAACCTGCTTTGAACCCAAGCATGCCCACACCTTGTTGCAAGAATTTGAATTTACTTGTAATCTATCCACTTCTGGATGGAGTGTTGTTGAGATGTCAGTAGGCCAAGGGCTGATCTGGAATGTCAAAGCTGCATGTCTCTCCTCAATATCTGCACTGGCAGCCCAAGGAGAGTGAAAAACCTACAAGGATTTCAAAAAACAAATCAGTATTTCACAATCAAGCTCTTATTGATTATAATGTTTTACTTGGTCATAAGAAATTGGTCTTTCTGGTAACTCTTGTCCAACATTAAGCTCTGACATGATGTTATTAAGCTCAAACATTTCCTTTTCAACATCAATATCACCATATTCAACACTTTGCAAAGTAATAACTCTCATTAATACTTCAGCCATTGAGCTGGTTCTGAAAAATAATTTAGACTTAATAATGCTAAGTTATTAAAATTCAACATTTTCAATCTCCCACCTAAAAGACATTGGATTTCCCAATAAAATAGACTGAATGACCACTTGCAAAACTGGCAAATTGTGTTTCAAAAGTAGAGAATAGTCTTCAGGATTTAGGGTTCCCAATGGGGTATGTTCGATACACATTTCTGAAAGCCAAAGACTCCAACGAACCTCCATCTGAGGAAGATTTGCAATATTTAATATCCTCAAATTTTTAGACATGTTCAAATTGAATGCAAGTTTTACCTGACGATAAGTCTCATATCTAATGTTTGTCCGAAGATAAAGAGCCCTGCAGTTTCAAAAATAAAAGTTATGAAATTTTTAGGGAAAAAATTTAGCTTTGATAAGATATTTTGACACAATTATATCAACATTTGGCCTTATTTTGACTTTAATTTTAACCGTAGAGGTCAATGTAAATCAATTAAAAGTATCAGTGCAGATAAAAAAAAAGAAGATTTTTCACTTTGAATGATATTTAGGTTAGATTTTTGCTACAGAATTTCACCAATTTTTATTATTAATCCTCACTTACCTCATCATTTCCTTGAAAAAATACTGATTTTTTGAATAGAATTTCATGACAGTCTTTGTGATGTTTCTCCTGAAGTTTGTCAACATGCTCCACAACTCATCATGCTCATCCTTAGAGAATGCCCAGAGAAGCTTCTCACTATCCGAAGCCATTGGTGCAAAAGTAGACTGGAGAATCGTTGTCAGCCTCAATTCCGCAGATGGAGGCTCATTACATTGTACAAGTGCAGTAGAAGTGGATTCCCCAACTGGAATCATTGCATTGGATTCCACATTTTGACCACCTTGACTCTGCTTTTTCTGGCCCCCAGAGGTCCGCTTCTCATGTCGAACTTGTCGCTCAGTTTCGTTCAGAACGTAGCCTGAATTTTTGACACATCTTTATTGATTTGTACTTTTAAATGAGGGAGTCAGGGTGGTCAAGTGGTAAGAGGCTGGAATTCTATTCCACCAACCCGGGTTCGACTCCTGTTCGGGTAAAATACCCCAAAAATGATCAAAAAACACCTAGTGTGCCTTTAATGACGGCCGATTTGCAAGGCGTACTTAAAAAAGATAAAGGAAAGGAAAAAAATATATAAGACAGAGAGTTATACCTGCTGCTACGTTATCATGAGTTGATATTTTGGCAAAATTTTGGAAAATGGGATTTCAACCAAAGGGAGGCCACTTAGATGCAAGGCAAGTGTCAATGTAGCTCATATGTAGTTTCATGTAATAAGTTGTGAATTCTATGGTGTCATTATCTGCTTAGTAGAATTTGCTTGTAGACTATACATATCTATGTTTTATTGCAATGCAATACAATAATCCATAACATGCATCACACGTGTTCCTTTCATGATGTAACCGCATGTGTTTATATGATTTACTATGAATCGGCTTATGGTCAAAAACATGTAAAAGAGCTTGGTTGTTACCAACAAACTCAGTCTCTATCTAAGTCTTTTATTTGGAAAAGAATGATGTCCACATCAAAGATCTTTTTATAGATGTTGAGGAGTGTGAAGTCTTTGAAGTTGTTTTGGGAGAGTTGTTAAAGGTGAATGATGGGTAGGGAACTATCGGAGTAAGCAATGTGTGGGATGATGAAGAGTGATGTGGGTGTAGGTTTTGGGGGTTGATGAGTGTGGTTGCAGGATATAAAAAGACCTGCGTGGATGAGGAAGGTAAGGTATTTTTCTGATAGGGATGAGTGAGCATTTAGAAATGTAATAATGTATTGGAGTGATGAAATGTTGTTTGGTTTTACCATTAATAGTTCACCACAATCAGGGCTGGGTACCCCATACAGTTAATTCTAAATATCTTTGTTTATTATAGCCATGACCCACACTTAAGTTATCAAAACTTTTTCTGAATCACATTTGATTTTAATTGCAGAATAAAGGATATATAGATATAAGTTCTGTTATCACCTTTTGAGTGTTAAATGTTCTCAAGATTTAAAATAAATTTGTGAATCATTGCCTTAAATAATCGTTGAATGAAGATATAAAAATTAGATAACGAGCAAAAATTATCAAAAATTATTTGTAAATTATTTAAGTGTCTATAATAATTTCTTTTGAGGGGGGGTTATGTTAGGTTTGGTGCAATTGTGGCTACCCAATTGTCTTGGTTAAGATGTAAATCCCTTTGTTGTTTCGAAATTTTCTATTAGTTGAGGTAAGCACTGTTGACAAAGGGAGTGTTTTTATCTTTTGAATGAGGAAAAATTGAATTAAAGTTGACATTTCTTACCAGGCTTCATACCACTTGTCAAACACTTCTGAAATCTGCACCATCTACAACTTTTCCAACTTTTGGAGTCGATTTTGCAACTTCCACGTTGATTGCAAGCAAATCCTTTATAAGCTTCATTCTAGTTGATTAATAACAAAAAATGAATATCTGAAAAACATTATGATTATAAAATTGAAGCATAAATATAGATACTTGTACAGATCTCCTGAAAAATGCTCTGCAACTGGTACATGCCTTTCCACCATAATGAACGTGTTTTCCAGCTTCATTTCCACAAACTGGACATAACTTCAATGATGTTTCATCTTTTGGGGAGTCCAAACGAAGTTCAAATGTTAGAGGTGATGAAGAGTGGGGAACCAGACCGACTTCTTCAAATGTTGGAGGGTAAAAAGATGAGAATGGCAAAAAGGAAGATAAATTCTCTTGCTGAGTGGATGTCTGCAACCTTGGTGTTTTACGCATTGGTTCACCAACTGAAGTATTAATTGGAAATGACTGTCCAATTCTTGAAGAGAAGCTGATTTCAGGGGAGATGTCTAGCAAAAGGTCAGCAAATCCGGATGCTGTTCCAGAATTATCCTCACTTTCATACATTGAAAATGTATTTTTTTGAATTTGTTTTTGATTTATTGAGGAAGATGAAAAAGATAATTGGTCAGTCTTGGAAACAGATTCAGACCCTGAAAAGATTTGGATGTCCGGTTCTGGGTTCATAATCTTCTCCCTCTCCTCTAGTTCAAGATCAGTTAAGAATGGAGTAGGGTGGACATACTCAGAGAAACAAGGCACTTCATTTTTAGTGTTATCAACTGTATCTGTCTCACCCAAAGGGTTGTTCACCTCATCTCTAAATGAATAAACCATAGTGTCTCTATTGTAATCAGTCCACTCACTAGAAGGTGTTGTCGTCTTTGATATCACAGATCCACTTGTAATGTTCACAACGGACTCTGAAGTCTCACCTAACAAACTAGAGGGGAGCAACAGCTCATAATCAATAAAAGATGGATCAAGGCTCATTTCTTTTAATGTTTATCTTCAAATGTAAAATGATTATCACTATGGCTGAACTGTTTCTAATCTCAAACTTGTTTTACTCACTTCATTATGTTTTGTGTGGAGATATGTTCAAAGCCACCCACACCCACCCTCACACCCAAATTCACAAATCTATATAAAAAGCAAAGAAAAGACTTTTTGATATAGATTTGATGGATGAAAAGTTTTTACCAATAAATAAACAATCTCTGTAGAAATCAATTTTTAATATAAACTATTTTAGCCTATCAACGAATTCCTTTAATAAGAAGAGTTTCAAACATTAGCTTTTTTGTCATTAGAATTATTTTTAGTTTTGAATCAAACTGAATTTCATGGAGAATATAGGTATTGTTTGTCTCTATGTCTATACTCAAAGGCATTGAAAAATTGCGTAAGACCACCATGCAGTCAAATGCATGCTTGCTTGACACATGTTTTTCTACCTCCATTTTTGCTTGACTTTAAAAAAAATTACATCCCCCCTAAACGTTTCAAAATTCTTCAAAACATATCCCCCTATTCTCATAGGCAAACTAAATTATTCAACAATTTAACATCACTCATTAATTAGATAAGTTCTTGTCTAAATCAGTGAGATTCATTCAAAGTTCACAATGAAATCACTGATAAATAGATAATTTTTCATTTTCATTGAGTACACTATTGAAAGCACATTTTTTCTGTAATTTATCAGAGGAAAACTTCACAAGATAAAGCAGATATATTTTTCAATCTATTTTTTGATGTTTATCTAGATTTAGTTATATACTTTTTATGATATTAGGTTATATTATTTGATCCAAATAGCGTTATGAATAATCCCTCCGAAAGCGAAGCAAAGGGGGAGTTAGAAATTTTGAATAGGGATTGGGCGTGATGTCACGCATGTGTCTGTCACCTCATTCTCCTCCCACACCAGTGAAGCTAGAGACCTGAAATTTGGCATGCATAATTCCCACATGGATGGCTCCAAAGTTACGGATAAGATTTTTGATATTTTGCCTAGAAGCTGAGATATTTAAGTTTAAAGTTATATAGTAAACTGGGTGGGCTGGCCCCTTAAAATTGTTGTTAATCAGGATAAGGGGGTGGGGAAGGGTCACTTGGGAGAGTTTGGCATGTTTCCCCGCACAATAATGCCTTTCTTCTTATTTAATAATTATTTGAGTCTTTCTCGAAGTCTGAAAATTTTTTAATAAACACCCAATGGTTTCCTTATTTTAGCCTTAATTGGGTCATTTGTACAACCCAATGGCTCACCTGGAAAGCTTCAATATGGGTTGCACGCACAAAAAATGAAAAAAGAAAGTTAATTCAAGTTAGAAATGATTGAATAAAGCATTTTTTACCGCTCTTCCATGAGCTGGATGTGGCCTTCTTATTGCAAGGATTTTAAAAAGTACATTTTATCCTTTTAGAGCAAAAGGAAAAAAGAGCCCCAAGGAAAAAATTTGAGCCTTTCTGCAGAAAAAAGTCTACCTTCCCTATTAATGACTCTATTTTTAATACACCAGGACTATGAATAAATTTGAAGAGAATTCTGCAAAAAAAAATTTCATGAGGGAGGATTCACAAAATATGACCATAGAAGCCCTGTGAAGAAAAAGGTCTGACTGGATCAGGATTGGGAAAATTTGGTACAATTCAATAAGGTCTAAAAAATTCATTCAAAGTTTATATTCTGAATCAGAATAACATCAGAACTGTTCCTTCAAAATTGCCTCATTTACAGTTCCTACTTTTTATACTCTGGGCAAAGGGAAATTTTGACTGATTGATTGATTCTGCATTCCGAATGAAAACCTAATTTATTTGATGTTCAGTTGTAGCTGTAGCAAATCAGCAAATAAACTATGGGGGAACATAATCATCTTTACCCAGATGTGGTGATTACTCTGTTTGGGTCTGATCAAATCAATTTGCGAATCCAGTTAAGCGTTTCTTTGCAAATCACTTCTCATCTTCATTGACTTTCCCATGCCAATTTCTTTTTTATTTCATTGGTCCCACCAACTGATTGACTGACTGACTGCTGACTTGCACATTTCCGCTACAACCCGAATGGGATTAGGTTAACGATTGATCAACTTTGATTGGAAGAGAAATATAAGTATGAGGCAACTAATGAAAACATTACAAAATTGGCCATAATTTGTGTGTAATTTTTTTGAGTTTTATCACATTTTTTTCTCTTCTTATAGAAAGATAACTTTTTGGAAATTTTACAGTTTGAAAAAAAATATCTTGAAGTACTTTTTGTTAGTTTTAATGAGACATAAAAGGCACGTTTGGCCTTTATGACCTCAGGGATAAATTTTAATTCTCAACAGGCTAATTTAAACTATTGTTGTTTGGACATTTGACAACAAATGTCTAAATTTTACATACTCATAATGAACAAAAAAAGTATATGGTTCATTCTTATATGGCTTTCTAATATATCTTCTTCCTTCTGTTTTGCCCCTCTTTCTCTCTGTCCAAAAAGTTTTTTTCTTTAGCCACATTTACTACAATGTTTCTTTCAGTTGTTATTTTTCACATCTTGTGGTAGACATAAAAGTCAAACAACATTCTTATTAAATCAAATGAAACAATCTTTAGATTTATGAGCACAAAAAGTGAGGATTTTTATCAAATGATATTTGTTTTATATTGCAATACAGGTAAAATAACATTACTTTTTAAATTACATTTTGATTTTTCTTATGAGGATTCTGAGTTGAATATCTCAACATTTTTATAACTCTTCATTAAAATGTTTTAAACAGGCAAATAATTTAGGATTATGTACTGAATTTGATTCACAATTACATGATATAAAAAGACAATTCTTTGTACAAAAAATGCTCTCCACTTATCAATAGTTGTGGTACATCTTTCAGATACCTTTTCTCATTAAACAAGTGCTTGATTATCACGTAACACTATTTGGTTTCTTAGTGACACAAAATTAAGTGTTGCATATAGTTTGTCACATCTGATGCTGGTTTCATAACAAAATCCAATTTCTATCTGTTATAACCCCTATGTAATAGCAAACAATTTTCGTGGCAGATGATTTCAACTTCAAGTCACAAGTTTAAAGCTTGTGAAACTCACTTGTCATCAAAAGGGTTATCAAATGAATAAACTAATGATGTCTACTTTCAGCTGTTTCAAATCAATGTTTGCAGACTTTTTTAATATTTAGCCACAGAAAATTT
>Ga0194133_10008070_pt1 | contig 12393 bp, 10 predicted proteins | sample TA2KigOf40mmetaG_FD_155448 | JGI IMG/M metagenome (GOLD analysis project Ga0194133, IMG submission 155448) | Freshwater microbial communities from Lake Tanganyika, Tanzania - TA2015055 Kigoma Offshore 40m | ecosystem: Environmental > Aquatic > Freshwater > Lake | place: Tanzania: Lake...
CCTTTTCTTAAATTTCAAAGTCAAAAACTAGTTTTCATCATCTTTGCATCAAGTTTCCATTTTAGAAATTCAAATTTTAATCCAATTAATCAAACATCAACATTTCTCACATTAAAAAACTTTTAATTTTTTTTCACTCAATTTTGTAAAGTTTGAGACGGATTTCTAGAGGGGATTATTTTAATATATCCTTCAGTCTTTCTTCATTTTGTGGTTGGAAAAGTTTTATGAATAGATGGTTTAAGCTTCAAATTTTGAATGATAAAAACTCTAATTGACCTTAAATTTTATTTTTAGAGGGCATTGCAATTTGAACAATGACATCATTTCTAGAAAGAAATGGAATTTTAAAAGTTCTTTCCATTACAAACTGCTTCATTGTCAAGAAATGTTTTTCAATTTTTAAAAGAACGATAACTTTTTTTGTCGTTCCTTTGAAAAGTTACCTTCTTTTTTGTCTTTGACAAAACTTTTTCATAGCATCACGTAATATCTGATGTTTTTATTCCAATGAAAAATTACTGCCAAAGTCAACGGTCGTGGATTTCCGGATGGTGTAGCTAGTAACCCATCACGAAAACGTTTTAAATTTGGGCTTCAGCCAAACTTTGTCGTAAATCATTTCTAACTCTTTTTAGAAAAAATTCTTTAACTCATTAAATGAAAGCATATTGTTAGTTAAAACTATTATATTGCTCAATTCAAGTTATTTCTTTCATTTTCACTTTAATGTGCAATCTCTTTTCCAATCCAGTTTAAGTCATTTCTAAACAGGCTGCCGCTTATTTCTCATTCCCGTATCTTTTAGCAAATGGTATACTCGATCCGGGGATCAATTAGGACCAGAACCATGGGTTGACCACCCTCACCACATTCTTGATCTGACCATTACTATATAAATGGGCTGCCGTTCTATCAATAAACAGTTCAGTATTAGTGCGTTCGGTGCTGTGGGCGTCAGAGCCGATGCGGTGCGGAAGTGGAGACGAGAGGAGAAGCGATTGTAATGAGCTTAAAATCCCAGTGGAGACCTTCCCAATCAAGAAAAGAGTCAATACTGAACTGTTTATTAATAGGAAGGTGAGGCTTTATATACACAAATGAGGAAAGGATGGGATCGAGAAATATTGGACCACTTGGATGGGGGTAGGATATTGGCGGGAAATAAATGCAGGAGTGAAAATAACGGTAGCCTGTTTAGGTGAACTTACTACTGAAGGGGAAGAGGAAGCTAAATTGAAACGACTTTGAGCTTGAAAAGTGAAAAATATTTAGCGAGAAGAAAAGGGGAAAATAAGCGTATACTACGATAGTATGGATTCTTTTCTTGATTGGGGGTCATCACTGGGTTCTGCATCTTGCTTCTCTGCAGATCATAATACTAGCTTATAATATAAGGAAATTTTGATTAGCTTAGAATACTTGGATCAGGATGCCTTCAGTGTTAAGATTAGAATCTGGATTTAAACTTTAGCCATTTCATGGCAAATTTAAATACCAAAAAAATTGTGTTTGGTTATGTTGAAGATATTTGGATATGTATTGGCAAAGTGGAGAGGCTGGAATTGATCAAGGCGGGACCAGCTTTAAGTGAAAAAGTTGGTATCGCCAAGCATCACTAGACTGAAGATAAAACACCAGCATTGGAAGGAAGGGGAAAAAAGTTTTTGTCAATGGGACAAGTGTTGGAGATCAAAACTTACCTAAATGGAGATAAAAACTTTTGTGAAATGTTACAATATCCGGACATGTTTCAAAATACTCCATTACAACCAATTTTCTCTTGTGGAATGAAAATTATGAAAAATCTACTCTTGCATTTGATGGTTTTTTTTCGCTTTTTGAGAGACTGCAGCAAAGTTAGAGAGAGAGCAGCGAATAATCGAATGGAAATCTAAAAACGCTTTGACTGAAAGCCATGGCGCTAAAAGTGACAGCCTTTGGCAACAGAATCAATTTCATTTTTTTATCAAATTATATCCCGAAGACCTTGTTCTATGATGGTTGAAAGGAAAAAAATGTTTAAATATATAAAAATGTCCACTCTAATATTTCATAAAACTTTTAAAAATTAATATATTTAATGCTTCAATGAAAGTCAGGACACCAATTTTTGGCTTGGATTTGGGGCTCATTTAATGTTTTTTTACCAATATTGGCGCCTGGGGTTGAACCACTGACAGTTCAATCCCTTTGATCGAATTCCCAGCCCAGTAACATACTGTTAAGCTGCTAGAGCCCCCCAATTATTGAGTGTGAAATCTCTGGAGTACAGGTGAGGCAAATGGGTAACTCAGTCCCAGTAACCACCATCTGGATCAAGAAAGGAGTAAATGCAGAACTATTGTGGCTGAGAGATCATAGGCACCTGACTGAGAACAAAGATTTAAGGTTGTCGGTTCAATCCCCTACCGACCATGCCAGCAATTTTTCAACCCTGGATTGCAAAAAATCAACAAGGCACTCTCAGTCAGGGTAATAGTAATCTACAGTGACCTGAAACTTCTATGGCAGGACTCTCATAAAGGTGTTGGTTGTGCATTAACATCGCCTGAGTCTATACCTCACAAGATTATTATTATTGACAATCACTGGTTTTAAAAGACTTTTAGGGTTATTGTGAGTGGGAACTGCACACTTTCTTTAAAACGATTGTTATTTAATTGTGAATAATAATTGGACTACATGGTGAAAAGCAACCCCTTGCATTATTATGGTTGTTGTTGTTGGTAGAAAAACTTTTTCTTTTTCTAGCCAAAAAAACATGAGAAAAAAACTTTTTTTTGCTCTACATCCATCTACAAGTCTCAGCAATGATTTCTTTATGGAATGTCGCTTTCATTTGGTCTGAAGGGTGCAAAGCAAAGCGTGGAAAATCTTAGGATGAGATAAAAGCTCAGCAGGGTGTGCTTGTTGTACAAGTTGAGTCTGCAGTGGACTTATTGCAACTTGAACAAAGGTTTGAATATTTTTTTGCCAGTCATCTATTGCAGAACTTTTCAGATAACTAAGCAATATTTGAACACGCTTTTCAATTTTGAGATTGAAAAGGTGTTCAAAGCTTACCTCAAAGTCAATGAAGCTGTTGCTTAATTAAGAAGAGTGACTTTCTAATGATTTTATGATTCTTCCAAACTTCTCTCAACCCCTCAAAGCTATTCTCTGCACAACCATAAACAACCATTACAAAGAGAAATTTCTGTAATAGTAGGCAGATATTAAAAGGAACCTTTGATGTAGTTTCCCTAATCATTTGTTCAACACAGAAATGAAAGAATTTGCCCTCCAAAAAAGATTAAAAATTTCTTTTTTTTCATCTTTAGCAAAGAGAAAAGACAACAAAAAGTCTATTCAAGCCATTTCTAGATAACAATGGGAGAAAAACTTCTTTTAAAAGGGTTATCGAAATACAGACAAAATCTTTTTTTTCATCTCCTCCAACCAGAGGGTTAGAGAAAAATTCATGGTGGATTTTTTATTTATGAAAACTGAAACTCACTGGCAATGAGGGGATATTTAAATCCAGTTGTTCAACTATGGCATGTTTTTCCTAGGGGTGTCGTTGCCCTTTAAGTGAAGATGTAAAAGTGAAATGAAATATTTTCTTTTGAATGGAAAATGTTTTTTTTTTATTCAGGCCTGTATAACAATATATGGAATGGGCGGAATCGAAAGTATTTCATTCTTCTCCTTCCTATGCTGAATTCTATTGACCTCCAAACAAGATTTCTATGTGGTATTTGATCGAGCAACTGGAAATGTCTGCAATTTTTTTTAAACAAGACTATTTTCACATTCTAAGCCATTATCATAATATCTCTCATTCCCAATAATAATAATAATAATCATTTCACACACAAAGAAGATCTCAGTACTTTCCTTTGAAATAACACAATCTTTTTACCACACAAGATTCTCAAGCACAATTTATATTTGAGCTCCCGGTTTTAATATTGATAAATAAGCTAACTTGCTTAAAATGATAACTAGCTATTGTCCCTTATTGTTACCCATAAGATTAGTGTTGGATTATTAGGCATAAGATTTGAGTTTTTTTGGATGTTTATCTATTTTTTTAATTATTTTTGTTTATTGTATTTATAAGACTAAAACATTTAAGGCTTTCTTTTTCTATTATTTATAATAAGCAAGTATCATATTATCTGATCAATTCAAGTTCTTTTCTTTATTTTGCTTTTACGATATTTTAACAAAAATATTCAATTCCTTTCACATTCCCAAGAACTCATTTCTAGACAAGTTCACACCTGGTCTCTCATTCCCATGCATTTTTATATCAAGCTATCACTTCAGCGCAAGGTATACTTGATTCTCCAATCAGCTAATCGCACTGGTTGATCACCTTCATTGATCACATCTCTGATCCAAGTCTCTCCTATTTGAAGGGTTGCCGACTGTTCTATCAATAAACAGTTCGCAGTATTGATTTTTCTTGATTGGAAAGGTCATCACTGGGTTTTCACACGCTCTCATCCCAACACACACGCTTCAGGCTACAGCACCGTACCTAAGAGAGCAACAAGAGATTATTTTAGATTAGATCAACTCTATCCCATTTTATGTGAGACTGAGTGAGGTTCAATTACATTCTTTCACCAGGATAGACCACACTGATTTCAAAATCTCATGTATCATTCAAACACATAAACATGTGATGAAATTGTTCATCTCTTTTATCTATGTCCAGATGCTACATCAATTGATCTGCCAATTCCATGCTGAACCTATTTATGTCCAGGGTCCAATTTAATTTATCTCTTTAGTACTTAAGGAGGAATTCAGGGCTGATACTTCAAAGGTTCCTTGTCTAATTCCCAACTATGCTTCCCAATTTTTTAAAAACACCCACCCTTTTACAATGATAGATTTGTAATCCATTACACACTAATCATTTGCAAATCTGGACACCAACATATTGTGATTGACAACTCGACTAAGTTTGTGCAATTCTGTTTCTACAACATTTTAGTCAACGTCATCTGTGGCACAATAAATGAGAAAGGCAACCATAAAACTGGCAGTTTGCAATTCCCAGTTTTAATTTTCTTAATGGATGGCGATTGATTTTATGCTTGCTGCCATCTTTCTCTTTCCTCTATGCGCTAAACAACAACAGATCTTTTTCACTTACCACAAAATTGCTTACATTCAGAATGATAAGAAAAAAAAGCATTGAAAAACATCAAAAAAGTTTCATTCATCCGGAAAGATGGAATCAAACAGAACCCATACTTTCCAGACACTTGAAAAAAAATTTTTTTAATGGATTTGATTATATTTTGTGTGGTTCTACAACTCTCTACAAATTAGTAAGTGAGCAAAATTTATGATATGTAGATTATTGTGTGGTTGACAAATGACCAAAGTTGTGGAATTACACGCACAGACAACTTTTACGGACGAACAATTCAATTCTTGCTTGTTATGTAGCAAAATAGAAAGATGGATGAATCGATGTTTGAAAAAAAAACTTTCTCTCGCACAAATGTTATATTCTTAGAGTTTAAATCTTTTGTGCTTTTCCAGATAACTGTGGGGTTTTTTTACGAGTCAGGGTAAGTAGATAAGGGAGATCTCATTTGTTGAGAGGATTAAAAGTAAAAGAAGCGCCCCCTTCTCAGAAGGCTTAATTTAGAACACTTCTCTGAAAAACATGAAGGAAAACTTTTTTCATAGTCTAGCTTTTTTTTGGTAGTTTGTTTTTATATGAGGGATACCTGTTGTGTCTTTAATAGCTGAATATTTAGTTGATGATGAAAGGAAAGGTCTTTTTTTCGGCCAATAAAAACACACCCTTTTTATGACAATTGTGACTGAGTTTATCTTTGGCAAGCACTGTAGCATGGAAAAAGATAAGAAAAGAGCTTGTCATATTCTTACAAAGAGTAATCACGGTCGAACCCTTGATGGGGCCCAAACAAAGCAAAAGCTTCAGAAGAATAGAAAGATAATGAAGTTCAAGAGAAATCTTTGTGGCTTTTCCTTTCCTCCAGAGACAAACAATTAAGTAGAGATTAGATACAATTCACTCAAACTTTGCTCGTTGAAAAATAAGGCTGTGAATAAGAAAGAATGGGTAAATTAGGGATTGAGATTTTCTTCCTACTTCAGACTAAATAAATTAGGACAATTTATCAATAGGAAAGGAATCCTAACTAAACAATAGGACCAAATAAAACAGTAAGCCTATCCAACATATATATGTAGACTTACTGATCTTGGAGATCAAGGAGATGAACGCAAAGATAAGGAAGGGACGATGAAATACTTTAGCCTAACCCACCTTTATGAACTCTAATCCCTTCTTATAGAAGTAAAAGACAGATGTAGAATATGCGCATAATGCTTTATTTGGGTTAGTTGCAACACATAATATGATAACACAACATAATAATTATAACCCTTAAAAGGGGATCTAACTATCTACTCTAAGCAACTTACTTCAAAGCACATAGAGAATAACTATAGATACTCTTCTGAAGGCATGCAGGCCTTTTATTGACATGTGAGACTGGAGCTTGATGCACAAGTGCGCTCAGAGAATCAGATGTGGGTAAAACGTTGCGTGGTGGTAATGCTAAAGTATCGTAATCTCAAAGCTAATGGCTGAGATCCGTGTGTGCCGTCTACATATATTATTTCACCTATTTACTTATTTCACATTTAAGGATATTCTTAATGCAAATGTTCAGTTGTTTCACATTTCAATTAAAAGTCAGTTCAAGTCAGTTCATCATGCTATCTTTCATTACCACACTTGATTTCACGATTTAATAGCTCACGTCAAAAAATTGACGCGTCCTTCTAAAACCACCAACCAAAGGGTTACATTTCTGTTGGTTATATTGCTGATCCAAGCACTACCTATTTAAAGGGCTTCCATTCCATCTATAAGCAGCCTAGCATTGATCCTTTTATTGATTGGGAACATCATCACTGGGGTTTCACGCTAAGTTTAAGTCAGCTTTAGAATAGAGCATTACACTCAATGGTTAAAATCTTTGTTGGCATCAACTATGATGAAAGGAAACCTATTACTTTCATGTTTCTCCATTGCTTCATCCATCACTTTGTCTATATGTGATCAACATTTGAAACCTACATGATCATCATTATGTATGATCAACCTTGCAAAAAAATGGGAACAACCATATAGATCATTGATGATGTCTGGAAAAAAAGGGGGAAAAAGTATTTTTTACAATGCAAAACCGTTTATGGTTCGAGGGTTTCTGGTTTGCAAAATAACAACAACAATACCATCACAAAGAACCCAATCATTTTCCATTACAATTATCAAAATATTTAAAGAAAATTATTTCAATCATTTTCTATGTATTAAGCTATTTTTTTCCATGCATCCAATTGTTATTCTGATACAATTAGGGTGGATTTTTCTAGGTAATTCCTTCGAATACGTTTGAAATTCTTTTTGCCATACGTTGAACTTATTGATTCCCCAAGAGACCAACCAACGGGCGTGGGCCACATCCAGTCTAATTTGGGGGAAATGTCTGTTGCATCTTTAGTATTCAATTCCAGTCTCTGTTGTTGGTTAATCTTAATCTGAGCACATGGTTCTTGTCTGTCCAACTGATTTTTTTTTCATTATCCACAAGTGAAAAAAATTACAAAATAAGGGAGTGAAAAAAAAGGTTTTGGTGTCAAATATGCTAGCCAACTGGTTTAATCCAGAACAAATATCTTTACAACTGATAATGTACATGGAGCAATATAAGTGTTACTCCCCTCTGGAAAAGAAGACTTGGTAGACTCACTCACTTTGCAGAAACTAACAACTTTTGCTTTGAAACCCTGCTGCAAGTACCTGAGGGGGTTCAGTGCCTTTAATAGATCAAAGTCTTCAGGCTTCAGGGTACCCATATTCATATTTTTTGTAGCACAAGCTTTTTTCTCATACAATCTGTTGAGGATTGGGAGTTTTGGGGGCCTCTTAGGTCAGAGATGGGATTGATGAGCTTTAAAACCCTGCTGCAAGTACTTGAGAGGCCTCAGTGCCTTTAAGAGATCAAAGTCTTCAAGGTACCCATTTTCATAGTTTTGTAGCACAAGATTTTTCTTTATGCAATCTGTTGAGGATTTGGAGTTTTGGGGGCCTCTGAGGTCAGAGATGGGATTGATGAGCTTTGAAACCCTGCTGCAAGTACCTGAGAGGCCTCAGTGCCTTTAAGAGATAAGTCTTCAAGATACCCATTTTCATATTTTTTGTAGCATAAGCTTTTTCTTTTTACAATCTGTTGAGGATTTGGAGTTTTGGAGGCCTCAATTATAATCATTCTAAGAACATTTTTTTAAACAAAAATTTTATTCCAGTATACATGACCCAACCCAGCACCCCACAACTTGGGGTGCTGGATTGACATTAACATTAATCAAATTATTAAGAAAGAAAACTACGGAGTATACGGATTTAGAAAATAACACAAAAGATACTAATACAGAAATTATATCAGATGACAAAAGATTAATTAACATTTCATGCAATGTTGAATATTATAACAGCGATTGCCACCAGGGAATATTGCATGAGCTTCATAGGAGCAAGAAATAAATTTTTAATATTTTACAAAAAATATTAATCTGAGATATGGATGTCAAATCTGAACAACTGTTGGTGTTGCAGGATGTAAAATGATTATGCCTGTAAAATATCAAGTATACAATAATACAGATACCCCAAGCCCAGCCACCAAAAAATGTGGCTGGGCTATTGAGGCTAATAATTAATTATTAAATGATGGAAATCAGGTTAAGAATATGAACTTTGTGGAGCTTGGCTTTTTTGGTTGGTTGATACTTATAAAGCAGTATATTTTCTGTATATATTTCAGATAGATAGGGGAGAAAGAAAAGGTTTTGGTGTCAAATCTTGAAGGAAATTGGTTGTCACCAATTTTTCAAGCCAATCTTTGGAATAGTTGTTGTAGCTTCTTCTTTTACCTTCTGTTATTGACGTTTTATCAAAATTTGTTTCAATTCAAGCAAGGGACATGTCTTTTTTTTCACTCTTTGACATGTTATTGGACATTGAGAGTGGATTTGGCATTATCGCGACAACAGGAGAATCAAACTCTACAAAGAAGAAGAAAATCGAGGTTTGTGCCAAAGAAATCAAACTTTCAATGGAACTGAATGAATGAATAGAGGGTGGGTGTAAAAAATTGGTTGGAAAAAGACTTGATTTGCTTGCAGAGTTTAAACAAGAAAAGATTGGTTTCATAAAAAAAAGGTTGTGAGAAAATTAGTCATTCGCAGTTCCATATTTCATTAACATTTTCTTCAACAGATAATCTTTAATCTGTGATTTACATTGTATTTTTATATAAAATTTGATAAATCATATAAAGTGTTCAATTCAAGTTTTTTTTATTTCTTTCACTTTAAAGATATTTTAATGATTCCCGTTAAACTCATTTTGAGATAGGTTCACACCAGGTCATTCCCACACCTTTTTAATATCAAGATAGCACTCTAGCGCAAGCTAAATTAGATCCTCCAATCAAGCTAGTGCCACTGGTGGATCACCCTCATTGGTCACAACTCTGATCTGGGTCTCTCTGCTTTATAAAGGGCTTCTGTTCTTTTAATAAACAGTTCAGAATTGTTTCTTTTCTTGATTGGGAAGGTCATTCCTGGGTTTTCTCTTATCTCAAAGTACACACTCTCTTCCAATCACAGCACCACACTTGCTACATTATAGGGGTTGCCGTGGCTGAGAGGGCATAGGCACCTGACATGAGAACAAAGATTTAAGGTTGTGGATTTAATCCCCAGCAGCCCATTCCAGTAATTTTTCAACCCTGGATTGTAAAAAATCAACTTGGCACCCTCAGTCAGGGTAATAGTAATCTGCAGTGACCATAGACTTCTATGGCGGGACTCTTATAAAGGTGTTGATTGTGCATTAACACCGGATGAGTCTATACTGCACAAGATTATTATTATTACATAGTCAGTATAAGTCTGCTTAATAAACAACCATGCACTGTTTGTACAAGTATTGGCACACATATGTACAAAAAGCATAATATTATTGGTGTCAAATAGTTCTATCTACCTAAGTCTTGAATTTGGAAAGGAACATTTCTTATATAAAGATAATTTCTCTGGTAGATTATCAGGTTGAAGATCAAAAACCTCAAGTTTCTTTATCCCTGAAAAACTTAGGCTTATCCCAGCTTTGAAAAACCACAAATCTTTTACACTTTCACAGTTTATTTTTTTTCAATATTAAAGAATATTGGAATAATTAAGACTTTTTTATTGAAGTCAAATAATCTGGCGTGTTGGGTGAGGATCAAAAACTGTAGTAGTAAATGGTTCTTACACACTTTTTTCCATTCCGGAAAAAGGTCCATTTGTCTGCTCAGTATTTGTTTGTGGGTGGTTTTTCAGTCAACCATAGAAGGTGCGATCAACGACCTTTTCAGTTCTGTCCGACAAGACTTGGAGCAGTTTTAATAACCATGAAAGGGTTACATACGCATTCAAACCTTCAGAGGGAGAATGAAATCCATGTTAAAAGATTTATGATTTATATGGTATGAGTAAAAAATAGTTTTGTCCCTTCCCTGCAGCCATTCCGGATTGATTCATCTGAAACATCGTCTTTAGTGGATGCCTCATCAACCCGATAGAAGTTTTAAGAATGTCATAGATTGTATTACCCCTTTTCTTATAATCCTCCCATTTCTTGGAAGAAAAAAAAGGAATACCTCATTCGGTTAAGTATAGAAAAAAAAGCTGGTTGAATTTTCCAGACGGGGAAGTTTCTTTCTTCGGGGGGATACATTTTTTTCTAACGGAAAGCATGGGACAGGCGTGGAACTTGAGGGTGTGGGGTCTGCCAGGGCAAATCTTTCAACGAGGGGTATTTGCCAGACGCTAAAAAGTAAAAAAAGAGAATCGAGCTGGTAGAAATATAAAAATCGCTTTTGTGCGTTTGAGGGATTTTTTCCCCCCTTTCTTCTCTACTCACCACCAACCTCGAAGGGTTTTTTTTTGCTCTAAGCTGAATAGGGAAATTGCGAGCTAAGCCGCTGGGGACTCGTACATGTTGGTAGTGGTGGATGTATGGAAAAAAAGAAGTCACACTAAACCGACCGAAACTCTTTTATTGACACATTGAATCCAGTCAAAATGTGCAACTCGACTTCGTGATGCTTGGATTTTTCCCCTCCCCTCCTTCTCCACATGCAATAGAAAATGTCAGATGATTTTAAGCCTAGCTCCTTGTCCCAAGAGAATATTATTGACTTACTCCTAATAAGAATTAACATCCATCCACTGACTGGCTGGAGGAGTTAGCCACCCAATCCCTGATAATACTTTTGATATCCAACCCTCTCTTTGGTCGGTCTGAATGTTGACCGATAGAGAAAATATCCTTTAATGTTCCACGATGGCTTTTTTTCTTACTTAGAAAAGACAGGGAGCCAGTCATGTGAGAAACGCCATGTGCAGAATTTTTTTTTAACCAAACAATGTCTATAAAATGTCAGTAAATAGAAGATTGAGAGAGAAGCAAAAAGAACCAACTGTAGAGTTCACAAAAAAATTCTCAGTCAATGTAAAAATGTCAACATTTCATTCCATTCACAAAAAAGGGGATGTCCAAATAAAATAAATATAGTGTACAAAACAAATATGAAATAATAATAATAATAATATTGTGCAGTATAGACTCATCCGGTGTTAATGCACGATCAACACCTTTATAAAAGTCCCGCCATAGAAGTCTAGGGTCACTGCAGATTACTATTACCCTGACTGAGGGTGCCATGTTGATTTTTTTTGCAATCCGGGGTTGAAAAAATGGTGGCATGGGAGGCTGGGGATTGAACCCACAACTTAAGATCTTAGTTCTCAGTCAGGTGCCTATGACCTCTCAGCCACGGCGACCCCTTTATAAAATATGTAAAAAACACACTCAGAATTATTTAATTTCACTTGAAAAAGTTTGGAATCAGGGACAAAATGGTACATATGGATTTGTAAAAAAATTAAAGCAATGATTTCTCAAGGTTTATCAGAGATCTTGCAGGTTATTATTAACCAGGATGCCTTGTTATTTTTTCCACTCTAGGGTGAAGAACTGCAGGTATGGCCAGGGATTGGGCACAACCTGAAATCTTAGTTCTTTGACCATTTTGCCATGGTGACCCTTACTTTTCAAGAATCCAGATGAGTAATTTCATGGTTTAAATCCAACCCAAAAAATGTTATTTTTTTTTTTCATTGATTGTCCACATTTTAATCCTTTGCGTTGAGTTTACGACTTTCGAAATTCTTTCATGGAAGATTTTCTGCTCACGTCAAGCGCCTTCTTTGCCCCAAGTTGGTTACGAGAGA
>Ga0194133_10008072_pt1 | contig 12390 bp, 14 predicted proteins | sample TA2KigOf40mmetaG_FD_155448 | JGI IMG/M metagenome (GOLD analysis project Ga0194133, IMG submission 155448) | Freshwater microbial communities from Lake Tanganyika, Tanzania - TA2015055 Kigoma Offshore 40m | ecosystem: Environmental > Aquatic > Freshwater > Lake | place: Tanzania: Lake...
GTTGCGTGGTGGGATCGAGTCCCGTGTTCGCGAGGACGTGCGCGATGACCTTCGTCTTGGATGCACGCGTGCCCTCGAGGTCGTCGGCACCGATGAACTCGAAGTACTGGGCCAGGTCGAAGTGCTCGAGGATCCGGGTGGCGGAGTACTCGGGCTTCGATGTGGCGATCGCCATGCGGATGTTCGCATCCCGCAGTGCTTCGAGGGTGTCCTGAATTCCGTCGTAGACGGTGTTTTCGAACATCCCGGTGTCGTGGTAGCGCTCGCGGTAGAGCTCGATGGCGCGCACCACCTGGGTCTCATCGAGGCCGAAGTGGTCACGGAACGTGACCCAGAGCGGTGGCCCGAGGAAGGTGCGCATGGTCTCCTCGTCGGGGTGTTCGATCCCCATCTCATCAAGGGCAAACCGAATGCAACTGATCAACCCGGGTGCGGAGTCGGTCAGCGTTCCGTCGAGGTCGAACAGGACGGCGTCGGGGGTCGACATAGCCGGATGATGGCAGGTGCTCCACGATTGGCCGCGTGAGCGTCCAGATCGTCGCCCACCGGGGGTTCTCCTCGGAGGAGCCGGAGCACTCGATGGCCGCGTACCTGCGCGCGGTGGAGGCCGGCGCAGATGCGGTGGAGTGCGATGTGCGATTGACCTCCGACGGAACCCTGGTCCTCGTCCACGATCGCCGCATCGATCGGACGAGTCCGGGATCCGGTGCGGTCTCGGACTTCATGCTTTCGGAATTGCAGGAGCACACCTTCGGCGGTGAAGGCTGGCATGACTTCGAGGATCCGCCCTCCGAGTTGCGCACACGCCTGCTGACCCTGGAGACCTTCCTCTCCACCTTGCTCGATGCGTCCTCGACGTTGGAATTCGCGATCGAGACCAAGCACCCGACCCGCTTCGGAAAGTACGTGGAGGAGGAGTTGGCGCGGGTGCTGCGTTCCTTCGGACTGGTGACCAACGGAAGCGCACATCGGGTGCGGATGATGAGTTTTTCGCGCATGGCCGTGGTGCGGATGAAGAACCTCGTTCCTGGGATCCGCACGGTGTATCTGTGTGGCAGCAAGCCGTGGTTCTACCGGGATGGACGTCTGCCCCCGGGTGTGATGGCGTTGGGACCCGGGATCGACGTGGTGCGCAGACATCCGGACCTGGTGCGTGCGGTGAAGTCTCGCGGGGGACAGGTGCACGTGTGGGTGGTGGATGAACGTGATGACTTCGAGTTGTGCCGGGAACTCGGCGTCGACGTGATCATCACCAATGCGCCAGCGCAGATCCTGGCCTGGCTCGGACGGTAGGTTCCTCCGTCATGGGTAAACAGGGGAAGCGCACGGACACCGTCGTCGAGGGGGACGTCCCCGTCGTCGGGATGCGGGAGCCGTGCCCGTGTGGATCGGGGCGCCGCTACAAGGCCTGCCATGGGAAGGACTCCTCCCGCGCGGTGACCGTCCCCGCGCGCCCGTTCGAGGGTTTCGCCTCGGAGTGCGACATCGTCGCGATGCGTGAGCTGGTGCCCTCGGCGACCACGACGTTGACGTTGAAGAAAGCCGCGGGTGGGCGCACGGTCACGCTGGCCACCGTTCTGCCGTTGGCGTGGCCCGGTCTCGTGCGAGAGAACGGCGACATCCTGCTCGGCCTGCAGGTCACTGTGGGTTCGGGTGATGCATCCCGCGATCTCGCCGATGTGTTGATGCGCGCCCTGGAGACCGAAGCCGGCAATCCGGTGCCGCTGGAGCGGGTGGGATCCGACACCCCGCAACTGCAGGACCTGGTCGAGACGGGCACGACGCTGAAGATCGACGTGCACGAGGACTTCGCGTTCTGGATCGACTCCGATGCGGTGTCCGACGACGTGCAAGAGTCCTTAGAGCGCGCGAAGGAATACGCGCACCCCACCGTGCGGTTGACGGGTGTGGACGCGGCCTACTGGACGCAGATGGGGGAGAAGGAGCACCTGCGCTGGATCATGCCCCACCCGGAGGAGAAGTTGCTCGACGCGCTCGCGCGGTTGCACGCGGCCGACGCGTCGTCCCTGGGACCCGACACCCGCGTGGTGGGCATGTTCCGTGCCCAAGGTCTCGTGGTTCCGGTCTGGGATCTGCCATTAGGCATGGGTGCTGCCGCAACAGAGGAGCCCGCGGCAGCCTTTGGTGCGCGGCTCACGGAGGCACTCGCAGCGTCGACGCCGTTGACGGATGCGGAGCGGCGCGCACGAGCCGGATTGACCACGCGTCAGGTGACCCTGCGCTGAGTTCCTCAGGCGTTGATGAATTCGATCAACGTCCACACTGCGAGACCGGTCAAGATCACCGCGGACACCAACTTGATCCGCCAGATCGGGAAACGGTCACGCAGGAGCCCACCGAGCAGGCAGGCAAGCGCTGCGACGGTAATGAGTGCGACCCAGGAACCCAGGAAGACGCTGACCGGCGAGGGTGTGCGCGCGGCCAGTCCCGCGGTGAGGATCTGACTCAGATCCCCCCACTCCGCGGCGAACAGCACACCGAAACTCGTGGTGATGACCAACCAGGTGCTGGGTCGAGCCGGAATCTCGTTGATGCGTTCGGAGCGCTCGAGTTCCTCGATCTCCTCGTCCTCCACCCGTCGCTCCGATGCGCGGGAGGTCAAGCCACCGCGGGCCATGATCACTGCCCCCGCTGCGAACAGGAGGAACGTGATAGCGAGGACGAGTCGCTGCGGTGCGAGGGACAGCAGCCCACCGGCGAGGACCGCGATCGCCGTCTGGACCGCGAAAGCGGCTGCGACCCCGATCCACACCGCGCGCCGAGGAAAGCGGGTCGCCAGCACCAGGGTTGCGATGAACGTCTTGTCCGGAAGTTCGGCCGGGAAGATCAGCGCGAACGTGGTGAGTGAGGTGAGGAGATCAACCGTCATGCGCTCGGGGGCGGGTCATCCGCGAATTGCCCCGGCACATTCGGCATGACGTTCGTCGCGAGTGTGGGCCAGATGATCGGTGTCGGGATCTTCCGCGGGCCCGACCACGGTGCGGGGACCGCATCGATCGCCTCGGCGATCATGTAGGCGGTGTATTCATAGCGGCTTCGGGCGATCTGGAACTGCTGCCAGGCTTCATCGCCCTCCACCTCAACGGGGAATCCAGCGTCCTTGAGCACCGCGACAGCGTGGTCGAGATCCTCGCGCGTGAGGTCAATGGTCTTACTCTCCTGCTTCTCCAGGTTCTCGACTATCGAGGTGGGCAGCCCCTCGGCCGTGTCACTCGCCGATGCGATCTCGACCGCCACCATCTTGCGCGTCACTCCCGGAACTTCGCTGGAGCCGAAGGGCCGTACCGACGGGCGACTGATCATCAACCCACGGAAGCGCAAACGTGAACGCAGTGGTGATCGAGAGAAGAGCGTGGCGTAGAGCACTTCGAGAGTCTGTGAACCCGCCATAAGTGCGGAGATCGCCTGCGCTCGTGGAAGGGTGCGGTTCACCGCGAGTTGCAGGGACGCAGCGTCGAGGGTGGACAACAGGGACACGAGCCAATTCCGAGTTGCGCGGGGCGAACGGACGAAGATCAGCACGGGATAGGTCACGTGCGTCAGGCGTATCTGCGCCGCCCATCGACCCCAGGTTTCATATAAGTCGGGGAGTCGATCGATCTGGTTGGTCATCGCGATCCGCGCGAGCAACTCCGGCCCCCATGCGGGCTGGCCGGCGAACGAGCCGTGAATCGTGACCTCGACCTCCCGGTCTATGTAGGAGCCGTAGATCGTTGGCAGGAAACCGATGAGGAGAGCGATCACGATCGGACCGGTGGCCGCTGCCAGGAAGTCGATGATCGTCGAGTCCGCCGACTGCGGTGCCGCGAAGCCCAGGGTGAACAGGCTCGATCCTGATTGCTGCATGGCCTGCCAGAGGTCTTTTCCTCCGTGCAGGCCGTAGATCCAGAGTCCGTAGGCGATGACGTAGAGAAACAGCCACGAGAGGAGCCAGGCGACGATGATCATCGGACCGGTCCAGGCCAGGATGCCGTCGCGCTTCACGTAGTCCTTGCGCAAGCGGGCAACACCCCAGAAGATTCCGCGCACCCCGGTCGCTACCCCCTGGGAGATTCCCGAGTGCAATGCGCGCGGGACCACCGCGGTACGCAGCAGGCTGGTGGTGGTGGCGATGAAGAGGAGCAGTCCCAGGATCATTGCCGAGGATCGGGAGAACAGCTCCAGACCCAGGTCCTGCACGACTCCCACGGGGGAACTCTGCCACGACGATGGGGGGCTGCAGCAGGGGAGTTCCGTGAGGATTCCGGAGGTATGGTCCCGACTACGCTTGCCGGGTGATCCTGGACGCGCAATCGGCGATGATCGTCGCGCTCATCGGGATCGGTGTCGGGGTGGTCGGAGTCGTGTTCGCCGCGGTGGCCCTCTTCTCGGTGTATCGACTTCGGCGCTCCTATGACCTCCTGTCCGTCCATGAAGGCCGGGAATCCATGGTCGACGTGATCGCCCGTACGCGCGAGGAGATCGCGGATCTGTCCGACGAGGTGGTGGCGACGCAGCGGGAGTTGCAGGCAACACGGCGTGATCTCGCCGCCGCGCTTCGCCACGTGGCCGTCGTCCGGTACGACGCCTTCGGTGACATGGGTGGGCGCTTCTCCTTCTCGGCGGCCCTCCTCGACGATGCTGGCGACGGCCTGATGATCACGTCGATCCACGGTCGCACTGAGACACGCACGTATCTCAAGGGTGTGCGGGCGGGGAGTAGCGATATCGACCTCTCACCAGAGGAGCAACAGGCGATCGCCACGGCGCGAGGTGACCTGCCACGTGCGCGCGAGGTGCAGGGAGGCGCAGCATGACCATCGCCTATCTCGGTCCGCGCGGTTCCTTCGCCGACGCCGCCACGCGCGCCTACCTCGGTATCGATGCCTCGGACTCCCCGGCCATGGTGCCGGCCACATCGGTGCAGGCTGCCCTCGACGCAGCGCGTGCCGGGGAGGTCGACCGTGCCCTCGTGCCGATCGAGAACTCCGTGGAGGGTTCGGTCTCCGTCACCCTCGATGAACTCGCGAACGGCAAGCGGTTGGTGATCGTCGACGAGGTCGTCCTGCCCGTGCAGTTCGCCCTGATGGCGCGTGCGGGAACAAACCTTTCCGACGTGAAGCGCATCGCCACGCATCCGCATGCGCAGGCACAGGTTCGCCGCTGGTTGGAGGCGAACCTCCCGTACGCCACTGTCATCCCGTCGATGTCCACGGCCGCCGCTGCCGCAGCGATCGCCGATGGCTCGGCGCCCTTCGACGCCGCCATCGCGCAGAACCTGGCGGCGGACATCTACGGGCTCGAGGTTCTGGCCGATGAGATCGGTGACACCGCTGACGCATTCACCAGGTTCGTCGTGGTGCAACTGCCCGGCTCTCTCCCCGCGCCCACCGGAGCGGACAAGACCACGCTGAGCCTGTTCATCCACCAGGACCAGCCGGGTGCGCTGCTCGCGATCCTCACCGAGTTCGCGATCCGAGGGGTCAACATGACCCGTATCGAGTCGCGTCCCACCCGCAAGCAACTCGGGGACTACTACTTCAGCGTGGACATCGAGGGGCATGTGGCGGACGCACGCGTAGCGGAGGCGCTCATGGGCCTGCACCGGGTGTGCTTGGACGTGCGCTTCCTCGGTTCCTATCCCCGGCATGATGGGAAGACCCCCGTTCTGCGCGCCGGGGTCACCGATGCGGACTTCTCCGAGGCCCAGGAGTGGCTGCGGAAGTTGAAGGAGAACGGCTGATGCGCTACTTCGTCACCGGTGCCGCGGGATTTATCGGGTCCCACTTCGTGCGGGAACTCCTCGCGGGCACCTACGGTGTGGAGCCCACGGGTGTCACCGTGTACGACAAGTTGACCTACGCCGGCAACCTGGAGAATCTCGCCTCGGTGTCGGGGGATCCCCGCTTCACCTTCATCCGCGGTGACATCTGCGACGGTGATCTCTTGGATGACGTTCTCCCCGGTCACGACGTGGTGGTGAACTTCGCGGCTGAGACACATGTGGATCGCTCGATCCACGGCCCGCAGGATTTCGTGGTGACCAACGTCGTGGGCACGCAGACCATCCTCGACGCATGCGTGCGGCACGGAATCCCGCGCACCGTGCACATCGGTACCGACGAGGTGTACGGGTCGATCGACGAGGGTTCCTGGACGGAGGACGAACCGCTCAAGCCCAACTCCCCTTACTCGGCGGCCAAGGCGGCGGCCGAGATGCTGGTGCGCGCCTACAACGTCACCTACGGACTGAACGTGTCCTCGACCCGGTGCTCGAACAACTACGGGCCGTACCAGTTCCCGGAGAAGGTGATCCCGCTCTTCGTCTCCAATCTGATCGACGGTAGGAAGGTGCCGCTCTACGGCGATGGGCTCAACGTGCGCGACTGGCTGCACGTTGATGACCACTGCCGTGGGATCGCGCTCGTTATCTCGAAGGGTGAGCCCGGCCAGTCCTACAACATCGGTGGCGGCCTCGAGTTGAACAACCGCGAGCTCACCGAGCGGGTGTTGGCCGCTATGGGTGCCGATTGGTCCATGGTTCAACCGGTGGAGGACCGCAAGGGCCACGATCGCCGCTACTCCGTCGATGACTCCCGGCTGCGCGCGATGGGGTACGCGCCGCAGCACGCCTTCGACGAGGGACTCGCCGAGACCGTGGAGTGGTACCGGACCAACGAGGACTGGTGGCGCCCGCTCAAGGAGCGCGCCGCGATCACGGTCACCCGCTGAGGGCCTGCGAACATGAAGGTGCTGGTCACGGGCAGCAACGGCCAACTCGGCTCGGAGCTCGTCGACCTCTACACATCACGCGGTGATGTGGTGCGTGGACTCGACATCCCCGAGATCGACATCACCTCGCAGGACTCGGTCGCGCAGGCGTTCCTGGAGTTCCCACCCGATGTGGTGATCAACTGCGCCGCGTGGACTGCGGTGGATGCCGCTGAGGAGCAGGAGGCTGCAGCACTCGCGGTCAACGGGATCGGACCTGACCTGCTGGCTCGCGCCTGTGCTGCCACCGGCGCGTGGATGGTGCAGATCTCGACGGACTACGTCTTCTCCGGCGGTGCGACGTCCCCCTACGACGAGGACGCTGCGCCGAATCCGCAATCAGCGTATGGGCGAACGAAACTGGTGGGCGAGGAAGCCGTGCGCGACGCCCTGCCCGACGCGCACTACATCGTGCGCACCGCCTGGCTTTACGGCCATCGTGGCCAGAACTTCGTCAAAACGATGCTCCGCTTGGAAGGGGAGCGGGAGACGATCGACGTCGTGGATGACCAGGTGGGACAACCCACCTACGCCCGTGACCTGGCCGCCCAGATCGCACTCCTCGTTGATGCCCGGCCCCCGGCGGGCAACTTCCATGCGACCAACGCGGGCCAGGTGTCCTGGTTCGGGTTCACGCAGGAGATCTTCCGGCTCATCGGTGCCGATCCCGCGCGGGTGATCGCGGTGACGAGTGAGCAATTCGTGCGTCCGGCCCCGCGACCCGCGTACTCGGTGCTGGGGCATCGGAAATGGGAAGAGTTCGGTATCCCCCTCATGCGCCCATGGCAGGACGCGATCGCGGATACCCTTGACGTTCGCATGTAAGTGTCGAGATCAAACGTGCTGGTAGATCCATCGGTTCACCCAGGCGGCGATTTCCGCCAAGGTGTCCTGGTCGACGGAGCCAGTGACGCGGAGGACACGCTGGAGATCTACGACCCGAGGTTGTTGGGTGATCGCAAAAGTCCTGTTCGATAGTCCAGTGGGCCCGCTGAGTTCGACATGGTTGAACCAGCCGCGGTCTGTGCGCGTGCACGGCACCACTAGCGCAATATCCGTGATGAGGTCGTGGAACATCGAGGAAGAGATAACTACTCCCGGGCGAATGCCTGACTGCTCGCGGCCGACTGTTGAGCCGAAGTCAACGAGTATCACGAATCCTGGCTGAAGGGCTTCTTTCACCACCCCTCAAGTCCATCAGCCATCGAGGCGTCCATCGAATGGAATTCCGCCCAGTACTCGTCCCACACCTCCTGTGGAGAATTCCGCATCTGCTGTTTCACCAACTCGATGCGTTGTTGCCACAAGTACTCATCCAGGAGCTTCTCGACGAGGCTCCCGGCGGTGACTCCCTTGGCCGCGGCAACCTCGTTGAGGCGATCCCGTACGGAGCTATCCAATTTGATGGTCGTGGCGGTCATGTGGGGAGTATACAGATCGTATACTGTCCGGGCAACCCTTCTCAGGCCGTCCTAGCCCTTGTCGGCGATGGCGTTGAGCACTGCAGCCACACCGATACCGGGCTCCGGGTCGGTGACCGCGTTGGCGTGCTGGCGCACGGAGTCCGGTGCGTGGCCCATCACGACGCCGAGCCCTGCCCACTTGAGCATCTCGATGTCGTTGATGTAGTCGCCGATCGCAACCGTGCGCGTCGGATCGACACCCTTACGGGCGCAGAGTTCGGCCAGCATCGTGGACTTGTTGACGCCCTTCGGCCCCACGTCCATCCACGCCACATCCGCAACCCCGAACACGACGGAGTGGAAGCCGAGGTGTTCGGCGACGGTGGCGAAGCCCTGCTCGGCATGGCCCTCGCTGCGCACCACGAGGCGGGTGACGGGTTCGGCGAGGATCTCCTCCAGCGGGGCCACCTCGAGGGAGAGTCCGAGCGCGCCGGCTTCGAAGTAATGCGTGGTGCGGAACTCACCGTGCAGGTCCTCGACCGCGAAGACTGCATCGGGGACGAGTGCCATGAGTTGCTCGACGAGGGGTTGCGGGTCGAAGGTGACCGCCTCGACGACCTTGTCCGTCTCGCTGCTGGCGAGGATCGCACCGTTGCTGCACACGATCAGATCGTTGATTCCCGCGCTGCGCGCTACGGGGACGGTGGTGCTGACGCTGCGGCCGGTGGCCAGCGTCACGATCACGCCCGCATCCTGGGCGCGCTGCACGGCCTCGGTGACTTCCGGTCGCACGGCTCCCAGCCAGGTGGTGAGGGTGTCGTCGACGTCGATCGCCACTAATTGCGGCATCCAGTCGATCGGGAGACCTTCGCGGATATCGGGCAGGCCGTGGTTGGAGGAGGTGTTGAGTGTGTAGGGGCGGCCGTACTGACGATCGTTGGTTTCTTCGTTGGCGCCTGCGTTCACAGGGTTGTTCGACCTCCCAGGTAGGGGCGTAGGGCTGGTGGGATGCCGACGGTGCCATCGGCCTGTTGATGGTTCTCCAGGAGAGCGACGATCATCCGCGGCATTGCGCACAACGTCCCGTTGAGGGTGGCAAGCGGGCGGGTGGCGTCGCCGTCGCGCATACGGATCTTCAGGCGTCGGGCCTGGAACTCCGTGGTGTTCGAGGTGGAGGTGACCTCGCGGTAGGCGTCCTGGGTGGGGATCCATGCCTCGATGTCGAACTTGCGCGCGGCGCTCGATCCGAGATCGCCCGTTGCCACGTCGATCACGCGGTAGGGGATCTCCAGGGCGTCGATGAACTCTCGTTCCCACGCGAGCAGGTTCGCGTGCTCGGCCTCGGCGTCCTCGGGTGCGCAGAAGACGAACATCTCGACCTTGTCGAACTGGTGCACGCGGATGATGCCGCGGGTGTCCTTGCCGTAGGAGCCAGCCTCGCGGCGGAAGCAGCTCGACCAGCCGGCGTAGCGCAGCGGCAGGTCGGCGGCATCGATGATCTCGTCGGAGTGCATCGCGGCCAGCGGAACCTCGCTGGTGCCGACGAGATAGAGGTCATCGGACTCGATGCGGTAGACGTTCTCCGCGGCCTGACCGAGGAAACCCGTGCCATCCATCGCGCTCGGCAGCACGAGCGCCGGGGTGATCACGGGCGTGAGGCCATGACGTCGGGCATGTTCGAGAGCGAGGTTGAGCAACGCGAATTCCAACTCCGCACCGGGACCGGTGAGGAAGAAGAATCGCGATCCTGACACTTTGGCAGCGCGCTCCGTGTCGATGGCGCCGAGTGCTTCACCGAGCTCCAGGTGGTCCTTGGGGGTGAATCCCTCCGCCGCGAAATCGCGGGGAGTGCCGACATGCTCGAGGACGCGGAAGGCCTCTTCGCCACCGACAGGTGAATCGAGATTGACGAGATTGGAAATCTCCCGGGCGAGGGCATCCGTGTGCTCCTGCGCGGTGGTCGCTGTGTCGTCGGCCGCCTTGACCTCGTCGGCGAGTGTCTGAGCCTTCGCCATCAGCGCGTCGAGTTGGGATTGCAGTGCCGCGTGGTCGGCGTCGGGGGCCTTCTTGAGCTGGCCCTGCAGCGGACCGATCTCCTTGCCGAGGGACTTCTGCTGATTGCGCAGCTCGTCGAAGTGCTGACGCGCCTGGCGCGCGCTTTGATCGGCTTCGATGAGCCGGTCGACGAGGGTGACGTCCTCACCGCGGCGGCGTTGGGATTCCCGGATGCGCTCGGGGTCACTGCGCAGGATGGCCGGGTCGATCACTGGCCAAGCCTAGGCGTTGCGCACCTATAGATAGTGGCCGGTGTTTCCAGCCTGGAGTTGCGGCGCGTTCTGCCGCATCTGCTCGATCTGCGCCTTCGCGGACACCTGCTGGGCGAAGATCGCGGCCTGGATCCCGTGGAACAGACCCTCCAGCCAGCCGACGAGTTGGGCCTGGGCGATGCGGAGTTCGGCGTCGCTCGGGGCCACGGTGTCGGTGAAGGGAAGCGAGAGCCGCTCGAGTTCCTCGATGAGCTCCGGCGCCAGGCCCGCTTCGAGTTCCTTGATCGACTGGGTGTGGATCTCGCGCATCCGGGTGCGAGCCGCCTCGTCGAGGGGTGCGGAGCGCACCTCCTCGAGCAACTGCCGGATCATCGTGCCGATCCGCATGACCTTGGCGGGTTGCTGGACCAGGTCCGTGATCACCCCGCGACCGTCACCCTCGTTGGCGAGCTCCGGGGCGAGGGCCTCCGGGATGGGGCTGCCGTCGGGCGTGACGATGCTGGCGTCGGCCATCTCCACATCGTGGCATGGGGGTAGCAGCCGGGCATCTCGATATGGCACACTTCGTGGACTTTGTCCACTTCCTCCGGACCCTCGGGGCCTTGAAAGGCGGTCTTATTGGACTTCAACTGGCTCACCCCCAAGGCGCAGGCGCGCCCCGCTGGGGACAAGGGTTGGGGCTCGTTCACGTTGGAGCCCATCTATCGCGGCGAGTTGGTCGTCGCCTTCGGCGGTTGGGTGGTGACCCGTGAGGTCCTGTCCACGGTGTCGGCGGATCGCCAGGCCCGCTCGATCCAGGTCGAGGAGAACCTCTACCTGGTCTCGGGTGAGGAGCGCGAACCCGGTGACATGCTCAATCACTCATGCGAACCGAACTGCGGTCTCGACGGATCGCAGATGCTGGTCGCAATGCGGGACATCGAACCCGGCGAGGAACTCACCTTCGACTACGCGATGTGCGACGCATCCGACTACGACGAGTTCGCCTGCCTCTGCGGAACGAGGTCCTGCCGCGGGGTCGTGACGGGTTCGGACTGGCGTGACCCGGTTCTGCAGGCCAAATACATCGGCTTCCATTCCCCGTATCTGATGAAGCGGATCGCCGCACTCACCACGCCGTAGTCTTGGGCACCCGGAGGTGCGCACATGGCGACTTGGCTGGTGACAGGTGTCACTGGTCTTCTTGGTGCTAATGCTGCGCTCGCATTCCGGGACGATGTCGACGTCGTGGGGCTCGCCCGCGAAGGTCGACCGCTGGCCTGGTGCTCGGAGACTGTGTCCGGTGATCTTCTGGATCCCGGGTCCTTGCGCCGTGCTGTCGAAGCCACTCAACCCGATGTCATCATCCACTGCGCTGCGCTCACTCACCACACGATGTGCGAGGAGGATCCGGTGCTGGCAAGGGCCGTCAATGTGGAGGGGACTCGAACACTTTGGAAGGCTGCTGAAGGTAGGACCTTCGTCTACATCTCCACGGACACCGTGTTCTCTGGGTCGCAGGGTGGACACCGCGAGACCGATGATGTTGCCCCCACGACCGTGTACGGAGAGACGAAGGCGCGAGCCGAGGAGATAGTCCTCGCCTCGCCGGATTCGTTGGTTATTCGAACAAATTTCTTCGGGTGGAGTCCTTCCGGACGCAGGTCGATTCTTGAGTTCTTCGTCGACCGATTGCGCAGGGGTGAGCACACTCCAGGATTCACGAACTATCGCGTGGCATCGATCTTCTCTGGAGATCTTCTCGCTGCGGTGAAATCCCTTGTTGACTCACACGCTCGGGGGATCGTTCATGTTGCATCGTCGGACACTCTCAGCAAGTTTGATTTCGGTGTGAGCGTGGCCGAGATCTTCGACTGCAACTCTGCCTTGATCGAGCCGGCTTTGTCGTCGATGCCGGATCGAGACCTATCACTCAACTGCGATCGGGCAGAGGTGTTGCTCGGGCGTCC
>Ga0194133_10008077_pt1 | contig 12386 bp, 15 predicted proteins | sample TA2KigOf40mmetaG_FD_155448 | JGI IMG/M metagenome (GOLD analysis project Ga0194133, IMG submission 155448) | Freshwater microbial communities from Lake Tanganyika, Tanzania - TA2015055 Kigoma Offshore 40m | ecosystem: Environmental > Aquatic > Freshwater > Lake | place: Tanzania: Lake...
AGTTTCACTACAAGGAACACTCCGAGTATTTAGTGAGCATCTCAAAGGAAGAAACTCAGATTGAGGTCAACTGTTATGGCGTGATACGAAAGATGCTTAACCGAACACAAGGAATAATAGAGGTTGAAGTAACCAGAACTCTTTCTCATTTCAGTAAACCTCATTTTGGATCTTGCTTTTTCAGTTTCAATCCTCCTCTGGTGTTGAGAGAGCCCTTTTTTCAATGAAAGCACTTTTCAACAATGGGTTTCAGGTCCTTGACAATCCGGAGGGGCTACCCACTATCAAGTTTGACGGGTAAGTATGGAATTTACGCCTGTTAAAAATTTTTGTGAAACAACATGATGGCAATTCTGATTTTAAGGTACAAGATACCATCGGGGCAGGAGACCTCAGGGATGGAATACAGTTGGTACGCTGTCTTAGTGTGGGTTGGAAAAAAGCCGAGTCCCAAGTTCTGTGCCGGCAAAGATTTGCTCAGGAATCCCTTTGCTCCACAGGTTTTAGGTTTTTTTCGTAGTAGATCTTTCAAAGGTTACGGTGGTTGTTTCTTTGCAGGGAAAGAATGCGAGTTTCAAAGAGAGTGAGAACCGCGGGATCTTCGAGCCTTTACCTTTGCCTTGCTCTGAAGAGTACATCTTGAAGGGAAAGGTCCGATTAGTTTTATCTGCTGGTGCATGCAGATGTCATGATCTCTTCTGTTATTCTGATAGGTTTTGGCCATCCAGAAGAATGGTGCTTTGGCTGAAGTGGAGGCCAAGGGAGAAGAGAATGATGGTGAAAAAGTTCTTATTCCCGGTTGGTCTGCCAAATTTGAAAATCAGAGAGGTGCGTATAACTTACGTAACTTGCAGATAGCTGACTTAACTTATTTTTCCTCTATAGAGAAGTTTGCTTCGCTTCCAAATGGAAATGTTCTTTTTGTTGGTGATCAAGTGGCCTTTTACGTGGATCGAAGTCAGGAATCAGACGGTGTTGCTGGAACCGCTGTGAATACAATTATCCTTGTGCACGCTAAGAGTGGCAAGGGAGATTCTATGAATGCTAAAGGAAAATCTGGAGCAAACAAAGGAAGAAAGGTACTATTTATTTGAAGTTATTTATGTTAACCTCCCACAAATTGATACTTTCCAGCGCCAGAGAAGAAAGGGCCTCTCCTCATCGAGCGAGTCTTCTACGAAGGGTAGCAAAAAAAGACTCAATTCTTCGGTAGATTTGACTAGCTGTTTTATCTAGTTTTGCTTGTGAAAAGGCTTCTATTCTTAGGAAATTTTGTTGAAACTTCTCAGCAAAGAAGATTTTGAAGATGGGAGTGACTCGGAAGCATCATATTTTCCTCCTCCAATTTATGACACAGACTACGACTATGATGAGTACACTGATTGTGAGATAGATGTAAATATTTGCGGAAGCTTCACAAAGGGATTTCCATAATCATTTAGAAACTGATTCTTTAAAGGCTGAAGAGGAGGCGGAATTGTTGAGAGAAGCAAGTGAAAGCCTTGATAGCAAGAGCCTGTTCCCAGAGAAAGTTGAAGGGGAAGAGGCTGCTGAGGCTAAAAAGTTGACGGTAAAAAGTATTTATTTTTTGTGGCGGTCTTTTTTTAAAAGATAATATTTTTAGGCTTGGAAAGAATACTTGTTGCATGGAGAGGAGGAAGAAGATGATCCAAAAGATTTGGACTACAAGCTGCCCTTTAAAATAGAGGAGGTTAGATAATTTTATTTTACCATTTATAAGTTTATCTTTCATTGTAAGCTTCTGATTAGGATGAGTGCTTCACTAACAAAAATGATGAAAAATCTCCTCAAAAAGATGACGGGATAGATGAAGGGGGTAATGATTCGAAAGAGTCTGAGGACAAGGAAATTGGAGATGATCAAGGTCTTGAGGTGATGCGGGACTTATTCAAAAACATTTCAAGGAATAATTCTTAACTGGTTTTACAGGAAGCTGAAATCTCCGAAGAAGAATTAACCCTTCTACTAAAGGAAGTTGATGAACCCATTGAGATTGTGGTAGAGAGAATGAAAATGGTACTTCCGGAACAGAAGGCAGAGGAATGAGAATTTTCATCTTTTTCCCTTGCACCCTTGCCTTGTTACGGATACCTCAAAAATTGTTCTTATTGTGACTGTTTAAACTAAATAAGCTTACAAAAAAATTAACCCTACAATTAAATGTAGAATATTTTTGACGAAGCTTTGCCCCTTCCAGAATGACTCGAGTTTTTCTTGAATGACTTTCAGTCATTGTTTTTTTGATTAGTTATGTTTCTATTTAGTTTCTCATTAAATTATGTGTGGCAGTCGCAGTTTAAATTCAAATACAGGTTATCAAATAATGAAATTTTCATTCCTGGCATGATTGTTATCTTTCTTGAAGGGCAAAAGCGTCTCGTTTGGGAGATTCCTTTACGAGAAATGGAGATCCGGACAAGAGTAGAAATACGATGACCTTCGAGTCCTGCAGATTTGTAATCCTAAAACTGGTCTTCCAAGCGTTTACAAGCTTCTTGAAACTTTTCCCAAATATGTCGAGACTTAAAAAAAAACTCTTCCGAGAGAAATTCAGGCTTAATTTTATTTCTTGAACGACAAATTGTAACTACAGATGACAATGAAAAGACAGTTAAAGGTCGACCTTTATAGCTGTGAAAATTAATCCAGTACTTGGATTCCAACAAATGTAACTTTTGATTGACAAAAATAGACACTTTTTTCAGTGTTATTTAGGATCTTTAGGCTTTCATTGCTAAACAAAAATCTTTTAAAAAAGGGAAAAAAATTTAGGTACTTATATTCAACTTCAACCAATGAAGGCTTTGCTACAAATAAGGTTCACGAATCATATAGTGAGTCGACGGGTCCTTTTTTTGAATGCGCAAGCCCGTTTTCTTTCAGCTAATGTAGTTGTGCTTGAAGATTTCTTTGAGGCCTCAGCCAAAGCCAATAGACGCTGGATAACATTTGAATTTGTTGGACCGCTCATTAAAACCTATTAAAAAGCCATTAAAAGCAGTTGCCCTGTAAAAAAGTATTGAATATTGTACCTGATAAGAATGTTTCTCGATGGAAAATTCCACACTCAATAACATGGCTTCTGTTTCAAGAAGAAAGAGAGAAGGTATCGACCCAAAAGTGAATAACTCCCACCTAGAAAATATTTTATTAGCACAACTAGTAAAATGGATACCAAGTTTTGAGCTTTTTATCTACCGTTTAGGTTTAGGACCAGTCATAGCATTAGCAGCCTTGTTGATGTCTGTTACGAGTTTTTGAACTGGGGTTGGAGAAGTTGAAAATGGCACTGGAAAATAGCTCCAATTAAAAGTAAACGTGTATTTGAAAATGAGATGCAACACTTTCAAATTTTGCTTTTCTTCCAAAGTCAGCTTCATCGATTTCAGTTTTTTCAAAGCCATTTCAGCTCCTACAATAAAATATTTAGTGTTTTAGACCTCATATCTTATTTAGATTTAAGGTAAAGGGGAACATTTTACTAACTTATTTTGTCGGTTTGACGAATCAGGCATTCTAACTCAAGCAACTTCAAAGAGCGAAACTCTGGAAAAAGTTTGGATTTGTAAAATAAAGCTTTTGTGGAAATCTTTAATTAAAAACAGATCAAAGACCTTACCCGGCGCCATAGAAGAGCATAGTTTCACTTTTTCATATGCCTGGAATCCAATGTCTTTGTTGAAATCAATGATCCTGTTTGCAAACTCTTTAAACTCTTGTCGTTTTCCTTCTTTGACGAGCTCTTGAGGCATAAATTGCCTTAACAGTTCATCGATATCATTGTAGTTGTCTTCAAAAGTGTCAATTTGTTCCTTAACCTCTTTCCCTGGTTTTGAAAGGCGAGACAAGGATTTACGAGCTTGTTCAACCAATCCAAACTTAAGCTAGAAGATAAGTTTTGCTTTGCCTCGTATTTTTTCGTTGACAAGAAATATCTGAACTGATACCTGAAGACTAGCCATTTCAATAAAGAGCTCATCTTTGTGCTTAATCTCAACGTATATGTGGGTATCAAAAGGTTCATTAATTGCCTTAGAAATATCAATAAGGGCTAACGTCAGATTTCGTTTCAGGATTTGAGATTTGCATCTGCCAAAAAGTGCCTCTTGTTTAGAAAATTTAACCTGGAAAACAAATGGACAGTAATTGTAGGTGGACCATTTGTTCTTTTTTTTGGTTACATACCGATTTGTCTTTGATAATTTCTGTAAAAGCCTTTATAGATTCGTCAGACTTTTTGTCATGAAGATGTGAAAAGGCGTGACACATTTTGTCTCTGTACTTTTTGGCATGAGGATCTTTATTTTCTGAGCTTTCCGAAGATACCTTTCGAAGACGCTCTAAATTTTTGCGTTCTTTCTTGCTCAATGTCCTATGTGGAGAAAAGTTATTTAGACTCACGGTTAAAAGCCAAAATTAATACGTAAAAGAGTCAAGAAACCAGGCCTCTAAAGTTAGCCTTCATCAGATTATAATTAAGTAGACGGGTATTTTTTATGCAAGAAAAAATTACTGCCAGCTCTTGAAGATATAAGGCATAGCTAATTCAAATTAAAAGCTAGAGAAAAGTTTATAAAACAACATTTTTAGCTTAATGTTTGAATAAAAAATTTTATTTTTATAAACTTTTCTCTAGCTTTAAAATTTTAGGAGTTATTAAAGACGTAAGTTGAAGACCTTTTTTGCTGGTTTGGGCATTTTTCACCATTTTTAGATGGCGCCGCCTGTTCATTCAGAGTCCAGAGCAGACTTTTAATTACCTCAACTTCTAGACATTAAACTAACAAACTTATAAAACATAAAAGATGCACAATGAAATTCTCTTTCCAAAATCGAAAAATATGCTCAATAACACTTATGGTTAAAGAGTTCTTAATAGCCCATTCCCTGGTCAAAATTTCTGGAAAAAATATGTAAAGTTGTAGAGAAAAAATTCCTCTTTTCAAAAAATATTCCATCTAGCACAAAAAATGAGGGAGTAGATGTAATTCAAAGTTAACACCTCTGTTCACCATTGAGCCCAAATATGGACATCACAGACAGACAGACATCCACTAAAAACTGCTATCTAAATTCGCTGCTCGCTGGCGGATAAGCTTAATTGTTACCTCTCTTCATGAAGAAAATGCTCAGATTCAGTATTTTCACCATGCAAAGACAAAGTAGAGTTCTGGTTTACGAGTGGTGCCGTAATACTTGTATGCAAATTTTCTGAATTTAGAAAATCATCTTGCAGAAATCTTCTCCTATCTTCATTTGTGCCGTTTAGGTTTGAAAATTCTTCATCATTACGAAAAGGAGCATGCTGAATGGTTCCTTTAATACTTGCGTTATGTTGTGTTACATATTCTTTAGTTGAGATGCCTGTACAGAGTAAAATGAATCTTAAGTAATCTCAAAGAACTTTCGTTCTGGAAGTTCAACTTATCACCTTTAAGGGTTGATCCTAGTGCCGAAACTGAAGAATATGAAAAGCTTGGGCTTTCAACATTTTGAATTTCTAACGCTGCTTCCTTCATTATTTGAGTTTCTTGAAAGCTTAGTTTTTTCGAGTTGTCGCAAGCAATTTTTTCTTCTTCGATGAATAAATTACTTGTAGAACTCCCTGGAGGATTACAATTTTGACTTTTTTGTTCATCCAAAGGTTTGATAGCCAAGTCTTTCAGAGACAGAGAAAATTCCCCATCTTTAAAAAAGTTATTAAGATTCCGAGTTGAAATAATAAAAAAAAACCTAATAGTTTCAGCAACAAACCTAAATTAGTATCGTCTGGGTCGTTTCGTCCAAATAATGAGTTGTCGATACCTCGTTTGAGTTCCAGAATACGATCCTGTTAAAAAAAATTAATAGAAATCTGATTTTAAGACAGAGGCTAAAGGTCATCTTGGACAATTACTTACACTTGTTATTGGCTCCTTCTTTGCAGCAGCTTCAGGCGGGTCTTGCTTATAGCATAAATTTGGAGGACTGTTGCCTATCGTAAAAAATTCACATTTTTACCAATGATCTTAAATAAGGAGTCGAACTTTTAGACAAAATGGCAACTTTATTCACCATTTGATTTGTTTGCACTGTCTTGAACAGGCTCCACGTGTAACTTGTGACATCTTGACCCAAAGGCACAAAATCCTTTGAGATAGAAAAAGCAAACGTTATTGTAATTTGCAGCAGACATGGCTGAAATAGAATTTAAAACAATTGAAAATGGGCCCCAGGGGTCTGAAAAATATTTTAACCATTACCGTTACTACCGCTGATCTTGATGTCGATTTTGAGAGCTAATTTGGCATTGTTGACAAAATGATTTTAACTTCATTTATTTAAACCGATGTATTTTTAAACGCTTCATTTCGAGATAAAGCGATTACAAATTGTACAAAACAAAAAGATTATAATGAGAAATTAATCGGAATCGTCCAATGGGCAGCGTGCCACCCAATAAAGCAAATATAGCAAATGTAAACAAAAGATTGTTTATATATAATAAGATTGCGATGCTCGTAGTTGTTGTGTTTCAATAAAGTTGTCCTTTGCCATCAGCAACAAAAATAAGGATCAGTGAAAACCCCCAGAGGATTAAATCAGCAAGCCTAATTAAAAGAATCAATAACATGGCTGAATTTTATCCAATGCAAAAAGTAGCATGAAAAATACTTTGTTGGATTCATATTACCTTTCCAAAGAAGGTTGGTGTGGCATGTTAACTTGACATCAGCCTGGGAATCTGGGGTTTTAACTCAGGCGGCCACCTCCAGCCAATCCTTTGAACACAGGTTGGCAAAAAGAAATTTTAAATAATTCCCAGTCAAATAGAGTGCCTTTAATGAAAAAATTTGCGAGGTGTACTTTAAAAAGAAAAGTATAATACTCAGTAAGTTGTGAAAGAGCTCTTTAACCATCTTCAACTTTGGTGGTTAGTTAAAACAGCAAAGTTTAGTCTAAATCTCATATTATTTAAATATAAAAGAGAGGGTCAAAAGATTGCTCGGATCGGTTTGGATCAAGGCTGGCTCTCTGTAATTATTTTTAATTTGGAACCATTGCTTTCTAACTTTTATTTTAAGCTAATCTTTAAGAGTCACGAAAAATATTTTATTCATAAGATTCAATTTTTGTAAAGCAAAATTGTTTGATCAATTCAGAAACTTAAGCCTAGAGATATGAATAAACTTAGTATCATTTCACAGACAGACAGTCAAGAGTTTGTTGAAGAAGTCTGCACTGACTACAGATGTCTGCAAAATCTTCAGCAACATAACGACAACTTTGTGTTCGTAAAGTGCCAATATTGATGGTGCCGTTTTGGTTTTTCGATTCGAACTGGAAAGAAAACTTGAAAAGTTTAGGAGGAAGTGTGTGTAAGTTTATGTTTTACTAACATTTTCATCGACAAAGATGTAATCGAAATATTTGCTTGTTTCCACATGTAAAAGATGCTTTTTCAGGGCAATGAATCGTGACTTCTCCACTAGAACTGGGTCAGGATAACCAACACAAAGTCTCAAAGATGCAACCCAGTCAAGCAATGGTCCGACCTACAAAAGATAGATTGAAAACTTAGATTTCATACTTCATTCGAAAAAAGTTCCTCTCCAGCAGACCTGCTTGTTTGCAGCAAAACCTCCAGGATAGGTCTTTCCCGAAATAGTATTATCATTTAGGGAAAAGCGAATCTGAAGGTCGTTTGAAATATAAACTCTGTGGCTGACAATTGAAGATGCTTGATTTTCAGATTGAAACTAAAGTACAAAAAATTTAATAGAAATGTATTTTGAGGTCTTCAACAAAAGATAAGGGGGAAAATTCTTGCAACTTACCTGATAAGGTAATGACGTGTTGAATGACTGTAGTTGAGGACACAAAAATAGGCATCCATCAACATTTGAATCCTCAACTTTCCAGACACTCAATTGGCTTTTGTTAGAATTGAGATTATCTAAAAATTAGGTTAAATTGAGTCTTGATAAATTTTCTAGATATTTCCATTATCCCACTGACCTGGCGTTGTGAGAACTGATCTGTTTATCACAATCTTTGCTAACTTTGCACAGTTGTTGCAGGTATCACTTACCCGAGATTGTGCCAATACTAAGCAATCTTTAGATCGAATACTTCCTGCATAAGTTCGACCTGTTTGGCTGGATCCAATAAACCGATTGTCTAAAATTAAGTCCTGAGGGATGGATAATATATTAGTTTCATTAAAGAATGAGGTAATTTTTTTCAACCCGAATATTTCGAATCGAATCAAATCAAAAATGCATAAAATATTGTTTGTAAGTTTTACCTTGAATTGATCTTCTCCTTTCTTCTGAAAAGTTTCAACAAGCTCAGGATTGAAAGCTCCAAAGCATGGCCGTAATATAAGCAAGGAGTACAAAAGATTAAACATTCCTTTGTTCATAGACTTTAGGAATATGTTGCAGAACTTCTCCTCAGGAACCCGGTGACCATTGATAAAAAATTCTAGAGGAGTGTTAAAAATTCAGCTTAGTTTCAAAATGCAAACAAAAGTGTTTATTTTTGCCTGGGGTCATATCTGGTCTCAAACGCAGTTCGTAGGATAAAATTGCCCACATATCTGGCTGTAGGAATGAAGGTTTTTTAGAAGCACCAAACCCTGGCTTCACAAAGAATCTAAAATGACATTATATTTAAAAATTTAGGTTTGAACAGCCCAAAAAAATCTGACATTTTTGGGTCAAATTATTTTTCACCTTATTTCAGATTCCGAGTAAAAATCAACCTGCCAATCTCCATAATATTTACTTTTTTGTGCATGATCAACTGCTGCATCAAAATCAGATCTGGAAGAAGTGTTTAAAACTCAATACTTTGAACCTAAGTGCTGAACTACAAAATAGAACAATTCAAAAAAGTGAAAGGTTTTTAGTAACCTGGAAAATATGAACAGAGACTTCTGGTTTAGATCATTTGATTTGGTGCTTTCATTAGGCTGCAAGTCCTCTGCTGAAGTTTCTTCAAACTTATTTTGTATACCCTAAAATACATCTGATAATCCAAAAGTTATTAATTAGCCAATAGAGCTGCTTACCTGATCAACTTTTGGACCCTCTTTGCTCAGCTGTTCCACAGAGATAGTAGAAGGAGTGGACAGCATGTGGACAACTGGCTTACAATCTATCATTCCAAAGCTAAAGTCTTCAGATGAGACACTAGCAATAAGGAGACGGAGCATTGAGGACTGAAAAATACAAAGTGTCAAATGGAGGCAGCCTTAATTATTTTAGCATGTTGGACACTTACAAGAACACTTTCTCTAAACTCAATCACTTTGACATGAACTCTCAGCTTTGGTTCTTCATGGAAAATTGTTTGAATCATATCTTTCTGCAGAGTTTTGTGATAATTTGTAACACGCCCAGTCCCACCATGAATATTCGTGATTAACATGAGCACATCGATTGGGATGAAACCACGTGGATCATCACCGTCGGGAAGATATTCAAACTAATTTAAGCCAGTTTGAGCGACCACTGATAAAAAGATGAATCATTTAAACATACCTTGCGAAAGTTGACCTCTTTGTTTTTTATAATAGTATCGATGCATTCGTCATGAATATCACTTGGATTAGTGTAGTCCGTTCCACTTTTGTAAGAGAGTCTTCGATACAGGCCCGATTGTAAAAGGCTTGTTTGAAAGTGAATAAAGAGACGATTCTCGAATACACGATAAGGAATAGAGGCTAAAAACATTCAAATTGTAATAACATGATTGACTTAACTTTTTCAGAATCTTACCAATTGGTAAACCTTCAAGAGGAAAAGATGTGAATGATGCTACCAAGTTTTTTATTTTTTTACTGATCCAGTTGAAAAGTTCATGATAGAATTGATCTTTTTTTTCAGCATTAGCAAAGACAGGATCATCACATTCCAACAAAACTATAATTGCCTGGAAAATTAATAAAAAAAATTTAATTAAATATTCTTATTTAAAATTCATGTTTTCAGCAGATCTTTAAATTCATTCTGGTTAAAACTTTATTTTTCTGAACAATAATTTGTTTTTGAACAGCTCTCATAACTAACATGAAATAAAAGCTAGCAGCATTTTTCAAAAATTACCTGGATCGAAATGAATGCATATTGTTCTTGATTTCCACGAATAAAACATTCCCTTATGTTCAGCCTGTTGTGCATGAGAATGTTGTTGATTGAGGCGAACCCACGAACATTTGATAATAGTGGTGTTTCAGCACCAATAGCTTCAAAGCTTGTTTTTCGATGGAGATAAACAATACCATCATTGACCTGATACCTTTAACCATAAAAAACACGAATTAGTATGAAACTTAAGGCGTCTCAATATAATGTCCAGTTTTTACCTAATTGGTGGAAAGTGGGACCCAAAGTCTGCAACCTTGAAATTTTTACCACTTTCCTCAGATCCTGGTTCTTCCTTAACTTTAAGTTTCACGCACTTCTTGGCCATATCTTCAGCAACGTCTTCGTCATAAGACAAACCGCATTCTTTTAGTGATGACAAAATTTCCCCTCTTAAACGGTTCATCCTTTTTCTGTCTTTGAAGGGTCCGAAATCTGTCTTCATCAAAGTCATGGCAGCAAATACAGACATGTTGGAATACTTTGATTTTCCCCATTTCAAAAAACAGGAATTCGTGTTGAGGCCACGCCGTTTTAATAGTCTCACTAATGTTGCGAACGATTTAGACGTATGGTTTAAGACAGAAGATTTCGAGAAACCTGCTGCTGACATGAAGTGAATTGTACACAGATATACACTCTCGTTAAAAACCTTAAAATATAAATGATAAATTGATATTAGTTTCTTTTGAAAAGATAATTAAAGTGAAGATTATATTTTGAGCAGAACAAAGAATCATGTGAGATTAATCAACTATTACCTTTATAGGGATTTTGTTGAACGAAGTAAGGGTTAGACATCTGTCGATTTTGAAAGCCTCTGCTCGGCTCTCAAGATCATCCAGAAAGCTTTCTAAAATCTGAAGGTTGTCAGAATAAAGTGCACGTAAGGCACGCGTTGAAATAAAACTACGACATCGACCGTCATAAAGAAATGAAGTATCGATGCTCAAGTTTTGCTGTAAAAGTAAGTTCAGGTTTAGTTACGTAATTGATACATTTTTGACGCTTTTTTTTACCGACTCCAAAGTTTTGTCGATTGACCTGAAGGCCACGTGTGCCGGCGTTTGAATATTGAGCAATTTGAATACTGATTTTTTCTCCAAGTATACCAAGTCCTTTTCCACGCGAACTGAAAATACTATTAAGAGAAAGATCTTTGACTAAACCACAGAAAAAGAGAATAATTACCAGGAATTTCAATATCGTTGAGAGTCACAACATGACCATGTGCATTAGACTTATAACAAGCTGACTTTTTCTTTGATTTTTTTTCCTTTTCAGTGAGACTGGACAAAAGTTGAATAGAGTTTAATTTTTTCTCTCCCTAAAATTAAAGTCGTTATTTAGAATCAACGAGGTATCAAAATAGACCCACAGAAAGGGCAACTCACCACAAAAAGAGTTTTAAGACTTTCGATAAACTCAATGTCAATTGGTTCAACCTTTTTTGACTCTAATAGCTTCAATAAACACTCGAGAGAAACATAAATCTGCCCAAGCAATTTCTTAAAAGGTGTGCCTTGCGACAAATCTAAATCTCTTGACAAGCGACGCATTCTCGGAAGAGATCTCTCCGACGAAACCAGGCACTGACAAACATCAGCAACAGAGAGGTAAGTCTAGGTGATCATTTTTCAGTCAAAACAAAGAGTTGTCCATTGATAAAAATATGAAATTACTCACCAAATTTTCATGATTGAACAAATTGATAGATTGACCAAGTACTTTGACTTTTGAAAAGTCTTTCTCATAATGATTCTGATATTTCTTTTCATCTTGTCCATTTTGAGTTTGCTTGACTTCGACTGGTTCTGATGTGAAATCGGTAAATAGTATTGGAGAATTGGTGCCAGAGCCAGAATTACTTGATCCAGACTCAATACCAGAGCTGGAATCTTGTTTACTAGGCGAGCTGCACTTGTCGTTTACAAATTTCAAACACTGCTTCATCAAGTCATCAACCCTGAAAATATAAAAAAAGGAAGAAGACAGTTGAAATAGTTTCTCAAAGTTAAGTTTTTGAATCTGTATGTTTTACTTAATCGTTTCTATTGCCTCAGCGAGCTCAATGTTTTTAGCCTTTTCTGAAAATCCAGAATTCACCAATACTTTGAAGGCTTCAAAGGAAATATGTGTGCGACGATTACGTCTTTTGTAGTGAGTATTTTGTTCTGAAAATAATAATTATGTTGTTTTGAAACTCAAATGAATAAATTTACTCAGCTTAAAGGA
>Ga0194133_10008079_pt1 | contig 12384 bp, 10 predicted proteins | sample TA2KigOf40mmetaG_FD_155448 | JGI IMG/M metagenome (GOLD analysis project Ga0194133, IMG submission 155448) | Freshwater microbial communities from Lake Tanganyika, Tanzania - TA2015055 Kigoma Offshore 40m | ecosystem: Environmental > Aquatic > Freshwater > Lake | place: Tanzania: Lake...
GGTGTCCTGGTACTCATCGACGAGGATGTGACGGAATCGTCGACGATAGTGCTCGGCCACGTCAGGAAAGAGCTGGAGAAGCGCGACCGTGGACCCGATGAGGTCGTCGAAATCAAAGGCGTTCGCACGGCGCAAACGGCGCTGGTATTCCGCATACGCCTCGGCGAGCACCCTGTCCTGAGGCGTCTCGGCGCGGCGCAGGAACTTTTCCTCGTCGATGAGCTCATTCTTGAGTTGGGACACCCGCGACGACAGGGATCGGGGCGGGAAGCGCTTGGGGTCGATGTCGAGGTCCTTGACGACCATGGACATCAGCCGTTGCGAGTCAGCAGCGTCGTAGATCGAGAAGTTTGTCGAGATCCCCAGTCGGGCCGCCTCGCGCCGCAAGATGCGGACGCAGGCCGAGTGGAAGGTCATCACCCACATCGCCCGTGACACCGGGCCGACCAGCGCGGCGACACGCTCCTGCATCTCGCGAGCAGCCTTGTTGGTGAAGGTGATGGCCAGGATCTCCGACGGGCGTACCCCCTCATCTCGAATGAGGTGCGCAATGCGCTGAGTGAGCACGCGGGTCTTGCCCGAGCCGGCTCCCGCGACGATGAGCAAAGGCCCGCCGCGATGCGTCACAGCCTCCTGCTGGGAGGGGTTGAGCTCGGGCATTTGCTGATCGTACGTCGTGAGCCCGACAGCCCCGTGCGGCGACGTCAGCGCAGGTAGGCGACGACGTGTGCCGTGACCTCGACGCCCCCGACCACCTCGCGCCGGAGGGTCCCCTGACTGTCGAGGGGCACGACGATGAGGCCATCGACCTTGCTTCGGCGCGGCACGATGAGGGACGGCCGGTCCGACTTAGCGAGCGAGTAGAAGGTCACCTCGCCGCCCTTCGTACCCGTCGCCGAGACCCTCAGCACTGCGGCAGTGGCACCCGACGCACTCGCCGTCGAGCGCATCGCCAGGGTGTCGGCTGTGACACCGGCTGAGGCGCCAGCCGTTGGAGGCGGGATGAGTCGAGTGAGGAGGGACCTGGCCCGGCGTACCTCGACTGGCTTCACGGGGACGAGGAGCGCGCCCAGCTGCTGGGTCCGAACGGCCGATGCCTGGACGGTGATCGACACATCGACGCTGCTCTTGCCGTTGTTGACCAGGAGGATGCGCCCCTCGGCGTCGAGAGCGGAGATGATCGGGACAGACGCCGTCGAGTTCCGGCGATAGCCGACCGAGGTGGTCGCGGGCGTGACCTTGTCACCCGTGCGACGAACGATCAGGCGACCACCCTGGTCGGCTCCCGAGACACCGACGGTGAGCAGCGCACCCGCGGGAGGGCCATCCGTCGTCGCGCCGACAGCGACGTCGACGACGCGCTTCTCGCCGGGACCGAGCGGCTCGTTGATCACGCGCGTGTCATAGACGACCAGGTTGGCGTAGGGCAGCAGGCGGCCTTCAGTGGCGGTCGGCTCACCGGGGGTCACGAAGTAGCCGAGCAGGTCGACGATGACGTGCGTGGCGCCAGAGTCAGTCGTGAGAGCGATCGTCCCATCCTTAGCCAGCGGCAGGATGGTGACGAGGTCACGGCGGCCGTTGACGGTCACGTCGGCCAGGACCCCATTAGCGGCCGATCGGAGGGTGGCCGGGGAGTTCGAGCCGATCGTGGAGACGCGGACGGCCACCGCCTTGGTGCGCGGACCCGGAGAGTCCTTGCGTGCACCGACGTCAATGATCAACGGTGCGCCGGCTCCACCGCTGGACTGCGCCGCAAGTCGGCAGGGTTGCCCCCCGTTGCCCTGACCGCTGCGCGTGTCGAGAATCCGGCGAGCCGCGACGGGCACGAAGTCCAGACCCGCGCCCGCGTCCGCCTCACCCGTGGCGGGGGTTCGTGACGCACTGCAGAACGGGGCCGGCGTCGGATCCCCGCCCCAGAAGCTTGTCTGGCCCGCGGCTCCGTCCCAGGAAAAGGAAATGTGGATGTGATCACGGTGACAGTAGGTGTCATAGCCGCTCTGCGGGGTGCTGTAGCAGCCCTTCAACTCCGTCCAGCGGCGCGTGTACGACTCCCAGATCTCATCGCCCCAGCCGATGTACATCACGCCGAGTCGGCGAGCCATGGCGAACTCGTTGCCGTTCTCGTCCGTCGCGAGTAGCCACTGGAGGAAGGACTCAGCCTGCGCATTCTGCTTGGGGATCTTGGAGTTGATCATCCAGTCGAGGGCACGCCCCTCCTTGTGCTCGCTGCGCCCTCCGACGTTGCAGTCGCGGGGCACCCAGATGCTGCTGGAGTCGGCGTACGTCGCCCGGATGAGATCGGCGACGCGATCAGTGCCGGGCTTCGTCACCGGATCGCAGATGTACTGCCCCTGGTAGGTCGGCAGAGGGTCGACCTCCTTCGGCAGTCCCGCGGGGAGAGCAGGTGGCGGAGGCAGCGGAAGCTCCTTGGCTTCCTTGTCCTTCTTGCCCTTCTTGTCGTTGGCCTTGGCCTCGGCTGCCCGCCCGGCGTCGCCGCGAGTGGGGCCGCCCGACGCGCCCTCGGTCTCGGAGAACTCGGGGACGTGGTCGGCCTCACCGATGGGAGACGACGCAGCCGGTTGCGCGATGAGGAGGAATCCGGCGACCAGAGCCGCTGTGATGGCGACCACCAGGGTGCGGCGCGACCCGGAAGCGGTGCGCGAACCGCGCCCGCGCAGGGCAGCAGGCGACCGCATAGGATCACCACCGCGAGAGCTGTCCGGAAGACGCACGCCGTCAACGGTAGCCTCTGCAGCCTCAGGAGACCCACTGGTAGCGGGCGTTTTCCCGGGAAGTCCAGAAAATGGAACTCGCCCGCCCCGTGATCTCCCCATGGATCCGCTTCCGCTCCCTCTCTCGGCCGGGCCCATGGCCCTGCCCCCGTCGAATCACCCCCGAGCCGCCCACGAGGAGACCATGACCGCCCCCGAGTCTGTCGAGCAGCCCCCTGCACGAGCCCTCGTGGTCACAGCGCACCCCGACGACGTCGACTTCGGTGCCGCCGGCACCGTGGCCTCGTGGGTGGCCCAGGGGACCCACGTGACCTACTGCATCGTCACCGATGGCGATGCCGGAGGCTTCGACCCAGCCGTCCCCCGCTCCGAGATCCCGCGTATCCGGCGCGCAGAGCAGGTGGCCGCGGGACGCATCCTCGGCGTCGACGATGTTCGCTTCCTCGGCTATCGCGATGGTGAACTCGAGGTGTCTCAGGGATTGCGTCGAGACATCAGTCGGGTGATCCGCGAGGTGCGACCCGAGCGGGTACTCATCCAGTCCCCCGAGCGCAACTGGTCACGCATACCCGCCTCGCACCCGGACCACATGGCAGCGGGTGAGGCCGCGATCTTCGCGATCTACCCCGACGCGCGCAATCCCTTTGCGCACCCTGCACTACTTGCCGATGAGGGACTGGACGCGTGGACCGTGCACGACGTATGGGTAATGGGCGCACCGGGACCAAACCACTTCGTCGACGTGACCGACCGGGTCGATGACAAGATCGCTGCCCTGCGTGCCCACGAGAGCCAGACGGCTCAGATGGACAACCTCGGTGAACTCATCCGAGGGTGGATGTCCCTGGCGGCCGAGCGCGCTGGACTGCCGCAGGGTCGCTTCGCCGAGGCCTTCTTGCGCACCACCATTCCCTAGGCGCCAGCCTCAGGCGAATTGTGCGGCTCACTGTCGATGACGCTCGGCCTCAGCCGCGCAATTGGCCCTCGCGCACCAACGCCCGGCCCCTGCTAGGCGTGAGCGGCCTCGTGCATCGGCCCTGTCGCCCCCATCAGGGGCTGCCGGAGACCTAGTTCCAGAAGACAGCGATGACGATGTTGGCCAGCGTGAGCACGCCGATGGCACCCCAGATCCCTGTCTGAGGTAGCGGGCGCTTGCGGCCGACGAAGGCCAGCGCCGTGATGATGAGGACGATCACGAGCTTGACCGCGATCTTGGCGTGGTCAACCTCTTCCCCCGGGACAAGTCCGGCGGAGGCGATCCCCACAAGAAGCACGCCGGTCACGAGTTGCGTGAGCGCGCCATGGAGCATCGCGGGGTTGACGCCCTTGTCCGGGGACTTCATCTGGACGATGAAGCCGCCTAGCAGACTGGCGAGGCCGATGAAGTGCAGGACGACGAGGAGGTTGTAGACGAATTCCACACCGTCACCCTAGCCGAGTGGGAAGCCTTCAAGCTGGCGTCACACGCGCGGGCTCTGCCCGACTACTCCCACTCGATACCGACCGAGAGTGGGAAGAGGCGGGCTCTGCCCGACTACTCCCACTCGATACCGACCGAGAGTGGGAAGAGGCGGGCTCTGCCCGACTACTCCCACTCGATGGTGCCGGGGGGCTTGCTCGTCACATCCAGCACCACCCGATTGACCTCGCGCACCTCATTGGTGATTCGGGTCGAGATGCGGGCGATGAGTTCGTGCGGCAGCCGCGACCAGTCCGCTGTCATGGCGTCCTCACTGGAGACGGGTCGCAGGACAATGGGGTGTCCGTATGTGCGGCCATCGCCCTGCACTCCCACGGATCGCACATCGGCCAGCAGGACCACGGGGAACTGCCAGACATCGCGATCCAGCCCAGCCGCCGTGAGTTCCTCACGCGCGATGGCGTCAGCCGCTCTGAGGATCACCAGGCGCTCTGCGTCCACGGCCCCCACGATGCGGATCGCCAGGCCGGGTCCGGGGAAGGGGTGGCGCCAGACGATCTCCGGTGGCAACCCCAGCTCGAGCCCGACCTGGCGCACCTCATCCTTGAAGAGCGTGCGGAGGGGCTCAACCAGGGTGAAGGCGAGGTCATCGGGCAGACCACCGACGTTGTGATGGCTCTTGATGTTGGCAGTCCCCGTGCCGCCACCGGACTCCACCACGTCCGGGTAGAGCGTGCCCTGCACGAGGAAATCCACCGTGCGCCCCGACTCCCCCGCCTCCGCCACGACGTCACGGGCCGCATCCTCGAACACACGGATGAACTCACGCCCGATGATCTTGCGCTTCTGCTCTGGATCGGTGACGCCGGCGAGCGCATCTAGGAAGCGCTGCTGGGCATCGACGACAACGAGCCGGACACCCGTCGCGGCCACGAAGTCGCGCTCCACCTGCTCAGCCTCGCCCGCGCGCAGTAGGCCGTGATCGACGAAGACACAGGTCAGTTGATCTCCCACCGCCCGCTGCACCAGTGCGGCAGCGACTGCCGAGTCCACTCCCCCGGAAAGGCCGCACACGACGAGGCCATCGCCCACCTGATCGCGGATCCGCGCAATCTGGTCGTCGATGACGCTCTCGGTCGTCCACGACCGCTCCAGACCGGCCACGTCGTACAGGAAGTGCTCTAACACCCTTTGCCCGTGCTCACTGTGCATGACCTCCGGGTGGAACTGCACGCCTGCCAGGCCCCGACCGACTGCCTCCATCGCTGCCACGGGAGCACCAGCGCTCGTCGCTGTCACCGAAAAGCCCTCGGGTGCCGCGGTGACGCTGTCCCCGTGAGACATCCAGACGGACTGGCGAGTTGGGAGGCCGGCGAAGAGTGACGACGACTCGATGACGTCTAGCGGCGTACCGCCAAACTCGCTGAGTCCTGTCCGCTCAACCGTGCCCCCCAGCGCCTGGGCCATGGCCTGGAACCCGTAACAGATCCCGAAGACGGGTACGCCGGCGGCGAACAGAGCGGCATCCACTGAAGGTGCACCCTCCGCATAAACACTGCTCGGGCCTCCGGAGAGGACGATCGCCACAGGATCCTTGGCCAGCATCTCCTCGACGCTCATGGTGTGGGGCACGATCTCGGAGTACACGTGAGCCTCGCGGACCCGACGTGCGATGAGCTGGGCGTACTGCGCTCCGAAGTCAACGACGAGCACAGGTCGCGGATCCACGCTCATACCGCGAGCGTAGTCAGGGTCGTTGCGCTGCCTCGCGCACCCCGGCGTCGCCATCAAGGACCAACGCCGCGAGGACCTCGCTGGGTGCTGCGGCGTTGGCCGCCACCGACGCACGCACCCGCCAATCCTCATCGGTTGCCAGGGTGCGCAGCAGCACCATCGGTGCCACTGGATTGGCTCCTGCACACGCACGCACACGCCAATCGATGTCCTGCGATGCCGTGTCCAGGGCAGTTTGCGAAGCTGCCGAGTTGGCCGCCGCAGCAGCGCGGACCCGCGCCTCGTCGTCTTCCGCGGCCCGCGCGAGGTCCTTGGAGGTCAGTCCTGGGTTGGCGGCGGCCACTTCGCGCACCCGAACGTCGTCGTCTCGGATGAGCTCACCGAGCCAGAAGCCATCCGTGGCCGGATTGGCTGCCGCAGCAGCCCGGACGCGCCAGTCCTCGTCATGCGCCAGGTTCTCAAGGGTGCGCGGGGCAGTAGCTGGATTGGAAGCGACCGCGGCGCGCACCTCAGCATCAGGATGCGCGGCCCAGTTGGCGAGCTGCTCGGCACTCCTCTCGCCGACTGCCTGCTCGCGTGCGCGACTCGCTTCGGCGCTCGTCATCGCGTCTCCTCACCCTCGCTGCTTGGGGTTAGATCTCGAGGTACGCGACGGAGAGGGCGTACGCGGCAATCCCCAGGGCGATGATGACCAGGGTGACCACCGAGATGGTTACGGCGGCGATCGCGAGCCCGCGACCCCCGCGGACGCGGCGGGAGCCCACCCGGCGGATGGCGACTCTTCCGAGGACGAATCCCAGCACACTGCCGACAATGGGGAGAACCCCGATGAGTCCGAGGACGGCGAGGACGAAGGCCCAGATCCCGAGGCTGCTGGGCCGAAGGACCTCCGCGGGGGCTGCCTCCACCAGCGCCGCCTCCACCGGGTCAGGCGCGACCCCGTGCACCTCAGTTGCGGGCGCCGTCTCCACCAGCGCCGCCTCCACCGGGTCAGGCGCGACCCCGTGCACCTCAGTTGCGGGCGCCGTCTCCACCAGCGCCGCCTCCACCGGGGCCGCCTCCGCCGGGGCCGGCTCGGTGGGAGTCACCTCGACCGCCGACTCGTCGGCTGCCTGCCCTTCGGCCTTTCCCTCCGTCACGATCCCACCCTAGGCCCGCGACACCGAACCCCCGGAAGCACCACCACCTCGGGATGCGACCGCTATCGACGGTCTGGAGGGACCAGAACCACCGACAACGGTCGCATTCCGAATCAGGAGCGATTCAATCCAGGGCCGCAGCCCGGCGTGCAGCAGAAATCCAGAAGGGGGCCGACGAGCAAACGTCGGCCCCCTTCTGGCAAGCGCGATCAGCTAGACGTGCCGCTCGACAAGAGCGCAGCTCCCAAGATGATGTAGAGGATGATCAAGATGATGGCGAGGATCAAGCTGATGATCCCCATGATGTAGCCAGCCTTTGCCTGGCCGCCGTTGTCGGCGGTGCCGGCAGCCGCGGCCGCCATGCCCTTCTTGCCGAAGACGATGGCCACGATCGACAGGACGATCGGGCAGACAAAGAAGCTCAGGATGCCTGTCACGAGAGCGATGGTGCCGCTTCCGTTGTCCTGGGTGCTACCGCCTCCGCCGCCGCCAGCAGGCATGGGCGGGGGAGGGGGTGGGGTGGTTGACATGCGTCCTCCGAGATCTGGGCGCCGGCTCTCGGCACCCTCGGGCCTGACCGTAGTCCTCCCGGGGTCCCAGGGGAAGCATTCATGGCGAAAACGCCCCGGGAGGCCGCCCCAGCGCCTAGCGTCAGACCTGCCCGTCCGACGGGGCGGGTGGCGTGCCTCGGATCGCCCCATGAGCTCACACGGGAGAACCATGACCCACATTCCGATCAGCGTGACCGTGGATGGCACGGTCTACGACGTCGAGGTCGAGCCTCGACGACTCCTCGTCCACTTCCTGCGGGAAGACATCGGGCGCGTCGGCACCGTCGTCGGCTGCGACACCTCCAACTGCGGCGCCTGCACCGTCCTGCTGGATGGCAAGAGCGTCAAGTCCTGCAGCGTGCTCGCCGTCCAGGCCGATGGACACGCAGTCCTCACCGTCCAGGGCCTGGCCGAGGGCGAGCACAAGTGGCACCCGGTCCAGGAAGCCTTCAAGGAGTGCCACGGCCTGCAGTGCGGCTACTGCACTCCGGGCATGGTCATGGCGGCGGTAGACCTGCTGCAGGAAAACCCCAATCCTTCCGAGGAGGAAATCCGCGAAGGACTCGAGGGCAACCTGTGCCGGTGCACCGGCTACCACAACATCGTCAAGTCGGTTGAGTACGCCGCTGAGCTGATGGGAGGCAAGTCATGACCGAGACACTGACTGATGCCAACGCCAATCCAGTGGGGCGGCCGCTGCGCCGCAAGGAGGATGCGCGCCTGCTCCACGGGCAGACTAACTGGACCGACAACATCCAGCTCCCCGGCACGCTGCACATGGCGATCCTGCGCAGCCCCATGGCCCACGCCAGGATCACCAATCTCGATGTGACACCCGCCCTCAAGCGCCCCCACGTCGTGGCGGCCTTCACCGCGAAGGATCTCGGTGACCTCAACGGCTCGGTCCCCTGCGTGTGGCCCGTGACCGACGACATCCAGATGCCGGGCTTCCCCGCGCTGGCGGTCGACAAGGTCCGCCACGTGGGTGACTGTGTCGCGGTCGTGCTCGCGACGGACAAGTACGCCGCCGCCGATGCCCTGGACGCCATCGAGGTCGACTACGAGCCGCTCCCGGCCGTCATCGACATGGAGGCGGCCATCAAGCAGGGCTCGACTGCGGTGCATGACGCTGCCGATGGCAGCCACGGCACCAACGTCTGCTATGAGTTCCCGCTGAAGCCTCAGGGCGATGGCGCCTTCGACGCCGCCGTCAAGGCTGCGGGTGACGACGTCGTCGTCGTGAAGCGCCGCTTCATCAACCAGCGCGTCATCGCCGGCTACATGGAGCCTCGCGCGGTCGTCGCTTCGCCCATGGGCATGAGCAATGAGATGACCATCTGGTCCGCCACGCAGATCCCGCACGTCCTGCGGGTGCTCCTCGCACTCGTCACGGGCCTGCCGGAGAACTCCCTGCGTGTCATCGCCCCCGACGTCGGTGGCGGCTTCGGTGGCAAGCTCCAGCTCTACCGCGAGGAGATCCTCGCGGTGCAGATCGCCCGCCATCTGGGCCGTCCGGTCAAGTGGACCGAGACCCGCAGCGAGGACATGGTCGCCTCCCACCACGGTCGCGACCAGATCCAGGACATCGAGATCGCCTCGACCAAGGACGGTCAGATCATCGGCCTCAAGGTCGATCTCATCGCCAACATGGGCGCCTACCTGCAGATCATCACCCCGGGCATCCCGCTGCTGGGCATGTTCATGTACCCGGCGATCTACAAGATGCCCGCGTACGAGTTCAACTGCGTCGGCGTATTCACCAACACCACGCCGACCGATGCCATCCGTGGCGCCGGCCGCCCCGAGGCGACGTATGCCATTGAACGCATCATGGACGAGCTCGCTGCCGAGCTCGACATGGATCCCATGCAGCTCCGCGAGAAGAACTGGATCACGCACGAGGAGTTTCCCTACACCACCGTCGCCGGTCTCACCTACGACACCGGCAACTACGAGGCAGCCACGGCCAAGGCCATGGACCTCTTCGGCTACGACGCCCTGCGCGCCGAGCAGGAGCAGCGGCGCGCATCGGGTGACCCGGTGCAGCTGGGCATCGGCATCTCCACGTTCACGGAGATGTGTGGCCTCGCGCCGTCACGCACACTCGGCGCACTGAAGTACGTCGCAGGCGGCTGGGAGCATTGCACGATCCGTGCGCTGCCCACGGGCAAAATCGAGCTCATCACGGGCACCTCGCCCCACGGCCAGGGCCACGAGACGGCGTGGAGCCAGATCGCCGCGAGCATCCTCGGCGTCCCTGTCGACGACATCGAGGTCGTCCACAGCGACACCGGTCGCGCCCCTTACGGCATGGACACCTATGGCTCGCGCTCGCTCGCAGTCGGTGGCCAGGCCATCAAGAAGGCGGCCGAGCGCCTGGTCGAGAAGGCCAAGGTCATCGCAGCGCATCAGCTCGAGTGCTCGGTGGACGACCTGGAGTTCATCCAGGGCGCCTTCCGCGTCAAGGGTGACCCGGCCAAGTCGCAGCCGCTCGCGGCGGTGGCCTTCGAGGCCTTCACCGCGCACAACCTGCCGGACGGCGTCGAGCCGACCCTGCAGGCGGAGGCCACGGTGGACCCGGATGACTTCTCCTACCCGCACGGCACCCACCTGTGCGCCATCGAGGTCGACACGGAGACCGGCAAGTCCAAGATCCGCAGCTACGTCGCGGTCGACGATGTTGGCATCCAGGTCAACCCGCTCATCGTCGAGGGACAGGTGCACGGCGGTCTCGCGTGCGGCATCGGCCAGGCGCTCTACGAGGGCGTGGAGTACGACTCCGACGGCAACCTGCTCACGGCGAGCTTTGCCGACTACCTCATCCCGAGCGCTGCGGACCTGCCGAGCTTCACGACCGACCGCACGGTGACCCCGTCATCGACCAACCCGCTCGGCACGAAGGGCGTCGGCGAGGCCGGTGCCATCGCGTCACCGCCGGCGATCATCAATGCCATCGTCGACGCGCTGCGCCCCATGGGCGTGACGGACGTCAAGATGCCGGCGACGCCGGAGAACGTCTGGCGAGCAATCCAGGCCGGACAGGGAGGTGCCCAGTGATTCCCATCGCATTCGACTACGTCCGTCCCGGCACAGTGGATGAGGCCATCTCGGCTCTCGCCGCAGCGGGCGAAGACGGCAAGGTCATCTCCGGTGGCCAGTCGCTCATGCCGGTCCTTCGCCTGCGCATGGCCGCGCCGACCACGCTGGTCGACATCGGCTCCATCGCGGAGATGAAGGGCATCACGGATGGCGGCGACCACCTGGTCGTCGGAGCCAATGCCACTCACTACGAGGTGATGAACGACGCCCTGGTCAAGCAGCACGCACCGCTGCTGGCCCAGGCGGCGGGCACGGTGGCCGATCCGGCGATCCGTCACCGTGGCACCTTCGGCGGCTCCCTCGCCCACGCCGATCCGGCCGGCGATCTGCCGACCGTGGCACTGGCACTCGACGCGACCATGGTCGCTAAGGGACCCAACGGCACCCGTGAGATCGCGGCGAAGGACTTCTTCGTCGACTACTTCACGAGTGCTCTGGAGCCCGAGGAGATCCTCGTGGCGGTCAAGGTGCCCAAGCTCGGCGACGGGTGGAGCACTCACTACGAGAAGTTCAACCGCACCGCCCAGGCCTGGGCGACGGTCGGTGTTGCAGCTGCCGTGAAGCGGCAGAACGGCACCATCACCGAGGCACGCGTCGCCCTGACGAACATGGGGCCCTCCCCCGTGCGCGCCAGCAGCGTCGAGGCCGCTCTGGCCGGTGCGGCGGCGACGACGGATGCCATCGCCGCTGCTGCGGCAAACGCAGCCGATGGCACCCGCCCGACGAGTGACCTGCACGCATCAGCGGAGTTCCGCGAGCACCTGGCCAAGGTGCTCACCAAGCGTGCGGTGGCCCAGGCCGCCGGCGTCTAGCACTCCCTCACGAACTGTGGGCCGGTCCTTCGGGACCGGCCCACAGTTCGTTGACTGGATCGGCCGTGATCCCGCGGAAGCCTCGCAGCACGAGGAGCGAGCCGATCGTGAGCACGCTGAGCACCATGAGGACGGCCATCGCGGAGAAGGGCAGGACGATGAGCGTGATGACCGAGGCGGCGAGCGCGATCAACAGGCTGCGCGCCGCCGCCATCAGGCCGGACAGAGCGCCACGCACGTGGTCGGGCACGGTCTGCTGGACGAGCGCGGCGAGCAGGCCCAGGCAGTAGGACGACGTGGCGCTCCCCAGGAGCACGAACGCTCCCGCGACGAGACCCGAAGCGAGTAGCCAACCCGCTGCCACCACGAGGACCGACGCCACGCACACGACCGCGTAGGCGGTGAAGACGCCGACGAGCTGGCGTCGGACCGGACCCAGCGACCCCGTGACGACCAGGGAGAGACGCCCGACCATGACGCCGACCACGCCACCGAGCAGCACCAAGAGCACCAGGCTCTCGTTGCCCTCATCGACGAGGACGACGTTGGACAACTGCGTCGGCACCACGAAGGTGATCACCAGGTCGGCGATGACGATGCTGCGCAGCACAGGCATCTCCCGCAGCACACGGCGCAGTCCCGCGAACCCCGCGCCCGACTGACCCGCTGCGGGTGAGGCGGACACCGCCGGACGCACGGGGCGGGTGAGGACAGCCACCCCGACGCCGACGACAGCCAAGGTGGCAGCGCACGCCGCGAGGGTCACCTCAGGCGACGGGCTGATCCGAGCGAGGAAGACCCCGATGATGCCGCCCACGCTCAGGCGCAGGATGTTGATGATCTCGGCCGAGCCACGGGCATCCAGCGGCACCAACGCGGCCTGGAGCTTCAGCAGCG
>Ga0194133_10008081_pt1 | contig 12381 bp, 6 predicted proteins | sample TA2KigOf40mmetaG_FD_155448 | JGI IMG/M metagenome (GOLD analysis project Ga0194133, IMG submission 155448) | Freshwater microbial communities from Lake Tanganyika, Tanzania - TA2015055 Kigoma Offshore 40m | ecosystem: Environmental > Aquatic > Freshwater > Lake | place: Tanzania: Lake Tanganyika...
TTAGATGAGTCTTTATACATTTAAAACCCCAACATATGTCCCATAATCATAAGGGCACGGAGACTTAGACATTATTTACGTAGACTGCGCCTCTCTGCCCTCACTTTAGGAAAGATTTGGAACGTAGTGATTTTGGATTTACCAACAGCTGAATCCGTGTGGCTCAGGTGGGTCAAATATATAAAACCTATATATAAACCCAAAATTGATTTTTATGACCCTTTCTCCCTCTACATATCTGATCTCTAAGGGAATGACGCAAGGGTGTGCATAGAGCGAGTGAGTCGGTGTGGAGCAAGGGCATGGACATGGAGCGAGGGCCAGTAAAAATGGGAAAAATGCATAGAAATGTTAAAAACAGTGGAAAAAGGCAAAAAAGTGGCAAAAATAAAGGAAAAACACAGAAGAGAGCTGAGTTAATTTTGAAAAATGGCCAAAAATTATAGAAAAATGGGGGTATGGGGTTCGCCGCTGCAACAGTGTGTTAGTCTAAAAGCAGGTATGGCTTGAAAAATGAAGGTCTATTCTCTGTTACATAGTTAAAAAAATATATTCTGGATCTTAACTTTTTCATGGCTCAAAATTGATTTTTATTATTTTACTGGAAAATGAATACTTTTGAAATTTGAGTTTACTTTTAAATGAGATCTTCAAATAAAGATCATTTATCTATCTAGCGTTCAAATCACCATTAAAGTAAAATGGTTTTTTTTGAAAACCAACTTTATGGATAAAAAATTGTTTGAGGCAATATTTTTATCATAAATGTTTTGAATTTGTTATCACCCCCTCACAAAACATTTTTTCGTGTTTTTGATCTGGACACCCCTCTTTTGTCGGCAAAATAGCCTTATTGAATTCTTTAATCAATTATTTGATCACCTTGATTTGAATTGAGTCTGAACATTGCAGCTGCTAGAAAAACCTTTTTTTCTCTCACAAACATCCATCCATCATTGTTCGGAGGACCACTTTTATATGACATCTATTCAATGAAATTATTTCTACCAAAACATGTGGAATTTTTACACTTGCAAATCTGGTACAGATTTTCATCAAAATTTTTACTTTAACAAGAGTATTTTCTTTTGACTTTGATTATGATATGGAATAGAAAAGGTTTATTTCCATTGGCATTAAGCATAAAGTTAAATCAAATTAGGTGAAAATTTTTACAAATCTTCAATTTAGACTGAAATAATTACATTCTCATTGAAGCCAAGTTCAATTTTGAGGGGTCAAGTTCAACTAATCTAAGCCCCATTGGAGCTTTATTGAGCGGGCTAGCTACATGGCTAATACAGAGTCTACCAGCCTTAGATGAGCATGTATCAAAGAAGACCAAGCGATAGGGAGGTCTCTAGTGATGGGCCCGGATCAAAACTTTTTTTCGGATCAATTATTTGTTGCTTGAGTCGGGTTGGGTCGGGTCAGCCACCTTTGGTTTGAGTCTGGGTTTGGAAAATTTCCCGTAAAAATCCCAAATTTTCTATTTTATCCCCTCCGGGTCAAAAAAAATATCTTTGGGTTGGGCCAAAGAAAGGTCGGCCTCCTATTTCTTGCGGGTCAAAAGTATGCTCCGTCAGGTTAGGGCCCATCTCTAAAGGTCTCTCTTTTTGTTAGCTTTTGAATACATTAATCTTAAGAAAGTTGATGTAGGATTCATATTGTAGATGGCGTTGAAAATAAAGTTTGACATACTTTATAAAAAAAAGTTCCATGTTTTATCTTTCCAGAGGCATAGTTTTGTTTGAAGAAAAAGAAAAGTTTGTAGGTAATATTCTCAAGATATGGAAGTAAGCAGATTTGAGTTTGGTTTTAGGGTTATATCTTAGTGTAAAAGAGACTAGTTTTTCAATACTGGTTGTCAAAATAAACCCCCAGGATTTTCACTGAACTCTTAGACTCAATTGTCACATCTTATTTGACTTGATTCAAATAAACCACTTTGTGTTGAATATGATTAAACTCCCAAATAGAAAATCATGAAGCCAACCCAAAAATTTACTCAAGTATAAAAGAACCTTTTTGAAAGATTCACTCTTCAAGAATGTAGGTATGAGGTTGAAAAAAGTTTCTTGCTGAACCTCTCATAGTTTATTTCTAAAACAGGTTCTCATTTACTACAGTTATGTTTTTGAAATGTCAACTTGAATCAGACCGAAAAGCTTTAAAATTTCTTACAAACCATTTCACACTTGAACTGTGGTGAATTTTTGATTAAAATCATTTTTCTTTGTTTGCTGTTTGCAGCAAAGCAGTTTGTTAAGATCTATTGGATGATATTTTTTGCTTCCCAAACTACCTGACAATCAATTTGAAAGTGGCTCACATGATTAAGTTACAACTAATCTTATCAACTTCACTTTTTTTTGGTTCAAAGCCTACTTTTTCCTACTCTTATTGCAAAGAAGCTTGGACAATTTTTTCATGCAACTTGATATAGAGAGATGCCTTGTCAAAGCACCCGAATGTTTTCCACCTCAGGGCGATGACAGTGGACAAAAAAAAGGTATCTCATCGTTGCTGGTTTGTTTCATTCGAGGAACTTGATACTTTGGAAACAAATGCCAACCAATGGTTGACAAGGTTTTGATGTTTGTGTTACCTTTTCTGATCTGCATATTGATAAACACGTCAGCTGGATGAAGTTTAACTTTTGGGCTGGGCTTCAACGTTGCAGGTATCAAATGTCTGGGAGGTGGACCCCGATTTGGGAGGGTAGGAAATGAACTTTGCCTTGTTGGTGGATGAGGTGGAAGAGAAGATGTTAATGTTGAAACTTGCTACATTAAGATAATAGATTTTTCAATTTTTAAGGTTCTCAAATGTGGTTGAATGATTTGTTTTACCTCAGATCTTGGGGATTGGCTGCCACTGATACTTTCCTCACTGCTACATCCACTTGTCTGACCTGAGTCTGTTGTCTTAACTGTTACATCATGACACCATGTAGAATCCAGATCCTCTACAGGAGTGCTGTAAAATGGATCTGGGGATGGAACAACTCTTTTCTCCTGTGCAGATTTTGGTCTGTAGAGGAGAATTTCATTGAAGTTGGCAGATGGAATTTTCTTTGCACGTCTGGGCAGTGAACTGCCACGACCATCATGAGCTCGACTATGGATTTGAGCAGGTGGAAGCATGACAAGATTTTCATGCATTTCAACGGGACGTCCTCTCAATTGCCTGGATCTATTTTCTTGATTTTTTAAAGTGAGGATGTTTGAATAATGCCTCGAATTTAGCGTTTCATAAGTATGGTGAATGACATCGCTGGTTGCACTCGAAGGAAGATGTCTTATTGGTGGGTATACTTCAGACTTTTGAGGTTCCAAATTATGCCTGCGTAGAATCGAGGCTGGCATGAGCTGTTGAGGAAGGCCCAGAGACAAAACACCTCGATTTGAGGCTGTTTCATTGGCACGTATTGCAGCAGAATTTTGGCTTATTGATCGAGGTGGTCTGTGGTGAAGCTGATGTTGCCTTTGGAAAGCAACATCTGAGAGGCCAAGTTTCGGATGATCATATCGGATTTTCAATGAAACATGGTTGGGAAACTCTCCTACTTTTTGTGTGATTGTAAAACCTCTGTGGTCACGTCGAGGAAGTCCTCCAGAGGGTGGAAGATCAAGTATTTCATCACCATCTATTGCATCGTAAGGGGGTGGCTCACCCTGATTGTCTAAGTGTTTATGATTGACATTCGAACTGTTTGTCCTCTTTTGAGGCACAGTTTGCACATTGGCTTCTTTGGGGTTGGTTTTGACACCAACTTTCCCTGATGTGGCAGAAATAATTTTTTCCAGCATTGGTAAGTAACAACTCATTTTGATCTTGATACCAAACTGATCTTCTCAACACCAAACTTTCTTGTCTTCTTATGTTTAGTCTTAATTTTGTCCTGATAAATTTTTTGGGTTTCTACAACTTGTCCGAAACAGCATTTTTAAATTAAATTGAAACAGGGGAAAGTAATTTAATTTGATTTATCACAAATAGAAACTTTTCTTGTTATACAGCTTTCCCTTGAATGTTGAATTCTTTAGGCAAATGTTCATTCAATTTTGCACTAATGCGGCCAGCTAAAGTTTCAAGCCTGATAAAAATTTAGATGCTAATGCTATAGAATTCTAATCTAAGGCTTTAAGCATGATATGAAGTTTGCATACTAAAGTCTGAAACTGTTTTAGAGCCTAGGTGAGAATAATTCAATACAGGGTAAAGGGTGTCTTTAAAATGAATTGAATTTTAATCTTGAAGGAGTAAAGAAATTTAAATATTCTTACAAAAATGGTTGAAGTTTTTCAAGAAAATGTCTAACCTCAATGAGTCTTACACACAGATTTAAGGATTGTCAATACAGATCAAATATTATAGCTGCAGTTTCATAATTAATTATTATGTAAAATTTAGTAAATAGGGTTATTTTACTAAGATAAAATATCTTTTTTAAGTTGCATTTCATCTTTTTTTAGCTTTATAACTAAGTATCAATCCCTTTAGAATGGGACTATAAGCTTTGGATGTTTCAAATGTAACTTTTTGTTAAGCTTGCAACAGACTTTGAATGATTACCCAAAGATCATTAATGTAACTAAGTTTAATTATATTTTCAAACTGGTCATCCAGATCCCAACTTTGCCTTTGATGGAAAGGGTCCTTGGAGGCATGAGGGGGTCAATCTGGGCTCTCAAAAACTCTTAGAGCATCTGACAGTGCTTGTATGGAACTTGTCAAGGTTTGGTTCAGCAGCTCTTGTATGATAATGGGATAAAAATCTGTTTTACTTCTATTTAAAGAAAATATCATTGCTGATGTAATTAATTAATTATTATTCTTACAAAACTAATCCTCTCTAATTTTGGACATATTTTTAGCAAAATTGCAAGCTTAGAATAAATTTCAATTACCAAGAAAATTGTTTGATTTTCGGACAAACTGTAGTTACCTTATTTTTTCATCTCTTGATTGGTTTTTCTGAACTTAGAAGGATCAGTAACAAAAAGTCTTGCAACAGATTCATCACCGTCACAAATCTGACCATTCAACGTTTGATGGAACAAACAAGAACGTTTTTATTTTTGGAAAGATGCCCAGTTCAATTTCGTACACAACACACAAAACAGTTTGGAAGAATCTGGTCTAATTCTACATGCCTATCCCATTCGATTACCCAATCATAACTGAACAGATCCTGCTGTTTGGAAGGCAACTGCAGCACCTCCAGCGCTCTATTGGCACCAAACAGAAAAACTTATTCGTCTTCTTCTTCTACTCATTCACTTCTTTTTTGCCCATGATGCGCCCAAAACCATGAGAATAGCCTTTGACAGAGTTGAAAGTGATTGCCAACATGCAGAGAGAGAAGTCGTTTTTTCTTTGAAATTAAGTTTCAAATCAGATTTATCAAACTATTTAAACTAACTAGATTTTTTTGTCAATTTCATAAAAAAAAGAGTTTGTTGAGCTGAAAAGTTAGGAAAAAATACAGTTATATATTTCTACTGCACCCCTAAATCGATCTCGTCTCGTCTGAAATCACAGAGATAAAAATTTCTACATTTTTCTTTATGTCTTTTGGAATGTCAAACATTTAGCCGGCTGTTACAATCAGAGGTATCCCCACAGAGAAAAGGTGGATAGGAATGAAGGGGAGAGGAAAATAGAAAAGAAAAACAACTTGGATTTGGTCTTTGAAAGATCTTGTGGTAAAAATTTGAGGATTCATTGGAGGTAAAGAAAAACCTTGTAGAAGCGACTCAAAGTTTTTACTCCATAGAGCAAGGGCTAACAAATCATAAGGATGATTTACACACTGAAAACTGCTGACAATAAAAAAATGGCTAAAATTTATCGCTCTCTGTCGGCATAAAAAAAGTTCACTGATACTCTCTGTTTTGCCATTTGCTTGAATGTAAAAAAATTATTTTTATCCTTTCTATGGTAGACTCATTGAATATTAATCCATCTTCTTTCTTATTAAAAGAGTCAATACAATAATATATGCAGGCTACCCCTAAAAACCCTTATGAATGAACCTTATGCAATATCTTAAGTGGGAGAGCATTGACCCGGTAAAATCAAACGTGCCTCTTTTGCTGGCAATCTTAGTTTAGATTTAGTGTATTTTCTTGAGAAAAAATATATTTAAAGGATAAAACTGGCATACTAAACTTAAATCTAAGGCCTAATTGTACAACACAACCTTATGGGTAAGAATAGTGAAAAGTAACTAATTCACGTGTTAGGAGAGCAAGCCTATTTTTTGACATTGGAACAGGATCTCTGTGATCAAGTGTACTGGGAAATCGAGCGTGGATATAGATATGCTGTGTGATAATAAAATAAAAAGTTTTACATCCTTATGGGCTACCTACATATATGAATAGGTTAAGCATTAACACAGGAATCTTTGTTTTAATTGCAAGAAATGCAAGAGTAATAGAGGCTACCCATTTGGGCGCAAAAGCATGAATGCAGGATCCTGCTTATAGTGATGGGTCCGGGTCAAAATATTTTGACCCGGGTCGGGTTGGGTCAGCCAGCTTTGGTTTGGAATTCGAGAGTTTTTCAATTTTTTCTCTTTGGATTAAAAAATCTCTTCGGGTTGGGTCAAAAAGTACCCGGGTCGGCCTCTTGTTTAATTTTGAAAATTTGGGATTTTAAGGGAAAATTTTCCAATGCCAAACCCAAACCAAAGATGGCTGACACGACCCAACCCAAGCAACAAAAATTTGACCCAACCTGGGTCAAAAAAAATTTTGACCCGGACCCATCACTAGTTATTGGGACACAAAGATAGTATATTGACTACCCTATCCTAACTTTATCTAACCCCAAAGAGTCGAACCTGACCCCAAACCCAAACCCAACTTCAACAAAATTATAGCGATTGGGAAAATATTTGGAATTTGGGAAGACGTTGGTGGGAAAACTGCTTTTGGGAAAATCTTGTAGCATACTATTTCTCCAATTGTAACAGAATGGGTCTGTTTTAGATAAATAAATAAATAAATCTTGGAGAAAGATTACTGCCATGGCTTGACTTTGAACCTCAAATACTACTTAGATTTTAAACATGGTGAAAAAAAAATCTTTTTTTTTGTTATTATATCATCAGCTATAGTAGGTTGTTAGCTAAGAACATTGAACTTCTGAGCGACAAATCACTTGAATACTGTGTGGCAACATGACCCTAAATGGAGGCTTCAAATGTAGATAATCTTAATGTGGAACGAAGTCTCAGAGTCAAAGCCTTAGAATGGCATCTAAACAAGAAAGAGAAATATTCTGAACCCCCCTCTTGTGTCGACTTAAAAAATGCTGCACAACCGAATTTGGAGAGAATGGAACATTCATTTAAGTGAAAAAATCACATTGCATTGTTTAATTAAAAGCAACAGACCAAAAGTAATAACAACATTTTGATTCAATACCCTTGTCTACTGCATGAATAATATATATATATTTCTAAAGAAACTCTGATTAATTTCACTGCAACAAACTATTCTGTCTTGATCATAAACTTTTTTTTCAGGCTGCTTCTCCAAATAAATGTTCTTGGAGATCAGAAACGTCACTTAGGGCTGCTTCATTGGAAAGATAACGTAAGTGGATCCACCAAAGACTATTTGTCAAAAAATCAAAGGGCCAGATAAACAAACCGAGAGATGAATACAAAAAAGTTTTTCCATTAGTGTTGCAAGAAAGTTTCTTGGAATAGCAACAGTGATATATTGAGATTTGCATCTTGAAATATTACCTTTAACATTTGCTGCTTTTAAACAAAGTCTTTTGACATATTTTAAACCTCTTTTTTTTTACTTTGGAATAAAGATGAACAAGTGGCTATAATTTTTTTTGAATGAGGATCAACTTTGAAGTGTTTCTTCTTTTTTTTTGATACAGTTAAAAAAAGTTTCTTTATAGGTGGTTGAAAAAAAAATTAGCATACTAAAGCGAGATCAAGTCATGTCAATCTTGACATTATATCATGATGGAACTAATTGATCAACTCAAATTCAAATGAAAATGAGATGGAAAGAATTTCTTGGAAACAAACAACATCAACAGAAAAAAAGGCAGATTGTCAAAATCAATTTTCACATGAAATGTAAAAGAAATTGATCGACGATGAAAAAAAAATTTACAACAGCTTTTGGATCGAATTTCTTAAGATTTTATGTGAAAATTCGTTGGGTATAGAGCAATTTTCTATAACTTTTTTTTTCATCTCTATCATTTTTGTTGGTTTTGAAGGAATTGCTGGGCTGAATTTTTGTACATATTATTCACCCTTTAAAAGTTATTTATAGTTTTATGATTTTTCAAAAATATCTTTTATGAGTTAAACTTTTTTTGTAAAATGATGATCAAATAATCTATATATATTTCTCCAAAACCAAAAAAAAACACCAACTGAATATGCAAAAAGAATTTGTTTTTGAACAAATCTGTTCATTTTCAATTAATGTTCCATTCCATTCAAGTTTTAACATTGATGCTTGTTAGTGTAGAAGTGCGTCTGTTGTAGATGGACCACCTTTTGCACAGTGGGGATCCATTTGGGGCTGTTGGAGCCCAAATTTTGAATGTTTTATATTCTTCTTCTGGAATAGATCTTCCTCTCCTTAGATATTTTTACATGAATATATCAACAAACTATATACAATAAATTTATCCCTTAAAATTAACCCTGAATAGCAAACTTGAAGGATATAGGTAGAATATTGTTTGAATAAAAGCCATATTATTTTTTACTCTGCTCATGATAAGCATCTCTTTAGACAGAAAAAAAACGTTTGAACATTGAGCCAGCATGGTTCTTGCTGATGTCGTGGGAGATTACAAGCAACAACTTGGCGTTGGGGTAGTCCTTCGTGTGCGATTGTGGTCTATTGGCATGGTCACAACCACCTCCCATCTGCTAGCTTACAGCTACTTGCCTGATTTTGGGATCATTTAAGACAAGGAAGTTTTCTTATTTATCTGATGCTTCTTTTTTAATTTTACATTTATGCAGGGAAAGTAGTAGCTGAAGAATGTGAGATTTTTTTTCAGCAACATAATGTCTGTTTCTACCTGTTCTTTGTGTCAGATGGGTGAACAGGGTGTAACTCTAACCCTTGTGACTTGTGGCATAATGTGGCAGGTCAGGTCTCATAAGCGGTGAAAATTCTTCAACTTGGATGAATGCAAAGTATTGTTGTCCATGGGGTTGAGAAGGAGCCTGCTGAGATTCTACATCGTGGGACTTCATTGTCTGACTTTAATGTTTTTTTTCTACATTTCAGGTTGGAATCCAAAATTTTATTTCATCTCATTTCTACATTAGATCTTGCTTAACATCCATAATTTGCCACTTTTTAGAGAACTTTTTTACTAGAAAAAGACTTTGATTTCTTTGCTGCTCATAAAATTCCTTTACTTCATAAAACAACATGAAAATGAATTTTCAAAGTGTCTATTATCAATAGAAATATTTTTTAGGGAATTTTATGGATGCATTAATTTTTGGCTGCTTTTTTGAAATTCCAATAAACAATAAGAATTTTCAAATTCATCAGTTCTTGAAACTAAGCAATCTTCAAAAAATGATGAAATTTTAACATAAAATTTCTTCCCTTTTTGACAAAGTCAAAGTTATTTTTATCTCCTTCTCTCTGGTAATTTATTCTGCCAGAGATTTGTCATCTAGCTGAGCTCATCTAAAGTCAGAATTAGAAGTATAGCACAAAAGTCACATTAGTACAACAATGGTCTTGTAAGAGCTTAAGAGTTTTACATGTCATGGGACTTAACTTTTTTCTCTTGAAAATTTTAATACAAGTCACAAAAAGTGACAACGGTTAACAATGATGGTATTCATGTAGCCAAAAGGGTTTGCCAATGTCTATTTGCTTTTTCATTTTCTATTCTTAGTTCATTCATTCACAAATGTTTGCAATAATGAGACAAATAAAAATATTGTTGGTTTTATTTAAAAGGATCATGTTTTACAAGCCTTTACATGTTTGACTGAATGAATTTTGAGCATTCTCCTGGCCCACAGTAAATAAGGGGCTGACCCAGCTTTAACCAGAGTATTTTTTTATCAGTCCCAAAGAGATTATTTTGATCAAAAGACAGTACAAAAAATTGAAAAAGTTAGCTTTTTAGACTCTGAGGATGCTAACCCGACCTAAGCACCAAAAAAATTACCCAGCCTGGGTCAAAAACTTTTGGCCCGTAATCATCATTGGAATGAATGCTTAATAAAAATGTAAACTTTCCATGTACATTTTGTACAAAGGCTGCGCCTCACTGACTACCCTGCAGGAAAGATTTGCACGGTAGTGATTTTGGGTTTACCAACATTTAAATCTGTACGGCTCAGGTGGGGTCAGCTGTTGGTAAACTTAAAAATAAAACCAAAATTTATTTTTATGACCATTTCTTCCTCTATATATCCAATTTCTATGGATATTTCGACGAAAAAAGGCTACCCTTTACAACAGTAGTGATGAGTCCGGGTCAGAAGTTTTTGACCCAGGTTGGGTTGGGTAAGCCATCTTTGGTTTGGTTTTGAGTTTGGACAATTTCCCCTAAAAACACCAATTTTTTTAATTTTTTTCCCTTCGGATCAGAAAAAATCTCATCGGGTCAGGTCTAAAAGTACTCGGGTCAAAGGCAGGTCAGGACCCATCTCTAAACAATAGACAACCTTTGCAGGGTTAGGTTAAGCAATGAAGCAATTGCATGTTGACCAAGTAACTATTTGTCAAAAATAACTTTTTTCATAAGGTTTTGGTAAAAAGATCTTTTTTTTGCTTGTGCTCCGGTAAAAAAAACCTACTTTGTAAGTGTTGGTCAAAATAATTCTTTTTTATCATTCAAAACAAATCTGTTTTTATTTGTAGCAAAAAGTTGTGTCGATCGAAATGCATTAAGTTTTTGAATCTGTTTCCAAGGTTCATGTCTGAAATTTTTTCAAGTTAATTGAAAAAAAGATATTTTCTTTTCATTTCAAGATTCGAATTAACAACTTTATTTTACATGGAAAGAAATTGTTAGCCTCAAAGTATTTCTTGCTAACTATTTATCGTTGCACAAAGCATCCCGGCAGGTTCTTTTTTACTCAGAAAAAATTCTTTACATCCACCTTGGCCAATCAGAAATCGAATTTTCTTTTTTGTCAAAAACTTAGATTGAACTCATGTCTTCTTTTCAAATTACTCAGATTTTCTTCCTTCCTTTTTATGCATCAGTGAAGGCCAGGACACCTTTTTTATTGGGTGCAATATTCCAGACCTTTGTTTTGGCTAAGATTTGGAACTTGTTGATAGTTTTTTCCAGCCTAGGGGTCAAAGGTTGGTGCCCGGTAGTGGTGGGTTCAGGTCAAAAAATTTTGACCCGTGAGGGGTTGGGCCATTTTTTTGTGGCTCCAGTTGGGCCGGGTTAGCCATTTATGGTTTAGGTTTGAAAAATTTCCCCTAAAAATGTCAAATTTTTCAAATTTTTTCCATTCGGTTAAAAAAAATACCTTTGGGTAGGGTCAAAAAGTACCTGGGTCAAAGGTGGGTCAACCTCTTATTTACTGCAGGTCAAAAGTAAGCTCGGGTCTGGCCGGGTCAGGGCCCCATCTTTAGTGCCCGGCACCCTCTTTTCTTTATAAATTAATATTGGACAACTGGAGCTGAGAGTTGCTATTTAAAAATTTGAAAAAGGACAAAAATGTTTCAACTGATAATGACAGCAAACCTTGTTGTTACTGTCCCCCTGTCCCCACTTCTCTTGTCTACCCCCAATCCTTTGCAAACCTTGCAACCCCTCATATTTCCACAATATCCTGCTCCAGAAGCTAAACAGACATGGTAATCTTACTCAAATTGGGACACTCAACACCTTTTCTCTTACACTTTTTGTATGCAGATGAACTGCTCTTGTTTTGACCCTCTGAAGCCTCAGGTGCATGGTTTAGACTTGGATAATATGAAAAATTGCCCACCGATTAAATCGCTTACCCCAAATTGCCTACATTGAATTCAGCTACATGACTAAATAGCTTACTTAAGAAATTGCCTATCTACAAAGTCGCCTACCCAGTACATAGAAGACCAAAATGCCTACCCTGAATTTGCCTACGCAGTACATCAGGACCTATTTTATTGCTAACCTAACCTTGCAGAGCTTTTATCCCGCAACCTAACCCTGTGGGGCTCGCATACCCCTTAACCTAACACCAAGGCCTGGCTGAGGCCTGGACCTCAGCTGAGCCTAAATAATAAAAAATGCCCGGGTTTGGTCAGATCCAAGCCTAACCCAAGTCTTTATTTAGAGGCAAGCGATTTAGTCGGTTAGGCAATTTGAGTAATCTTATGTACTGGTAGGCCATTTCGA
>Ga0194133_10008085_pt1 | contig 12379 bp, 14 predicted proteins | sample TA2KigOf40mmetaG_FD_155448 | JGI IMG/M metagenome (GOLD analysis project Ga0194133, IMG submission 155448) | Freshwater microbial communities from Lake Tanganyika, Tanzania - TA2015055 Kigoma Offshore 40m | ecosystem: Environmental > Aquatic > Freshwater > Lake | place: Tanzania: Lake...
CGTTCGTTTTTCCTATTGATCAAACAAAAACGTAATTGGAGATGAACTATCAGCTATGGTACTAAAAATAAGGTTTGAGTTGTATTCCGAAGAGGAAGAAGCAAACATTTCAAATACTGGATCCAAACCAAAATTAATCAAGTTACTTGCCAGTTAGCCCGTGACAAGTATTCTATAATTAAAACAGCTAATTTGATGCTTCCAATGCATAAAGTTTGCCAAGAACTTCAATATTTTGCTCAAAAAATACCTAGGGTGCCTCAAAAGTATGTTAACTCTTATCAGTCTTCAATATTTTCCCTAATTGGTGCTTTAAAATCACGTTAAAAGTCTGCAAAAAGATTGCTTCGTTCAGAATTCAAATTATTTTGATTATTAATATTCCTCAGAATCAATTCTTATCTATTACTTCAAAAATTAAGCTTTGATATCGTAAAACATCGGACGATCTTCAAAACACCTTGGAGATTGAGCCAGAATAATTTGTAATACTACCCGTGCACTGGTCTCTGCTCGTCACATGGGGGCGCGGGCATTGTATGTCAACGTGCGGTTCAGTGGTGTCTCCGTACCTCGCATGACACATGGTTGGATCTAAAACATTTTTTACTTTGATTTGAAGTTGATAAGTCCGACAGTTAATTGATAAAAAAGGTCACCCGCTTCACCTGTAACTCCATTCGTCCCATAGTGCTTTTGCATCATGTAAATCATCTATGAAAAAAAATTTATTTGGTAATTGCAGCTAAAAATAATGAAAAACTAAAACCTGATCGGATTCCAGTTTGCATTCCTCAGATGTTAAAGTTGCTCGATCAGCCTGAAAATTTAAAGATTTTAAAAAAGGTGCTAGACAATTTTTGAGACTTCTTGAAGACGTTCAAACCAGGTCATTGTAAAAAATAGTGAAGTAATTATGCTCCCTCCTCCAAGTTTTACGATTGAAAAACTAAAAAAGGGAAAATATAAAAAAACTCAACGATTTAATTTAGCCCAAGCATATTTCAGAGATATAACTTCTTCAAAAATTGAACTGAGTCTATCAAGTAAAAGCTTCAAATGCATTAATAACCTGATATTCGCCGCTTTCGTACAGTTCCGTTTTCTCGAGGGGTTGAAAGTTTTTCTTCCTAAAATTGGTTTCTCATAAATTTTTCTTTGCTTGATAAGTTGAATGAAATCTCAAACCAACCTTGCCACCCATATTTCAAGAATTTTGACATATCTCCAGCCACGCAGGTGAAGAATGTTTCCAGCCAATAGCTAAAAGAAAATTCTTTTGATGACATTGTATCTTTTTCAGCTTTAAATCACTTAAGACTGTGGAGCCTCAGTGGGAGATATCGTAAAAAGTTTCTTACTTGCAGCATCTCCCCAGGCGCCATATAGAAGAAAAAAAATAGCATATCGCTGGGCCACGTCACCATTTTTCCTGGGCCATGCAATTTTCCTTCAAAAAAATTAAGGTTAAAGCAAAGGCAATCTGGCTGCAAGTTAAATATATTATAACAGCCTCATAAAATCAGCAATAAGTTTGCTTTTGTTGTCAATTCAAACTGTTTGATGCCTGTAAATGAGTTTACCGCTGAGGGTTGTGGTGATCCTGGAATACTCTTCGGGTACCTCGAACGACGAGTTGAATATGGTTACAGGCTTAAACAAGATTATTTTTATTTGCACATAGTATAATGATTCAAAAGTTTCAATTTTTGAAAAACCTGATAAGTAAAAGGAGAGTCAAGCTTTTCAAAAAGTGGTTTTCCAGGTGACAGAAAAAGAAGATGGTCTATAAACTCCAATTCAGGCTCTATGTAGGGGCATTTGGTCTTTACTGTTTTTAGCATTGCCTTTAGTCCAAACTACATCAAAGCGTCCAGCACTTAGTAATCTTACATTTTAAACAGTCAAACCTAAGCATACCTTGCTGCCAGGCTCCAAAACCTTCAAGCTTTTGCGTGCCAAGGTTTTTGAGTTATCTTTTTTCTTTTCGTCCCTCTCATGTCTTTGATAGCGAAAATGTCATACTTTGAGGAGAAAGAAAATGACTTAAAGACTTACTCTACAATATTGGCATTGGCATCACTGAAAAAATGAGCTCTTTTTGGTAGGTTTGTATTGTTCAAATCCTCGGTGTCCTTAACGTTCTTTTGTTCTGAAATTAACATGAAAATGTAGAAAATTAATTTAAAATTATTGTGGTAAAAAAATCAGGTGCATCAGAATTAACACCCATTATCGAAAGATATAAATTTGCGAAAATACTTGATGGCTTTAATGGGAGCTCCTCAACCCAGATCTTCTTCATCAAAAGTGCTTTGTCGTAGTCTTGCGAGTCTTCACTTCGCTGTATGACTAAGAGAGAAAATGTCAGTTAGAAGAGGCACAGGAACAAAATATAAACTAAAAATAATGAATGCCAAATTGCTCTTACTATTCGCGTTTGAGTCTCTATCAAAAGAATCTTTTTCAGACTCGTTGCTAGCTAAATGAAAACCACTAGAAGATCTAAAAAAAAATTCGGACTGGTTACTTCTTTCGTTGCATTTTATTAAATTTATGACCTCGGCGAGAACGGCTTCGAGTTTGGATCCAAATTTGACGTAAGAACTGCCCTTGAGGACGAGGGCCAGGGCTTAGCGTAAACAGGCTTAGACATGCTGAATAGGTTTTAATTTACTGCATGTGAGTTTAGTGCTTTCATAATCTTTTGTAAGATTTATACCCCGAGTGTTGGCTTCCTCCATCGCCAGAAACGGACAAATGAGACATCGAGGCTGGAGGGGGGACACTCGTGAATGGAAGATTTGAATAATTCTTTCTCTGATAATCATCAAATATCTTTTTCACTCTAGAATACTCTAAAATCGTAAATGCCATTTACTTGGTCTAAAAAGGGTCCAGTGTTGCCAGTCAAAGCTGAAATGTTGTCAAAGTTAAAAGAATGCATTTTCAATATAAGGCCGCAACAGACAGATCAGGTTGAAAATACCTCTATTTGGTTTCACTTGCTCGTCATAAGCGTGCCCCACGTAACTTCCTGGTGCAGTGCCGTAGGGTTTGAAGCTGCTGGCATATCCATTTATCGAGACATTGTGTTTGTGAGCAACGGCGGATGATCGGTGCGAAGTCAAGGGTATCCCATAATAAGAAGAGACATCACTTAGAGAAGCATTATCTTCCAAGTTTCTGTAGCCTCTTCCCAATAGGTTAGACATAATCTATATGGAAGAAATCACTTTAAGTTCTCAAAGGTAGCCATGAGAATAGATATATTAAGAAGAACAAATCCAATATACTTTACCCACAATAGTATTCAAAAACGCTTTGGTCAAAAATCATAAATCTTTAGAAATCTTAAAGGGTTGCCCCTTCAGCTTTGGTTAAAGTGAACAGATTATGATTGATTTTTGCAACCAGAGGTCTCTCGAGAGCTGAGTGTTGAAGTCCACAGGACGCGGCTGCTAACAGGTAATAAGAGTCCGGCAATAAGACTATTCAAGTTATTTCCATTCTCGCTCACTTGGACCTTGGAAAGTTTTTAGTTTGCCAGTACCTCAACAAGGGAATACAAATTTTAATTTTTAGAGCTCAGATCCTCTCCGGCAATTAGGATATGTAAATCCGGCAGAAATAATTTATTGCGGCTAGAAAAAGGAGCTCTAAAGCTCTTTAAAAATATTTTGTTTTCGAAATGAAAGGATAATATTTTATTTTAATAAGTGTTCTAGCTTAAGGGAATGAAAAGAAACATTGGGTCAAATCCGCTGGACTTGAGGCTGAGTTACTTAGGCGTTTTTGCACCGTTTTTAGTCCGTTTTTGACCGTTTTTTTTATTGTCACCCTAACGGTCAAAAAACGGCTCAATAACGGTGCAAAAATGGCCTAAAAAACGGCTGTGTAAATCAGCCTGAGAGAAATAGAGAATCCCTTCGCTTTTAATGAAGGCGGGGAACGGCCTAAGGCATTGATCTCTACGAAGAAAGTGTTGAGATCTATGATGCGAGAGCGAGCCTGAAAGCGCGTGTGTGTAACGCTTGCAGCCGACAAATGTTTTACGATTGTCAAGTGTCACACCAAAGGGCAACCAATTCCCATTTCTCAAGAGGGAGTTGATTTCAACTTCCTTCTTATATATTGCTAATGGCAAAACGCAAATGGCATGCAGCACCATCAGCTGTTTGTTTACATCTCACGCACATTAAAGGCAATACGGGAAAACTATTCCACCCATAGTAGCGAGCAGAGTATTTTTGGCCAAGACTTTTCAACACTTTTTTAGTGATCTTCTAAAATATTTCCCTTTTGAATGGATGGAAAAAAGATCAGATACTTCATTTTAATATTCCACGGCATTGTATCACTTTAAAATTCTAATTTAGTGGAAGTTCAGTGAACACAAGTTCCTTCGTTTGTTGGCTGGTGCTTTTTATCGGTCTAGTTTACTGCGAAGTGTTTTATTCATCATGTGCATTTTCGTTTCTGACTTTATATATATTTTATTTAGTGACAGTTAACTTTGAGACTGGATGGATATAATCTCACGAGGGTCTGACCAACGTACAGAGACAAAAAAAACCCGTGTTCATCCGATCAAGCACACTTGTTTCTTGGTAAGAATGCGTCGGCCTCGTTTTTAATGGCTTGAAGTCTTTAACAGAGAAATCAAAAGGTCTTCTTTTTAGGAAAGCGAAGGTCAGTCTCGTGACTGGATTCAAAAGACAGAGTCAAGATGTTGACCAAAGAGTTCAGAATTACCCTGCCCATGACGGTGGACGAGTATCAGGTAAGGCAGAGCCTTTAAAAAGATACTTTTTTGGGTTGAAAGTTTTTTCGAGGCACCTTTCTGTGACTGAGTAGTGTAGGGACGAGGACCAAACCTTGGATCTCAAAGTTCTCACGGCTTTACCATGATAGGATTAGTGTAAGGATGAGTGTCGAACCCTGGATATACCAGGATAACCAAAACAGGGTTGGCTTGGCTTTAGAGCTACGTGACTCGGCTTGGGATATGAGTGCCAAGGTTTGTAGTTAAATCCCGGGATCACCTTTAGCCCCTGGATAGAAAAAAATCTCCAGTGCAATACCTTTTTGCTAAGCATTGTCTTGGCCCCTACATGGTCTTAATAGATAAATCACAATTTAAGGATTTCTAAAGGCCAATAGATTTACAACTTTTCACTTGTTTTGCAGGTGGCCCAGCTGTACAGTGTTGCCGAGGCCAGTAAAAATGAAACCGGAGGTGGCGAGGGCGTTGAGGTGGTGAAAAATGAGCCCTACACTGACTTTCCCTTGCTAGGTGGAAAGTTCACGAGCGGCCAGTACACCTACAAGATTTATCATTTAGCTAGCAAGGTTCCTGGTTTTGTCAGGGCCCTTGCACCCAAGGAAGCGCTGGTGGTGCACGAGGAGGCTTGGAACGCTTACCCCTACTGCAAGACAGTTCTGTCAAATCCGGGCTACATGAAAGACAACTTTTTCATTTGTGTAGAAACTTATCACTTTGCAGACCGAGGGACATCTGAAAACATCCACGAGCTGCCGGACGACCGGCTGAAAGATCGCGAAGTGGTCCACATTGACATTGCCAACGATCCGTTGGCCTCGGGCGACTACAAGCCCGAAGAGGACCCTGCAAACTATCGCTCAGAGAAGACAGGCAGAGGTCCCTTGTCCGGCAGCTGGAAGAAAGACGTCCAGCCCGTCATGACATGCTACAAGCTTGTCACGGCAGAGTTCAAGTGGTTCGGACTCCAAACCAAAGTTGAGTCGTTCATCATGACCACAGAGAGAAGGCTGTTCACCAACTTCCACAGACAGGTGTTCTGCTGGACCGATCGATGGCACGGCATGACAATGGACGACATCAGAGCCTTGGAAGACAAGACAAAAAAGGAGCTGGAAGAGCAGAGAAAGATCGGTCAGGTCAGAGGCACAAAGGCCATTTAACTTGCCCCTTTGAAAGAGGCATCCCTCCCTCCCTCCCTCCTCGTAGCTGTCAGAGATTGCGTTGTGAGTAGAAACTGAGGTTTTAAAAAATCATGTCACTTCTTAAAGGAAAGATTTTAATTTAATTCAAAAGCAAATTATCTTTGTGATGACTTGCACTTATGCAATATGTTTAAAGTATTTTATGAACTCTTCAGGGTTGGAAAAAAGTCCGCCTGTTGTTTCGCTCTACCTAGAAATACCGGTCTTGAATGTTGCAATTTAATTTTAGATGGTAAAAACAAGCAACACTAACTTAATGCAAAGAATATGTCTTGATACTCATTATTTTTATAAAGATCAAGCGCCGAAATGATATTATGGTTTTTTTCTTTAAATTTATTTAAATTGTTTTTGTTTTGAAATCTGTGAACTCGTCATAAGTACTGAATTATATCTTTTTGCTCTCTTAGAAATATATATATTTGAACACGTGTTACTTTCTTATGTGCGTGATTATTGTCTCATTTCCGGTAACTTTGAGGCGTTTTTACTGAAATCTGATGACCTAGCTTAGAGAAATTGGTAATTTGTTTTAGATATTCTGAAAATTTTCGTCCATTTATCCCTTATGGCCTATTAGACATCTTTAGATTAAGGTTGTCACAATATGGATTCTGGATTAATTGCCAATTTGCTTTTGTTAATAGGGTATTAATATATTAAGAAAATCGAAGCTAAAATCATCAAAAGCAATCAAATCTTTGCTAGAAAAATGCATCTAAAAAATTTTGCAACCATCATGCCCTGCCCAGGCGATAAATGTTGGACCTCAAAGTAATAAGAATTGAAGAACAACATCATAACTTTTCAGGGTAAGTTAAATTGAGAAAAAATGGTGCGAATTATAGTCTTAATTAGGTCATTATCTGGATAACTTTTAATGCAGTTGTTCAATAAAAATGAGATTTTATCCCCTCAGTTAGTGTATTTTAGTAGTTAAAGGTACAGTGCAAGAACAGATGAATTTAGCTTCGAAATCTAATGAATTCAATCTAAAATTGTAACATTTTTACCCATGGTGAACTCAAACACTACCTTACATATTTACTTATTAGTGAATAATTTTTGTCTTTTTTCTTAAAGACCTGACGCTTAGCGGAAATCACGAAAATGCAGTGTGCGCATGGCAATTGGCAAATGGCAATGACTCCAAATAAACCAAATTTTTTAGTGGATAAACAGCAAACAAACACTATAGAGATGATAAAAAAAAATTTCTGCTAAATTCCTCAAATAAAAAAATTGATTCCATTAAAAGATTTTATTTTTGAGTATTAATTATCAGAACATTTTTTGAAATATTTTTTAACACCTTTTTAAATTTATATCTCTATGGCTAGGACAGCTTTTAAGGTCTCTTTGCTTATTATTAACATGAAGAAATTTCTGTCTGCGCTGAAGCTGAGCACTGAAATGATAATTGATTGTGCCTCCTTCTAAATGTTATCAAGCTTTAAAAATATCAGTTTCAGACTTCTATCTATTTATCTCGCCTCTCACTTCTCGTGCTATTTGCAGTTCTTGAAATTTATGTCAATTCGTGAGCAACGAACTGAATCGTATGTTGAAAGGTAATACGTCATTTAATCAACTGATTCCAGATAAAAACCTTTTGTGTCGAGGGAACAAGTGATGACACTTTGAAAAAGACATTGACGAGTAATTTGCAACGAAATGTAAGCCAAAATATAGTTCTTTTTTTTGCCTTTTGATTTGTTCAATTGTAAAATGATCTTTTTCAGACTGAGATTATGGGTCAAACTTTGAGTGAGCCAGTGAAGTCCAAAGAATCTGCTTCGGTGCAGAATAAAATTGTCAAAGTTGGATCAAGCTCTATGCAAGGATGGAGGATCTCTATGGAGGACGCTCACACGCATATTCTTGGGCTCAAGGATGATGAAGAAGCCTATTTTTTTGGGGGTGTGACTCTAAATAATTTACACTTTTTAAACTGATAACGAAAGTGTTGTTGTTTTTCTAGTTTACGACGGTCATGGTGGTGCAAAGATAGCTAATTTTGTGTCCAAATTTCTCCACCGGCATATTGTCCAGAGAGAGGAATACCAGAAAGATGACTACACTAACGCTATCATTCAAGTAAAGTCATTTAGTTGATGAAAAAGCTCGTACCTCGCATTTCATTTCCCATGGCAATCGAATTTCACCTTTTCTTTATGCAATAACGACAATCAATTTGATTAAGTTATGATTTAAAAAAATAAGTTTTGATAATTAGCATGTTAGCATATTTTGCAGTTAAATTAATGCCAATTAAGTTTTGAAATGGGAAACGACATTTTTTTCTGTTTAGCTAATTCAAAAAAACTATTGATTGACGAAAAAATACGTTTTTGTTTAAGGCTAAGTTTATTCATATCATATTTTAAAGACTGACTGAATAAAGATGTGTCATTAGTTAACTTTCATCTGCTACAAAAATGACGTGTTGTTAAGAAAAAGTTTTTTTTCTAAAGGGCTTTCTCGAGATGGATGAGAAAATGAAAAATGAGTCTTCGTTGAAAGATGATATGTCAGGATCGACAGCAATCACTGCTCTAATGAAGAATGAAAAGGTGTAAAATATTTTTTACTTTTGATAACAATGCCATAAGGACATGTTAGTAGTTTCATGAACTTATATGAAAATTTCACCACAATGAATCAATTTTAAACTTGGATGATTAAAATTATTCATCTCTTTACAATTTATAAAATCGATTTTTATCTCCCAGTTCACTAAGTATTTCTATATTTTCTGGGGCAGTTTTTTGTCGGCAACGTCGGTGACTCTAGATGTATTGTAAGCATTAATGGGATCGCTGAGGCACTCAGTATTGATCACAAACCATCGGATGAGAAAGAAGCACGGAGGATCGTCTCTGCTGGTGGCTTCATCGAAGTCAATCGAGTCAACGGAAACCTTGTAATTATACATTCAATTTTGTTCCGGTCGTTTTGAATAAAATTCAAATCAATCACAGGCCCTATCGCGTGCACTTGGTGATTTTAGTTTCAAAACGAATGCAGAGTTGAGACCAGAGGACCAGGTACTGAAAAATCAAATTGTCTTTTTTTCAAAGAATCATGCAAATAATGTTCATTTCAAGATTATTTCTGCATGCCCCGATGTTGAGGTCAGGAACATCACTTCATCGTGGGAATTTGCAGTTCTAGCTTGCGATGGAATATGGGACGTGCTCACGAATCAGGTATAAATAACTTGTTTTGAGTGAAATTGAATACGAACCGAATTGCCTCAGATTTTTTTCTCGTCTGCAGGAAGTTGCAGACTTTGTGACTCTACGAATAGCTAGAGGCCTCGAACCTGACGTGATTTGTGAAGAATTAATGGATCGTTGTCTGGCTAATGATTGTTCCATGGGTGGACTGGGCTGCGACAACATGACTGTCATTCTCATATGCTTCCTACACAACCAACCATATGAAGAGTAAATATTTTGTGAAGACGTCCTTATTCTATTACATTTCTCAAATATTTTTCAGACTCATCAAGAGATGTCAAAAATTAGTCGATGCTCAAGAGCTTGATCGCAAAGCTCTACTTGAAGAAGTGGACCTCGAGGAGCAGGTAGTTGAGACTGATTGAGCTTGAGGACTGAAGATATTTCGTTTGGCTTTACAAAAACAAAATATTGAAGCCCCTGACCTATCACAATTAATTTAAAGTGCTTTACTTACAGAGCAATATTTTGTCAACAGCCAAAAATATTTTTACCTGCTAAACTTAAAGGTTAAAACCTGATCTTTTAAAGCTTAACGTTCAAACCCAGAGTGCATGAAGATGGCCTAGGTTGGTGTAAATTAAATTAACTGCTCATAAATGATCTTTCTAGTTTTTCTAAAGTCTACCTCATCAAGAAATCTTCACTGAAACCCATCTTAATTAGTTCCAGTAGTCATCACAGCAAGATAATTCTTTCGCATTTTTTGTTTCGTTATTGAGTTGGTTTCAAGTCTATTCAAACCGGTTTTGTCTCTTAATCAACATTCAAAACAATTTAAAACATTTGTGACTTAATGAAATAACTAAATAAACTGCATTTTATTTTTCACAAGAGAAATCTGTTTACCTTTTTAACACACTAACAAGTAAAAGTGTATTAAGGTGAATTTATTATTGAAAATTTTTACAGACTATAATTTTATTTCCTAAAAGTCTCCGAAAATTGATTCCTCATCTAGCCCTTCCAAAAGGTTTCCGATTAAACTTGCTTCTTGGTCATCCGAAAACAAAGACGGAATCTGTGACAGAAAGAATAATAAATCAAATGCTTATGAGAGAAAATTAAAAAAATACCTGATTGGGATAATTGGTATTTCTAACCGGCATCTGATGTCTGTCTTTATCAACTGTAGGTACTTCCATATTTGAAACAGGTCGATTGCCAACACCTGCCAATAAAAAGTCTTAAGACCTTTAACAAAAACAAATAATCAAGGCATTTGCTTTTCTTTTGATGAGATTTTCTGCATTTAAGATAAAACTTCACAAGTTGAAAAAATACCAGAGGATGAAGCCAAGCACGGTCCTGACTTCGGGATGCCAAATCGAAACGATGAAGAGGGCTGAATTTTAGGAGGCATATTTGAAAATTGATTTCTAGACAAGGAAAAGTTATGGACAACAAAACCAACGTTGAATCAATTTCAAATTTAGAACCTGACTGCTGAATTAGTTATTGAACTTGTCGGCCTATTTTGCAAGGTAGAATGTTGTAAAGGCAGAAGAGCCATTGGAGACGACGTCATACCTGGAAAAACAAATAGGTTGATTTTGAAGCCAAATGAAAAAAATGTTTATTTCACCTGGATTGAATTGAGACGTTGAGGAAGATGAATGTGAATTTGAAGTCTCTTGCTCCAACATACGGCTTAAAGTCTTTTCCTCGCGGTTCAGACGTGCTGCATTTCGACGTACCTCATCCTTGCTAAGGCAAATGAGTTTTTCGCAAAGCTCTCTTTGCCCTCTGCTGTAGTAAATGGCAACCTGCATTTTAATTTCGAAAACTTAGTTGTTTCTAGGAAAAACATATGATAAAAGTAAATCTGCCGAATCTTGGCTTTATTACTCACTAGATTGTTTGTGGTGACAGTGACAGACATTTTCCCGTTAGACATTTTTACTACAGTGACATTTTGCAGAACCAAAACTGTCCCAGAGAGAAGCAATAAACTTCCATGTCGTTCAACAAAGTCACGGTGAAAAATGCAGCTCGTCATTCCTGACGGATCAATAAGTTCACCTCTAAAATTGATATTACTTTAAAAATAAGATGTTCGAGTTTTGTACAAATTACACTTTTCTTACCGCGGGTCCATACCAAACGAAACATCTAGTGCGTTGACAGTTCCAGCTAAGAGTGGCATTTTGAAAAGGAACTCAGTGCTAGAGAGTTTTTGTTTGGCCCACGCAATGTTGTATGTTGCCAACAAAGAAGGAGAGTCTGAGGTGCTTGCGCATTCTTCACTTTTTAACATGTGGCTCCACACACTATTCTAAAGGACAAATTTTGTTTTACGTGATTAGTAGGGGATGTCGTTGCAAAGTGTAGCCTCCTTACATGATGAGTCAGTTGGGTTAAAATACTGTCTTGCTGGGTCTGTGTTGTGGGCTCAGAGAGTTGGGCTGATTGTAAAAACATATTTTTTTGAGGTTCGTTTGAAGACACCATCTGTAACATGGAGCGTTATATTTTTGGGCTATTTAATATGCCAACGTATTCGAACACTTCAACCTTTCCCACAACACCTGCAGGGCCGGGAAATTTCTGTTTCCTCTTGTCGACTGCAGTTTTAAGTGCCGGTGGGAGGATCCCGGAGGGGTTTGGTTGGAAAGGTTCATCATCACCTAAATTAAAACCACATTGCGGTCACATGTGATAAACACAAATCCGAAAATTTTAAAGGCTTATTGAACACACACTGAGAGCAAAGAAAACAGAATTGATTTCCAAGATCTGGGTCGAAGAACTTTTTACCTTTAGCCCTTTTGCTTGTGCGAAGAAAACAGTCTGGAGATCCTTCGTTTTCAGCATCGTCTCTCCCATGACCAATAACTTTAGAGCTTCTTGTCGATAAAATTAAAGGTGGGTTCTGAAACCATTTCAAAAAATACCTCTCCTTAGTTGTCGCTCTGTGTAACAATTTGAATTTGACTTACCACATTTTGATTTGAAGAAAAATTGAGCTGTTTTGAAGTAGCCGCATTTGGTGAGTTTAAACTGAAACTCTCACTCACAAAATCCCATGGCGAATCTTCATTTTCAAACATTTTTTGTAGAATTCCTCATTATTTTTACTTTGGATTTCGAGGATCAATTCAGTTTATTTCATAATATGAATTTTTTTGTTTTGAAAATGATTTGTTTAT
>Ga0194133_10008086_pt1 | contig 12378 bp, 10 predicted proteins | sample TA2KigOf40mmetaG_FD_155448 | JGI IMG/M metagenome (GOLD analysis project Ga0194133, IMG submission 155448) | Freshwater microbial communities from Lake Tanganyika, Tanzania - TA2015055 Kigoma Offshore 40m | ecosystem: Environmental > Aquatic > Freshwater > Lake | place: Tanzania: Lake...
ATGAAACTGGATTTTTTCTTGGGCTTAGGATACCCTGATTGAATTGCAAAACAATGTCAGTATAAAAATGGCAACTTCTCTCTTGGTGGTGCGCCCCAGCCCGACATCCATATATGTTTAACCTGAATTCACTTTTCGCTTTTTTGTTTCTAATTTACTCGAGAGGATATAATAATTAACAATTTTGTTGCTATATCCCTAGCTCTGAATGGCTTTACTGTTGAGGTTCCATTTTATCGGAGCACTGAAAGCTGTAATAATTTGCACATCCGTGAACATTATATCGCTAGATCAACACAAATAGAGTTGAGTTTGCTCACGGTGTAAAAGGTATCAAAACCTGAAAGTGAAACTGAAGAAAATGTTGTCATGTTGACGCTCAGGGAGATCGTTCCAGCTTTACTGTTTTACTCGCACCCAATGGTAGAACATGAATAAGTTGCCAGGTATACCAAAGCATCTTTCTAGAGAATCAACAAAGTTTGAGGGTCCTGGGCTAAGTAAGAAAATTGAGACAAACTTTGGGCCCAAGGGGAGCTCTAGTGTCACTAGAGAACCAAGCATCGTTTGGTTTGTCTAAAGCAATACCTGACTGATTTTGATATAGGCATGAACTCTAAAATTGAAGCAAGAAAAATGTTCCCTATTCTGATAAAGCAGATTTGTTATTTTAAAATAACTGAAGAGTGAAGATGCAGGGTTGAATTTGAACATTAATAAGGTTAAAAAGGGTTTAATGTATAGTTCCATGAGAAGCAGGTTTATTTTAGGCTAACACTATTCCTGCCCGATTCCAAAAACTCACTTGCACTTTTGTGGACTTCCCTCATCACACCAATCTATGCAGCAATACACTCCTAGAGACTCCACTGGACCCCCTTACCCACTTCTCTGCCCCTTCACCTCCTACCCTGTTGTTTACCATAGATCTGACTGATATTCTACTGCCTACATATGGGCCTTGAGGGTCACTGAGCATGAAACAGTTGAGCAAAAAAAGTTGTTTCACTAATTTTACAATTTTTGGGCCATAGGTGGAATTTTTATTAGCAACTATTGAGTGTAGTCAGGGCTAGTCCAATTCCACCTCGATAAAAAAACCCAAAGAACTTTGGCGAAAAACAGCGAATAAGAAAAGGCAAAAAAAAGTGGGAGAAGCTTTTGTTTCTTATTTTTTGTCGCACGCTAATGGCAAATTTCTACCTGGAAGGATCAATCTGTCGCGGAGCCGCACGCCACTCAAATAACTGACAATAAATAACAAAACCAAAATATTTGAAATATGATTATTTGAATCTAAATTCTAAATTCCGTTCCTAAAAAACTGAAGTTTTTGTGAAGAAGTTCGTTGTGCGAGAAAATAAAAAAAATGGAATTTCCTATCGATAAGGAAGAAGTGATAAGGCACTTGGAGGACCTGGGGTATAAAAATTTAAGTGATGAAAAGGTGGCTCAATTTATTCAAGATCTTACAAGGCTAGTAAAATATGAAGAGAAAAAGACCAAAAGGAAACTTAAAGGTGAGTTTCTGGTAAACACAGTCTCTAAATGACCGCTGAATGAAGGACTTTTTGTATTCTAGCTGAGTCTCACAACCTCAGAGGAGGTGCCAGTGGTTACCACCAAGATCAGTCGTCAGTTTCGTACTCAAGATCTGCATCAGTCTTGTCAAGGTACAGCAATTATTTCTTAATATAATTCGTAATCTGAAACGTCTTCAAAAAGTTTTGAATTCAGCTCAGAGGGCACTGCCATGATTTTTTCTGAAAGAACGTCGTCTTCAGTTACCTCATCAAGACAGTCTTCTTCTGGAGATGATAGCAAGGTAAAAAAGATATTATGCGAGCTCGATAGTAATTTTAACTTTTGCCTTATGTTTCCGTCGTCAAGATCTCAATGAAGAGAAGTCGAGATGTTCGAGTATTAATCAACATTCAGGAAGACAGGAAAGAAAAAGACGAGCCTGACTCAATAAAACATCTGAATGATGACACCACAAGGCTCAGACAGGTAAAGATCATACTAATTAATCTTTTTAAACTGCTGCTTTTACTAGGCTGTAAATTTTTTCAAGATTCTTCCTCCTCGACTGAAACATCCTACGAAGCCAACGGTTGGTTTTATTAGACCAAGAGATCAAAATTCAAAACTTGCAAAGAAATCAGATCCTGTCAGATTGTACCAGTACTACAAGAAGGTCTGGGAGGAAAACAGGTTTCCTGGGGATGGTTCTGACAAAAATTTAAGGTACGTGGACTTTAAATTTGCAATAGATCTGGTATTTCAACCTTAAATATTTTTGCCAGGTGGAGCGTAAGAGAGTGGATGATGGGAGAAAAGCAAAGCTAAATTGAGTCTTTGAGATACTTAGTTAGCATTTTAGGCTGTGGCAATTAAGTAAAAATTTTAGTAACACTTTTGTGATACCCAACACGGAAATGTTCGCAATGTTGGATTTCAAAATAGATCAATATAATCGATTTTACAAACAACCTTCTCTTGTTTTGTTTTACCAACCTAGAAACCTCCCTCGTTCTCCTTTTTCTCTCCAATCACGTTTTTTGACCTTCAATGAACTGTGTTTTCAGCCACTGTCAAATATAACAAATACTTTGCGAATGAATATCTCACATGCAACATAGAAAAGGACGCCTTAAAATGTATCGGATTGTGTGTCATTCCAACGGACCTAAAACGGTCCAATAAAAACCGTTGAAAAGTTCTTGCCTGATGAAGATAAATAAAGGCAAACATTCGTAAAATAAATATAAATTCTTGGTCAATATTCATTTTTCAATGAATAATATTATCGCGCACGAATATCTTTGGAGATACTTCTTTCAAAATATTAACCGTTTCTGTTTCTGACTTTGTCAAGTGAATTTCGAATCCTTGTTAAAAGTTCAAACTTCATTACTAAACGTTGCTTTCTATGCTATCCACCAAAGCCTTTTGCCTTAGCCTGTCTCTTTCTTTGGCACTGTCTTGAACACACACCACTGGAGAGGCTTGGGCTGCCTTTTCAGACAAAGCCACAGACTAAAAAAATAACAAGTCAATAAATTGTAGAGATAAAAGATAAAACAGTATGGTTCACCTGAGGTATTACGGCCGCAGTAAAAAAATTGTCAGTCTCTTCCTCTTCTGCAACCTGGGATGTCATCGAAACAGATTTAAGCAACGGAATTGATGGCACCTCTGACATATCAGCAGAGCACAAGGTTGAAGAAACCCCCAGATTTTGGTTAGTGTGCATCTGAAATGTTAGGAAAATAGAATTAACTTACTTCCCTTTCAAATGATCAAAGAGTCAAACTAATTACTTGTTGAAGCTGGAGCTCTGGGTCATCCTGGAGATTTTCATAATGCAAAATGGGCCTCAATTGGTGTTGGTTTATGCCCGTGGCACTTGTGATGTTGTTGATTTCAGTCGAAATTGCGACACGCATTGCCTCGTAACTTGAGTGAGATAAAACAAATTGAATCAAACTAATTTCTTTTTCATCATTTTGTCAAAAACTAATATTTGATATTGGTTTTTTTTATTTTTGTTAAAAGACACTACATGAGTCATACCTCATTACAAGATCTTCAAGCTCGTCTTTAAAAAGCCTTGTAAGCATGGTTTCGTAACATTCAAGCTCAGTTAATGGGAAAAGATCCCACTTAAGGTGATGATCCAAAGAGGAGCTCGCTTTGAAATATACTCGCAGCCAAACGGGTATTTCTGTATGGAGAAAAAATTCATTTAAGCAAATTGTAATTAGCTGTTAACAGACCAGATGTACCCTCATAGAGATACGGATTTGCAGGAACAAGAACGTTTGGTTGGTGAAACTGAGTGTGGTGGATGGGAGCAAGCAATTGTTCCTATATAAGAAAGAGAGATATTAAAAAGAGGACAGAGAAATAAATTAATTATCAAGTTTTCTAACAAAAGGAAATTTGAATACTGAATCAATATGACAAGCCATTACCTGTCTGATTAACTGTCCTTGCAAAGGAAAAAACGATGCCTGACCAAGATATTGAGGCGCACATGGATGGCCGTACTGAGCTTGTCGTGTGATATGACTATTTCAAGAAAATATCGATTTTATTGGATCTTATTTAGTTTAGGTTGAGCCATTAACATTTTTTAGTTGAGAATCCACTTTTTGCCTTTTTGAGCCAAAAGCACGTGACCTCTCTCAGTCAGAAAAAAAGTTCATCATATCTTACTTACTTAACAAAGTAGGTTCCATATTCTGGAGAATCAATTTTTTCCCATCCAGTTGGTAGACCTTCTTTTTCGAGAGGGTGGGACCAATGCGTTGTTTTTGTATTGTGATCAATGAAGTATTTTCGGCCACGCAAAGTAAAGCCAACAGACCATCCAAGTGGCAAGGGAAGCTCAGGCTCAGACTCAGACTCGTCTATTTTGAGATTGAGAATTACTTACAAATTTTTAAAAAAATACTTTAAAATTTCCTTATTATTTTTCTTAAAAACTGACATAAGCTTGGAATCCTTCTTACTTATGGGAGGTATCTGGTTGATTAATTTGTGCCTCTTGACCTGTGGACTGTCCTCTGAAGAAGACAATGAAGAAAAACTTGATATCGAGGGGCTCATGAGCTGAAAAAGGAAGTATTAAATAATAATGTGACATAGATTTAAAAAAAAAATTGCTCTAAAACAGTGAGGAGCGTCTTACCTGATAAGATGTTGGATGACTTGTTTTTGGACTGTAAACACCAGCTAATGGATTGTCTGGGTTATATGTACTTACAGTTGAAGGAACGGTAGCAACGTGACGGTTCACAGATGGTGACAATGACCCTCCCCTAAAAATTGACAAAAAGGTTTAGCATATCAGAATGTTAGTTTGAGAAAGAAAGCTTTTGTAGATAACGAAAAGGGCGTTTGAAAACACAAAAGTTCCTCTCACATACATAGTCAAAATTAATGTTACAATAAAGTTATTTCAAATACCTTGCGTTGGGGGATGAAAAAACATTTGCTGTAGATGAAAGAGAAAACCTATTCATTTTGGCACTGTTGTGTGGAAGTGGAGGTGACGATGTATTCAAAGACTGATTATTTTCGAATGTTGCCAAAAACTAGAAAGGTAATTTAGAATAAAATGTCGTTTAATTTGCATGAAATATTTCATTCATTTTTGGAAAGCTTTGCTCATTTAAGAATAAAATAAAAATGGTGAAAAGTTCCTTCTATGTTCAATCAATTTTAAAGTTAAAAAAATATTGATGAAACACAAAAATTGTTATCGTTTACAAAAAAACTTACTTGAGGAAATCTTGCCTGATCGGTTAAACCAGTCGGATGAATTCTTTGCATTAACGTTAAATCTTGCTCAGCGTGGTTTATTCCTTGGGTACTTGTGGCGGGTGAGTTGTCGCTCTTGCCCACTAAAAGGGCAGACCTATTTTTGACTTGCTCGTGGAAAGCTCTAAGAGCATTTACACCTTCATGTGAAAGAAGAGCTGAAGCTTGAGAATAGGGTATAGAGGTAAGCTTATCAACGCTTGAACTAATAATTTTTCCATGAATTGGTGAACGTTTCATCTTAACGCTGTATCCTCCAGGGTTGAGTGATAACTGACTAGCCAAAAATGGCTGAGAACAACTATGGCTTAGTTGAGGTTGAGAATGGGCGTGCAAAACATGGGAGAAAATTATTTGCCGATTTTGATATAGGGGGTCAGAATTTTTCTTCACAGAGAAAGAAGGTTGAATACACGAACGCAGACTCATTAGAGAGGGTGCTGGATGAATAGGAAAAACGTCCGTGGAACTTGATTCTCGGATCCATTCTTCGGCTTCTGAATTCGAATAAATGACTTCTTCGCCAGGATTTTCCTTCAGTCCTGATGCCTCTATATTGGTTTGACACACAACCTATGTAAGGGGGTTAGGTGGTTATAAAAAGTTGGTAAAGGTAACAACACGGCAAAATCTTTGGTTAATCAATACTTTAAATCTTTTTATTAGTAAACTCAAAAATATTTTGATTAAGGATCACGCAAATTAGATTAGAAAAGAATCCCTACCGTATTTTGAGGCTCATCTTCTTGAATGTTTTGATAATGAAAGTTATAATGTGAGTTGGGCATGAAACCACCCAATAAGTTGTACGATGTAAAGCGGTTTTCGTGATTACTTGAAGCAGAATTTGGATGTGACGGGGTAGATATCTGCATATTTTTTGACTTTGGGCCAAGGGGAAAAACCTGAATAAGAGAGACAGGAATTACCTTAAAACTGTAAAAGGCGACATTCAAGCAGCAAACTTACCTTTGGAGAAGAAGGCGACGCTTTAAAAAATCTTCCTTTGCTTTTTTTGTCATCGCTTGTCCAAATGTTTGTTACTAAAATATCAGAAACGTTAAGGAATCACGTTACACAGGATCAAAGAAGAACAAAGGAATTGCCCACAGAATTTCACGTCGAGCAATTACAGTTTTTACAAAGAAAAATTAAGTTTTATCTTACTTTGTACGTTATTAGGATTTTCTTTCTTCACATAAGTTCCTCCTCCTAAAAATTCCGACGACGAGGCACTAGTTCCGACCACCATGGATGCAGATTTTAAATCTCGTTGCTTTCTATTGGATAACATTTTTTGACTAGTCAACCCTTTCTGAGTACTGATCTAGATTTATATGGTTCTCAGATTCGATAACTTTCCTTGGCAAACATTGCTTGGAGCTGGAATTTAACTTTTTTTTGCAGACTTAGTCACTGATCGTCTAGATTTGGAATAACTGATAAACTGACTGTTGCAGTTCGCAATCCTTGTTATTTATGTTCGCTTTTCAAAATATTTATACCCTGTTTAGTGTAGGGCTATGGTCATGCACAAGAAATAAAAAAATATATTTTGATTTATATTGGAAATTATATTAGCAAAATAAATAAATATTGAATATTTTCTAAGAAAAAAACTTTTTCTTGTTATTTGTCGAATTGAAAAAATTGTCTAAAGATGAAAAATATTAAGGAAAATATGGAATGATTTATGTCTACACTTACTCCTCAAAGCTTAGAATACTGTGCAACACGTTCAACTTCAAAGATGTGCAAAAAATGGTAGCGAACTAAAATTTATGGAGACTATCTCGATTTTTTCTGTGCAGTGCTTAATAGACTAGTTCATAAATAACTCAAAAATCAAACTATGTTTTGATCAATCAAAAAGGTTTTTTGGTGCAAAAAAAGGATTTTTTTTTCATCAATTGTAGTTTTGAATTTAGCTCGTGCCTTGTCTCGAGGCATTTCTTTGTCTACAAAATACCGCCGGCAATGGCAACTGCCGAAGGTACTCGCCAGCCTCAGTTAGCCAAAGCAGCAGTATCAACCTTAAGTGAAAGAAATGTTCATGTTTACTATTTTTCACCAAAAGTCTTGACAGTGACACGTGAACTGTGAAGTTGATTCAAAGCTGAAATTAATTTGCAAAATATATTGGCAAAAATGGCGTTTAACATAAAGGTGAAGATCCATCCGGTTGTTCTTTTTCAAATAGCAGATGCTTACGAGAGGCGAAATATGGAAAACCATCGCGTTATTGGAACGCTGTTAGGTACGTAACTAAACAAAAGTGACAAGTATTTGTGTATTCAATTGTACTGGTTGTGAAAAAATGAAAATTTTCTGCTAGGCTCTGTCGACAAACAAAGTGTAGAAGTAACTAACTGCTTTTGTGTTCCCCACAAAGAATACGAGGAACGAGTGGAGGCTGATCTTTTGTATGCAAGAGATATGTTTGACTTGAACAAAAAAGTTGCTCCACAAGTAAGTCATATGGCTGATAAAAAGTTAGTTTTAAATAAAACCAATTCCGCTTTTTTTAAAAGGAATCTCTTGTTGGGTGGTTTGCGACGGGTAATGAAATAACCTCTCATTCTGCTCTTATTCATGACTACTATGCAAGGGAGACAAAGGACCCAATCCACTTGACTGTAGATACCACTCTCCTAAATGGAAAGTTGTCAATGAAAGCCTATGTTTTGTAAGAGCGTTACCCCGGTTTTTTTGGTCACGCATAAGTTTACTATTGATGATATTTCAGTGTTCCTATTGGGGTTCCTGGAGCCACCTCTGGTTCAATGTTTACACCTATCCCTGTGGAGGTTCTCGCTCTTGAGCCTGAAGCTGTGGGCTTGGACATATTGCAAAAAACTAAGTTTTCTAAACTCAGACATGTTGAGCCAGTTCCTGACCTTGCCAAAGTAGCAGAAGGGACACAGAAGCTTGAAACATTGCTAGACTCCGTGATAGAGTATGTTGAGTCAGTAATCTCTGGCAAAAGAGGTCCTGACAATGCAGTTGGAAGGAAACTCATGGAACTTATAAATTCAGTTCCTAGGATGAGCACAGATACTTTTGAGAAGATGATCAATTCCAACATGAAGGTATAACCCTGAGCCCAAATAGGTAGCACTATTTTAATGTGTTTCATAATTTTTTCCACAGGATCATTTGATGGTCATTTATCTGACACAACTAGCTAAAACTCAACTACAGCTTCACGACAAATTGGTGTCAGTCAGTGCCAATCAACTAAAAGAATACCAACGACTTCTTCATGACTAAGTGAGATATCTAAAGCTGGGGAATGAATAATTTTTGTCATTTTCAATGTATTAAATGATTTGAATTCACTTCGGTAAAGCCTAATATATCATTTTGTCATAATGTAGCTTATCTTTGTCACAATTTTGATTTAATCAGGATTTTAAGTTTCAATCGACAGCAGTTTCATTCAAATCAAAGCTGAAAGATATAACATTAAGTAGATTTTTTCATACCTCATAGCTTATACTTGTTAGCCACAATAAAAACAAGAGCAAAAAGTAACACTTTCAGATCCAGTTTTTATGGAATTTCTGATCGTCAAATTTTAGATTTTACAACAAGCCAGTTAGGGTAAATAAAAAATAATACAACATTGGTTGATGTCACAAACTTTAGTGGTTACCCCTAGGGTATAAAATGAATGGTATGTGTGACATCTACACTAAGGGAGAAACTAGCTAAATCGGGTAAAAGAATTGATATTGTTGTGTACCAAATTTTTCACTTGGTTTTTGCACCCTGAATTACCTAACCCTGGTTATGAGGGGGTCAACACGTCGAAAGGATGAGGATAATGGTCGAAGTGTTTGAAATGTTGCAGTCGGCTAATCGCTGTAGAGATGGGTTTGGGACAAAAATTTAGTTGCTCGGATCGGGTCAGCCACCTCCGGGTCAAGAAAATTTTTCAATTTTTGTCCACTTGGGTAAAAAAACCTTTTCTGGTTAAGACATAAAATGCTAGAATGAACCCCTTATTTACTGTGAGTCAGAGGTATGCCCAGGTTAGGTCTCTTTAAAGTGGTACCTTGCCAACTTGTAAATTAAAAATATGGTTTTACTTTAGCGAGTACTGTGCTGAAAGGAAGAGAGAGAGTGTGTGTAGACAAATGAGCTTGGTGACCTTACCAATCAAGAAAAGAATCTATACTGAACTGTTTATCAATAGAATGGGAGCCCTTTTTTTACCAGAGATGAGATAAAGGGGAGTGATCAACCGGTGGCACTAGATAATTGAAGGATTAAGTATGCCTTGCACTGAAGTACTATCTTAATATAAAAAAGGTGTGGGAATCAGAGACCAAGTGTGAACCTGTCTCAAAATGAGTATGAAAAAAACTTGAGTTGCCTTATACAAAAAACCAGCCAACTGTGGCCCTGCGCTGCCCGGGACAAATTATTTTTTGACTTAACAGTACACAAACATTTTACATGACACAAAGTTTTTTCTCCATTTTGGGATACCCCGGGGTCAGGGGGTTGGGTTGGCAGGGTCATACTTGTGTTAAGAACTTTCCCGTGAGTTGGTGTGGAGGTTTGTTCAAAATTTGGTGGAGATTTGTCAGGCAGTTCTTGCGTGAAAGAGGGACTAGGTACAAATAGTCTGTTTTATATATATAGACTAGCCAACCGGGGCGCCCGGCGCTGCCTGGAAAAATTTGATGAGCTTACGTCACCCATCTGGACATTTTTTGTAAAGCAAAGTTTTTTCTCCAGTGATCTGTTTAGGTTTTGGAGTTTGGGGTACCTCGGGATCAGGGGGGCAAATTGGCAAGGTCGTACTTGTATTAAGAACCTTCACTGAGTTGGTCTGGATGTTTGTGCAAAATTTGATGCAGATTGGTCAGGAAGTTCGGGCGTGAAAAGGGGACAAAAAGCCAACCCGGGCCCGGCGCTGCCCAGGAAAATTTTAATGCATTTTTTGTGAAGCAAAGTTTTTCCTCCAGTGATCTGTTTAGGTTTTGGAGTTTGAGGGGTCAGGGGGTTGGGTTGGCAGGGTCATACTTATGTTAAGAACGAGTTGATGCGGAGGTCTGTACAAAATTTGGCGGAGATTCATCAGGCAGTTCTCGTGTGAAAGAAGGACATAGGTACAAACAGCCTGTTATATATAAATTAAGAAATATATTTATTATTGTCTTATAGACAAAAGATTTTTTTTCATGCATCACCATTTTTAAAATGGATGATATATTACAGAAATATTTTTCTTTTAAAATAGAAAATCTTTTTTTTTTTGCTGTCATTTATCCAGTCAGACAAATAGGGTTGTTTGTTGGCCAATAGGCCTAGATTTGAGTAAGAATTGATTGAGGTGTGTCTCAACATATCTAACTGGTTTTGTTGCGTCACTCACAACCACGTGGTCGGCGAGGAGGACCCGTTAGGTTTGCCTCCGTCAATTGCGTACGAAAAGCACAAAGGAACAATTGAGTAGATGGTTGGTTTGGGATAACCAGGCCAGGCCCACGTCAATTCTTTGGAAGTCGGGACAACAAACGATTTTAATAGATCGGGGGAAAAAAGGTATATTCTTACTTTAGTTCTTCAGATTCTTTCATTTGAATCACATGCTTTTGACTTTTATTTATTAAACTAAAAAATAAAATTATTTATTATGAAGAAGTTGTTGATTTTTGCAACTCTTTTGTCTGCAATTTCAGGTAAAAAAAGGCAAAATACGTTGAGGTTTTTTTAAATTATTTTATTAAAGGAAGATTTGACAATTTTTTTCCAGCTGATGATGATGTGATCATTATCGAGGCAAGTGATAAACCCAAGGGAACACAGAAAATCATATCTGGTGACAACGGAGGGGCCAATGCCCTTGTAGGAGGTGTGTTGGGTTTTGGGCTGGGGGTCGGCGGAGTCTTGTTGGCTCAATCTTTTTTGGAAAGTCAGAATCGTGGTCCTTGCAGATATAGAAGGGACAATGGTGTGTCACCAAGATTTTTAGGAGGTCTTGGAGGTGGTCCAGGTTATGGTCCCGGCGGACCTCCGAGACCTTGTTATCCACCTCCTCCTCCACCGCACGGTTACGGTCCTCCAGGACCCTATCCACCTCCACCTTACGGTTCTGGTTATAAACCTCCAGGAGGTTATGGACCTCCACCACCGTATGGTTATCCAGGTCCATACCCGCCGAGATATCCACCGCCTCCACCTTCCTCTGCTTACGGGCCTCCTGGACCTCAATATGGACCTGTTGGTGGCTACAACCCTCCTCCTCCTCCATACACCTCATCTGGTTATAATCCTCCATCAAGCTACAATCCCCCTCGCCCAGCTTACAATAATTATGAACCCCCAATATACAACCCCAGCAATCAGCATGGCTTTGATGACAACAATGGCTACAACAGCAACCCTGGTTTTAACAGCAACAATGGCTTTAACAACCACAACAATGGCTACAACAGCAACCCTGGTTTTAACAGCAACGATGGCTTTAACAACCACAACACTTTTAATGGGAACAGCGGGTTCAACAACAACGGGTTTAACGGAAATAGTGGGTTCAACAACAACAATGGATCTGGTGGTTTTCAAGGCTTTCGCAGTGGCAAATCCCTAGGAGACGATGATTCAACAGGAAGTGACACCAGAAGCCTTCTTGGAGGTGAGGAACGTCAAGCCAACCTGGACCCATAAAACCTGAGAATATTTATCTTGAAATATATTTATGAAGCTACTCCATTATTTACTTTTTTTCAATATGATTGAAACTTTTTAGACACAATAATAAGGGAAACAAAGTTTTTTCATTGGAATCTTTTCATTCAGATACTTGATGTAAGATCATTATTACGACAAAGGCCTTAGAAGTGTGTTATTGGTAAGGTCTTAACACTTATGAATCATCTTTGCTTTGATTTGGAAGGTGATATGTAAAAAAGGTTTGTCAGTTATTTAAGCACTCAGGGTCAGGTATTTTTTATCCAGGGAAAAGGAAAAATACCAAACCCTCCTGAGCAACAAAATCTTTCCCCCCCCCCCCCCCCCCCCAAAAAAAAAAAAAAA
>Ga0194133_10008088_pt1 | contig 12377 bp, 8 predicted proteins | sample TA2KigOf40mmetaG_FD_155448 | JGI IMG/M metagenome (GOLD analysis project Ga0194133, IMG submission 155448) | Freshwater microbial communities from Lake Tanganyika, Tanzania - TA2015055 Kigoma Offshore 40m | ecosystem: Environmental > Aquatic > Freshwater > Lake | place: Tanzania: Lake Tanganyika...
AGATTCAATTCCATTAACCAAAAATGTAAAAGAAAAATCAATAAAAATTAAAATTATTCCAAATAAACCTATAAAAAAAAAAATGAAACTATCCGAAAATAATGGATCATCAGAATCGGATTCTGACTATGAATCGGACTCCGACAATGAAGATATTTTTCAAGAAAATTATTTAGATTATATTAAAACATCTGTATTAAAAAATAAAAAATTAAAAAAAAAAATTGATGGAATTATCTCTTATATAGAATCCGAAACCATTACACTTGAAAATATTCTAAATGCTAAAATAAGAAAAAAACATAAAGCAGAATTATTTGAAATGTGTATTATTTATGATAATATAAGTATATTAAGTGATGAAAAACAATTATTTCGTAATAAAATGAATCAATTATTAAAAGTATATGAAACTCAATATCAAAATTATTTAGAACACAAAAAAGAAATGAAATTATTAGAATCTTCTAAATATTCAAATGATTTATTTGATTTTCCTTTTCAAATCGTTGAATTAAATACAAGTCTTGAAAACAAAAAAGTAATTTATTCAAAATATTTAGAATTAATGGAGAAAAAAACAGAAATAGACGACGAATATTTTAAACTTAAAAATTGGATACAATTTGCATTAAAACTTCCATTTGATAATTTAAAAACCATTCAAATTGATATCGATAAATGTATTTATCTTCAAAAAATTAAAACTATTTTAGACCAAGAATTATACGGTATGAATAAAGTTAAAGAACAAATTTTATTATTTATTCATAGTAAATTAATGAATCCAAATGTAAAAGGATGTTGTCTAGGATTAGTAGGAGTTCCTGGTGTCGGAAAAACTTCCATTGCACGTTGTCTGTCTAAAATTTTAGACATTCCTTTTTCTCAAATTTCATTTGGTGGAATTCATTCGGCCGATTTCATTAAAGGATATGATTATACATATGTTGGTTCAAAACCAGGCGAAATTGTACGTTGTCTTTCAAGAATGAAATATAAAAATGGAATTTTATTCCTCGATGAATATGAAAAAATATCAAATCATCCCGATATTATTGCTTGTTTATTACATATTACAGATTTTTCTCAAAATAATGAATTTAGAGATAATTATCTAAATGAATTGACAATTGATCTATCATCTATATGGTTCATTTATTCTATGAACGAATTACCATCGGATCAAGCTTTAAAAGATAGAATATTCTTTATTCAAGTCGATGGATATCAAGTAAAAGATCAAATTCAAATATTATGTCATTATTTATTACCAAAACATTTAGAAAATTTAAATCTCAATAAAGATAGTATCATTTTAGAAGAAACAGTTGCCGAATATATGATTCAAAAATACGGAAATCAAGAAAAAGGTGTTCGGACAATTGAAAAACATTTAAAAGATGTCATTCAAAAAATATCTTTTCTTGTCACCAATCAAAACAAAATACCAACCTCTTTTAATTTAAATGAAAAATATCTTCCTATTCAATTTCCTTTTACTATCGATAAAAATATATTAGATGTATTATTATCAACTCATCTTCCTTCTTCGACTGATTATATGAATATGTATATTTAAAAAAAATATTTCATTTTAAAAATGATATTTCATTTAAAAATAATATTTCATTTAAAGATATTTCATTTTAAGATATTGATATCTTAAAATATTTAATTTTAAAGATATTTTATTTCATTACCTTTTATTATTATCTTTTTCATATCTTTTTCATATCTTTTATAGTCATCTTTTAATATCATCATCTTTTAATATCATCATCTTTTATAGTCATCTTTTAATATCATCATCTTTTAATATCATCATCTTTTAATATCATCATTTTAATAAAACCCAAAATATTATTCAATAATTATTTTAACTAATTCTATAATATCTAGTGACACTCATATCCTAAATATATTTTATCTAAATAAAGACAAATCATAAAATAGAATAGAAGAATAATTTAAAAATTAAAAAAATGTTTGGTTTAAACAAAAAAAAATTTTATTTTTTTAATTTTTTTTTTTCTTGTATTCAATAAACAAAATTAAAAATGTCAATAGTTACATCGAATTTAACTTCTGGTTTTATTGATCTTGCTACCTATGATGAATTAGAAAAATATATGTATGGTGGTATGGATTCAACTGCTTATTTTGTACGTCAAACTCGTAAATCTACTTGGTTTACTCAAGTTCCCGTCGTATTATCTCGTGCTTCGGGTACTCCCGGATTTAGCCAAGAATGGTCTGTCAGTATTTCTCGTGCTGGAGATTATTTACTCTATGCTTGGATGAGATTAGTACTCCCTCCCGTTGCCACTGTCCCTATGTATTCCAGTAAACGTGAAGCTCGCGATGTTACCATTGACACTTACGTTTCTTGGACTCCTAATCTTATGCACAACTTAATTCGTGAAGCTGCTATCACTTTTAATGACTTAGTAGCGGCTCGTTTTGATAACTATCAACTCGATTTTTGGGCTGCATTTACCACTCCCGCTGGAAAACAAATCGGTTATCTTAATATGATTGGTATGACGGATGATCTTATCACTCCTCGTAAAGCTTTACCTCAAAAAGTTCTCAATTTACCTCTACCTTTCTTCTTCTCTCGCGATTCGGGAGTTGCTTTACCCACGGCTGCATTACCTTATAACGATATGAGAATTCAATTCTCCATCAGAAATTATTATGAATTACTTGTTGCATGGGATTACATTACTTTCTTAGATACCAATGAAACTGTTGTCGTTTCTCGCGCCCCAGTCCTCGCTGACTTTGGTACAACTCTTCCAGAACTTTCATCGGTACAAGTCTGGGCTAACTATGCTATTGTATCGAACGATGAAAGAAAGAGAATGGCTTGTGCTCCGAGAGATATTCTAATTGAGCAAGTTCAAACGGCTCCTATTCAATCCTTCAATCCTTTCCAAAATCCTAATCAATCTTATGATATTCGTTTCTCTCATGCTATCAAAGTTTTATTCTTTGCTGTCAGAAATACCACTGTACCTTCTTATTGGTCTAACTACACTTCTCGTGAAACTCAAGTTGTCGGAAAATCCGATATCGATGATGTACTCTTAATCGACCAACACTTTGCTGGTTCTGATCCCATTGCTGAAACTTCTCTCATTTACGAAAACACTCAACGATTAGCTCAAATGGGATCTGACTATTACTCTCTCGTTGAACCTTGGTTCGCTGCTCCCGTCATCCCAGTTGTACCCGGTTATCACATGTATTCTTACTCCCTTGATTTCATCTGCTTGGATCCACTAGGGTCAACTAACTACGGTAAATTAACCAATGTTTCTATTATCCCTACTGCTTCTATTGAAGCTCGTGTGGCTGCTGAACCTAAAAACTTAACCTTCGAAGCTCTTACTGGATCTTCTGTAGGAAATGTACCTGTCTTCTTACGTGCTCAAACATACCAGTTTATTGTAACTGCAGTGAACAACAATATCATCAGAATCTCTGGTGGGGCGAAAAATACCCAATGCCCCCAACAGTCGACTGCTAATATGGTTATGGAAGAAACCATATTAGGAAAACAGTGGAATCTTCCATCTATCTGTGTATCTTGTTGTGCATAGATAGTATATAATCGGCTAGTTCTAGTCTAAAAAACTAGAGCGAGACCCCTTATAATGTCGGGAACACCCTTAGAGCCTTTGCTACCACTCCACTTTCGAAAGAATTTGCGAGGAACACGGTCGAAATGCCGTACCCAATGGTAATAATGCAAAGGATTGGGCAATCCGCGGGTAAAGAACCTAAACTTGAAAAAGCATGGTTCTCCCTCATCGACCGCACGGGGGTCGGGGAATTCAATTGAATTCTCTTAAGATACAGTCAGTCCTCTTACGAAAGTCTGAGGGAATGGGAAATTAAACCACATATAATTTTATATTGGTTTAAATCGGTTGGGTTTCCCGGTTTTATAGGTTCAGTATCAATGTTATACTGGATTTACAAAGTTTATTTTATATTTATATTTTTATTTTTACAAAAATAAAAATGCTACAAGAATTTTAACTTAATTAGTATGACTATATTTATCTTAAAAATTTTAAATTAATTATCAATTTTTATATCAGATGATTCTAAATTGGATCCGAATTGAACTAATTTTATTAGTTCAGATAAACTAGTACAAAGATCTGATGTATCTCGTTATTTTTGTAATTGTTTTTGTAATTTGTGTAAATATTCTTTATCCGTTAGATATTTGTCTCTTTGTATTTTATCTTGACGTTCATATTTGTATCGTAAATCTCGCTGTGTATGTATATTCATTTTTATTTATATGAATTAAAATAAAATAAAAAATTATTAAAAATTATATTGAAGAGACATAGAATCATATGTTTTTAAATATTAAAATTATATTAAAATATATTTAAAATTATAAAAATAATTAAATTAAAATTAGTTTAATAAATAATCCACTAATTCAAGACTTCCTTCAACATAACAATATTGAAACGATAAATTAGAATTAATCCAATGTATATTTCCATTTTTATTTAATTGTTGTTTTATTATTTCTAAAAATGTTTTATGATAGACTGATTCAGAAGTCATAAATAATAAAGAATTATAATTAAATAAAATAAAAGCCATTGGTAAATATTCTATTAATTCGGATAAAATTATATTTTGCAAAAGAGGCCACATATTTAAGTTATAAAAAATACCATTTTTTATATAATTTGGTTTAGAACTTAATAATAAATTAACAGTTAAATCAATTCGAAGATCTATCAATAAAATAGAATTAGAAAGTGATATTATTTTTCCTAATGTTGGATTATATGTATATATTTTATTATTAAAAGGTTTTTCAACAAATAAATAAATACGTATAAAAGATCTTGATATTGAATTATAGTCTAGTTGAAAAAGAGGTGTATTCAAAAAGGGTGTAATTGGAGAACAATGATATAAGTGATTATAATTTAATAAAAGAGAATCAGATATTTGATATCCCGATGAATTTCTTTTATAAATCATTAGTTGATCATTATGTATTAATGCATAAAAATTTTCCAATAATAATCTATGTTGGGTTTGAGAGAGAAGTGAATAAATATCACCTACTACGAATGATTTTTGTAAATGAGATATTAATTTATTGTAATTTAATTGTTTCCAATTTTTATTATTATATAAATAAGGTAATAAAAAGTAAAATGCAATCGGAAAAGGACATCTAGTTAAAAAGGAGTCATTTTGAATCAAAAGAAGTAAAGTTTCTTTTTCTATAGTAGAATAATGAAACATCTCTAAAAAGGTATCAAAATAAACAGAACAGTAATAAGGATCATCGTATAATAATTTTTTATTTTCTATATAGGAAGTTAAATCTTGTGTTTTTAAAAAGGATTGTATATCTTTTTTAAGTTTTTCAGTAATTAATTGATATTTATTATTGTTCTCATCTTTATTATCATTATTATCCTTATTCTCATTATTATCATCATCATTCAATATTGGAAAATCCGAAATATTTATTTTAAAAAGTTTTGCTAGATTAAATGTAATTGGATTAAAATCTAAATGAAAACGATAGGATGTGTTTTGAATATATATATTTTCAATTTCAAATGTATTAACGGTTGAATGATTAGGATTTTCATTTATAATTAAAATTGAATCATTTGGATATAATTCATTTAATTTATATGCTAAATAAGAACCCGTAATACCCGATCCAATAATAATATGATCGTAATGAATGGTTACATTTATGGATTCGTAAGAATGATTTGAAATCGGATGTATTTCATTTGTTTTAACATTTTCAAAATATTGAATAGTGTCTAAAATATGAGAATGAAAGTTGATAGATGTAAATTTTGCATCAATAGCATACATTTCATCTGTCAATACGATAGAAATGTCTTTAAAAGAGATATAAAAAAATCCATTTGTTCCTTCATAATATAATCCGTGTGAATTTAGACAAATTACATATTGTTTTCTAAAATCAATCCCTACAATTACGATACTGTGAAAATAATTTTTTAAAGGACTATTTAAGTCACTTTCAATAAAATTTTGATCATTAATATATTGATTTTCGAAACGTTTTAAAGTTGCTAAAATTATAAATTCATTAATTAAAGCGTGTGAAATAGATAATTCATTATTTTCTATTCTATGAAAATGAAAATTCCATTTATAATGTTTGGCAAATTCATAACAATGTTTTGGAGGTTCAGTTATTAAATGTTCATCTTTATCTAAAGACCATAATCTTTCGGGAATCATTCCAAATCGTTGTATTGCTTCAAATAAACATTCATAATTACTACCACTATCTATATTGGTTGTTTTCATTAATAATCGAGTATTATAATATAAATATAAAGAGGAACATAAAAATAAGGGATAATTATTTTGTTTTTTTAAACAAAGATAAAAAATATTAATCATTGCATTTGCGGAACACGAATGAAAATTATTTTGATCAATTACAAAGTCAATATTTGACATATAATTAATTGATATTTCTAAAGGTTCTTGATAATATAATTTTAAAATATTTATAAAAGAAGAAATAGTTATTAGTTTTTTACCATTGATTTGAAAACTAGGTATATTTATTAAATTAGCTTCTTTTATATGATGATAACAATTATCGATAAATAATATATTGGAGGGTTCAACTTTATATTGGGTTAAAATTTTTGGAAAAGCATCATTTTTATTAGGAAGTTGTTTATCCATAATATAAACAGAATCAAAATAATCATATATATTATGAAATTTTAAAAAATACTCAGCTTCTTCATTATAAGTTATTAGTAATATACATTTATTATGATTTTTACATATTTGTAAAATAAAAATGATATCTTTACCTAGTTGATTTATGTTTCTATCCATTAGTGTATCATCTAAATCGAACACAATAATTTGTAATTTATCTTGTAAAAGATAACGTTCCATTTATTTATATTCAAGTTTAATTATAATCAACTTTAATTATAATTAAAGACAATAATTTGTAATTTATCTTTTAAAAGATAATGCTCTATTTAATTATATTCAAGTTTAATTATATTCAAGTTTAATTATATTCAAGTTTAATTATATTCAAGTTAAGTTATATTCAAGTTTAATTATATTCAAATCTAATTTTTTGAATTTTAGAAGCACCCGAATAATTATGTTTGTCTTTATTGAATCGACCTCCTTCACATTCTCTTCTATCTCTTGAAGAATAATCTCTTGCAGAATAATCTCTCGATGAAAAATCTCGTCTATCTCTAAAACAATCTTGTCTAGAGTCATCTCTTGGACGAGACATTTCATTATTTTCATAACTTTGGTCACTAATAGAAAGTTGATTATTTGTATCTAAATCGTAATACATAAAATACCAATTACTATTTTTATATTTATGATTATAAAATTCACTATCGGAATCAGAGGTTGATCCATATATTAATCGAGAAGCTTTTATCAATAATTGATTTCTATCCGAACTAAATAGTAAATCATTAATAGAAATAGAACCCGTAGAAATAGATAAAAAGGAATGAAAAGTTGGTTGATAAATGATAAAATCTTCATTATCATAGTAATAATATAATTTTTCTAATTGAGGTTGTTCTATTATACAACATTCACTGTCAATGGAAGGATAAACATACCAATCATATTGTTCAAAATCATTTGTATATATTATATCTTTTTTAAATGTAATGATTGTATTATCTGTATTTAAAAATTGTGTATTTCCTAAATAAACATATTTTGGTTTAGTGCTATCAAAAGCCATTATATAAGTTGGACCCGTTGCGGGTTCAACATATTGACATTGATTTGGTATTAATATTTGAGTAATTAAAGGAACATAACCCCAATTAGAATCTGATAGATAAAAGGAAGCTTGATATTGTAATTCAAAACAATAGGAACATTTTGATAAATGAAGTTTAGAAGGTTCGGGTTGTAAAAAATAATTATTAATACCACCAACAACTGCTTTATTTATAGTTTGTTGTTGATTTATAGAAACAATATAATTAGAATAAGGATATAAATTTAACGATTCAATTCCATATTTATTATATAATAAATAAGGTTTTTTATCTAATAGACCTACTAATGTTCCATTTGCAAAATCAAATTTAGAAGTGGGTAATACTTTCAAATCAACCGATAATTCATCTAAACTTTTTGATAGTAATCCAGCATAAACAAAACGATAATAAGGATCATCATTTATTTTAGAAAAAAATAATACTATTTTGTCGTATAATACAAACGCTTTTGTTTCATCATTAAATAAATTTTGAATGACACTTTTTGTTCCATTTAGTTGATCAATAAAAGGAACCGAAAATATTAATTTAAAACTTTTATTTTTATATTTCAAAACAATTATACTTCTATAATTTACGATGACTGCTGGTATAACATTAAAAGTAAAATAATTGGCAGTTAAAACATTGGTTGAATTCATATTTACTGACCAAAAATTTAAATTATTTTGATCATCATATTGATAAAGGATATAATTAGAAACTCCAAATTGGATAGGAAAAATAGCATAATAAGAATTATCGATAAAATCTTGATATAAAGGTAGTTGTAGTGATTCTAAACCCGATATCATTTGATAAATAGTACTTGTACAAATCGTTGTATAAGCATTTGGATAACAAGAAAGTGACATCCTTCTATATAGAATAAATAATATTATTATTTATTAATAGAATATATATATATGAATCCATATGTTTATACCATTCCAACCGAAATTATTATTTATTTATATAATATTATCAAAATGTATTCTAATCCATTATCATGTATTTCGGTCGACAATTTTAATTATGTAATGTTAGATATGTTAAGTTTTTATCCATATTTGGTTGAAACACGTAAACGATATATACTTTATAAATTAGAACAAAATATCGTTACATTTGAATTTTATTATGCTAATTTTAATGAAAATGCTACATTGATTAGTTTAGAACCTATTATAAATATTATAGATTCTATTTTACAAATTGAAAGAGTATATTCATTCTTTACCTATAAAGATGATAAAAAAGATATAAATTTTAATATTTTAAATATTAATCAAATTAAGAATTATAAAAATGTGATTAATAGTATTTTAAATTTACCGGGACCTATTTATATAATAGATGGATCGTTTTTTATATCTTTTATTACGTTTCAAAATGGTAATGAATTGAATACGGTTCCGACTATTATTTCTGTTTGGAATCCTATTCTTCAAAAATGGGATTCTAGTAATCTTACTTATGATATATTTAATGGAACAGTTGTTGGAATGATAAATTCAAAACCTATTTTTTCAATTAATTTTAAAGAATTATTAATGTATAATAATGTTTATTATATTGAATATGATAAAAAAGGAGACAATTCTTTATTAGTTGGTTCAACAAAGTCTTATTTATATAAAAAAGTGTCCAATACAATTGCAAATATAGCTATTGCAAAGGAATTAAATGATATGAATTCTATGAATAGTAATGATATTATTGATTATCAACCATTAGATTCTTATTATTTTATTTTATGTGTTGGAGGTGATCGTTCTAATTTTTATTTATGTGGTTTTACGGGAATTAATTCTCCTAATAATTTTTTTTCAATTATTCAATCGGGTGTTTATTTAAAAAATGTACAAACTATGTTTTATTCTATAATATATTCTTATTTTGTGTTTGAAATTATTGAAGAAGAACCTATTTTTAATTTTGATGGTTGTATCATATGGTTTCGTCAAGATCCCGTTTCTTTTTTAATTTTTCAACCGACATTTGTGTCTTTTCTTGAAAAACATTCCATTGTTTATCAAGGTGTTTCTGATTTAAATTTTTAATTATTTTTTAGATTTTTTTTTTAATATAATAGAGTATGTATCCTAATAATTTTTTCTGCTGGTATCAATCTAACGAATGTTTTATAAAATCAATTCAACATTTACAAAATTCTGTCAGTGAAGTTAAAAATTCAGTTGATAATTTAGAAGATGAAGTTACTGAAATTCAAAATGAAATATCTCAAGTTCCAACGTGTTATAATCCCGTTTATAATCTTATTAATTATACTTTTTATTATGTTCCAACAGAACAACCAAATCCGGAAGTTAATTTTTATAATATTAATATAAACAATTCTTATAATGGTGATAGAATATGGAATTTTGTATTTGGTGGTCAAACAAATAATGCGGTTTACTCTTGTGTATTTCAATTTGATCCGAATTGTTCTCTTCCAAATGGATTTAACTCTTTAAAATTGAGTGAACTGACTTTTTTTAAACCGGGCTCCACCTTATTAGAACCTTTTCAAGGATATATTGTCATTAATAATGTTCCTATTGGAATTTCGGGGCCAGGTCCAAATCCTCAAAGTAAATTTCAAACAGATCCATTATATAATGTGGTTAATATTTTATGGGAACCAACGATTGCTAAATTAACTTTAAATATTAATTTAGGAAATGCTACGGTTGGATGGGCCACTTTATTTAATCCTCCATTACCTCCTCCCAATCCATCAAATATGGCAATTACGACACAACGTCTTGAAAGACAATTTAATTGGCAACCACCAATTCGTCCAAATACCTATTTTGTCAATATTTCAATTCACGATATACCAGTTGGATTAGGTTAATTTTATTCTTTATATATTTTTATCTTTTATATTTACATCTTTACACCTTAAAATAGCACAAAATATTATATAATATGTATAATATGTATAATATGTATAATATGTATAATATGTATAATATGTATAATATTATATTATATATTTGTCGTACATTTACAATAAATATTTTATATATATTCTATTAAATATTCTATATATGGTATATATGATATATATGGTATATATATATAGACAATTATAATATATATATATATAATACCATATAGAATATATAATGATAAACTCAAATATAACTAAAAAATAACTAAAAAATAATAAAAAAAAATATAATAGAGTATAATAGATTATAATAAAATATAATAAAATATGAAACTTTTTGAATGGAATTATCAAGATTATTTACAATTTTTAGCGGGCAATCCTAAAACAAATGGACTGAGTCGTTATATTAATGATCATCTAACTGTTTTTAACGAGTTATGTTTAAATTCAAATACAAATTTATTAATTAATACAGATTATAAAATAATAAATTCCGTAACAACTACTTTGATTGAAACTTATATTTTTACGACTTATAAAGATGTCACGACACTTGGAGTGATTAATTTTCAAGTATCTTATAATCAAATTACGGATCCAATTGATCCGACAAAAACGACCATTACGAACATTTATGGATCGATTGTGTCAACTGGTATTTATAAAAAATATTCTAAGCTTATCGGTAATATAAATTATAATAATGATACGGGTGCCCGTATATTTTCTTTATCGTGTCCTTAAAAATTTTTATCTAATTATTTTTATCTAATTATTTTTGTTTAATTATAAAAAAATGATTTTAGAATACCATAATCTATACTTTATTAGTATCATTATTTTACAAAGATTAATCATCTAATATTAATTTTCTAATATTAATTTTGTGATGTTGTTTTACAGATATGGATTGTCCAATTTGTCTCAATCAATTTCAAGCGTCTCAAATGATAATTACTTCTTGTAATCATCGTTTTTGCCAAGAATGTCTTCAAGGATGGTTATTTAATCATAGTACGTGTCCTATTTGTAGACATAATATAGATGATTCACTATCATTTGAAAATTCGGTTGAAATAATTGATTTAAGTGTAGAAGAGGATATAGATGATATAAATGACTTCAATAATATTATAGTTGAAAATAATCAAAATATAAATAATCGAGTTTTAAATGGCCATTTAAATCTAAATGATCCACATATAATTAATCAAATGTTAAATAATTTACGTCATTATTTAATGACAAATGATATTGAAGAATTTGAAAATATGTTAGTGTTTATTTTTGAACATAATTTAATAAATACAATCGAACTATTAAATAATATTTATGATATAAATAATATAAATAATAATATAAATAATATAAATAATAATAATATAAATAATAATAATATAAATATTATAAATAATATAAATATTAATTCTTTTTTATTGTTAGTAAATAATTATGATAATATTTATAATGGTTAATAAAAAATTGATTTAAAATATTAATTTTATTTTAAAAATAAAACTAAAATGTATATTGAAACAAAAGATAATTATATCATAAAAATTGGAAGAAATGCAAAAGAAAATGATGAATTGGTTAAAAATAGTCCTAAAACATCATTATGGTTACATTTAGGAGATAATAGA
>Ga0194133_10008089_pt1 | contig 12377 bp, 11 predicted proteins | sample TA2KigOf40mmetaG_FD_155448 | JGI IMG/M metagenome (GOLD analysis project Ga0194133, IMG submission 155448) | Freshwater microbial communities from Lake Tanganyika, Tanzania - TA2015055 Kigoma Offshore 40m | ecosystem: Environmental > Aquatic > Freshwater > Lake | place: Tanzania: Lake...
CATCAAGGAGCTGACGGTGCGCGAGAACCTCTCGCTCAGCCAATTCTGTCGCGCAGATCTGCAGGGCTGGAAAGACGAACTCGAGCGTGTTTACGACCAATTCCCGATCCTCAAAAGCCGGCAAATGCAACTTGGTGGCTACTTGAGTGGAGGCGAGCAACAAATCCTGTCGATGGCCAAGGCGATTCTGGCCAAGCCGCGCTTGATGGTTCTGGACGAACCTACGCTGGGCCTGGCCCCAATGCTGGTGCAGGAGAACTTTCAGACGCTGTCGCGATTGCACCGCGAATTGGGCATTGCGGTACTGGTGATTGAGCAAAATGCCCGCGTGGCCCTGAGCATCGCCTCCTATGGCTATGTGCTGGAAAGCGGCCGTCTGGTGTACGACGGCCCCGCTCAGGAACTGCTGGCCAATCGCGAAATACAGGAGTTCTACCTTGGGCTCGATGCAGGCCAGAAAAAGAGCTTCAGAGAAGTCAAGCATTACAAGCGCCGCAAGCGCTGGCTGTCCTGAGTGATGGGAACGAGGCGATGAGAAAGAAAGTCGACGCACACTTACCCGATGCCTGGGACAGCCGTGGGGAGGTACTGTCCTTCTTCCCCAGGACCGGCCGCTCGAACCAAGACCGCCAGCCCCTGCTCGATGCGCATGACATTTGCGTGCGATTCGGAGGTGTCAAAGCGGTCGATGGCATGAATCTAACGGTCCTCCCCGGCCAGATTCACGCGCTGGTAGGTCCCAACGGAGCCGGCAAGAGCACGATGCTCAATGCCATCTGTGGCTTCTACAAGCCCAGTCAAGGCCGCATCCATCTGGACGGGCAGGACATCACCGGTCAGAGGCCAGACCAGATCGCCGCGCGCGGAGTGGCCCGGGTGTTTCAGCGGATCGAACTGTTCCGGCGGATGAGCGTTCTGGAAAACATTCTGGTGGGACGCCACCGCTTCATAAAAACCGGCTTGCTCTCTGCCGGCCTTTTTTGGGGGCGCGGCTACAAAGAAGAATCACTGCACCAGCAGAAGGTCGAGGAAATCATCGAGTTCCTCAACCTTTCACCCTATCGCAAGGCGATGGTGGGCAGCCTGTCCTATGGACTCCAAAAGCGGGTGGAGATAGGCCGTGCACTGGCCAGCGAACCGAGACTGCTGCTTCTGGACGAGCCCGTGGCCGGCATGAATCTGGAGGAAAAAGAAGATGTCACGCGCTACCTGCTGGACATCGCAGACGAGGTGGGCCTGACGATGGTGCTGGTGGAACACGAGATGGACGTGGTGATGGATATTTCCGATCGAGTAACCGTCATGAACTTTGGACGCCTGGTCGCCTCGGGAGAGCCTGAGTTGGTCAGACGCAACCCCGAAGTCATCAACAGTTATCTGGGCGCATAGCCACCCTTCCGAAGACCCAGCCATGGCGCAATCGCAACCGTCAGTCGACACCCTACCCGGACTGCTTTGGCACCACGCCCACACACGGCCCGACGCCGTCGCCCTGCGCGAAAAGTATCTGGGCATCTGGCAGGAAGTCACCTGGAGCGGCTACCTGGATCATGTCCGGGCCTTCAGCCTGGGGCTGCGCAGCCTGGGTGTAGAGGCCGGGCAGGCAGTGGGCATACAGGCCGAAAACTGTCAGGAATGGCTCTACAGCGATCTGGCCATTCAGTGCGCGGGGGCACGCGTCTGCACGATCTATCCCACCAGTTCAGCGCCAGAGGTCAGACACATCCTCCAAACAGCCCAGGTCCGGGTGGTGATCGTGGGCGATCAGGAGCATCTAGACAAGATCCTGAGCTTGGTTGAAGAGGGCCTGCCCATTGATCGCATCATTGTTTTTGATCCCAAGGGCGCAGGTGCACACCGCGGCCAGCTCGTGCTGTCGTTCAAGGATGTGCAAGCCATAGGTCGCCGCTATGAAGCTCTGCATCCTCAGGCTTTCGAAGAGGCGGTGTTGAGGGTCCAGCCGGACGACATCTACGACATTATGTTCACCTCGGGAACCTCAGGTCTACCCAAAGGAGCCATGTGCGACCAGCGGGGGCCGGTCGTAGGGGCCGAAATGTTCCTCAAGCACCTGCAGCTGAACCCCGAAGACTGCTGGCTGTCCTATCTGCCCCTCTCGCATGCCTTCGAGCGGATCATGGCGATTGCCGTACACCTGAAGGCCGGTAATGTGATCTGCATGGCCGAGAGCATGGATGCCGCACAGGCCAATGTGGTGGAAATTCAGCCCGACGTCTTTGGCGCGGTGCCGCGGATCCTGGAGAAGATCAAGACCGTGATCGATATCCGCATGGGGCGCAGCTCTGCCCTGAAGAAATGGCTGTATCGCAAGGCCTTGCAGTTCGGTCTGTCGCGAGCCCGGCGCATGAGCGCCGATCGCAGCCGGTTTGTCCCCGCGCCGGCTGGCCGGATCCTGGGCTACCCCCAGTCCAAGCCGCAAACCATGCAGCCGTCCTGGACCGACCGATGCCTACATGGCCTGATGTATTGGCTCGTCTACAGGCACCTGCTCAAACAAGTCGGCTTGCTTCGGGTGAGATACCTCATTTGCGGGGCCGCTCCGATTTCCGATGAGCTGTTCAGCTATTACATCGCGCTGGGTGTACCCATCATGAACGGCTTCGGCATGACCGAACTGCACAACATCCCCTGCATGGCCCTGCCCAGCGATGCGGTACCCGGGATGGTGGGTTATCCGCTCAGCGGATGGGAAGTCAAGAAAGCCGACGATGGCGAGTTATGCATCCGGGGGCCGATAGGGTTCAAAGGGTATGCGGGTGAGAGTTCGACCGCTGCGTCCATGCTCGATCAAGAGGGCTGGCTGCACACGGGTGATCTCTGCGAGATTTACGACAACGGTTATGTGGCCATCATCGGACGAAAGAAGGATGTTCTGGTGACCAGTGGCGGCAAGAATATCTCACCCGAGCTGATCGAAAACAAGCTAAAGGCCAGCGCCTACATCAGCGAGGCGATCGTGATCGGCGAGGGGCGGCACTTCCTAAGCTGTCTGATCGAACTCGACGCTGACGCGGTGGGCGACTGGCTGCAGATGCAAGGTCAGTCTTACAGCACTCTGCGCGACATGGCCGCCCTGCAGTCCGTCATCGACCTGATTGAGGCCCAGATTTCCGAAGTCAACCAGAGTCTGGCCCGCGTAGAAACCATCAAGAAATTCCGCATCATCCCGCGCGACCTGAGCCATGATGACGGCGAGATGACGCCTACACGCAAAGTCAAGCGCAGCATTCTGGAAAAACAGTTTGCCCATCTAATCGACGACATGTACCGCACGGGAGACGTCTTGCAGGACAAAAATGTCTGAAACACCTCGTCGGATGACAGGACCCTTTCCAACACAAATACCCACAGGACCCGCCGAGTGATCAACTTCAGCCACGATGAGCACGACCTGCGTCTGCGCGACGAGGCGCTACAGTTTGTCAAGACAGAGATCATCCCCTTCGAGAAAGACCCGCGCTACAGTGACCACGGGCCCGATGAATCTCTTCGGGTCGAGCTCAATGAGCGAGCTCGGCGAGCGCATTGGCTGGCCCCGCAGGTCAGTCCAGAGTTCGGCGGCCGGGGTCTTTCGCACATCCAGCGCGCGCTGGTCTTCGAAGCCAGCGGCTATTCAATACTCGGCCCAATTGCCATGCACTGCGCAGCTCCAGACGAGGGCAATATGCACCTGCTGGAAATAGTGGCCTCGCCCGAGCAGAGAAAGGCCTATTTGGCTCCCCTGGCGCAGGCACACTGGCGTTCCTGCTTTGCCATGACCGAACCGCCACCCGGCGCCGGCTCTGACCCAGGACAACTCAATACGCGAGCGCAGCGCGAAGGTGATCACTACGTTATTGAGGGCCGCAAATGGCTGATCACGGGCGCCGATCAGGCCGGCATGGCTATCCTCATGGCCCGCGCCTTCGATGGCTCGCGTGAACTCGGACCCACGATGTTCCTGACAGAGCTGCCCCGGGCAGGCGTGCGCATCGTACGGCTGATCGACTCCATGGACTCCAGCTTCAGCGGGGGACACGCTGAGCTGGCCCTGGAGGGTTTGCGAGTTCACCAAAGCCAAATCCTGGGCGAAGTGGGACAAGGACTGAAATACGCGCAGGTCCGCTTGGCCCCGGCACGATTGACCCATTGCATGCGCTGGCTGGGTTCGGCAGTTCGGGCACAGGAAATTGCCTTGACTTACGCGAACACCCGAACCGCTTTTGGACAGAGACTGCTCGAACACGGCAGCCTGGCTCAGATGCTCGCACGCAACGAAATCGACATCCACGCCTGCCGTCAACTGATTCTGCACACCGCCTGGCTCCTCGATCAAGGCAAGTCGGCCCGGCATGAATCGAGCATGGTCAAGGCTTTCGTCAGCGAGACCCTGTTTCAGGTGGCCGACCGCTGCCTGCAACTGCTCGGAGGATTGGGCGTGACACGCGACACTCAGGTGGAGCGGATCTTCCGAGAAATACGGGCTTTCCGCATCTACGATGGCCCCACCGAAGTACACCACTGGGCCATCGCACGCCGCCTGCAAAGCCAGCACGCCACGCACGGGTCTGCCGCATAAGCGAAATCAGCAGGCACGATCGAAGGCCACAGAAAGATCATCCTCATGGCTTCAGCCCCCGGATTTTTCGATCTCAGCGGGAGGACCGCCCTGGTCACAGGCGCCAGCCGCGGAATAGGACTGGCCATTGCTCAGGGACTGGCTGCTCACGGAGCGCATGTCATCCTGTGCGCACGCAAGCGAGAGAGCCTGGAAAAGGCCGCGGCGCAAGTGGCGGGCCCGACACAGATCGAACCGCTTGACGTGTCCTCGGAAGAGCAGGTCCAAGAATTGGCGGGTCGACTGCGAAAGCAGCTGGGATCGATCGACATCCTGGTCAACAACGCCGGCATCAATCCGCACTACGCTTCGCTGGAGAAGACCAGTACGGGGCAGTGGCATGAGATTCTGAGCACCAACCTCGATGGAGTTTTCTACGCCTGCAAGCATCTGGGCACACTCATGCTCGGCGGAAAGGGAGGCTCTGTGGTCAATATCAGTTCCGTCGGCGGGCAGGTTGGTCTCAAGCGACAGACCCCCTACTGTGCCAGCAAGGGGGGCGTCGAATTGTTGACTCGAACCCTCGCCCTCGACTGGGCCGAGCACAAGGTCCGTGTCAACGCGGTCGCTTATGGATTTATTGAGACCGACCTGATTGCGGCCATGGTCGATCACCCCCATATCGCCCCTCGCCTACTGGCGCGTACCCCTATGGGACGCTTCGGCCGCCTTGCCGAAGTCGCGGCTGCGGTCGTGTTCCTGGCCTCACCCGGCGCCTCTTACGTCACCGGCCACACCTTGATGGTCGATGGGGGCTGGGCCGCGGCCTGACCATTCGAGCTCGCGACAACTGGACGCCCCGCAATGGACACAGATATCGTTCGTTTCGAAAAAAATGGAACCGTCGCCTGCCTGACTCTCAACAGGCCGGAGCAACTCAACGGGCTGGATATTCCTATGCAGAAAGTCCTGCTGCACTGGCTTGAGCAGGTGCGACAAGACCCCTCGATTCGCGCCCTGATGCTGACCGCCCAGGGACGAGCCTTCAGCGCCGGAGGCGATCTGGAGCTCTTGCTGGCTGACCGGGAGGATGGGATGAGCGCCGCCGACGCGGCGGCATCCATGATGCGCGAATGGTCCAACCCCTTGATTGCGGCCCTGGAGGAATTACCGGTGGCCACGGTCTGCGCTGTTCAGGGGGTGGCCGCTGGCGCCGGCGCCAGCCTGGCCCTGAGTTGCGATCTGGTGATCGCTGCCGAGGATGCCTTCTTCCTGTTGCCCTTCCTGCCCAAACTGGGTCTGGTGCCTGACCTGGGTATGAGCTGGTATCTGGCCCGTGGCATCAGCCGCGCCCGAGCGCTGGGGCTGATGCTGCTCGGCCCGCGTCTGTCAGCCCCACAGGCGCAGCAATGGGGCCTGATCTGGGACACGGTCCCGAAGGATCAACTGCAGTCACAAGCGAGCCAGCTGGCCACTACACTCGCGTCCTCGCCCGCCAGCGCAGCCCTGGAAGCCCGCCGAGCACTGTACCGGGCCTACCAAAGCGACCTGTCCGACCAGATGGCGTATGAAACCGACCGGCAGCAGGCCTTGCTGGCCTCAGCCGATTTCCGGGAAGGCGCGCGGGCCTTCCTCGAACGCAGGCCAGCCCGTTTCGGGCCCCGGCCTGCGCCGGACTTGTAAGTCAGGGTCCGTGCGAATGACTCCATAAGAACATGACGACCACAAGAACGCGTTCTGCCTCAGCGCCGTCGAACAAGACCACTGGGTCCGCCCGGACCAAGAAGCCCGCCGCAGTCTCCTCTGCGGCCAAAGGCAACATCAAGGCTCAACAAAGGCAGGCCAGCCTGGCCAAGATTCTCGAGTCGGCCTTGCGGATTTTTGTGCGCAAGGGCTACAGCGCAGCCACCGTTGACGATATTGCCCAGGCCTGTGAGCTGACCAAAGGCGCGGTGTACTTCTACTTTTCGAGCAAATCGGCGGTCTTGCACGCCCTGTTCGATCAAATCGAGCAGGTGATCGTGCAGGGTGTGATCGACTCGATCGACAGGGCCGGTCCCCGGCAGACGGACAAGCTGATTGCCTACCTGCACAGCGGTGCCGGGCTGGGTAATGTGCAACCTCAACTCATACTGCTCTATATCCTGATGCTGCTCGAATTTAATGGAACGGGCGACGAACTGGAGAGCAGAGTCAAGGCTCTTTATCAGCGCATCGCCAAGCGGGTGGAATCGGTCATTGAAGCGGGACAAAAAACTGGTGAATTCAGAACCGATCTGGCGATTCGAGAGATGTCCTCCATAGTGATGGCCCTGTTCAACGGAACCTTCATGGAGTGGTACTGCAGGCCCCGACTGCTTGACGGTCCGGAGCTGGTCAAGGTCGCTCGGGTGACGGCTTTGAACGGCTTGTTGCTCAAGCCCGCACAAACGAGAAAGGCGTCCTGATGCTCTCGGGCCAGGTGCTGGAGTTGGTCGCGCTCGAAGGCGGCTTGGTGAAGATGCTTTGGAGGCGAAAGAACGGTTCGGTCAACCTGATCGATGCGCTCGCGCTTGAAGAGCTGGGGCATGCCCTCGATCAGCTTGAAGCCTTCGATGGGCTACGGGGTCTGCTCATGGCCAGTGAGCAGTCCGAATTCATCGTGGGTGCAGACATCAGTGAATTCGATGCAATCTTTGCAATGCCTGCCGAGCAACTCAAGGAGCAGACCCTTCGCGTTCATGCTTTGTTTTGCCGCTTGGAAGATCTACCCTGCCCCACGGTAGCCGCCATTAATGGGTATGCGCTGGGCGGCGGCCTGGAGCTCGCCCTGTGCACCGACTCTCGGGTCATGGCCGAGGGAGCCCGAATCGGGACTCCGGAAATCAGCTTAGGCATCTTCCCCGCCTATGGGGGCACGGTACGACTGAGCAGGCTTGCCCCCCTATCCGTGGCCCTGCAATGGGTGCTGCAAGCACAAATGCAAAATGCAGCGGCGGCTCTGGCTGCCGGCGTAGTCGATGAGATCGCAAGGCCTGAGGCCACATACGCTCAAGCCTTGGTGCGGCTCAAGCGCATGTCCTCAGGTGAGATCGACTGGCGATCGTCACGCCAACGAAAACTCAGTCGTCTGCCAGCTGCCGCCTGCGAAGACGACCAAGACTGGCAGTGGGCACAGGAGTGGGCAGATCGGGCCCTGCAGAAGCAGTGCCTGCCGGCTGCCTCGAAAACGGTGGCGATGATGCGCCAGGCCGTCACCCTCGATCGCGATGCCGCACTGCGCTGCGAGGCCGAGCACTTCCCCGCCGTGGCCCAGTCCCCTGAAGCGGCTGCGCTGATCCAGATCTATCGCAATGAACAGACCCTGAAGAAGGAAATTCGGCAGCGGGTAGGCAAGGCAGTGGCACCTGCGCAGGTGGGCGTGGTCGGTGCGGGCATCATGGGGGCGGGTATCGCGCTGACCGCCTGGCAGCATGGCAGTCGGGTCGACGTTCACGATGCATCGGAGGCTGCACTCAAGCGTGGTCAATCTACGGTCGAGGAGCAACTGCAAAAGCAGATTCGAAGCGGGAAACTGCCCGCCGCCAGGCTTGAGGAGGCGACTCAAACCCTGCAGTGGCAAAGCGATCGATCAGACTGGCGTGACTGCGATCTGGCCATCGAGGTGGTGGTGGAGGATGCACGCATCAAACACCAGGTCTTGCAGGATCTTCAATTGCGCGTCGGGCCCAATTGCGTGATTGCTACCAACACTTCGAGTCTGCGGGTTGGGGCACTCTCAGCCGCACTGTCGGACCCCTCCCGCTTCGTGGGCCTGCATTTCTTCAACCCGGTACCGGCCATGCAACTGGTCGAAGTGGTTCCCACAAAGCAAACAAGTGCCCAGACCCTGGCGCGCGCCGTGGCCTGGGTGGTGCAGATGAAGAAAACACCGGTCGTCGTGGCCGATTGCCCTGGCTTCCTGGTGAACCGCATCATCACTCCCTACCTTCGCTCCTTTGTTTCGCTGGTTCAAGCCGGGATCGATCCTTACCGAATCGATAGACTAATGCAGGCCATAGGCTGGCCGATGGGGCCGGCCACACTCGAAGATGTGGTCGGACTCGACACTGGAAGCAAGGTACTTGACCTTATTGCCGAAGGTTACAGCGAGCGGATGCCGGCTCAGCGGGACAACATCCTGCATCAGATGGCCGCAAAAGGCTGGCTGGGCCGAAAAAGCGGCGCCGGTTTTTTTGTCTATGGCTCCGCGGGACCACCGCAGCCCAATCCGGCCGTCGTCGACCTCCTGCGGGCCCACACGCCTGGTTCAAGCCTGCAGCTGTCAGATCAGGCCTTGGTCGATCGGATGATGCTGCCCCTGTGGCTGGAGGCAGCCCTTTGCCTCAATGAAGGGGTGGCCGAAGGCGCGGCACATATAGACCGAGCCCTGCTGCTGGGACTAGGTTATCCCCGCCATCTAGGAGGGGCGCTCAAGCAGATCGATCAGATCGGTTGGGACACCATCGGCCAGAAGGTGGCCCAGCCTGATCTCTTGGGGCCGGAATACCGACTGCCCACAGACTGGCACTCGGCCTTCGGTTTCGGCCGCCGCTTTCATCCGTGAGGGCTAGGGCAAGCCCTCAGACGCAACAGGAGGATAGGACATGGATGCATTCATCGTCAGGGCGGTACGAACCGCAGGGGGACGCAAAGGCGGGCGTTTGGCAGGCTGGCATCCGGCCGACCTGTCAGCGCAGGTGCTCAATGCGCTGATCAGCTCGGGGGCGGACACCGCAGCCGATCTGGACCCCTCTTGTATCGAAGACGTGATCTGGGGCTGTGTGGGACAGGCCGGTGAACAGGCCGCCAACATCGGACGCAACGCAGTGCTGGCCTCAAGACTGCCCGAGTCGGTGCCGGCGGTCTCCCTGGATCGACAGTGCGGCTCCTCTCAACAGGCCTTGCACTTTGCGGCGCAGGCGGTGATGTCGGGGACCATGGATGTGGTGATCGCAGGCGGCGTGGAGAGCATGACGCGGGTTCCGATGTTCACCCCCAGCACACTGCCTCTGAAGAACGGCCTGGGCTATTACTTCAGCCCCGACATGAAGAAGCGCTATCCGCAGGTCGATGACTTCAGCCAGTTCGTGGGAGCCGAAATGGTGGCGGCTAAATACCAACTCAGCAAAGATCAGCTCGACCTCTATGCGCTGCAAAGTCACCAAAGAGCCACAAAGGCTACTGAGGCGGGATATTTTCAAGAGGAGATCGTGCCGGTCCGTATGCGACTGCCCGACGGGCAGATGGGAACAGAGGTACACGATACCGATGAGGGCATTCGCGCCCAGGCGAGCCTGGAGGCTATCCAGGGGGTCAAAAAGCTTTCGGAGGACGGACGGCTCACCGCAGCGACCTCGAGTCAGATTTGCGACGGTGCCTCAGGCGTGCTTGTCGCCAACGAGCGCGGGCTGGCTCGACTGGGCCTTGCACCCATGGCTCGAATTCACCATATGTCAGTGCTAGGACACGATCCGGTCATCATGCTGGAGGCCCCGATACCCGCGACCCTGCGCGCCCTCGAGCGTACTGGGCTGCGCATCGATCAGATCGACAGCTTCGAAGTGAACGAAGCCTTCGCCTCTGTCCCCCTGGCCTGGCTGGCGGCAACCGGTGCCGATCCGGCCCGACTCAACCCCAACGGCGGGGCCATTGCACTGGGTCACCCTCTGGGGGCCAGTGGTACCAAGTTGATGACGACTTTAATTCACCAATTGCGGCGCAGTCGGGGACGCTATGGACTACAGACCATGTGTGAGGGAGGTGGCATGGCCAATGTGACCGTAGTCGAAAACCTGCAGATCTGAACATGGGTCAGCCCGCATGACAAACAAAGCCATCTGGTTTGACGAATTCCCACTGGACCTGGCGCGCCGGATGGCTGCCGGTTCCATCATGGAGCAACTGGGCATCGAAGTCACCGAGGCCGGCGACGACTACCTGTGCGGACGCATGCCGGTGGACCGCCGGACCGTGCAACCGGCAGGCGTGCTGCACGGCGGCGCCTCGGTCACGCTGGCCGAGACGCTGGCCTCGTGGGGAGCAGGCTGCTGCGTCGATCGCCGCAAGCAGTTTTGCGTGGGACAGGAAATCAATGCCAACCACGTGCGTGCCGTTCGCCAAGGGTGGGTGCACGGCATCGCGCGTCCCCTGCATCGGGGACGTACCTCCCATGTGTGGGAGGTACGAATCACCAACGACGAAGGCAAGCTGGTGTGCGTATCGCGAATCACCCTGGCCATCCTGGATGGCCCCATGCAAGGGCCCGCCGCGTCCTGAGCGCGGGCAATACCCCGGTGGCGCGCAGCGCTTGACTTAATCAGCAAACCCGACGGGCCATTCTTGCGATCGGTGAGTCGGCCTCGATGGCATGCCAATCACGCAGCAGACCCTGCTGCTGCACCGGTTTTCCCGTCAACATCGCACCGCTGTAATAGCTCATGTGAATCATGCGCGCCATCTGAGCCTTGCAGTTGATCTGCACCTGCGCACGCATTGATCGATAGGACTGACCATCGGCCGTGGATTGCGGACTTCGGTAATCGAGCATAGTCCACAGTTGCTTGTGATTGTCTTTTTGCTCGACCGAGGTCGGATCCATATAGAACATGCCTTGGTCAGCCAACAGCACCGCATCCCAGCGCTGGGCGCCAAAGGACGGCTGGAGAAAACCAGCCAAAAGACTCGCCATCACCAACAGGGGTTTCATGAAACCTCCGACCGATCGAACACAGAGACCGCGTCTGTCGAACCCGGCTGAAAAGCCACCTGAACGACAGGTGTGCTGCGCAAGCTCAGGCACGCCGCTGCAACAATTGCGCCGCCAGATTGATCAACGCCTGCCGGTACATATTGTCTGCAAGACCGGCCAGTGCGTCGATGGCTCGCTCGGCCTCCTGCTCGGCGCGGCGGCGGGCAATATCCAGAGCCGCAGTGCTGCGGATGATCTCCAAGATCTGCGGCAACTGCTCAGCCCCGCCCTCCTCAATGGCATGGGCGATCAATTGACGCTGCTGCGACGAACCGCGTGCCATGGCCACGATCAGAGGCAGGGTGACCTTGCCCTCACGCAGGTCATCGCCCAGGTTCTTGCCCATCTCTGACGCATCGCCATCGTAGTCCAGCGCATCGTCTATGACCTGAAAGGCAGTGCCCAGGGCTTGTCCATAAATCGCGCAAGCCTGCTCGGTGGCTGCATCGGCCCCGGCCAAAACAGCGGCCAGACGGGCGCTGGCCTCAAACAGCTTGGCCGTCTTGGAACGGATGACGTGGAGATAAGTCTCCTCGCTAAGAGAGGCGTCATGGGTATTCATCAGCTGATGCACCTCTCCCTCGGCAATCACATTGGTGGCCTCGGACAGAATTTCCATGACCCGCATGTTCTGCGTGGTCACCATCATCTGAAAAGCACGAGAGTAGAGAAAATCGCCCACCAAGACACTGGCCGGGTTGCCGAAGGTCTGGTTGGCCGTGGCCCGTCCTCGGCGCAGGGTTGAGTCGTCCACCACGTCGTCGTGCAGCAGGGTGGCGGTATGAATGAATTCGACCACCGCAGCCAAGTCAAGCCTTCGCTCGTCCCGGCAATCGAGCGCACCACACATCAGCAAAAGCAGGGCTGGTCGCAGGCGTTTGCCGCCCGCAGCCACGATGTAGCGTGACACTTGGCCGACCAGCGGCACGTCAGAGGCCAGACGCTTCTCGATCAGCGGCTTCTTTGGCATCGTTTTTGTGGATGAGTTTGCTCAAGTCATACCAGTTTGGTCTGACCTGCTTGCTGGCCAATAAACGCAACAGACGCGGT
>Ga0194133_10008091_pt1 | contig 12376 bp, 12 predicted proteins | sample TA2KigOf40mmetaG_FD_155448 | JGI IMG/M metagenome (GOLD analysis project Ga0194133, IMG submission 155448) | Freshwater microbial communities from Lake Tanganyika, Tanzania - TA2015055 Kigoma Offshore 40m | ecosystem: Environmental > Aquatic > Freshwater > Lake | place: Tanzania: Lake...
TGTTGGTGAAGTGAATGTTGAGAAATTATTAGATATAATTTTTAAAGAATATTGTATTGGTAAGTAAATTTAATGAGTAATGAAATAAAAGTTGATGTTATAGTAATAGGAGGCGGGCACGCAGGTTGTGAAGCGGCATCGGCATCTGCAAGAACAGGTTCTAATACGTTGTTGGTAACCAATTCTATCGAGTCAATTGGAGAAATGTCCTGTAATCCTGCAATAGGAGGATTGGGCAAAGGACAATTAGTAAGAGAGATTGATGCTTTAGATGGAGTTATGGGTCATGTTGCTGATAGATCAGGAATTCAGTTTAGATTACTAAATAGTAGTAGAGGTTTTGCTGTGAGAGGACCAAGAACTCAATCAGATAGATTTTTGTATAAAAAATATATGCAAGAAACCTTATTAAACTATTGTAATTTAAAGGTTATTTCAGATAGCGTAGAAACCTTTGAATTTTATAAAAATAAAGTTCAATCAATACAAACTAAATCTGGAAAAAATATTTCAGCAAAAAATTTTATTTTAACAACGGGTACCTTTTTAAACGGACTAATTCACATTGGACAAAAAAAAATTAATGCTGGGAGAATAAATGAAGCTCCAACTTTAGGAATATCAGAACAGCTTAAAAAGTTTAATTTTAGAATTGGAAGACTTAAAACTGGAACACCACCAAGACTTGATGCTAGTACAATTGACTATTCAAATCTAGAAAATCAGGGACCAGATTTTTCTCCAATATTTTTTTCATTTCTAACAAAAAAGGTAAATTCAAAACAAATTAATTGTTCAATCACTCATACAAATAAAAAGGTTCATGAGTTGATTAGAAAAAATTTACTGAAAAGTGCTATGTACTCGGGCAATATAAAAAGCATTGGTCCAAGATATTGTCCTTCTATTGAAGATAAAGTTGTAAAGTTCTCAGACAAAGATCGACACCAAATTTTTTTGGAGCCTGAAGGTATTAATTCTAATGTTATATATCCAAATGGTATTTCAACATCACTTCCAGAAGAGATTCAACAAGAAATATTGTTTAATATCAAGGGTTTAGACAAAGTTAAAATGTTAAGACCAGGATATGCAATTGAGTATGATTACGTTGATCCAAGAGATTTAAATTATTTTTTACAAACGAAAAAAATTCAAAACTTATTTTTAGCGGGACAAATAAATGGAACTACTGGTTATGAGGAAGCTGCTGCCCAGGGAATTGTAGCCGGAGTTAATGCCGGATTAAATTCTAAAGGAAAAGATTTTTTAAAATTCGATAGAACAAATTCTTACATCGGTGTTATGATTGATGACCTGATAACCAAAGGTGTGGCTGAACCTTACAGAATGTTTACATCAAGATCTGAGTTTAGAATTTCTTTAAGGATAGATAATGCAGATCAAAGATTAACACCAATGGCGATCAAACATGGTTTTTGTTCAGATTCTCGAAAATCTATTTTTTATAGTAAAATCAATAGTTTAAATAGACTTAAAACACTTTTAACCAATAAAAAAGCTTCTCCAACTAAAATTTTAGGAAGTGGAATTAAAATTTCTCAAGATGGAAAAATAAAATCTGCTTTTGAACTATTAAAATTTATAGACGGAAAATTAAATCTGATTTCAAAAATTTTCAACATTAATTTGGACGAATTTTCGGAAGACATTTGGGAGTTAGTTAAAATTGAGTCTCACTACTCAGGATATTTAAAAAAACAAGAAGAAGATATTCAATGTTTAAGGAGAGACGAAGATCTTTTGATACCAAAAAACATAAATATAAAAAAAATTTCAGGCCTTTCTAATGAGGTAAAAAGGAAATTATACGAGTTCAGTCCAAAAACTTTTGGAGAAGCGTTGAGAATAGATGGTATAACGCCAGCCTCCATAAATATTTTGTTAATGTATTGTAAAAACAGAAACTTAAAAAAAAAATTATTAAATGTATGATTTTAAATACTTTTTTAGCAAAAATATCGATTTTTCACGTGAAATATCAGACAAACTACAAAAATATGAGAAAATTTTATTAGATTTTAATAAGAAAATTAATTTAATTTCTAAATCTACTGAAAAGGATATTTATAACCGTCATTTCATTGATTGTGCTCAAGTAATTGATTTACTCCATAATAATCAAAATTTATTGGATTTAGGAACTGGAGCAGGTTTTCCAGGAATTGTTTTAAAGATTTTTTCTGCTGGTTTTAAAAAGAATTTAAATATTTTTTTGATTGAAAAAAGTAGAAAAAAATGTCTTTTTTTAAATTTTTTAAAAAAACATTTAGATATTGATATTAATGTTGTTAACCAGAGATATGAGGATTTTAAAATTATTAAAAATCATTCAATAATTACTAGAGCTTTTAAAAGTGTTAAAGAAACCATTGATTTAATTTATAAAAATTTAGGTAATATTGAAAATTTAATAATGCTAAAGGGGAAAAATCATATTAATGAAATAAATGAAGCTGAAAAAAAATATATGTTTCACGTGAAAAAATATCAAAGTTTTACATCTAAAAGTTCATGTATTTTAAAAATAAGTCATGTAAAACTTATTACAACTTAAAGTTGTAATATGGTACTTAATTTTAACTTTTTTTAACATTGAGTCATATAATAGGAGTAATAAATCAAAAAGGTGGTGTTGGTAAGACAACAACAGCTTTAAATTTAGGATCGGGTTTAGCCCTAAAAGATTTTTCAACTTTAATCATAGATTTAGATCCACAGGGTAACGCTTCCACAGGTGTTGGCTTAGATCAAAAAGAAAGAATAAATTCAATCTACGAAGTTTTAATTGATAAGATAAATTTTTTTGACGCTGTTCAAAAAACAAAAATTAATAAATTGAAAATACTAGCAGCAACCCCAGAACTATCAGGTCTTGAAACAGAAATTGCAAACGATGTAGAAAAAGCATTTGTGTTAAAAAAAAAAATTGAATTAAATTATATTGATATAACTAGGGAGTTTAGTTTTGTAATCATTGATTGTCCTCCATCTCTCAGTTTACTAACTATTATGGCGTTAGTTGCTTCACGTAAATTAGTTGTTCCTTTGCAGGCAGAATTTTTTGCATTAGAGGGTCTAAGTCAGTTAATTAAAACAATAGATAGAATAAAAAATAGATTAAATCCCAGCCTAGAAATTGAAGGAATTTTACTGACAATGTTTGATAAAAGAAACAGACTTTCATTTGAAGTTGAAAAAGAAGCCAAAAATTTCTTTGGCCATAAGGTTTTTAACTCTAAGATACCTAGAAATGTAAGAATTTCTGAGGCTCCCTCGCACGGTCTTCCAGTAATATTATATGATCCAAATTCTCTTGGGTCGCAGGGTTATAAAGAATTTATAAACGAATTTTTAGATCGCTTTAAGGAAACTGAGAAAAAAGTAGCATGATGAATATAAAGTTTAAAGGCTTAGGAAAGGGTCTTTCAGCGTTAATGGGTGACACGAACGATTACAAATCACAAGAAAGTAAAGATCTCAATAAAGTCCCAATAGAATTTGTTCACCCAAACCCTGATCAACCAAGAAAGACTTTTGATATAAATTCTTTAGAGGATTTATCTCAATCCATAAAAGTTCAAGGAATTATTCAGCCTATTATCGTAAGAAAAAAAGGTGAGAATAATTATGAGATAGTTGCAGGAGAGAGAAGATGGAGAGCATCTCAATTAGCAAAACTTCATGAAGTCCCAATAGTAATAAAAGATATTGATGACAAAACCGCGCTTGAATTTGCAATTATCGAAAACGTACAACGAAGTGATTTAAATGCAATTGAAGAATCTAATGGTTACAAAAATTTAATTGAAAAATACAATTATACTCAAGATAAACTTGCAGAGGTAGTTGGAAAAAGCAGAAGCCATATAGCAAATACACTTAGACTTTCCTCATTACCAAATGAAATACAAGATTTGATTAAAAATAATTTATTAACCGCAGGACATGCAAGGTGTTTAATCAATGTCCCAAATAATCTTGAGTTAGCGAAAGAAATTATTAGTAAAAATCTATCAGTTAGACAGTCTGAAATTCTGTCAAAGAAATATCAGTTTTTAAATGAAAAAAAATCTAAAGTTGAAAATTCAGATGCCAATATAAATGCCTTACAGGAAGATTTAGAAACCTCATTGGGTTTAAAAGTAAAAATTAATAATAAAAAAAATAATAAGGGAGGGATTAGTTTTTATTATAATAACTTAGAACAACTAAACAAAATTATTTCCACTCTTAAAAGTTTTTTTAAATAGTTCATTCACAAAAAAATTATTTTGACATAATGATGAAATATCGTAGTTTTTTTTTAAATTTGTTTCTAAATTATTAAGTTTTATCATTAACTTTTTGAGATCCTTAATTTTCCAAAACTTGAGTATTTTTTTTATCTTTTCTTTTTCTTTCCAAAAAATTTGTGGTTGATAATTTTCCAGGGCCTCAAAAGCATTAATTATATCAGAATGATCTACAATTTTTAATATACGGAAAATTGTATTTTTAAGGATCATTATATTTTCTAATGGGTTCTGTGTTGAACTTAAAAAATTCTCAATTTGTTGCTGTTTCGTATTACTCAATAAAGAAAATTCTATCTCATTTATAAAGTCTTGATCATTACATATAGCTTCTAAAATACTTGTTGTAATTTCAATTTTTGACTCATTAAGAATCTCAAGTTTAGATATAACCTCTGACATTGTTGATCTATTCAAATTTTTTTTTGACCGAAGAAAGCGTAATTGGTCTAAATTAAGATTTATTTTTTTTTGTCTAAGACTTTTATCTAAAAAAGAGAAAAGTTGTTTTTCACTGTCAATATAACAAGGTACAACCGTTGCATCTTCAGATTTTTCAAATTCTAATCTAATTTTTGAATTTTTTTTGAGTACGTCACAATTTATAATAACTACATTTTCATCAATCTTTTGAAAAAGATTTTTTATATGTGTAAATGTACTGTCACTTAAATTTTTTATTATTATTAAAAATTTTTCATTAAATATGTTAGTAGAATTGATTAAATTATTTAATTGATCTAAATTTTTAATAATGTCTTCATTATAAAAAACTCTCCTTGTGTGATTTTTATTTTTATTAATTATTTCCTTATTAAGTTCTTCAATAAGTTCTTTATTCTCACCATAAAATAAGAAAATTTTTTCTTTAAAAAATTTATTACTTAAAAAACTTTCAATTTTAGATATCACTTTTTTAATTTAAATTTATTCTTAGTACGAGGTTAATAGCATCGACAAGACTATCTAAAAGAATTCTTTTCTCAGCGTTTCTAATTTGTTGATTACTATTCATATCGTCAGTAATTGAAACTTTTTTTTCTTTAAAAAGATTATCCTGGTAAATAACCACATTTTTTTTATCAAAAACTTGAAATGCAAAATTTAGCTTTAGATTTTCTTCTACAGCTATTCCTCTGTTATCTGTGGAGGAAGTGTTTGATGATTGAAAGATTTGTGCCTTAAAAGTATAGCCACGCTCATCTTTTTCATTTATTTGAAATTTCAACTTTTGCTCAAGGTCAAAAACAACCTCTTTTTCTCCAGATATTTCAATTTTAACAAATGTAATAGGTTTTTGATCTTTAAGATAAACCGGGGAAAAACCACAACTAGATATAAGCAAGAAAAGAAAAATATTAAAAAATTTCTTCCTCATGTTGTTACAATATTCAAGATTTTATTTTTTACAAATATCTTATTCCTAATTTTTTTAGATGAAAGAATTGTTTGTATATTTTTTATTTTTAGGGATTTATCAAAAATATTTTCTTCACTATCGTTTGCATCTGCCTCAATTAAGGCGCGCTTCTTACCATTAATCTGAACTACAATTATAAATTTTTTATTATCTCTCAGTAATTCACTATCAAATTTAGGCCACATCTGATTATATAAATCAACTTTTCCAGTTATGTTGCTATAGCATTCATGCGCTATATGTGGGGTAAAAGCTGAAATGATAACTAAATATTTTATAAAAATTTCCTTAATATCATCGCTATTAATTTTTTTAGTAAGCATACTTTCATTGATTAAATTCAAAAAACTGTAAAGTTTTGCGATCGCAACATTTATTTGTAGTTTTTCTATCAAATTTGTAATTTCATAAATTAGTTTATTGAATTCTTTTAAGGTCCCAATTTCAGATATTTTTTGATTTTTGTAATCTGATATTTCTGTAGTCGTTCTCCAAATTTTTTGTATATATTTAAATGCACCATTGATACCCTCATCGCTCCATTGAATATCCCTATCCGGGGGGCTGTCAGACAAAATAAACCAACGAGTTGCATCAGCTCCATATATTTTTATAATTTCATCTGGATTAACAACGTTTTTTTTTGATTTGGACATTGCTTGACTATCACCTTTTATGACTTCTTCGCCGTTGAATAGGAAAAATTTATTGTCTCTTTTTTTTAATTCTTGAGGGGAGACCCAATCTCCATTTTTTGTTTTAAATGTTGGATGACATACCATTCCTTGAGTGAAAAGATTTTTAAAAGGTTCTGAAAAATTAAACTTAAATTCATCTTTTAACGCAAGGGTAAAGAACCTTGAGTATAAAAGATGCAAAATTGCATGTTCAACCCCTCCCACATATTGATCAACAGGCATCCAATAATTTATATCATCTTCATTAAACGGACGATTTTGTTCAAGGGGTGAGCAAAATCTTAAAAAATACCATGAAGAGTCTACAAAAGTATCAAGGGTGTCTGTTTCACGAATAGCCTTCATTCCAGTTTCGGGGCATTTTGTATATTTCCAGGTTGGGTGATTTTCTAGGGGGTTGCCTGGCTTGTTAAAATCGATGTCTTCTGGGAGTTTTACCGGTAAATCTTTTTCAGGAACAGGAATAATTTTACCATCTTCTCTATAGAGGATTGGAATAGGACAGCCCCAATATCTTTGTCTTGATATACCCCAGTCTTTTAATCTGAAAATTGTTTTAGAGTTTCCAATTTTTTTGTCTTCAATAATCTTAATTATTTTTTTTTGAGCATCTACGATATTTAGATCGTTTAGAAAATCAGAATTAATGATAAAACCATCTTCAATATAAGCTTCATTTTTAACAGTTATATTTTGAGATTTAACAGGTGATACGACAGTTAAAACTTCTAATTTATATTTTAATGCAAACTCAAGATCTCGCTGATCATGTGCTGGACAGCCATAAATTGCGCCTGTCCCATAGTCCATCAGTATAAAATTACTCACATAAATTGGTATTGTTTTATCTTTAATAAATGGATGATAAACAAAGTAGGGAGTTTTAAAACCTAATTTTTCATTTTTTGATACCGAAGACTCCGTTGCAATATTTCTTAGCGCTTCATTTTTAAATTTTAAAAAGTTTTCATCTTTTTCAAAGAACTTGGTAAAAGGATGATCAGGAGCGATAGCAATAAAGGATGCTCCAAAAATTGTATCGGGGCGTGTTGTAAAAATTTTTATTTTTTGTTCATTATTTGTAAGAAAATTTATCTCGCATCCTGTGGATTTTCCAATCCAGTTTTTCTGCATTAATATTACTTTTTCAGGCCAGCCTTTCAAATTTTTAAGGGATTCTAAGAGCTCGTCTGAATATTGTGTAATATTTAAAAACCATTGGTTTAATTTCTTTTTTTCAATAACCGCACCTGATCTCCAACCTTTGCCATTAATGACCTGTTCATTTGCAAGAACGGTTTGATCCACGGGGTCCCAGTTAACATAACTTTCTTTTTGATAAACTAAGCCTTTTTTAAAAAAGAAAGAAAATAAGATTTGTTGTTGTTTGTAATAATTTTCATCGCATGTAGAAATTTCTCTATCCCAGTCAATTGAAAAACTTAAGTTTTGTAATTGTTTTTTCATAGTTGCTATATTTTTTTTTGTCCAAATTTTGGGGTGTAAGTTATTTTGAAAAGCGGCGTTTTCAGCTGGAAGACCAAAGGCATCCCATCCCATAGGATGAAGCACATTATAATTATTTAAACGTTTGAAATTAGCAATAACATCTCCGAGAGAATAATTTCTGACGTGCCCCATATGTATATTTCCCGATGGGTAAGGAAACATTTCAAGACAGAAGAATTTTTTACTTTTATTTTTGTTTGGTTTAAATATTTTATTATTTAGAAAAAATTCTCTCCATTTATTCTCTACGTAACTAAAATTATAGTTATCCATTTAAGAAATCTCATTTTTTATCTCTTTTTTTATCATCTATGGCCATAACTCTTGCAGAATTTATAATAATGTCTTTAAGTTCAGAGTTAAAGTTTTGGCTCATGAGACTAATTTTGCATTTGTTTTTTACGTCGCAAACTCTTTTGTGAGATACAATCGATATAGACTCAGATTTTAATTCATTTGATAAAAAACGAATACTTATTTTTATTTCTTCATCAGATGTATTTTCAGAATACCAATCAGTAATAATTAATCCACTAGAGGAATCAACACTTGCTAGAGGAATGAAATCTAAGGATTTTAAACTTGCACGCCAAAGTGGATTATTTTTCAAAAACTCTGAAGATGTGGTATTCTTATTACCTCCAAAGATTATCGTTGGATTTTTGTCGGCATATTCTCGTGCTCTTTCTACTGCACTCGGGTTAATTGTTTCAGTTTTGCCCGTAACTGGGTCCTTTTTTTGTGCACAACTTGAAATTATGGTTAAAATGCAAAAGATTAGCAGTAAAAAACTTATCTTAGATCTTTTCATTTTATTATTAATTAAAATTGAGTTTAATTAGCATAATTAAGGATTTTAAACTCTTTTTTATGATATTTTAAGTGAGTATTCTCAAATTAAGAAAAAATTAAAACTTCTTTTCAGAGCCATTAATTGTTGTATTTTTGCAACATTAATCACATATTTGCAATTTTTCAGACTTTTAAATTATATTTAATTCGTAATGAAGTAAAAGTTGGTCACTAACAAATAAACATAGAAAGATAACTACTATGAAAAAAAGTAAGATTATTAGTTTACTAGCATCCACAGCTTTAGTTGCCTCAGTCAGCTCAGCTGTAAATGCTCAGGTAACTATTAGCGGAAGCTTTGAAGTAGGTTACTTGATTGGTGATGCAAAGTTACCAGCAGGTGGCGCTTCTCTAGCAGCTCCTAAAACTTTATCTAATGAGACAAACCTAAGGATTGCCTCAAAAGGTAAGATGGCAAACGGTATGGACTATAACGTGTTCCAGGATATTGATAGCAAAGCGCAAGCAACATATTTAGCAACTCGTGAGCTCAATGTAACAGTAGCAAAGGGTATAGTTGTTGGATACGCACATGATTCTGTAAAAGGATCTGAGATTGCAAGAAACGTTGCTCCTGCTGCAACAAAAAGAGCGCTTGATATCACTGGTAAACACGGTATCCCAGAAATATTCGACGTAACATCAAGTGAAAACTTTGTGTTTGTAGACTTTGATAACATACTAGGGGGGGTATCAAAATTAAGTCTTGCAGCCGCTCCTAACTTGTCACAAGATCAAAATACAAACTCCGACAGATTTGGTGCTGAAGGTAACGGAGAGTCCGGATACGCTGTTGGATATACCCTTTCACCAGTTAGTGGTTTAACTATTGGTCTAGGTTATACTAAGCGAGATCACAGAAATCCTGCGTTCGAAGATCCAAGATCAGTGTCTGCTGGGCTAAGATTTAGCACGCCTCAGTTTGCAATCGGTGCACAAAAATATAAAAACGAAGGTCAAGCTACAGGACAAGCAGCCGCAGTTAGAGATGAAGTTACTCTTCTTGGTGCAACCTTCAATGCAACTAAAGATTTGACTTTTGGTCTATCGGTTAGTGAAATGGAAAGATCATTAGCAGGCGTTAAGTCATCTAGCGATACAAAAGCTACAGCGCTTTCAGTTGGTTACAGTTTGGGCCCTGTTGTTTTATCGGCCGATGTGGAATCAGCTGAGAACATTCCAGCAGCAGCAAATGCGGCTCCTGTAAATGCAAGAGATCTCACAACGTATAAACTCCAAGTTAAAGCAAACTTTTAACCTTTAATTTCGGTTTATTAATAAATTAAACCCACCCACTTAAAATAAGTGGGTGGGTTTTTTCATTCTCATAATTTTTTTTGCTTTATAATAGAGTTGTAAATAAATTCTTACAGGTTTAATTTTACAGCTACATGTCTGTCTTACAAAATTTTTTTAAAATTAAGAAAGAGGTCGAAATATTAAACAAAAACATTAATTTAATAGTCGTCACTAAGGGACAAAATTTTTCTAATGTTAAACCAATTATCGACCAAGGACATATTCATTTTGGAGAAAATAGAGTTCAAGAAGCTTTAATCAAATGGAATGAATACATCAAAATTAATAACAATATAAATTTGCATTTAATTGGAAAATTACAATCTAATAAAGCAAAGGATGCTGTAAAAATTTTTAAATTTATTCACTCTTTAGATAATGAAAAACTAGCTCTAACCTTATCTTCGTTAGAGTTAAATAATGATAAAAAAATTAATTATTTTATTCAAGTTAATATTGGCGAAGAAAAAACTAAGGGTGGTATTGATGTTGCTAGAGTTAATGAATTTGCAAATTATTGTTCATTCGATTTAAAATTAAATATTTTAGGTTTAATGTGTATACCACCTATAAATGTTGACTCATCTGAGTTTTTTTTAAGGCTTAAAAAACTTAATAATAACTTAAATCTCAAGAATTTAAGTATGGGAATGTCAAATGATTTTAGAATTGCAATTCAATGTGGATCAAGCCATATCAGAATTGGATCTTCAATTTTTAATTCACTTCATTAAGAAATCTTAACTTTTGTTTTTCTTGAAATTATGGAAATTAATCTCAACAACTCCCCCTTTTTTAATGCAACACACCCCTCAGTAAATTGGAAATGATTTCTTACAACGTGAATGAATATGGCGCTTCCCTTATTTTTTATTATTGGATGCATGTTATAATTTAAAACTATTATTATATCGTAGATATTATCTTTTCTGTGCAATTTTTCATGACTACTTTTATTGGGAAGTCGTATTAATTGGTTATAATTTTTATTTTTTGGGTCATTGCACCAGCCCATAGCTTTAGTGATCTTGATAAGCTTTAGTTTTGAAAATATTTTTTTTACTCTGTCATTCCGGTAATAAATGCTTACTATTTTATAAGTTCCTTTCGGGGTAATTTTATCACCTTCTTTTTTTTTCTTACCAACCCCATACTTTCCTAATGCACATCGATATATTAAATGTTTATATTTTAAGTAACCATATTTACTTATAATAATCATAACTAGGGTATTATAATGATTTTATGAATAATCTTCATTTAAATATTTTAGGATCAAGTTACTTTTCAAAAGTATTAGATGAAGTTCAATTTAGTAACCTTTTAAATGTTGAAGGCCAATTTAATTTGGAAAATAAGAAAATTTTAATAAAAATATTATTTCCTGAGAATTTAAAAATAAGAGACGTAAAAACTTATTTACAAGACAATGTACCAGTTATTTTATTTTTAAAAGATAAAGATTTTTTAAAAAAAAAAAAATTACGGCCACTTTCATTTCATGTTACTCTAGAGTTACCTATTGAAATTTTATCTTTAAAAGAAATCTTAAATGTTTTAGCAATAAAATATAATTTTTTAAAAAAATCTGAAATTTTTATAAAAGATTACAAAATTAATTCTAATGAAAGATCTATTACAAAAAATAAAATTAAAGTCAGATTAACAGAAAAAGAATTAGAGTTAATTTTGGTACTAAATAAAAGCAACGGAGTAAATAAATCTTTTTTGCTAAAAAGAATTTGGAAACATACCACCGAATTAGATACACACGCGTTTGAAACGCACCTTTATCGTTTAAGAAAAAAAATTAATAAGTATTTTAATGACTCTAGTTTCATAATTGAGAAAAATTCTTTTTATTACTTAAATAAGTTAAATTAATCTTGCTCCAATTTTTTGAATTACCTTTGAGGCAAGTTTTGATCCAGTTTGAAGACAAAGTTGTATAGAAGAATTATTTAAATATTCAACAAAAAAACCAGATGCGAACAAATCACCTGCACCTGTTAAGTCTAAAATTTTCTTAACTTTTGTACTTTCACAGTTTGTAATTTTATTATTAAAAATAGCGAGGCTTCCGCTCTCACTTTTCGTTATAATAATTAATTTATTTATTTTTTTTAATTCATTTATGCTATCGATAAGTTTTTTTTTTCCCATTAATGCATTTATTTCGTTTTTATTTCCAAAAAGGATATTCAAATCATTAATTAATAATTTAAAAAAATCACTCCTATGTCTATTAACACAAAAGATATCTGATAAACTCATTGCAATTT